>Ga0214471_10003120_pt1 | contig 12827 bp, 11 predicted proteins | sample RVTome_5_FD_207665 | JGI IMG/M metagenome (GOLD analysis project Ga0214471, IMG submission 207665) | Soil microbial communities from uranium-contaminated site in the Upper Colorado River Basin, Wyoming, United States - RVT142D155 | ecosystem: Environmental > Terrestrial > Soil > Contaminated >...
GCTGATGACGCTTGCAGCATCCGTGCGCGTTTCGTCGCGCAGGACGACCAGGCCAAGGGGCGTGAGGCCCGGCGGAAGCAGGGGTGCTACTTCGGTGCCTGGAAAACGCACTACATCTTTGCTGCGTGCCAGCAGCAACACGCGCAGTCCCTTTTCGGTCCACACCTCGGCATCGGAACCCACCGTTGCGTCGTGAGAGAGGTGAGGGGCGATAACGTCCGGGGCTCCGAACACGTATGCCCCTGTTAGGCCGCCGTCGTCGAAAGCGAGGCCGCTCCATTTGCGGGTGGAATCGAAGGCGACCTCGTGAACAAAACGCTTCGCCGGCTGCGGGAAGGACTCCTGGATAGCGTCTGCGGTTCGATTGCGGAAGGAGGCGCTGGCGGCGAAGGTGCCGAGGGCGATCTGAAGTTCTTCTTCGGTTAGCCGGTAGGGTTTGAGACACTCAACCGTGAGACGATTGGTGGTCAGGGTACCGGTCTTGTCGAGGCAGAGAACATCGACGTGGCTAATCGACTCGACGGCGTTCAGGTGCTGGATGAGGACTCCGGTGCCTGACAAGCGCACTGCCGCCATCGCGTAACTAACGGTGACCATCACGGCGAGCCCCTGAGGAACAAGGGCGACGATGACGGCGGCGGCCCTGACCGTCTCCTGGAATGAAATGTCTCCGTCATCCCGGAAGGCCCGAGCGACAACGAAGCCGAGAATGATGACGACCACGGTCATGGCCCAGAGAACGAAGCCGACCTCACGCTGAAGCGGGGTGCGCGGCATCCGGCTTTGGCGGGCTCGGACCGTGATCTCGTTGGCGGTCGTGTCGGCGCCGACGCGGATCGCTTCGTAGATGCCGCTACCGGTGAGGGCGTAGGTGCCGGAGACGACCTCGTCGCCGACACGCTTTTGAAGCGTGTCGGACTCGCCTGTGAGGAGAGACTCGTCCATGCCGAGGCCGCTAACGGAGATCAGTTTGCCATCGGCGATGACCTGATCGCCTGGACGGAGGACCACGCTGTCACCGAGGACCGCATCCTCAGGCGGGATTTCCCGCTCCTTGCCGTCACGAATGACGTTGGCAAGAGGGCGGTTAAGGAGTGCGATTCGGTCGAGTTGGCGTTTGGCGCGCGTTTCCTGGAAGACGCCGACGATCACGTTGCCCAGGACGAGACCGCCTGTGAGGAAAGCATCTCCGAAGAGTTGGAGGCCGAGAAGCGCGGCGGAGATACCGAAGAGGATGACGTTGATGGGGGTCGCGGCGTTCTCAAAGACGATTCGGGAGAAGCTGCGGCTGGTTGTCCACGTAATCGCGTTCGACTGACCCGCGAGCCTGCGAGCTTCTGCCTCCGCGGAGGTGAGGCCCGAAGGCAGAGCGGCGGCTTCGAGAGCTTGACCAGTCACCGACACACTCTAGTGTTCTTGGCCCGGTATTCCTACGCTGGCCGCCTGCCCGCGGGGGACGCAGGGGACTTCAGATGCGTTACGGGCCTGGATGGCCTCTTAGACAAGCTGGGGCGAGATGTGGCGGAAGAGGTCAGAGGCGACGATGACGCCCTCAGGCCCTTCGCCGTTGACGATGGGCAGGTGGCGCATACCGCGTGCCGCCATGAGGTTGAGCGCCATCGCAACTGTGTCCTCGCGGTGGAGGACGAGGGGGTCAGGAGTCATGATCTCGCCGCAGGTGACCGCGTTGTGGTCCTCGGTCGGACCGGCGACCTTCTGGACGATATCCCAACCGGTGATGATGCCAGCCAGTTTGCCGCCGTCGATGATCAGCACGGCGTTGGTGTCGGCGCGCTTCATCTCGCGAATCGCGAGGCTCACGGGATCGGCGGGGCCAAGCTTTATCGCGGGCCGAATCGCAATCGTGGTCAGCGGGTCGTGGATGAAGTCCGGCGCTTCGTTACCTGATTGATCGAGGCCATAGAGCGAGGCGCCGCAATGGGTGCACTCTTCCGTACCCTGGATGTTGTCGTGACCGCATGAAGGGCATTTCATCTACATCTCCAGGCCGAAGGGCCCGCTATTCGACTTCCCAGATGTCGCCCTGACGAAAGAGTGCGTCAAGGTCAGCTTCACCCTGGTTCTTGATCGCGTCGGCGATCTGCTCTTCCATCAGGTCGTTGTAGGTGGGTCGCTGGACGGCCCGAATGACACCGACGGGCACCGGGAACTCAGGGTAGTCCATGCGTGTCAGCATGAATGCGATCGTTGGGTCTTCCGTGGTCTCGTCGTGGACCAGGATGTCGGCCTCTGTGACGCCATCCTTGCCAAGCTCCACGACTTCAGGCTTCAGGCCGCTGATCCGGATGCCTTTGTCGCTGTTCTTGCCGAAGATCATGGGCTCGCCGTGCTTGAGGAAGAGCATACGGTCGGCGCGGACTTCTTTGGCGGTGAACTCCTCAAAGGCGCCGTCGTTGTAGATGTTGCAGTTCTGGTAGATCTCGACGAAAGACGCGCCCTTGTGCGCCGCGGCGCGTCCCAGCATCTCGACCATGTGGTGAGGGTCGGCGTCGAGGGAACGGGCGACGAAGGTACCCTCGGCGCCCAGGGCGACGGCGAGCGGGCGCAACGGCCAATCGATCGAACCCATGGGCGAGGAGTAGGTAACCTTCGAGAGCGGCGATGTCGGCGAGTACTGGCCTTTCGTGAGGCCGTAGATCTCGTTGTTGTGCAGGATTATTTGCAGGTCCACGTTGCGGCGAATGACATGCAGGATGTGGTTGCCGCCGATGCTGAGGGCATCGCCATCGCCGGTGATGACCCAGACGCTGAGCTCAGGGCGTGAAGCTTTGAGGCCGGTAGCGATCGTCGGCGCGCGGCCGTGAATGCTGTGGAAGCCGTACGTGTTCATGTAGTACGGGAGGCGGCTACTGCAGCCGATGCCGGAGATGAAGACGATGTTTTCCCGCGGGATTCCCAGGTCCGGCATGACTCGCTGCGTTTGGGCGAGGATGGAGTAGTCACCACAACCCGGGCACCAGCGCACCTCCTGGTCGGAGATGAAGTCTTTACGGCTGAGGACCTGGATCTCGGAGTCGCCTTTGTCTTTAGTGACCATACTCTTGCCTCGTTAGTCGACCATTTCGAGGATCTTGTCCTCGATTTCTTGAATCATGAATGGGCGGCCCGTGACCCGGTGGAGGCCGACGGCGTCGACCAGGTACTTGCCGCGTATGAGCAGTGAGAGCTGGCCCATGTTGTTCTCGGGGATGAGGACCTTGTCGAACCGGCCGAGGACATCGCCGAGGTTCTTCGGGAAGGGGTTGAGGTGCTTGAGATGCACCTGCGACACGCTCTTGCCGGCGACGCGAGCACGCTGCACGGCAGTGCGGATGACGCCGTAGGTGCTACCCCAGCCCAACACCAGCAAGTCGCCGCCATCCTCGTCGCCAAAGACCTCAACTTCCGGGATGTCATTGGCGATGCGTTCGATCTTCTCGAAACGCAGGCGGGTCATAAGGTCGTGGTTTTCGGCCTCGTAGTTGACGTTGCCGGTGATGTTGGCCTTTTCGAGGCCGCCGATGCGGTGCTCGAGGCCCGGCGTGCCGGGGACGGCCCAGGGGCGGGCCAGCGTCTCGGGGTCGCGCTCATAAGCCTTGAAGGTCGCCGGGTCGGTAGCGAAATTCGCCTCCATCCTGGGCAGCTTCGCCGGGTCGGGGATCAACCAGGGCTCAGAACCGACGCCGAGGTAGAGGTCTGAGAGGAAGATGACCGGTGTACGGTACTTGATCGCAATGCGCCAGGCCTCGATCGCCATATTGAAGCAGTCGGATGAAGTTGACGGAGCGACAATCGCGACCGGCGCGACGCTGTTGCGACCGAACATGCACTGCAGCAAGTCGCCCTGCTCTGTCTTGGTCGGGATGCCGGTGCTGGGCCCGGAACGCTGTACGTCGATGACGACGAGCGGCAGCTCGACCATGACAGCGAGGCCGATGGCTTCGCTCTTGAGGGCGATTCCAGGGCCAGACGTGCCGGTCATTCCCAGTGAGCCGCCGAAGGCTGCGCCGATGGCGGAGCCGATCGCAGCGATTTCGTCCTCGGCCTGGAAGGTCTTGACGCCGAAGCGCTTGAACGCCGCGAGCTGATGCAGGACCTCGGATGCGGGCGTAATCGGATAGCTGCCGTAGAACAAAGGCCTGTCGGCGAGCTTGCTGGCCGTGAGGAAGCCGAGCGCCGTGGCCTCGTTGCCGGTAACGTTGCGGTAAAGGCCGGGCGCGAGCTTCGCTTTGGGCACGTGATAGTGCTGCGCAAAGGCCTCTGTGGTTTCGCCGTAGTAGTAGCCGGCCTTGAGCGTCGCGATGTTGGCCTCAGCGATCTTCGGGTTGCGGCGGCCGAAGCGGTCTTCGACGAACTTGATTGTGGTGTCCAACGGGCGGCTGTACATCCAAAACATGAGGCCCAGCGCGAACATGTTCTTGGAGCGGTCGACCTCCTGCGAGGAGAGGTCGAGACTCTCGAGAGCCCGCGCGTTGAGCGCGCCGATGGCAACTTCGAAGACGCGGTAAGCCTGGAGGCTGTTGTCGCGCAGCGGGTTCGCTGCGTATCCAGCCTTCTTGAGGTTGGTCTCGTTGAATTCGTCTGTGTTGACGATGACGATGCCGCCCTTGGGCAGATCAGGCAGGTGAACCTTGAGAGCCGCGGGGTTCATTGCCACGAGAACATCGGGGCGGTCGCCCGGGGTGTAGATATCGAAGCTGCTGAAGCTGACCTGGAAGGCGCTGACGCCGGGAAGGGAACCCTGGGGGGCCCTGATCTCGGCTGGGATGTCGGGAACGGTGCTGATGTCGTTGCCGAAGACTGCGGAGGTTTTGGTGAATTGCGTACCCGTCAGCTGCATACCATCGCCGGAATCGCCGGCGAATCGAATGGTTACACGATCGACGTCGAGAACGTCGGGCTCAACCTGCTGTTCGGATACCGTAGTCATCTACCCACCCTCCGGTTTCGGCAATGTCTGGTGCGGCTGAGGCGGCAGATTGAGCAGCTGTGCGGGGAAGGCCTCGGCCAGGAAGTGGATGACATCAACCGAGAGCAGCACGGCGGTCGCCTGACCTGTCGAATCGACAATCGGGATGATGTCCACTCCTTCCGCAATCATGACCTTGATAGCGCGAGAGATACGCTCGGTGCCAGTCAACGTCACCGGTATTTTGGAGACGAAGTCCATAACATTGCTATCGTATTTAACGTCACGAGCCACGATGTTCATTAGAACGTCACGTTGGCTCATGATCCCGCGGGGCCTGCCATCCTCGACAATGAGGACGTAGCCTTTGCCGTGTTCTTGTATGGCTTTGAGTGCAGCTCCGACGGTTGCGGTGGTGGGAACGGTAACAGGAGGCGGCAGGCCTAAGGCGCTGATTGAGTCGGTTTCGAACGTCCCTCTAACGGTGTGGGGTTCGGTAGCCAAGGATCCTCGTGTCCCGTTGAATCAATGCGTACGGAAGTTTGGAGATTTGTGTAGATCATACACCACGGGAGACGATTCCGAAACGCAGGCGCAGCAGGATCGAAGGCGTACGCGTTGACCAGCCAGCCGGGACGCGTGTAGATTCACGAAAGAGGAGAAGACGATGACAGTCAAGGCCTACATTCTGGTAGTGACGGACCCGGGCGCGACGAAACGAGTCTTCGAGGCGCTGCAGGCAGTGCCTGGCGTGACCGAACTGCACGAGGTCATGGGGCCATACGACATCATCGCGGAGATCAACGTGCCGACGCTGGTCGAGGTACCTCCCATCCTGAGCAGCCGGATCCGCATCATCCCCGGGATCCAGAGCACGACGTCGTTGGTGTCCTTCCCGGAGAGCGAATAGCGCTTATTCGAGCCTCGCTTCGATGCTGTCGAGCAAGTCTCGCGCGTCGTCCTTGAGGCCCTGTTCCGGGTCGAGGGCGATGCACGCGAGCAGGCGCTCGGCAGCGAGGCGATACAGCTCGATGGGGTCGCGGTAAGGCTTTGTGGCCTGCTTTTCCAGTCGATAGGCTACGAATTCGTAGCACCAGCCCATGCTGTAAGCGACGCCGGGGTCGTCCGGGGCGAGCTCGTAGGCCCGCTCGAGCGCTTCGAGGCCCTCGCGGAAGATGAGCCGCCGCGTGATAAGCGTGGTGCCGTAGTACATCCAGGCCTCTACGTAGTCAGGCCGAGCTTCGAGCGCCTGCCGCGCTGTCTCCAGCGCGTCGTCGATGCGGCCTTGCGTATGCAGCTCCTGTGCCAGCTTGAGGAGTTCGTCCGCGTCCGGCATTACGCCAGTGTAGCGGCGCGGTTGTTGACTGCGAACTGGCTCCGATTCAAGGGGGGTCGGGCTCTATTGGCAGGGCACGTGTAAGAATAGGCGCCGCGATGACGAGTACTGCAGTCCGACGCGAGATAGACGCGCAAGGGCGGCGCATCCTGACCCACCCTGAGGCAGAGACGATTACGCGCGAGCTGCTGATCGAGCGGGCGCGGGCGATGGTACCTGCGCTGCGAGAGCGCGCGCCGGCGACGGAAGAGGCGCGGCAGCTGCTTCCGGAGACGGTTCGGGCGTTTGCAGACGCCGGGTTCTTCCGCATCGTCCAACCAAAACGCTACGGCGGCTTTGAGATGGGCATCGACGTGCTCGAAGAGGTCGTCATCGAGGTGGGCCGCGGCTGCGGGTCGTCGGCCTGGTGCCTCGCGATCCTGGGCGGTCACACTTGGTGGTCGGGCCTGTTCGATGAGGCCGGCCAGGACGTGCTGTTCGGCGAGGACGGCCACGTGATCATGGCGACCAACCTCAGCGGCAACGGGCGCTGCAAGCGCGTCGACGGCGGTTACGAGCTGTCGGGGCGCTTCGTCTATCTGTCCGGCTGCGACGTAGCGAACTGGCTATGTGTTGGCGCGATGCTGGAGGGACCGGAGCAACAGGCAACAAGCAACAGGCAACAGGGGGAAGCGCAGGGATCCGCTGCTGAGGCTGGAGAGGCGCAGTGGTTCTACATGGCGGTGCGGCCAGAAGCGATGACGATCCTCGACGACTGGCACATGCTGGGCCTCCGGGGAACGGGGTCGAAATCGGTTACAGCCGACCGTGTATTCGTGCCGGATTGCCTCGCGCTATCCCAGACTGCGATCGCGGCGCAGGAGCCACCGGGCCGCTACGTGCACACCAACCCGCTCTACGCGGCGCCAATGCTGGCGTTCCTCAGCATCGAAACGACAGGCGCCGCGGTCGGCATCGCGCAGCAGGCGGTCGACATCCTGGAGGAAATAGGGGCGAGCAAACCGGTGCGGACGCGCGAGGCGGGACTCACGGGCGCGACGCAGTCGTCGTTGCCGAGCTTCCGTCGCCATCTGGCGGAGGCGAAGTCGCTGGCCAGCGCGGCGAAGGTGCTGCTGGTGGACGAGGCTCGCAAGCTGGTTACGACGATGCAAGTGTACGCGCCGCAGGGCCGCAAGCTGGCGCCAGACCAGATCGTGGAATACGGGCTTGGCGCGGCGCGGCTGGTCGACCTCTGCGTACAGGCGGTGGACCACTGCTTCGCGGCGGCAGGAACATCCTCGACGTTTCTGGGTCAGCGAATGGAGCGCTGCTGGCGGGACATGCACATGCTGAGCACGCACAACGTATACCGGCTGGACCTGATGGGCGAGCGCTGGGCCAGCGCCTATTTTGACGCTGGCAGCGCCGCCAGCCCGGTCAAAGGGGCATCAGGGGCGTGAGTACGACATTAAACATAACGATTACGGAAGACGCGCGGGGACGGCGTGTAATTACCCATCCCGAGGCGGATACGATCACGCGGGCAGAGCTTGTGCGGCGGGCGAGGCAGCTCATCCCGGCGCTGCGAGCGCGGGCAGCCGCAAGCGAGGCGGCGCGGCGACTCCTGCCGGAGACGTTCGAGGACTTTACGCGGGCGGGGTTCTTCCGTATCTGTCAGCCGAGGCGCTTCGGCGGTTTCGAAATGGGCATGGGAGCGCTGCAGGAGGTGCTGGTCGAAATCGGCCGGGGATGCGTTTCTTCGGCATGGAATTTGGGCATCCTTACGGGTCATGCATGGTGGGCGTCGCAATTCTCGGAGGATGGCCAGGTGGAGGTCTTCGGCGACGAGGGCGTCGCGCTGCTACCGACGGGCATTTTCGGCGCCGGCGGACGCGCGAGGCGTGTTGAAGGTGGCTACGAGCTGAGCGGGCGCTGGGCGTACCAGTCCGGTGTCGACGTGGCGAACTGGTACGGCTGCGGCGCGCTGCTCGAGAGTGAGGACGGGGCGCCGGCAGGCATCACGTTCATCGTGCCCCGGTCCGAGGGCGTGATCGAGGACGACTGGCACACGATGGGAATGCGCGGCACCGGCAGCAAGTCGGTGGTCGTGGAGAAGACCTTCGTGCCGGAGCGTCGCGCGATGCTGCTGGCGGACGTCGACGCACAGACGACGCCGGGCTCGAAGCTGCACGCAAACCCGCTCTACAGCACGCCTTTGTTTGCGTTCATCTCGATCGAGGTGACGGGCGCGGCGGTGGGCGGGGCGCTGGGAGCGGTAGACGCGCTGGAGGAGCTTGGGCGCACGAAGCCGGTGCGCAGCCGCGGCGGCGGGGGCGGCGAGACGCCGGCAATGCAGTCCTCGCTGCCGTCGTTCCGCCGGCGGCTGGGCGAGGCGAAGTCGCTGGCGGACGCGGCGAGGTCGCTCCTGCTCAGCGAGTCGGAGCGGCTGATGACGCTGAGCGCCGAGTGCAAGGCGGCGGGACGCAAGATGACGCGCGAGGAGATCGCCGAAGTGACGCTGCGCCAGACGCGCTGCATCGACCTTTGCGTGCAAACGGTGCGTCAGGTCTTCGTGGCGGCCGGAACGTCAGCGACGGTCACAGGCCACCCCATCGAGCGAAACCTGCGCGACGTGTACACGCTGAGCACGCACCGGGTGCTGAGCCTGGACAACGGTGCAGAGGCATGGGCAACGGCGCACTACGGCGTTTAGGGCGCGAGTAACCAGCCGTGGCCGACCTCCTGACCAACCGTGAGCTGAACCGGGCATTGCTGGCGCGCCAGATGCTGCTGCAGCGTCACGTCGTCCCGGTCGAGGAGGCGCTGGAACGGCTGGTGGGATTGCAGGCGCAGGTGCCGAACCACCCGTACTTCGCGCTCTGGTCGAGGCTGCAGGACTTCGATCCTGAGGCGCTTTCGACGCTGATTAACGAACGTCGCGCCGTACGGACGGCTGTCATGCGGACGACGATCCATCTCGTGACGGCGCGTGACGCCCTGGCGCTGTGGCCGCTGACGGCGCCTCTGATGAAGCGGACGCTGCCGTCGACGCCGTTCGGCAAAGGCACAGTTGGGCTCGACCTTGATGAGGTTGTTGCGGCAGGACGGGCGGCACTGGAGGAGAAGCCGAGGACACTGACGGAGCTGGGCAGGCTGCTGAAGGCGCGCTGGCCGGACCGAGAGGCGATAAACCTGGCGCGTAGCGTGCATTACAGAGCGCCGCTGGTGCAGATACCGCCGCGCGGACTCTGGGGCCGGTCCATGCAGGCTACCTGGACAACGCTGGAATCGTGGTTGGGGCGGGAGGTCGCGAAAGCGCCTTCGATCGATACGGTGCTGCTGCGCTACCTGGCCGCGTTTGGGCCGGCCTCGGCGGCCGATGCGCGGACCTGGTCGGGTTTGGCCGGGCTGAGCGAGGCCTTCGAACGGCTGCGGCCTCAGATGCGAGCGTTCCGCGATGAGAAAGGCCGGGAGCTGTTCGACCTGCCGGATGCGCCACGGCCGGAGGCTGACACGCCAGCGCCGGTGCGATTTCTGCCGGAATACGACAACGTCTTCCTCTCGCATTCCGACCGGCAGCGTATCGTGCGCGAAGAGGACCGCAGGCGTTTCGCGACGGTGAACGGCGCGGGGCCAAATGCGTTCTCGTTGGACGGATTCCTGCAGGGGACGTGGCGAATCCGGCGCCACGGCGATGCGGCGATTCTGTCAATCGAGACGTTGAACGCCGTGTCGAAGGCAGAACGGCGGGCGCTGGAGGAAGAGGGCGAGGCGCTGATCGCGTTTGCGGCGGCAAATGCAGCTCATCGGAGCGTAGAATTCGTCGCTAATTGACATAAAGTCTCGAGTTCCTGCGTTACGGCCTTCGTCAGCCCGAGGCGGGCAGGGGTGTGCGCGTCATACCAGGCGCAGGCGGCGGTTGCGGGCTGGCTTGCCTCAAGCCGCACGGCGCGGGGGTGGAGCGTCAGGTCGTAGTGCGTGAACGAGTGGTGTTGGGTTGGAAGGGGGCCTGACTCGAAGACTGCGTTTGGCAGGCAGGCGGCGAGCCAGGCGGCCGCCTCCGCTTCGGAGTCGAACTGAGGGAAGCTCCAGAGGCCGCCCCAGAGGCTCTCGACCGGGCGTCGCTGCAGCAGCAGGGCGCCCGCCGCGTCGCGGATGACGAGCGCATAAGCAGTTCGCCGGGGGCGCAGCGCGCGTCGTCGCCGAGATGGCAGCTCGTGCTCTCGACTCTCGAGATGCGCGACACATACGTCGCTCAGGGGACAGGCTTCGCAGCGGGGACGGGAACGGAGGCAGACGCCCGCGCCGAGGTCCATGATCGCCTGCGTGTACTGGGGGACGTTGGCGACTGGCGTGCAGGCATTCGCGAGGATCCAGAGTCGTTTCAGCGTGTTGGCTGCGCCAGGGTCGCCTTCGACCGCGAAGAGGCGCGAGAGGACGCGGCGCGCATTGCCGTCGAGGATGGCGTGCCGTTGGCCGCGGGCGAGCGCCAGGATGGCCCCGGCGGTCGAGCGGCCGATCCCTGGCAGCGTCTGCAGCGTCTCGATATCGTCCGGCAGACAGCCCTCGTGCTGCTCAACCACGATGCGGGCGGCGCGCTGCAGGTTGCGGGCGCGTGCGTAGTAACCGAGGCCGGTCCAGAGGTGAAGCACCTCGTCCAGCGGGGCGGCCGAGAGCGAAGCGACGTCGGGGAATCGGAAGACGAAGCGCTCGAAGTACGAGATGACGGTTGCCACCTGCGTCTGCTGGAGCATGACCTCGGAGACCCAGACACGATACGGCGTGACGTCGAGCTGCCAGGGCAAGTTGTGGCGGCCGTTGCCTTGAGCCCAGGCCAGGAGCGCCGGCGCGACGGTCTCTGGTGATGCAACAGGGGCAGTACGGCAGGCCATTCCGTCGGGAGACGACGGCACCTTACTGGTCGTGGGTCCGCAGCCAGTCTATGTAGTCGGCGATGCCGCGCTCGACGATCGGGTACTGCGGCTCATAGCCGAACTCATCCTTGACGCGTGAGAGGTCGAGGTAGTGGTCGGAAGGGTTGCCCTTGGGGTTCTCGCCCGACTGGAACTCGATACGGGCGTCTGGCGCAGCGGCCATGACGGCCTCGGCGAGCTCCTGCATCTGTACCGGGCGTCCGTTACCCATGTTGTAAACGCGGTGCTTGAGACTCTCGGCCTGGTGGACGATGGCAGTGATGTTGGCAACGTCCTTCACGCTGGTGAAGTCGCCGGTATCGCCGGCGAACGGTACACCGGCGGGGCCGTAGTCCGGCAGGGCGCCACGAGCGGCAGCATGACATAACCGACTCGGCAGATTCACCATCGAGTAGTACATGGGGCCGTAGACGGCGCGCGGGCGAATGGACGCTATCGAGAGTCCGATTCGTTCGGCGTAATGCATCAGGACGATCTCGCCCGCCTTCTTGTATGCCTCAGTCGCATTACGAGACTCGAGAGGCAGGGGGGCATCCTCGCGATAGGGACCGTGTGGCAGGTTGTTATAAACGGTCGAGGAGCCGAGGTACGTCAGGCGCCGAACCTCGGCGACGCGGGCAGCTTCGATAGCATTTGCGAGGCCAACCATGTTCACGGCGAAGTCCTGCGTCACCGTGCCCTGGCCGATGCCAGGCGCCGCGCAGAAAACGATGCCGTTAACCTTGTGCTTCATGGCCGCCGCGGTGGTTTCGTAGGGGTTCGCCACGTCGACCCTCTCGGCGATAACGCGCTTGTCGAGCTCGTCCTGCCAGAAGTCGGGTACGCGCCAAGAGCGGTTCCACGTGACCACCACGTCCTCGCCGGCGTCCAGCAACGCCCTGACGACGTGCACACCAATGAATCCCATGCCACCTGTCACCAGAATCATGCAAGCCTCCAGAGTCGCCGGGACGCCCAATTACGCGCTTCGAAACGGACTTTACGGTCACGTCAACGATGTTGGCAAACCGTTGCCGCGCCTCCTGATGCCGGTTAGACCACATCCGGGCAGTCCGGGGAAGCGAGGATACTGTCGCTGCGCTCAATAACACATCTTCGCACTATATAGCTTATGTAGTGTTAGATAGGGCTTGGACTGGTCCCGGCCAGGCCAGGAGGTGCCGACAATCATTCGTGGCTACGCCGAGTCTACGCGTGCTAGACTTTTTCTGATAGTTCCAGGGGGTCCGGTGTGGTGGTAGAAGAAGAGCAATCAGCAAAGTCCGGCGGCGACCTGATGATCAAATTGCTGGCCGGACTGGCTGCGCTGCTGGTTGTCGTGGTTGTAGCCATCGGCGCGTTTTTGTTGGGTCGTGAGAACGGTTCGGATGACAGCACGCCGGTCGCCATCGGCGAGGTCGGCGATTACGACTACGCCGTCCTCAATGAGGTCCGCGAGCTCCTTGACCAGTATTATGTCAGACCGGAGAACCTCGACGACCAGTCGCTGTTCGAGGCTGCGGTCAACGGCATGCTGGCGATCTTGAACGATACGGGCACGTTTTATGTCACGCCTGAGGACTATCAAACGAGCACCGTCCTCACAGGCTCATTCGAAGGCATCGGCGCCACCGTCTCGACGCAAGGCAACGACATCGTCATCGTCGCGCCAATCAAGGACACGCCGGCT
>Ga0214471_10003121_pt1 | contig 12827 bp, 13 predicted proteins | sample RVTome_5_FD_207665 | JGI IMG/M metagenome (GOLD analysis project Ga0214471, IMG submission 207665) | Soil microbial communities from uranium-contaminated site in the Upper Colorado River Basin, Wyoming, United States - RVT142D155 | ecosystem: Environmental > Terrestrial > Soil > Contaminated >...
GGCGACCACCAAGAATGGCCGCTCGCCGCGCGCGCGGGCGATCTGCAGCGCTCGGTCGAGCGCGCGCGGGCGCATGCAGCCGCGTGCGTCGACGTCGACCATGCGCACCGCGTCCGTTCCAAAGCCGAGCACGGCTGCGGCGCGCGCCACCGAGTAGTGCGCCTCGCGGGAAACGAACAAGACCGGGCGCACGCCGACGGGCATGCCCTTGCGGCGGGCTTGCGGCCATTTCTCGTCGCGCGCGACCAGCGCGGCCATCAGATTGGCGAGGCTGCCGCCGGGCGCGAACGCGCCTTCGCCGTCCGGGAAGCCCGCTTTGCGCGCCAGCGTCTTCACCACCTCGGCTTCGATCAAGGTCAGCACCGGCGCGACCTCGTACGTGTACATCGAAGTGTCGAGCAGCGCCGTCATCCACTCGCCGAGCAAGCCCGCGAGATCCCAGCCGCCGTAAAGCTGGTTGGCGAAACCCGGGTGGCCGGTGCGCACGCTGCGCGCGAGGATCCGCCGGCACTCGCCGAGCAATTCCTCGAGCGGCCGGCCGCCGGCTCGCGGCGCCAGGTCGCCGAGTTCGGCGGCGAGTTCGGCGGGACTGCGCCACTCGACCACCTTGTGCTTGCGATCGCCGTGGCCGTTCAGCCATTCGGCGGCCATGGTGGCCGCCTTGTGCAGGATAGTGTCGACTTCGTTCGCAAGGACCGGCATCGGAGTCTGGCGGCCGGGAAGGGGTGCGGCCGCGCTCATGCTAGGCGAACGCGGGGGCGCATTTCCCGGGGAATCGCCCGGGACGCACGACTCAAGCCAGCTTCTTGGCGAGCACCTTGCGGCTCCACAGGCCCATCAGGACTGTGAAGACCGCAAGGCCGGCGAGACAGTGCCACGCGCGGACCGCGCCCAGCACGCTGTCGGCGACCGGCGTGCCGAGGCTCCAGTCGGGCTGGGTGTAGACCATCCGCAACGGCTCGATCGCCAGCGTGACCGGATTGAGCAGCACCAGGTTCTGGAGCACCAGCGGCAAGCGTTCGAGCGGCGCGAAGGCGCTGGAAAGGAACACCAGCGGCAAGGTGACGATCATCACGACCGCGATCATCTCGAAGTGCCGGCGGAACTGGAACGCCAGTCCCAGGCTCACCGCCGTGAAGCCGAGCACGACCATGCCGAGCGAGAGCAGGCCGACCAGCGCGCCGAGCAGACCGCCTTGAAAGCGCGCGCCGAGCACGGTGGTGCCGATCACGATCACGCCGCACTGCAGGAGCGTCATGGCGGCGATGTGGATGGCCGACGACAGCACGATCGAGAAACGGTCGACCAGCGGAGCTGCGCGCAGGCGGTCGAGGAAGCCGAGTTCGCGGTCGAAGAGCACCGGTACGCCGGCGTTGAGCGCCGCGCTGAACGCCGTGAAGAGCAAGGCCCCGGGCGTGACGAAGTCGAGGTAGTCGACGCCGGCGCCGAGCACTTCGTTCATGCTGCCGCGGAACACGAGCACGAACAAGGTCATCCAGATCACCGGCTGGAACAGGCCGCTGATCACCACCACCGGGCGGCGGCGGCTGTGGAGGAACCAGCGCCAGGTCTGGACGCGGGTCTCTTGCCAGAAGGGGGACGCCAAGATCAGAACTCCTCGGGCGGGGGCGGCGCGACGGCGGCGCGGTAGACGTCTTGCAGGCCCGGGCGCCGCACGGTCACGGAGAACAACGGCGTGCCGGCCTTGCGCGCCTTTTCTTGGAGCGTGCCCGCCCAGATCTCGCCGGCGCTCGGATCGTCGAGCGGCGCGGTGAGCACCCAGTCGAACTCGGCGCGGCGGGGATCGGGCGGCAGCGCGCGGCCGGGAACTCCGGCGAAGATCGTGGCGAGCCGGTCGGCGTCGCCGGCGCGCGGGTGTTCGTGCAGCGAAGCGCCGATCACGAAGGCGCCGAGTCCGGCGCGCAGGTCGTCGGGCGTTCCGGAGTCGACCACGCGGCCCTTCGACAGCAGCACCACGCGGTTGCAGAGCGCGTCGGCCTCTTCGAAATCGTGCGTCGCGACCAGGAGCGCGGTGCCTTCGGCGCGCAAGCCGGACAAGAAGTCCCACAGCCGCCGCCGCGCGTCCAGGTCCAGGCCTGCGGAAGGCTCGTCCAGCACCAGCAAGAGCGGCCGGTGCATCAAGCTCGCGGCGAGGTCGAGCCGGCGTTTCATGCCGCCCGAATAGCCTTCGCACAAGCGGTCGGCGGCTTCGACCAGGTCGAGCCGTTCGAGCATCTCGGTCACGCGCCCGGCGATTTCCGCTTTGGGAAGGTGCACGACGCCCGCCTGGAAGCGCAGGAATTCGCGCCCGGTCATCACCTTGTCGATCGCGGGTTCCTGGCCGGCGTAGCCGAGCCGGCCGCGCGCGGCGGCCGGCGCGGCGGCAACGTCGACGTCGGCGATCGTGATGCTGCCCGCGTCGAGCCGTTCGAGCGTCGTGATCGAGCGCAGCAGCGTGCTCTTGCCGCTGCCGTTGGGCCCGAGCAGGCCGACGGCTTCGGCAGGGTGGATTTCGAAGTCCACGCCGTCCAGGGCCTGGACCTCGCCGTAGCTCTTGCGGGCGCCGCTGACGGCGAGAGCGGTCACGGAATCAGCCGATGCTGTACGAGCGGAAAGCGATGTCGGGCAGCAAGGCGATCAGCAGGCCGATCAGCAGCAGGACCGGCGGCACGACCAGGATGTATTTCCAGCCCCTCTCGAACTTGAGGTGCATGAAGAACAGCGCGACCAGCGCCGCCTTGAACGAGGCGATGCCGAAGATCATGAAGACCGTGGCGGTCCAGCCCAGCTCGAGCTCCTCGGCGAACACGAACGCCAGGATGGTGCCGACGACCAGGATTCCGCCGATGACGGAGTAGGTCTTGACCGAGATCGGCTCGTGGGCGTGCTCGGTGTCGTGGGAAATGGAGTCGGACATCGCTTGGCCTCGGCTACTTGTTGGGCAGCAGGTAGAAGAGCGGGAACAGGAAGATCCAGACCAGGTCGACGAAGTGCCAGTACAGGCCGGTGAGCTCGATCGAGAGCTCGTGGCGCGGCTCGAGCCGCTTGAAGAACAGGCCAGCCCACACCACCAGGCCGGCAATCATGTGCAGCGCGTGGAACCCGGTGAGCGTGAAGTAGCACGAGGCGAACATGTTCATGCCCGGCTGGTAATGCTCGTGGCCGGGGTAGGTCGCCGGTCCACCGGGCCAGATGCCGTGGTGGAACTTGGCATTGTACTCGAAGTACTTGACCACCAGGAACGCGAGGCCCAGCAGGAAGGTGAAGCCGATGTAGGCCTTGGCCTTCCTTAGTTCGTTGCGCACCGCCGCGGCGTGGGCGAGCACCACGGTCACCGACGATCCGAGCAGCACCACCGTGTTGACCGTGCCGATCAGCGGGTTGAGGACCGTGTGCGGGTCGGGCCAGCCGTTGGAACCGGAACGCAGCACGATGTAGGCGCCGATGAAGGCTCCGAAGAACATGATCTCGGTGGCCAGGAACAGCCAGAGAGCGAACTTCGAGGTCGGGATCGGCGGGCCGGTTTCGGCTTCGCCGGGCAGGGGCACGGTGGTCATCGTCGGGACTCCGTCGGGGTCGTCGGTTGCGGGGCGCGAAGTACGCGGGTCATCCGATTGCCGCTCCGGCCGAATCGACGGCCAGCAGGGCGAACAGCAGAGGAAGGTAGGCGATCGAAACGCGCAGCAGCCAGCGGGCCCGCGGCGTGGAGCCGCCCAGGCAGAAACGCAGCGCGAAAGCCAGGAAGATCAGCGACAGCGCGAGCGCGCCGAAGAAGTAGAGGCGCCCTGCGGCGCCGGCGAAAGAAGGCAGCAGGCTCACGGGGACCAGCGCGAGCGCGTATTGCAGCGCTTGCCGGCCGGTGAAGCGCTCGTCCGCGACCGAGACCATTTTCAGGCCGGCGCGGCGGTAATCGTCGCGGTGGATCCACGCGATCGCCATGAAGTGCGGGAACTGCCACAGGAACAGGATGGCGAACAGGATCCCGGCCACCTGGCTCAAGCCGTGGCCGGCGGCGGCCCAGCCGATGAGCACGGGCATCGCGCCCGGAAAGGCGCCGATCACCGTGTTGAGCGGCGTGACCCTCTTGAGCGGCGTGTAGACGAAGTCGTACACGGCGAGCATGGTCAGCGCGAGACCGCCGGTGAGCGGATTCACCAGCCAGGTCAGCCACGCGACGCCGCCCGCTCCGGCGAGCAGCGCGAAGGCGAGCGCGGCGTCGCGCGACAGGCGGCCGGCCGGGATCGGGCGGCGGCGCGTGCGCTCCATCAACGCGTCGATCGGGGCTTCGATCACCTGGTTGAGCGCCGCGGCGCCGGCCGCGGTGAGCGCCAGTCCGACTATGAGGACCGCGACGCGCAGCGGCTCGAGCGCGGTACCGGCCTGGGCGTGGGCGAACGCCATGGCCACCACGGCGGCGAGCAAGGCGAAGCCGAGGATGCGCGCCTTGGTGAGCTCGATCCAGTCGCGCAGGCGGGGGGCGTCGGGTCCGTTCATGCGCCGGCTCCCGAAGGCGGCGGTCCGGCGAGGGCCGCGCCAGCGTCCGCCGCGGGCAGCCGGTAGCGCGCTTCCATGGCCAGGCCGACGACCACCGCCATCACTGCGGCGCCGACGACCACGTGCGCAGCGGAGACCGCCGCGTGTAATTCGATGCTGGTACCGGCCGCCGCGGGCCCGTGCTTGAACGCCCAGCTGCCCAGGCCGAGGCCGAGCTGCACGCCGAGCAGGGTGACCAGCGCGCGCGCCGCGCCCGCGACCGCCTTGCGGTCGGCGAAGTGGAGCAGGGCCATGCGCACCACGGCGAGCAGAACGACGGTCACCACGCCGGCGAGCACGAGGTGGCCGGAAAGGCTGGCCTGCTGGTGGCGCAGGCCGGCGCCGGCGAAGAGGTGCACGAACAGCACGGCGACCGCCACGCCGCTCCACAGCCGCAAGCGTGCGGCGCGGGGTGCGTTGGCGGGGCGCGCCGGCGCGCTCCAGGCCTGCGAACTCAGCTTGAGCACCACCACGAACAGCGCGAGCACCGCCTGCGCGCCGATCCCGTGCACCATCGCGATGATCCGCTCGTTTTCGAGCACGCGCAGGCCGCCGAGCAATCCCTGCACGCAGACGCCGAGCAAGGCCAGGACCGCGAACGCGCGCAAGGCGCGCGGCACGCCGCGCGAGGCGACTGCGGCGGCCACCAGCGCGATGCTCGCGAAACCGATCAGCGCTCCCGCCAGCCGGTGGCTGTGCTCGAAGAAGACTCCCGTGCTCTCGGTCATCTCCGAGAACGGGTAGGTGAACATGTTCTGCTCGAAGGTCGTCGGCCAGTCGGGCACCGCCATGCCGACGTCCAGGCTGGTGACGATCGCGCCCAGCGTGATGGGCAGGAAGGCGACGACCACGCACAGCAGCGCCGCCCAGCGCAACCCGCGCCAGCTGGTTGCGGGGCCGCCGGTGCCCGCCAGGGGCGTGCTCCGCGTCAGTCCAAGGGCTTGCGCCATCGCCATCCGGAGTCGCCCGCTCTACGCCTTGACGCCGGGGTACTTGTTCTCGGTCTGGCCCAAGTAGCCGTCTTGCGCGGCTTCCGGAGCGCCGAAGTCGTACGGACCGCGCACCACGACCGGCGGGTGCGCACCCCAGTTACCGTGGCCGGGCGTGACGTCGGGCGTGTGCCACTCGAGCGAGTTGGAGCGCCACGGATTGCCGTCGACCTTCTTGCCGCGCCGCAGCGAGATCAGGAAATTGGCCACCAAGATGATCTGGAAGAAGCCCAGGATCACCGCGGCGATGGTCATCATCTGGTTGAGCGGCTGGGCGTCCTTCCAGGTGTCGAAGCTGTACGGATCCGCGTAACGGCGCGGGAAACCGCTCATCCCCAGGATGTGCATGGGGAAGAACACCAGGTTGAAGCAGATGAAGGAGCCGGCGAAGTGCACCTTGCCCCAGAACTCGTTCATCTGGCGGCCGAACATCTTGGGATACCAGTAGTAGAGTCCCGCGAAGAAGCCGAACAGCGAGCCGCCGAAGAGCACGTAGTGGATGTGCGCGACGATGAAGTAGGTGTCGTGGATGAAGATGTCCACGGGCGTCGCCGCCATGAAGATGCCCGACAGACCGCCGATCACGAACATGCTCACGAACGCGAGCGCGTTGAGCATGGGGGTCGTGAACTGGATGCGTGAGCCCCACAAGGTGCCGAGCCAGTTGAAGGTCTTCACCGCCGAAGGCAGCGCGATGAGCATGGTCGAGACCATGAAGGTCGCGCCGAGCGCGGGGTTCATGCCCGACTGGAACATGTGGTGGCCCCACACCATGAAGCCCATTCCCGCGATGCTGGCGATGGCGATGACCATCGGCTTGTAGCCGAACAGCGGCTTGCGCGCGAAAGTGGAGATCACGTCGCTCACCACGCCCATCGCCGGCAGGATCATGATGTAGACCGCCGGGTGGCTGTAGAACCAGAACATGTGCTGCCAGAGCAGCGGCTGGCCGCCGCCGGGTCCGGCCTCGACGTTGTTCACGATCAAGTTCTCGGGCACGAAGAACGACGTGCCCATGGTCCGGTCGAGCAGCTGCAGGATCAGCGCCGCGGTCAGCACCGGCAGGGCGAACGCCTGCAGAATCGCGGTGATGAACAGCGCCCAGGTCGTCATGGGCATGCGGAAGAAGGTCATGCCCTTGGTCCGCAGCTTGACGATCGTGGTGATGTAGTTGATCGAGCCGAGCAGCGAGGACGCGCCCACGCAGAGCAGGCCGGCGAGCCAGTAGGTCTGCCCGTTCAACGAGCCCGGCGCCGCGCTCTTGATCCCGGCGAGCGGCGGGTAGCTGGTCCAGCCGGCCGCGGCGGCACCGCCTTCGACCAGGAAGCTGCTCAGGAAGAAGTACAGTGCCGGCCACATAAACCAGTACGACAGCATGTTCATGGTCGGGAAGGCCATGTCGCGCGCGCCGATCTGAAGTGGAATGCAGAAGTTTCCGAACGCCCCCGTGAGCGCCGGAATGATGACCAGGAAGATCATCACCGACGCGTGCATCGTGGTGAGCATCGGGTAGAACTCGGCCGGCATCTGGCCGCCCTGGTCGGGCCACAGCAGCTTGCCGATGATCGGCAATTCGCTCCACGGGTACGCGAGCTGCCAGCGCACGCCAAGCGCGAGCAGGCCGCCGAGCGCCAGCGTCACGAAGATCGTGAACAGGAACTGGATCCCGATCACCTTGTGGTCCGTCGAGAAGATGTACTTCGTCAGGAACGACTGGTGGTGATGGTGGTCGTGCGCGTGCGCGTGGTCGTGCGCTGCGGCGGGGGCTGCGGTGTTGCTGTTCATCGCTCGATCACTCAACGATGCCGAGGTCGGCCTGGTCGGCGTTCTGCTTGGCGAGCGCCTGGGTGAGCCAGGCGCGGTAATCCGCTTCGGTCTCGTGTACGACCAGGCGGCCCTTCATCTTGTAGTGGCCCCATCCGCACAATTCGGCGCATGCGATCTCGTGCAGGTCGGGAGCGGGCTGGCCGTCGGTGTGGGTGACCTTGAACCACATCAGCTGCTTCATTCCCGGCACGAGGTCCTGCTTGATGCGGACCGCCGGAATGAAGAAGGAGTGCACCACGTCGCGGCTCTCCAGCTGCAGCTTGATGTCGCGGTCCTTCCAGACGTGGAGGACGTTTACCGCCTCCAGGTCGTCGGGCGTGTCGAGCCGTCCGTCCGCGCCCGGGTAGCGGAAGCGCCACTCGAACTGGCCGCCGGTCACGCGCGCGTGCAAGGGCACGTCCGGCGCGTTGCTCCGGAACTTGATCTCTTTCCAGGTCTTGAACTGGAACACGGCCAGGAACACCAGGATGCCGGCGGGGATCACGGTCCAGAGCGTTTCGAGACGGTGGTTGCCGTGCGTGTACTTGACGGCCTGGCCGTCGCGGCCCTTGCCGTCGTACTTGAACAGGAACCACAGGAAGAGCGCTTCGACGCCGAAGAAGATCGTCCCGGTCAGGCCGAGGATGATCCAGAACAGCCGGTCGATGTCCTCGCCCATCTCGGAGATGCCGGCCGGGAACCAGAGCGCGCCGCCTTGCGCGTGCGCCCAGAAGTAGATGCCGAGCACCCCGAGGGGCACCAGCGCGAAAAGGAAGATCCAGAACTTGTTCATCTCGCTTGCAGGTCCGCGCTCACTCGGTGATGTCGTAACGGAGCGAATAGACGTAGTTGACCACGTCCCACATCTGCCCTTCGGAGAGGTTGCCGGCGAAGCCCGGCATGATCGACCCCTTGATGCCGGAGTGCATCCGGCGGAACAAGTCGAGCGGACGATCGCCGCCGCGGTAGAGGCCGCGGGTCAGGTCGGCGGGGATCGCGTCGTTGCCCCAGTCGTCCTGGCGCTTGTAGGTGTCGGACTCGGCGTCGTAGACGTTCGCGCCCTTGCCGCGGCCGGTGTCGCCGTGGCACGCCGAGCACTCGGTTGTCGCGGACAGGAATAGCTCGCGGCCGCGTTCGGCCGACGCGAGGTCGAGCGGGCCGCGCGGAACCGAAGGGATCACGATCGAGTCGCTGGCGTCCGCCCACTTGCCGGCGACGAACTCGACCTGTTCGGCGAGATAGTCGGCGGCGGCTTCCTTGAGCTCCTCGTAGGAGATCTCCTGATCGTTGAACTCCTCGACCTCGCCGTTGTCGTCGAGTTCGTAGGCGGTCAGCGAGGCGACTTCGCCGCGGATCATCAAGTACTGCACGTAGCCGACCAGCGCTTGGAGGTGTTCGTCGGTCTCGGTGACGAACGAAGGCATCGAACTGCCCGCGAGGCCGCGCTTGAGCGTGAACAAGATGTCGCTGCGCGTCGGCGGCGACGCCTGCGCCGTGCTGGTGAACTTGATCTTGCCGAGCCGGAAGTTGCGCGGCCGCGGGTTCAGGAACTGGGCGGTCGGGCCGTCGCCGCCGCCGTTGGTCCCGTGGCAGTGCATGCACTTGACCCGGAACTGCTCACGGCCGGTCGCGAGCTGGCCGGCGGCGATGCCGAGCCCTTCGGCGTCGGCTTCATCGGGAAGTTTCGGCGCGGCGTGGGAGCCGAACGCCTCTTCCATCACTTCGGTGAGTGCCCGGAAGCCGCCTTCGCCGAACTCGTAGTCGACGACCACGCTGGGCGGGAGTGCGTAGTCCAACTGGATCGTGCGCGACTCCATGTTCCCAGGACTCATGAGGACGACGCCGAATGTGGCGGCGGCGGCAACTGCGGCTAGACCCAGCCCGTCAAGAGGCTTCATCCTGCTAACTCCGATGTGGGATCGATGCGTTCCGGCCCGCAGGGCCGGGATTCAATGGGGGTTCGGGACGCGCGGTCCCTGCAGACGTCGCGGGGCTTCTTCACGCCGCGTCAGTGTCGTCTGCTTCCGCGTTCCGGTAGGCGCGCCAGATGGCGAAGCTGAAGCCGCCGAGCACGCTGACCGGCAACGCGAGCATGAACAGGATGCTCATGGAGATCCCGTCGGCGAGTCCGCCTCCCAGGGCCTTGTCCGCATCCACCGCTTCCTTGCACATCGCGCATTGCGCCACCGCCGCGGGAGCGGCGTGGAGCAGGAAGGACGCGACCGTTGCGACCAGAACGGTGGCGCGGATGCCAGGGGAGGCTCTCAAGATTGGGGGATTGCTTCAGCTCGCGAGGGCGGTGCGGGCTGCCGAATCGGTCAGATGATACAGCACCACGTAGACGAGCACGCCCGTCAACGAGACGTAGATCCAGATCGGAAAAGTCCAGCGCGCCCAGCGGCGGTGCGCCACGCGCCGGTCCCGCAGACCGAGCCAGATCGTGCGGGTCGTGAGCACCGGCAGGACCGCCGCGAGCACCACGTGCGAGGCGAGCATCGCCAGGTACAGCGACCGCCCCAGGCCGCCCCCGGAGTAGTGCACGCCGCCGCCGATCTTGGCGTGGTAATAAAGGTAGGAGACCAGGAACAGCAGCGAGCAGCCGTAGGCCGACAACATCAGGCGCTTGTGAAGGGTCTCCTTGCCTTTGTGGATCGCCACGCCGCCCCACAAGATCAGGATCAGCGCCAGGCCGTTGAGGCTCGCGTTAAGTGCCGGTAGATCCTGGACTTCCATCATTTTCCCTCGGATTCGGCGGTCGCTTGGGAGGCCAGGAGCTGGTCCAGAGCGGTTTGCAGTTCGAAGGTGCTCTCGTCCTCGAGCGCCGAATAGAAGCCGCGGACTTGCGCGGCACGGTCGAGAAGGACGAAACGGCTCGAGTGGGCGATCTCGCCGGCAGCATCGCGGCCTTCGCCCATCGGCAGCAGGAAAGAGGTGTTGACCAGCTCCCGCAGGCCCTTGAGCGTTCCGGTCGCGAGCGTCCAGTTGCCCGGATCGGCTCCGCGGGCGGCTGCATAGGCGGCAAGCACCTCCGGGCGGTCGAAATCGGGGTCGACGGAAATCGACAGGAAACCCACCCGGGGGTCCTTGCGCCGCCCCCAGGCCAGGCTGCGCATCCGGCGGCTCAACTCGGAGCAGACCGAGGGGCAGCGGGTGAAGATGAAGTCCACGACCCAGACCCGGCCCAGCAATTCGTTCCGTCCGAACGCCTCTCCGGCCTGGTCCGTCAGTTGGAAGTTCTTTATTTGGCTATAGATAGGGAGTTCATCCTGGGCTGCAGGCGGGCCGGGAGCGCAACCAGCCGCCAAGACGGCCAAGAGCGGCCCGAGGAGGGTGCCCAGCGGCAGGGCGGGCGGGGACAGCTGGAATCGGCAGGGCATTGGCGGCATTGTCGCCGCGCGGCGGGCGGCGATGGTTCTGGGTGATAGCATTCTGGAACCCCCCTGGAGGTTTGTTCTCCCCTCCAATCGCGCTCTGCGGGGCGCCCCGTCTCTCTCGCATCCCTGCCATGCAGTCTCCCATCCCGGTCGCGGCCGCCACGCTGGCGCTGCTCGCGTTCTCTCCTCTCGCCGTCTCCCAGACCCAGTTCGTCGAAGTTTCCCAGTCTTGCGGTCTGACCGGCGGCCACCTGCCCGTTGCGGGCCACCCCATGGTGGCGATGGTCGGCGGTGCGACCGTGGCCGACTTCAACGCCGACGGCTGGCCCGACGTCTACGTGATCCGCGGCGGCAGCGGGCCGGACTACCTGTACATCAACCAGCAGGACGGCACCTTCGTCGACGAAGCGCTCGCATGGGGGCTCGTCGATCCGATCCTCGCCGCCGGCGCGGCCGCGGCCGACTTCGACCGCGACGGCTGGGTCGACCTCTTCGTCACCAGCTTCGGCGAGCCCAACGCACCCGGGCCGGGCCGCAACCGTCTGTACCGCAACAACGGCAACGGCACTTTCAGCGAAGTCGCGCAGCAGTTCGGCTTGAATTGGGCGAGCTGGACGCACGATTCCTTCGGCGCCGGCTGGGGCGACTACGACCTTGACGGCGACCTCGATCTGTTCGTGGCGAACTACGGCCCGAACACCGGCGGCAATCGCTTGTTCCGCAACGACAACGGCTCCTTCACCGAAGTCTCGCGCGACGTGGGCATCAACGCGCCCGACGCGCACGGCTTCGTGCCGACCTTCGCGGACATGAACCAGGACCGTTATCCGGAACTGTTCCTGATTTCGGACACCGGCACCAGCCGCTACTACGCCAACAACCGTGACGGCAGCTTCACCGACTCCACTTCGACCGTGCAAGCGCTCCGCCGGCCCAACGCCATGGGCCTGGCGATCGCGGACGTCGACGGCGACCAGCTGCTCGACTTCTACGTGAGCGGCTCCTTCGACCCGATCGCGCAGGGCCCCGGCAACGAGCTCTACATGAACCAGGGCAACCACGTGTTCAAGGAAGAGTCCACTGCCCGCGGTGTCGACGACTGCGGCTGGGGCTGGGGCACCATGGCGCTCGACTTCGACAACGACGGCCTGGTCGACCTCGGCGGCACCAACGGCTTTCCCGGTTCCTACGCGGTCTATCCCAGCAAGCTGTTCCACAACCAGGGCAGCGGCCAGTTCGTCGAAGTGGGTGCGCAAACCGGACTGGTCCACAACGACCAGGGCCGGAGCATGAACCAGCTCGACTTCGACCGGGACGGCGACCTGGACATCCTGATTTCGGCGTTCAACAAGCCGATCCGCCTGTTCCGCAACGACCTCGTCAACGCCAACCACTGGTTGCGCATCGACCTCGACACGTCCCTCCACGGCGGCCTCGCGGCGCAAGGCATCGGCACGCGGCTCGAGCTGACTGTCGGCGGCAGCACGCAGGTGCAGTACGTGAGCGGAGGCCAGAGCTACCTCGGCCAGCCCGAACTCACGGCGCACTTCGGCGTGGGCGCGGCGACTTCGATCGACGAGATCCGCGTCGAGTGGGCCGACGGCTTCACGACCGTGCTCGAGAACGTCGCCGCAGACCAGCAGCTCGTGGTGGTCGCCGAGCCGCCGCTCACCCAGAGTTCGCTGCGCCGCGGCCAGGCCGCGACTGCGACGGTCACCGGCGCCGAGCCCGGAGAAACGGTCTACTTCCTTTACAGCCTCAACGGCACCGGAGCCGGCGCGCACATCGCGGTTCTCGGCGGCTTGCAGCTCGGCCTGAAGGCGCCGGTGTTCGTGGCCGGATCGGCCGTGGCCGACGCCAGCGGCGTGGCGAGCCTCAGCACGGTCGTCCCCGCGACGGCGACGCTCTCGCAGATCGGCACCCAGGCGGTGATCCAGCGCGGTGCAGGCGGCATCCTCTCGGCCAAGAGCAACGCGATTCGGGCCGCGATCCTTCCGTAGGCGCTGGGCCAGAGCCGTTCCGGGCCCGTTCCGCCGCGTGCGGGAGGGGCCCTTTTTCTGTCGAATTGGCGGAAATGATCTCCAGGAATCATGGAATTGCCGCGGATCCTGCCGTATCGACAGGG
>Ga0214471_10003122_pt1 | contig 12827 bp, 8 predicted proteins | sample RVTome_5_FD_207665 | JGI IMG/M metagenome (GOLD analysis project Ga0214471, IMG submission 207665) | Soil microbial communities from uranium-contaminated site in the Upper Colorado River Basin, Wyoming, United States - RVT142D155 | ecosystem: Environmental > Terrestrial > Soil > Contaminated >...
GACGAAGGGCAATACCGCGCCGTGCTCGAACGTGAGCGCGAAGTGGACTCGGGCGTGGTGATCTCGGCTTCGGGAACCAAACACGCGCCGATCATCGTTCGCGATCTTCTCGACCGCGGCCTCTCGACTTATTTGATAACCTGCAACGCCAAATCGCCGGCCGGGTTGCTGCTTCCCGCCGGACGCGTTTTCGAGACTCGCGCCCAGCCCGAGCCGATCACCTACAACACCTCCACCTACATGGGTATGATGCTGGCGAAGACGCGCGAGGAGCCCAAAGCGATCAAGCAGCACCTCGTGGAGAAGGTCGCTCCGCTGATTCCCGATTTCAACCTGTCCGAGGCGTACTATTTGATGCTGCGGCCCGAGTTCGACGTCGAACGCGAAATGTTCATCACCAAGTTCGATGAGCTTTTCGGGGCACGTATCAACGGCCGCTGCTACACGACCGAGCAGACCTTGCACGCCAAGACCGTGGTCCCGTGGGAGAAAGAGCTATTCATCAGCTTCGGCGTCAAGAACGAGGATTTCGGGCTGCAACGGCTTGAGATTCCCCTGCCCGACAACGCGGGTTTTGTGGCTATGGTGGCGACGGGATACTACGTGATCGGCCGCATTCAGCGGGTCAAGCCTCCCTGGTTCAAGCAGCATGCCGACGAGTACGCGCGCATTCAGAAAGCGCTGTTTGAGAAGCACGGCGGGTGATGGTCGCGATCTGGGTTAGTTCCGCGTGAGATCCATCTGCTCGAGCCACTGCTGGAAACGCAACGGCCACGCCGACAGCGGCAAGTCGCGATTGAGAATTCCGAAGCCGTGGCCGCCCTTCGAGTAAACGTGCAGCTCGGCGGAGACTCCGGCTTTCTTCAACGCCAGGTAGTACCGCACGCTGTGCCCGGAGGTCAAGCGGTCGTCATCGGCGTGAACAAGAAACGCCGGGGGCGTTTCGGCCGTGACGGTCAGCTCGTCTGGAATCAGCGGATAGCCGAGCGCCAGAAAATCAGGGCGGCTCGTTTGGCGCTCGATCGGATCGCTGGCGCCGGGTTGACCCTTGTCGAAGCCCATGCCGGCGCGCGCAGCGAGGTCGCCGCCGGCGGAAAAGCCCATCATGCCGATGCGCCGCGCATCGAGAGTCCACTCGGCGGCGCGGCTGCGCACCAGGCGCACGGCTCGTTTGGCGTCGGCAAGCGCGGTTTCCATCGAGTAGTTGTGCCCTTCGGTGCGCGGCAGACGATACTTGAGGACAAACGCCGCCACGCCCAACGTGTTGAGCCACTTGGCGATGTCGTGGCCTTCCTTGTCGATCGCGAGATGGCGGTAGCCGCCTCCGGGGGCCACGATAATTCCCACGCCGCTGTTTTTCTCGGCCACTGGGAGGTAAGCGGTCAGCGTGGGCTGATGGACACGCGCGACGCTGCGGTCCACGATTCCCTTCCCTCGCTCTTGCCAGACTTCTTCCTCGTGGATGCCTTCCGAGCCGGGGGCCGCACCCGGCCACAAGTCGATAACGACAGGATCGGCCAGAGCGGTCGTCCCCGCGAGCAGACTCAGGATCGCAATTGTGAACAGCCGGGTTGGCCGTGGGTTTGGGCGCCTGATGGTGGTTTTGTTCGGCATTGTGTTTGCTGCGTGAGGAAATGCTCTTGGCGGGGCTTCTGTTCGGTGGCTGTTTCTTTCAGCTATGGAAGCCCCCTGCCCCACTTCGAGTCTAATTGGCATGTCAAGCGCGGCTGGGTCTCACGTGCCCAAGAATGGCCCCGAGGGGTGGCGCCTGTTGCCCGCCAATGAACCGCGCACCCACCGACTTGAGCGCGGGCTACCACTCCCTCATGGTCGTGGCTCTGATTGTTCAGTGCCCGTCCCCAAAATTGCAGATGGAATGTCGGTGGCAGAGAAGTCGGGGCCTTTGAACAGCAGGGGCAGATCAGCGGCTTTCGCCAGCGCGTAGGAAAAGCAGTCGCCGAAGTTGAGTCCTGCTTTCTTGCGGCCTTTGCCGTAGACCGTGTAGGCTTCGCGGGCTAACTGCGCTTGCTGCGGAGTCACGCTCTCGATCTGGAAGCCAGCCTCCTGGATCAACCAGTCCACCATTCGGGATGCGTTCGGCCCGTGACGGTTCCACATCACAATCCAGAGCTCCACAAGCGTTGCCGCCGAGATCAGCGGCGCGTCGGCCTCGGCGATGGCTTCGGCGTAGCGGGCAGCGTCGGGCTCCTTCTCCAGGATCGCGATCAGCGCGGAGGTGTCGACCACGATCATTTCGGCAGCCCCTGCTCGTCGTAGAGCATTTCTTCCGGACTACGCTTGTCGAGGACCGGCAGCGCGCTACAAGCGCGGCCGATCTCGAGCAGCCTTTCCGCCAAGGCTTTGCGGTTGCGCTTCTTGCGGATGCGCTCGAGGCGCTCGGCGATGGCGCGGTCGACAGCCTCGGTCATCGTCTCGCCCGCCAGGCGAGCGAGTTCTTTGGCGCGGCGGTGAGTTTGCTCGTTCTTGATGTTCAGGCTCATCGAGGTTCCGGACAAGCGGTAGAAGGTAGATTTCATTCTACCCTATACCACCTTACCCGCCGACATCATCACCACACCCGCTAATTTCCCAAACCGTTCCCCGTCAACAGCTTACTCCCCTGAGCCGGCCAAAATCCTTGGTAGACCGCTGTATCCTGGAGTTTGAAGCAGGGTTCGAAGCAAAACGGGGGGACCGAGATCCACTCCCGGAATACGCTCACGGCGGCCGAACGGGGCAATGAAAAAGAAAAAGTGCCAAACAAACCCAATTTAGTCCTTTGTTTTCAACAAAACGATCCGTCAAGCGAAGCCAATACCGGCCTCAAAAAGCTGCGGGGATCGCCACCAAGAGTCTCCCGCGAGCGACAGAGCCGCGGGCGGAAGCCCCGCGGGCCGGCCTGGACCGTCGCACCACCATGCCGAGCAGCAATCCCCCGCGGCCCACGGACTCCGCCCGCGTTCCAGTCTCGCCAGACACGCCGGTGGGTAACTCGGTGGGCCCCAAACGCAAATGCTCATCGAATTCTGCTTAGCCCTGCCTACGAAACTGTTTGTTTTTGGAAATGGATGCGGTAATCTCTCGTCTGACGCAGCAAGGGGAATCACGGTTGAGCGAGCCGGCAAAGAAGAAGAACTTTTTCGTGAGCCGCACGGGCGCCGACGCCGCCTGGGCGAAATGGATCGCCGCGGAACTCGAAGCCGCCGGCTATTCCACGATTCTCCAGGACTGGGATTTCCGCCCCGGGCATAGCTTTCCTGGAAAGATGCAGGACGCCATCACCGGCTCGGAGAGAACCATCGCCGTTTTGTCGCCTCGGTATATGAAAGCCGAGTTCACTCAGCCGGAATGGGAAGCGGTTTTCGTCCAGGATGGGCGCGGCGTAAATGCCCTGCTGGTCCCCGTGCGCATTGCCGCCTGCAAGCCGGAAGGCCTCCTGGCCCGCATTGTGTATATCGACCTGGTTGGTCTGGACGAAGCGAAAGCGCGTGCCGCCTTGCTGGAGGGCGTCAAGCTGCAGGTCGAACGCAAGTCCGGCGGCTTTCCGGGGTCTGCGTCCCGCGCTCCGCAAACGGCTCAGCGCTTCCCGGGCGTCTTCCCCGAGTCCAATCTCCCGCACTTACGCAATCCCAACTTCACCGGCCGCGACGACTTGTTGCGCCAGCTTCGCGAGGCGCTCAAGGGCGGCCCCGCGGCGCTGACGCAGGCCATTCACGGGCTGGGCGGGGTTGGCAAGACGCAATTGGCGGTGGAGTATGTCTACCGCTTCGCCAGCGACTATTCGCTGGTTGGGTGGGTGCACTCGGAGACGGTGGAATCGCGGAACGCCGATTACGAGACGCTGGCGAAACGCTTGAAGCTGTTTTCGAGAGAGGAACGGGCCGAGCAGAGTGAAGTGGTCGAGGCCGTGCGGCGGGCCCTGGAGCAACGTGACGGCTGGCTGCTGGTCTTCGACAACGCTCCGGACCCGAAGAGCATCGTCGGCTACCGGCCTCGGGGCGGTGGCGGGCATGTGATCGTGACGTCGCGCCATGCGGCCTGGGGCGGCGTTGCCCGCTCTTTGCGGGTGAAGGTTTGGGAGCCGGAAGAATCGGTGCGGTTCCTGCTCCATCGCACCGGCCTCAACGACAAAAAGGCTGCCGGGGAGTTGGCCGCGGAGCTCGGCTATCTGCCGCTGGCGCTTGAACAGGCCGCGGCGTATGTCGAACACGCTGCAATATCGTTGGCGGAATACGTGAATCTGTTTCGCAAGCGGAGGCTTGAGTTGTTCCAGGGCGATTGGACGGCGGAAGAGGGACCTACCGTCACCACAACCTGGGAGATTTCGTTCCAGCGGGTTCGGGAGATCTTCCCGCCGGCCGCGAACCTGTTGAACCTGTGCGCCTTCTTCGCGCCCGATGACATTCCTTTGGACGTGATCGCGGAGGGCGCCGGCGACCTGCCGGAGCCTTTGGCGGCTGTGGTGCGAGACCCTTTGGAACTCAACCGGGCCGTCGGTCTTCTGCGCGACCATTCGCTGGTTGGGGTCGAAGCCGAGGAGGGCGGGCGGCGCAACCTCTCCATTCACCGCCTGGTGCAGGCTGTGATGCAACACCGGCTCGCTCGGGAGGAACGAGAAGCGTGGCTCGGGGCGAGTGCAAAGGTGATCAACCGCGCTTTCCCGTTTGATTCAGACGAGCCCCAACATTGGCCGCAATGCGAGCGCTTGTCGCCCCACGCGGCCCAAGTCGCTGCTCACTCGGAAGAGGCTCAATTGTCGCTGGAGCGGGCTTCGCTATTGCTGAACCAACTGGGTCAGTACGCTCAGGGTCGAGCCGAGTTGCAGCGGGCCCGGTCCTACTATGAACGGGCACTGGCCATCAGCGAGAAGGTCTATGGCCCCGACCATCCCAACGTGGCCATCCGCGCCAACAACATCGGCCAGATTCTCAAAGACCAAGGGGATCTGGCGGGGGCGCTGGAGTGGACCCGGCGGGCGCTGGCCATCGACGAGAAAGTCTATGGCCCCGACCATCCCAAGGTGGCCATCTTCGCCAACAACATCGGCCAGATTCTCAAAGACCAAGGGGATCTGGCGGGGGCCCAGGAGTGGGCCCAGCGGGCGCTCGCCATCGATGAGAAGGCCTATGGCCCCGACCACCCCACCGTGGCCATCCGCGCCAACAACATCGGCCAGATTCTCCAAGACCAAGGGGATCTGGCGGGGGCCCTGGAGTGGACTCAGCGCGCGCTGGCCATCAACGAGAAGGTCTATGGCCCCGAACATCCCACCGTGGCCATCTTCGCAAACAACATCGGCCAGATCCTCCAAGACCAAGGGGATCTGGCGGGGGCGCTGGAGTGGACCCGGCGGGCGCTGGCCATCGGCGAGAAGGTCTATGGCCCCGAACATCCCACCGTTGCAGTCCTCGCCAACAGCATCGGCCGGATTCTCAATGACCAAGGGGATCTGGCGGGGGCGCTGGAGTGGACCAAGCGGGCGCTGGCTATCGACGAAAAGCTCTATGGCCCCGACCATCCCACCGTGGCCATCCGCGCCAACAACATCGGCACGATTCTCCAAGCCCAAGGGGATCTGGCGGGGGCGCTGGGGTTCGCTCAGCGGGCGCTGAGGATTTGCGAGGAATTCCTCGGGCGGGATCATCCCCACACCCGGGGTGCCGCCCACAACCTGCGAGTCATTCAGGAAGCGATGAAATAGGGTCAAGCCTGCATGCTGGTATCACCCTGTCGCCACGCATTCCAGCAGCACAGATTCGTCGCAGCGTGCCAAGGTTTCTCGTAGGCCGGTTCTCAAGCCGCGAAGCGGCGGTGGATGGTAGCCCAGGGTGGAGCCGAAGGTGGAACCCTGGGTATCGGGCCAGCAAGATGGGAGCCCTGGAAGGGCGAAGGAACCGCCGCTGGTTTCCGTCTTCGGGGCGATGGGTTGCCCTTCGGCTTCGAGAGGCACGATCGTCGCCGGACACCGGGGTCTCGAGTCGCCTTCAGGCGGCTTCCTCCCGACGCAGTCGGGCTTAGGCCGGTCGTTTTACGGCCGGTTTGTGAGACCCAGGAGTAGTACAGGCCGTTTTAGCGGCCTTCCCCCCTACGATCTGCGTCGAACAGGCGCGGCGGCGGAGTTGGAAGCCCGCTTAAGCGGGCTGAGGGCAGAAAGGCTGGTCCCGCCAACCGGCCGTAAACGGCCGGCCTGCAACCCGGCTGCGCCGGGAAAGCCCCGTGAACGGGGCTCATGCATTCGAGGCTACTGCTGGCTGAAGAGCCCCGAACCTGGCGCCGCTCCAACCCGCGGGCTTCCGCACTGCGGCTCTGTTGCGGCACTACGCCGCGGTGACACGGTGCTTCGCCAGCACTTTGCGCAAGGCCTGGCCGGTGTAGCTTTTCTTGGAACGGACGGCTTCTTCGGGGGTGCCGGCCACCACGACTTCGCCGCCGTTCTCGCCGCCTTCGGGGCCCAGGTCGATGACCCAGTCGGCGCACTTGATGACGTCGAGGTTGTGCTCGATGACGATCACGGTGTTGCCGTAGTCGGCCAGGCGGTCGAGCACCTCGAGCAGCTTTCTCACGTCGTCGAAGTGCAGGCCGGTGGTGGGTTCGTCCAACAGATAGAGAGTGCGCCCCGTCTGGCGCTTGCTCAACTCACGGGCCAGCTTGATGCGTTGCGCCTCGCCGCCCGACAGCGTTGTCGAGGATTGCCCCAGGTGAATGTACCCCAGCCCGACGTCCACCAGCGTCTGCAGCTTCGGCTGAATCTGCGGGATGTTCTCCATCAGCGGCAGAACTTCCTCGACCGTCGCCTCCAGCAGGTCGGCGATCGAATAGTCCTTGAACTTCACCTGCAGCGTCTCGTGGTTGTAGCGCCGTCCGCGGCAGGTATCGCAGGTGACGTAAACGTCCGGCAGGAAGCTCATCTCGATGCGGCGCTGGCCGTCGCCCTGGCAGGCTTCGCAGCGTCCGCCCTTGACGTTGAAGCTGAAACGGCCCGGCTTGTAGCCGCGCACGCGCGACTCGGGCAGCATCGCGAAAAGCTGGCGGATCGGCGTGAACACACCGGTGTAGGTGGCCGGGTTCGAGCGCGGCGTGCGGCCGATCGGCGACTGGTCGATGCGAATGACCTTGTCGATGTGCTCCATGCCCTCGAGGCGTGTGTGCTTTCCCGACTGCATGCGCGAGCGGTAGAGTTTCTGGGCCAGCGAAGCGTAGAGAATATCGTTCACCAACGTCGATTTGCCGCTGCCCGAGACGCCGGTGACAACGATGAACATGCCGAGCGGAAATTCGACGGTGAGGTTCTTGAGGTTGTGCTCGGTCGCGCCGTGTACGATGAGGCGGCGCGCGTTGGGCGTGCGGCGCACGCTGGGAACGGGCACTTCCTTGCGTCCGCTGAGGTATTGGCCCGTGAGCGAGCGCTCGCTCGCCGCGATTTCGGCGGGCGTGCCTTCCGCGACCAGCTCGCCGCCCAAGCGCCCAGCGCCGGGGCCGAGGTCAATAACGTGATCGGCGCGCTCGATCGTTTCCTGGTCGTGCTCGACCACCAGAATGGTGTTGCCGAGATCGCGCAGGTGGTGCAGGGTCTTCAGCAGCCGGTCGTTGTCGCGCGCGTGCAGCCCGATCGAGGGCTCATCGAGCACGTAGAGCACGCCGCGCAACTGCGTCCCGATTTGCGTCCCGAGGCGGACGCGCTGCGATTCCCCGCCCGAGAGCGTGGCGGCCGAGCGGTCGAGGCTCAGGTAGTCAAGGCCGACTTCGGTGAGAAAGCCGAGGCGTTTCTGAATCTCCTCGACGATCCGCCCGGCGATCTGTTTCTCGCGCTCGGTGAGCGAAAGGCGGACCGCGCTCTGGATCGCGCGCCCGATCGGCAGCGCCGCGAATTCCGCGATCGAAAGCCCGGCCAGCTTGACCGCCAGGCTTTCCGGACGCAGCCGCGCCCCCTTGCACGCCGGGCACGGCACCGGCGATTTGAAGCGCGTGGCCCAATCATAGTCGCCGTCGTAGTCCTGGTCTTCGTACCACTCTTCGATCAACCCGATCAGGCCTCGAAAGCTCTTGGATCGGTTGGATGCGGAGCGGCCCGCGCCGTTCTTCCCTTCCCCAAACAGCAGGAATTCCTGGCTCGCTGCGGGAAGCTCGTCGAACGGTTTGCTCAACGGGATGCCGGCATTCTTGGCGGCGCGCTCCAGGCCGTGCTCGATGGGATGCGTCATCAACGTCGACGCGAAAGCTCCATCGAGCGCCGGCCGCGAGGAATCGACGATGATCTTGTCGGGGTCGAATTCCCACAGGCTGCCCAGGCCGTTGCAGGTCTGGCAGGCTCCGTAGGGGCTGTTGAACGAAAACGAGCGCGGCTCCAGCTCCGGAATGCTGGCGCCGCATTCGGTGCAGGCCAGCTTTTCCGAATAGAGCCGCTCTTTGCCGTCGACTTCGGCGACCAGCACCAGCCCATTGGCGAGCTTGGTGGCGGTCTTGATCGAGTTGCCCAGGCGTACATTGAGGCCCGGCCGGATCGCCAAACGGTCGACGATCACTTCGACGGTGTGGTTGCGGCGGCGGTCGAGCTTGATCTCCTGCTCCAGCTCAAACAGCTCGCCGTCCACGCGGGCACGCACGAAACCCAACTGCGCGAGTTTCTCGAATTCCTTTTTGAACTCGCCCTTACGGCCGCGCACGATGGGCGCGAGGATCATCACGCGGCGGCCCATCTGCTCTTCGAGGATGCGGCCGACGATCTGGTCGGGGGTCTGGCGGCGGATCGCCGCGCCGCACTGCGGGCAATGCGGTTTGCCGATCGAGGAATAGAGCAGCCGCAGGTAGTCGTAGATTTCGGTGATCGTCCCGACGGTCGAGCGCGGGCTGCGGCCCGTGGTTTTCTGCTCGATCGAGAGCGCCGGGCTCAAGCCGTCAATCGAATCGACGTCGGGCCGTTCCATCTGGTCGAGAAACTGCCGCGCGTAGGGTGACAGCGTCTCAACGTAGCGGCGCTGGCCCTCGGCATAGATCGTATCGAAGGCGAGCGACGATTTCCCGGAACCGCTCAGCCCGGTGACGACCGTAAACGTGTTGCGTGGAATGGCGAGGGTGATGTCGCGCAGATTGTGTTGCCGCGCGCCGCGGACGGTGATGCGATCGATCATCTTCGGGATGGGCGGCGGAGCAGGCCGCACCTTCTAGTTTAAGGGCAGTGCAGGCGCTCGCGCCTGGACACGTTCGACTTGAAGTCGGCTCGGCGCTCGTGAGGACGGGTACTCGGACTGGTCTGTTCAAGCCCCGTTCAAGGGGCTTCCCCAACGAAGTCGGCTTATAGCAGGCCGGTCGTTCAAGGCCGGTATCGCGATTTCGCTTCGTTCACGGGACACTTGCCACGCGCCAGGATATCGCTTGCACACGGCGGCCACCCTACCTCTTGGGCACGCAGGCGAGTCCCTCCGCGGCGGCCAGGCTTCTCTGGTGCTCATCGAAGGTGAACAGCGCGTCGGCGCCGAGCGTCACCGCCGCAGCCAGGTGCAGGATGTCGAGGGAGCGAGTGCCCAGCCTGGCGCTATGCTTGCGGGCCAGTTGCTTGGCCTTGTCATAGGCGGCCGGCGGCATGGCGCGCGCCGCATACACGCCCTCGATGAGGTCCTGATGAAAGGCGGCCTGCGTGGCGCGCGCCTGCGTCGCGGTCAGCTCGCGCCGGAAGACACGCAGTTGGATGGCGTTTTCCAGCTCCAGTTCGACCAGCGGGGTCAGCAACAGCGCCGCGCCCGGCGGCAGGAGCCGAGCGGCGCGGGCCGAGTTGGCGTCCAACACATAGAGTGACACCAGGAAGCTCGTGTCCAGGTAGGCATTCAAGGACGGCTTCGCTCCTGGGAGACCAGTTGCGCCCCACTGACGGGCTGAACTTGATCGCCGTAGATCGCCTTCAAGCGTCGCAGGAAATCCGGGCGCTTGTGCCGGCGGGCGGCCTTGGGCGGCAGGAGCCGCGCGATCACGCGTTTGCGGCGGGTGACCTCGATTTCCTCGCCGTCGGCCAGTGCCGCCTCGACCACGGAGAACCGATAGCGCAGGTCGCGGATCGTCGCCTTCTTCATGTGATACATTTTAGCATCATGTGCGCAAAAGAGACGGGCATCAAGTCGTGTTCGTGTGGGCCCCGAGTCGAAAAGCCCCGAATCGAAAAGCCGGCGATCGAAAAGCCGGGACATCGACTTAGAACTTATCGCTGACCTCATGCCCCGCCAGGCGCGGCCAGTGGCGGGCCCCGATTTTCCCTCCGCCGACTTTTTCAACGGAGAAGCTCCACCACTATCAGATCGTCCCCGCAAGAGCCCGGCCGATAAGAGAAATCGCGCGGTCGTCGTGCAGCAGGGCGCAGTGCAAGGCGCGCTTGCGCCTTGGAGCGGCTGCGAATAGGTTCAGCCCCTCACCGGAAATTCTCCACCATCCAAAGGTCACCCTGGAAACGTTGGTATTGCGTAAACAACAGCGAGCGGCCATCCGGAGATAAGGAAAAGCCATACGCCGGAGAATGGCTCAGGGTGACGACTTTGGTGGTCATACCAGTGCTAAAGCTCAGGAACTGGATCGAAGGCTGGTCTCCAGGAGGCCAGTCGGGAATGAAGTAAATTCCCCCCTTCCATACCGCGAAGTGCTGGCGCCAAACGGATTCGAGTACCTGGGTCTCCTCTCCGCCCTCGACCGGGACTTTCCAGATCCCGGTGCTTTCCGTGCTGACGTCCTTTGCGTAATAGAGCGCCTTACCGTCCGCGGATTGCTGGGCGCCATAACCGCCCCCGCGCGTAATCTGAACTGCCTCCTGTTCCTTCCCCAAAGGGGGCCAGCGCCTTCTCCACACCTGCTCTTGCCGCTCGAAATAAGCCCACTCAATGACACGAGCCCCGAAAGATACGCCGCCGATATCCTCGAAGAGCAACTCTGGAGTTCCCCCGTTCGCGTCAATGACATAGGTGCCCTTGCGCCCCTCTGGGTTGGAGCCAAAGAGAATCAACCGGCCATCCGGCGACCAGCGGGGATTCGCCGTGTACAAGTAACCACCCATCGAGGTCAACTGCGCGGCCCCCGAACCATCGCTATTACTCACCCAAATCTCGTGGCTCCCCGAGCGATTCGACGCGAAGGCAATCCGCTTGCCGTCGGGAGAGTATTGCGGGACGTGGTCAAGCCGAGTCGAGCTAATCAGAGGCCCAGGCGGAGCGGCAGCCCTGCCTTCGCCATTCAACTCCAGGCGCCAAATGTCAGCGACGCAGTTGGAGGTTGTGTATGCCAGCAGCCCCTGACTGGAGATCGCGGGCCTGCGAACGCCCTCTCCGGCAAACACCAGCCGCTCCGCTTTGCCGGGACGCCATCCCGGCCGCGACAGCGGCACCCCATATAGGTTGGGGGTATGAAAGGTGCCGCCAGCAAAAACGATCGCGCGCCCTTGTGGTGTCCACGCCGCCTCGTTGCTATAAGTGCCCTCCGAAGGGAGTCGCCGCGGCTCGCCCTTCGGCTCGCCTTCTTCCGATAACTCGAGCAGGTAAAGAACGGTAGAAGATCCTCCCATGTACCTGCCAAAAACCAGGGCCTCGCCGTCCGGAGAAACCGCCGGGTACCCGTCCTCGGTACCCTCCGGTGGTGACGTGAGCCTTCGTTTCTCTCGTCCATCCAAGGAGAGCAGAAACATCCCGGCGGGCTCCGCCGGGGACTCTCTATCTGTGACAAACAGCCACTCTCCACCGGGATGCCACGCCAAGCTGGGAAAATCACCGGGATACACATCGGTCAGTTTACGCGGTGACCCTCCCAAGGGAGATACGAGGTATAAACCGCGCGGTGTTTCCGGCCTAGGGTGATCCAATCGTTCGCTACCAGTGAGAAAAGCGATGGAAGACCCGTCGGGCGACCAGGCGGGACAACAACCATCGGCGAGACGCACCGATTCACCGTCGCCGACTCGTTTCAAACGGATTTCAGAGACCCCTCCCGCCTGCTCGCGGTCGAACACCAGTTGAGTGCCGTCCGGCGAAAAGCTTGGCCCCGACTCCGAGCCTTGATCCGTGGTTAGCGGAACCGGGACGAGCGCCGCGCCGGTGGTCTGTTCGGGCTGGCTAAACAGCCACGCAGCGCCGCTTGCGGCAACGGCAAGGGCAAGCGCCGCCGCAACCCACACCAATCGCCAGCCATAGAGCTTTGCCGGAGGAGCGCTTTCCGTGGCGCTTCCAACCTCGCTCACCGCCGCGATGAACCGATAGCCTTTGCGAGGCAGAGTTTCGACGAAGCTGGGATGGTCGGCGGAGTCATCCAGCGCCTGCCGGATTTTCTTGATGGCGGTGTTGAGGCCCTGGTCGAACTCGACAAAGGTGTCGGCGGGCCACAGCGCTTGCTGCAGTTCCTCGCGCGTCACCAGCTCGCCCGGGCGGCGCAGCAGCAGGGCGAGCACCTGGAAGGGCTGCTGCTGAAGGTTGACCTTGCGGCCCTGCTTGCGCAGTTCTCCCGCTGAAACGTCCAGCTCGAAAACCCCGAAGCGGACCACGCCGTGCCCTTCTTTCACCGGAAATTCTCCACCATCCAGAGATCTCCTTGCGCAGGTTGGTATAGCGTATACAGCAGCGAGCGGCCATCGGGTGACAGGGAAAAGCCGTATGCTGGAAGTTCGCTGAGCGTGGTGATTTTGACGGCTTTGCCGCTGGCAAAATTCAGGTACTGGATCGTGGGCTTTTCCCCAGGAGGCCAGTCCGGAATGAAGTAGATTCCTTCGTCGACTACCGCAAAAGCATCGTTGCAGAAGGATTCGAGTACTTGAGTCGCCTCTCCGCCATCCACGGGGACTTTCCAGAGGCTCTTGATATTCCATC
>Ga0214471_10003123_pt1 | contig 12826 bp, 13 predicted proteins | sample RVTome_5_FD_207665 | JGI IMG/M metagenome (GOLD analysis project Ga0214471, IMG submission 207665) | Soil microbial communities from uranium-contaminated site in the Upper Colorado River Basin, Wyoming, United States - RVT142D155 | ecosystem: Environmental > Terrestrial > Soil > Contaminated >...
CATCGAGGTCGAGGGAGTCTCGGCGGATCACGCCTATCAATTCCGAGTGAACGCTTCCAGCTTGCGCTTCGCCGGTTTTCTGCGGGTCCATCCCGACTGGGAGGGAGGCGAGCTCGACGGCGAGATCAGCCTGGAGAAGCTTCCCCAGCTTGAAAAGGATGACCCGCTGCGGCTTGAAGGACTCTTTCCAGAACAACACTTCACTGAGCCTCCCCCGCGATTCAATGACGCGAGCCTGATCAAGGCACTGGAGGAGTATGGGATCGGACGGCCCTCGACCTACGCCCCAATCCTCTCCACCCTTGAGCAGCGTGGCTATGTCCGGAGAGAGAAGCGCCGAATGATCCCGACCGAGATCGGGGAAATCGTTAACGATCTGCTGGTTGAACATTTCCCAGAGATCGTTGACCTGGGATTCACAGCCCGGATGGAAGAGGAGCTGGACAAGGTAGCTGCTGGGGAGCGGAATTGGGTGGAGCTGCTCAGGGACTTCTACGGCCCATTTGAAGAACAGCTTGCGATGGCCCAGAAGCACATGCCCGAAATCAAGGCCGAGCCGGAGCCTCTAGGGCGGGCCTGCCCGGACTGTGGAAACCAACTCCTGATTCGGCACGGTCGCTTTGGGAAGTTCATCGGCTGCTCCAACTTTCCGGAGTGTCGTCACACTGAACCGTGGCTGGAAAAGATTGGCGTCCGTTGCCCGCTGGACGGAGGCGAGCTGGTCGAAAGGCGTACCCGCAAGGGGCGGATCTTCTATGGGTGTTCGAATTATCCGGCCTGCGAGTTCACCTCCTGGAAGAGACCTGACCCAACCCCATGTCCTAACTGCGGCGGGCTGCTGGTGCACGAGACCCGAAAGTCGGTGCGCTGCCTACAATGCGAGCGCCAATTCGATCCTGAGGGGCTTCCCTCTATGCTGCCGGACGTGGCACGCTAAGTGCAACTCTTCGGTTGCTCTCACTTCTCGTTCAGTCTAGAATCCGGCCCCTGCTGTAAGCAAGCTCGAGGCCGGAGGGATTGAGGAAGAGGGAAATGATGGAAGCGATCGCCGGTCGCAAATGGCTGCTGCCCGCCCTGGCCCTGATCTTCGGCCTGGCAGCCGGTCTGGGCTATGCATGGGGTCTAAACCCTGTCCAGTGGATTAATGGCGAGCCACAACAATTGCGGGCCGATCTGCAAGAAGACTATCTTCGGATGGCCATCGACTCCTATTCAGTAAACCGAGACTCCGATCTGGCCCTCCAACGATACAGCGCCCTCGGCGAATTGGCCAAACTCACCCTGGATGCCGTTGCGGTCGATCCTCAAGAGCTCAGCCCGACCGCGATCCAAGGCTTCCGGGCCCTGATCGAAATCGACCAGGAGGCCAGCGCCACCCCCCAGCCCGGAGAATCCGAGGAGCCGAGTAGCCCGCTCCCCTCACTATCCAAACTCATCCTACCGGTATGCGGCGGTACCCTTTTCCTGGGATTGCTGTTGGTCACCGTCCTGGTCCTTCGCTCCCGCAGCCGGGAGAACTCAGCAGCCCCCAACCCGCCGTCCGCCACCGAGGAAGCGGAGGTCGGGCCGGCAGTCCAGCCATTTGCTTCCCAACCAGAATTCGCGGGCGACGATAGCCTGGCGACCTTTCGCACCATCTACAACCTCGGGGAAGACAAGTATGACGATTCATTCAGCATCGAGAGCCCAACCGGGGATTTCCTGGGGGAATGCGGAGTTGGAATTGGAGACCTGATTGGGGTCGGGGAGCCGAATAAGGTCTCCGCATTTGAAGTCTGGCTGTTCGACAAGAACGATATTCAGACTGTAACCAAAGTGCTGATGAGTAACTATTCCTATCATGATGACGAAACGCGCACCCGTTTGTCTGCAAAGGGAGATCCGGTTGTCGCTGAGCCCGGAGGGGTGATCTCCTTGCAGACCGCATCACTGGAAGTGGAAGCCAGGATCGTGGATATGATTTACGGGGAGAGCGCACTCCCCTCCCAAAGCTTCTTCGAGCGGCTGACGATCGAGCTCAGGGCGTGGTCGCGCGACGGGGCGAGTTAACGAATCTCGAGGACCTTGAAGCGAACCGGCCCGCCCGGGGTAGTGGCTTGGGCCGACTCTCCAACCTTCTTCCCCAGCAGAGCCTTACCAATCGGCGATACATGAGAGATCTTGCCGGCCCGCGGATCGGCCTCTTTGGCTCCCACGATCTGGAAGGTCGTCTTGATCTCGCCTTGTTCCTGTACCACTACAGTGCTGCCAACCTCCACCTGTTCGGATGGCGCGGTCCGCTCGACGATTGTGGCGTTGCGCAGCACGGTCTCTAGTTCCAAGATCCTCCCCTCAAGAAACGCCTGCTGCTCTTTGGCGCTAATGTAGTCGGCGTTTTCGCTCAGATCCCCTTGGCGCACCGCCTTCCGGAGCCGCTCGGCCATCTCCGACCGCCGGGGTCCTTTCAACTCCCCTAGTTCTTTACTGAGCTTGGCCGCGCCTTCGGCGGTCAGAAAGGATTGATCATCTGCCATGGCCACCTAAGGGAGGGTCTCAGGCTCGAATAACTTGCGATGCTCTTGGATCGCGAACCGGTCGGTCATTCCCGCCAGGTAGTCGCATATGGGACGGTAAAGCTCGAATTGGCGGGCTCTGGCCTGAGTCTCGGGCGGGAGGATTTCAGGTTTCTCGACGTAGGACTTGAACAGGTCTTCCACAATTCGCTCCGCCTTGCTCTGCATTCGCACCACCCGAAAGTGTTGGTACATGTTCGAGTAAAGAAAATCCTTCAGCTGCTGGTTGAGAACCACAAAGTCGTCTGAGTATCTGACCAGGTCATAGTCCAAGTTCTGCAGGTCTTCCACCGAACGGACCTTGGCGGCTTCGATGCGGGCACTGGTCGCCTCCAGCAGCCCGGAGACCTCCAAGCCGATCAGCCGCCGGATCAGCCGATGGCGGGTCAGATCATCGAGCTGGCCGCCGAGCCACCCGATGCTTTGCCGCAGCAACTCCCAGAGGGCCACGCCCTCGAGCAGGTCCGGCGAGATGAGCTCTGAGCGCAAGCCGTCGTCCAGATCGTGGGCGGTGAAGGCCAGTTCATCCGCCAGGTTGGAAATCTGGGCTTCCAGGTGCCCGCGTTTTTGGGGCTCGTAGCCGGCGGCATCCGCGACATCGTATTCGGTCTCATGCTTGACGATTCCTTCGCGGACTTCCCAGGTTAGGTTGAGCCCAGGAAAGTCTGGATAGCGCCGCTCCAATTCGGTGACGATCCTCAGTGATTGGCGGTTGTGGTCGAACCCACCGTGGGCCGCCATCAGCCGGCTGAGGGTTGCTTCGCCGGAGTGCCCGAAGGGTGGGTGACCCAGGTCGTGGGCCAGTGAGATCGCCTCCACCAGATCCTCATTGGCGCCGAGGGCCCGAGCGAGGCTGCGTCCGATCTGTGCGACCTCTAGCGTGTGGGTGAGTCGGGTCCGATAGTAGTCGCCCTCGGTAATCACGAATACCTGGGTCTTGTACTCCAGCCTCCGGAATGCGGTGGTGTGCAGGATCCGATCTCGATCGCGCTGGAATGCGGTGCGGTAGGTGGGTTCCGGTTCCGGATAGACTCGGCCGCGGGAATCTCGGCTACGATGGGCAAACGGCGCCAATGCCTGATCTTCGAGCGCTTCGAGCCGTTCACGGGTGATCATCGGGAGCAGCGAAGCGGCAGTGTAACCGGGGGCCGCGCCGGCTGTCAATCCGCGCCAGGCTGCGTTGACACACACCCGGCGTTCGCGCATAATCCGCGGGGCCGGGACGTCGGAGGTCGAGGGTGCCGAAGGTAGTCAGCGTGGAGCAAATGCGCCAAATCGAGCGGGCTGCCGATTCGGCTGGGCACAGCTACGCTCAGATGATGGAGCACGCCGGTTGGTCGGTCGCACAGGTGATCGTCGAGCAGTTCGCCCCGGTTGAAGGCAAGCAGGTTCTGGTCCTGGCCGGCTCCGGCAATAATGGCGGAGACGGCTTGGTGGCTGCCGAACACCTGGCTCAGGCGGGAATGCACGTATCGGTCTATCTCACCAAGCAGCGGGCAGCAGATGACCCGCACCTGGGGAAACTTCGAGACCGCGGGACCCTGATCGCGATCGCAGATCAAGACCAGCGCTCGCGGGTGCTCCGCCTGCAAGTCGGGCGGGCCCAGCTCATCGTGGATGCGATCCTCGGGACTGGCTTCGAGCTGCCGCTGCAGGGAGCCGCGCAGGAGGTCTTGAAGGTCGTTCAAAACTCGCTCGGCCAGCGCGCCGACCGCCCCGTGATCGTAGCGGTGGACTGTCCTTCCGGACTCGACTGCGATTCGGGAGCGGTTGCCGAGGAGACCATCCCCGCCGATCTCACAGTCACCCTTGCGGCAGCCAAGCCCGGACTGCTTCGCTTCCCGGGGGCCGGCTTCACTGGGCGGCTGGTGGTCGCAGATATTGGGCTGCCACCGGATCAGGCTCAGTTGGCAATCATCAAGGTTGAGCTGGCCAGTCCGATTGAAGTTCGACCGCTGCTACCAGGACGGCCACGTGACGCGCACAAAGGAACCTTTGGCCGGGCGCTGATTATCGCCGGATCGGCCAATTACCCCGGCGCAGCCCTGCTGGCCGCCCGATCGGCTTATCTGGTTGGGGCGGGGCTCGTCAGCTTGGCGCTGCCCGCGCCCCTGCAACCGATGATTGCCGGGGAGCTGCCCGAAGCCACCTGGATCCTGCTTCCCGAGAAGTCTGGAGCGATCACTCCGGAAGCGTTAGGACAGCTCGAGCCGGAGTGGACGAGGAGCCAAGCGGTGCTAATCGGGCCCGGGCTGGGGCTCGAGTCGGCAACCGGCGCCTTCATTGCCGAGCTGTTCGGACTCCGGTCGAAATCCGGAGAACGGTCGGGCGCCAGCGCACAGGCATTGCCCCGCCGCTCGCTGCCGCCGTGCGTCGTGGACGCGGATGGGCTTAAGCACCTGAGCGCTCTCTCCGGTTGGCCGGAGGCCGTCCCGGAGGGCACGATCCTGACGCCTCACCCGGGCGAAATGAGCCTGCTCACCGGCAGCTCGAAAGAGGCGATCCAGGCCGAGCGTTTGGATGCAGCCCGACGGTCGGCCCGCGAGTGGGGGCACATTGTGGTGTTGAAAGGGGCCCACACGGTAATCGCCGAGCCGGCCGGCCGGGCCACGATCCTGCCTTTTGCAACACCGGCGCTGGCTCGGGCCGGGACTGGCGACGTACTGGCAGGAGTCATCGTCGGGCTGCGCGCCCAGGGTGTGCCGGCCTTTTCAGCGGCAGTCCTGGGCGGTTATCTTCACGGCCGGGCCGGAGAACTCGCCGCCGCGACTTTGGGAACCACGGCTTCGGTATTGGCAAGCGACGTCGCGGCTGCGATCCCGCAGGCGCTGGCCGAGCTCCAGGCAGGCTGACCCCAAATAGAAACAGCCCCGGTTCGACGGGGCTGTTCGCTTGTTCGAGAAATCCAAGCAGCTTAGGAACTAGCTCTCGACCTCGGCTCGCTTAGGCTGAGCGGCTTTCTTGCCCCGCTCGATCGCCTGCTCGATTCGGGTCTTCTGCTCCTCAAGGACGACTTGGCCCCGCTGCTGCAAGTCTGCCGCCCGAGAGCGGGCCTCCTCGGCGATCCGCTCGGCCTTCGCCCGTGCATCCGAGGCAGTCAATTCAACTTGGTCGCGCAGCTCGATCCCTTTCTCGCGAATTAGGGTCCGGGTCTGTTCGCCGGATTGAGGGGCAAGCAGCAAAGCAACCGCGGCCCCAACGATTCCGCCAATCAGGAAGCCTGAGAAGAAGGCTCCGAAATCATCTCGATCTGCCATCCGTCATCCCTCCGTTTCCGATTCTACTTGGCGCGGCCGGCCCGAAAAAGCCCAATGGCTCTGCGGACCGCGGCCACAGAACTGTTGGCTTTGATCACTGGTGCGACCATCTTCTGGCTCAAGAATTCGCTTGTACCTCGCAGGGTCGCCACCGTCTCGTTTGTCGATTCCAGCAGCGGCCGAATCTCATTCTGCAGCAGGGCGGTCAGCCGCGCCAGTTGGACCAACAGCAAGATCAGTGCCACCCCGATCAACAGGGTTTCCGCTGCCACGAAGATAATCACGATATCTCGGATCGTCTCCGTACCCTGAGGGTTGCGCACCATCGCGCTGACCGCCAACACCAGCCCCGCGATCAGGGCCAACAATACCAACCCACCCCCGGCGATGTAGAGAGTTTGCTTGCGCCGGCTGGAGGGGGTGCTCGCCGATTCGGTCAGCGCCATCGAATTGTTAATTGTAGCACACTAGCCAGGCGGTCCTGCCTTCCGATCCCGTCCAGCAGTACGGCGGCCGCGCTCCGGCCCGGCCAACAGTGAAGCGGTTAGCAACCCAAGCAGCGCAGCCAGCACCGCCGCGAACAGGTTGAGCGGGCCGACTCTGAAGAGATGCCAATCGAGCAGCTCCGCCACCAGGTGCCCGGCAAGGAATGCCACCCAGGCGGTCACCAGGTAGAGCGCCAACCGAGCAAGCCCGCCGCCTCGGACGAAATGAAAGACAAGTCCGAGGCCGGTGGAAATCAGCAGGGCAAAGTAGAGGCCCGGGAGGGTCACTGGATGATGACCCCGCCGCCGAGGCACTCCTCCCCAGAGTAGAAGACCGCGGCTTGACCTGGGGTGATCTGGAGCACCGGCTGCTCCAGCTCGACCTCCGCACTAGCGGTCGTGCCATTGAGTTGCAGCCGAACCGGGACAGCGGAAGACCGATATCGGACCTGCACCGAGAGCGCAGTTCCCAATTCGGGAGGTTCGCCGGCCACCCACTGTAGGCGGTCCACCCGAAAGGAACTCCGGGCGAGCGCCGCCCGCGGGCCGACAACGAGCGCATTGCGTTCTCTATCTTTCGCGACCACGTAGAACGGCACGGGGGCCGAGACCCCGATTCCCTTCCGCTGGCCGATCGTGTACGCAGGCAGGCCTTGATGGGTGCCGAGCGGCGTTCCTGCTTGGTCTACGATCGGCCCAGGTCCCCAGGAGGCTCCCCCGCTGTCCCTCAGAAACTCACGGTAGTCGACGCCGCCCAAGAAGCAGAGGTCTTGACTGTCCGGACGATCTGCGACCGGCAAGCGGAGTTGGGTTGCAGCCTCTCGAACCTGGTCTTTGGTGAGTTCGCCAAGCGGGAAGCGAGACAGGCTGAGATCCGCCTGTCTCAGAACGCTGAGCACGTAAGACTGATCTTTCATTCGATCCCGCGAGCGGTAGAGGCGCGGTTGACTATCCGATCCCTCGATCCGGGCATAGTGTCCGGTGGCCAGGTGGGTTGCGCCAAGTTGGCGAGCATGCCGTAGGAGGTGCCCCCATCGGATCTGTCGATTGCAGGCCATGCACGGGTTGGGGGTGATCCCCTCCAGGTATCCGGCAATGAAAGGCTCAACCACGGCCTGGCGGAAAGGTTCCCGCACGTCCAATACGTAGAAGGGGATCTCCAACTGGGCAGCGACCATTCGTGCGTTGGCCATATCGCGGGGCGAGCAGCATCGGTTGGGGCGGTCCGGATGAGCGTCCCACAGGCGCAGCATGAGACCGAACACCTGCTCACCCTGCTCAACCAGCAGCGCGGCAGCCATCGAACTGTCTACCCCGCCGCTCATTGCGACGGCGATCGTGCGCCGCGAATTCATGGAAACGCCGGTTCGATTGCCCGCAATCGGGAGACTGCTTCCGGCAGGCTGGTCAGAAAGGCCTCCACCTCCACGGATGTGGACTGCCGTCCGACGGTAACCCGAAGGGAACTGGTTGCGAGCCGAGGGTCGAGTCCAATGGCGAGCAGCACTTCGGAGGGCTCCGGCTCCCCGGTCTTGCAGGCGGAGGCCGATGAGCAGGCGTATCCCGCCAGGTCCAGGGCGGCCAGGAGCTGATTGCTGTCGACGCCCTCGAAAACAAACGAAGCGTGGTTCGGGAGGCGCTCGGTCGGATGGCCGGTCAGCAGGGCACCCGGAACACTGCCCAAAACGGAGTCAACGATCCTATCCCTCAGCTTCCTGAAGTCCTGGATATCCGTCCGGCGCCGTTCCGCCACGACCTCAAGGGCCTCCGACATCCCGACAATCAGTGGGACATTGGAGGTACCCGCTCGCCACCCGCGCTCGTGGGATCCTCCGGTCTGGATTGGAACCATCGGGGTTGCTCTTCGCACATAGAGCGCGCCGACCCCTTTCGGGCCGTAAAACTTGTGGGCGCCGATCGAGAGCAAGTCCACGGGGAGCTCATCGACCCGCAGCTCGAGCTGGGCGACGGCCTGCAGCGCGTCGGTGTGAAACGGGATGCCCTGCTGCTGGCAGAGGATCCCGAGTTCGGAAATCGGATTGACCGAACCGATCTCGTTGTTGCCGTAGATCACCGAAACGACGGCTGTGTCGGGTCTCAATCGCTCGGCGAGATCACCCGGCTCCACTCGGCCGAACCGGTCCACCGGTAGGAATTCCAACTCGAAGCCGTGCAGCTGTTGCAGCTGCCTGCCGGTTTCGAGCACCGCGGGATGCTCGACCGGGCTGATCAGGATGTGGTTGGCGGAGCGCCCTTGCCGAGCAGCGAAGGCCGCCCCTCGAAGCGCAAGATTATCGCTTTCGGATCCGCCGCTGGTAAATACAATCTCATCAGTCCCGCAACCCAGGTTGGCGGCAATCCGTGCCCGGGATTGCTCCAGGGCCGCCTCCGCCTGCTGGCCCCAGGAGTGGACGGAAGCCGGATTGCCGTAGGCCTCATCGAAGTAAGGCAGCATGCACATTCGCGCCCGCGGATCCAAGGGCGTGGTCGCCGCGTAGTCGAGATAGATTGGCTTCCGGCGCATTGGGCGATTGTAACATTCTCATACTCCGTGGCTCTCCGCCTGGGTTGCGCCTCCGGGCTGGTTATAATCCGCTACCCAATGGACACCCGAATCGCTGGTGTTGATGCCTTGGAGCTGCTCGACTCGCGGGGCAACCCCACGGTCGCAGCCCGAGTTAACTTGCGCGACGGTAGTTGGGGCGAGGCCCTGGTTCCCTCCGGAGCCTCGACCGGACTACATGAGGCGCTAGAGCTGCGTGACGGAGACCCGAATCGCTACCTCGGGAAGGGTGTGCGGAAGGCGGTCAGCCACATCCGAGAAGAGATTGCAGAACGGCTTATCGGATTGACGGCGGAGGATCAACCAGCGCTCGATCACGTGCTGATCGAGTTGGATGGCACACCGAACAAGTCCAGGCTTGGCGCGAATGCGATCCTGGCCGTCAGTCTGGCCGCCGCCAAGGCGGTCGCCGCCGCCCGTGGCTGGTCACTTTTCCGCTCATTGGGGGGTGAACAGGCGGTCACGCTGCCAGTCCCGATGCTCAACATTCTCAATGGCGGGGCGCACACTGGATGGCAGACCACCGACGCCCAGGAGTTCATGATCATGCCGCTCGGCGCGCCGACATTCTCCGAGGCGATGCAATGGGGGGTCGAGATTTACCATGCGCTGCGGGCGGTGCTCAAGCGGAAGGGGTTCGCCGTGCTGGTCGGGGACGAGGGAGGCTACGCCCCGGCCCTGAAAGCCAATGTTGAGGCAGTCGAGGTGATCCTGGAGGCCGTTGAGCAGGCCGGCTACCGAGCCGGCGAGCAAGTGGGCCTGGCGCTCGATCCGGCTGCTTCTGAATTCTACAGTGAGGGCACCTACCGCCTGCGTCGAGAGGGGAAGGTACTCGACTCGGGGGGGATGGTGGAATACTGGGCCGACTGGATCAGGCAGTATCCAATTGTCTCACTGGAAGACGGTCTGGCTCAGGATGATTGGGAAGGCTGGAAGGCCATGACGCGCGAGCTGGGGGACCAGATCCAACTGGTCGGGGACGATCTCCTGGTTACCGACCCGACCCGCGTGCGCATAGCCATTGATGGTCGGGCCTGCAATGCCCTGTTGGTCAAAGTAAATCAGATCGGGACGCTCAGCGAAGCCGTTGAGGCGGTCCAGCTCTGCCAAGAGGTTGGATGGGCGACCGTGGCCTCCCATCGCTCGGGTGAGACGGAGGACTCGACGATCGCTGACCTGTGCGTAGGATTGTCGATCCCCCAGATCAAGGCCGGCGCCCCGGCCCGCTCCGACCGGGTGGCGAAATACAACCGACTGCTGTGGATTGAGCACGAATTGGGATCTGCTGCGAAATATGCCGGGAAGGCGGCGCTGAGGCAGCCTTGGCCGAGGCGAACTAACTAGCTCCAGGGTCGAGCCCCACCTCAGCCCGCACACCCGGAACGGGTGTTCCGCAGTAAGGACAGATCTGCCAGGAGAGCTCCAGCAACCGGCCACAGTGCTCACAGCCCTTCCGCAAGTGGGTGTGGCAGTTCGGGCAGAGCTGCCAGTCGGCCCGGGTTCGATTGCCACATCCTGGGCAGATCGGCTGCTCTTCAATCTCCGTCAAGAGCGCTTCCTCTTCCAAGGTGTGTTGGTAGGCCTGATCGATCGTTTGGGACGGACGCAGGATGAGGTAGATGAACAGGCCGAATGGCCCCATGACCCCGGTCGTCAAGGCAGACAGTATTTGGACAAGGGGATCGTGAGTTCTGGAACGGATATCTCGGTAGGTCCAGAAGATCAAGCTCAGCCAGAGCGCAGCCAGGAACGCCCCAAACAAGGCGGTCAGGTACTGAAATGCGGTGGTTGCGGAGCTTAGATTCACCAGGGCCCTGAGGGGTCTGCGTGATTATACAGTGGGTTGCACAATCCAGGCCTTAGGCCGAAGGAGGCTGGGGGATGACAGAGACGGGCAAGACCTACGCGCTACACCGGATTACCGACCTCGGTCCAGCGGATCGGCCGCGCGAGCGGCTTAGGGATCAGGGGGCTCAGGTCCTTCACAACGCCGAGCTGCTCGCGATCCTGCTCAGAACCGGGGTGGCCGGCCTCAACTCTGTCCAACTGGCCCAAGAACTCCTGATGAAGTTCCACGGTCTGGCCGGGCTGCACGATGCCAACTACGCAGAGCTGGTGGCGAGTCGAGGAATTGGAGACGCTAAGGCGGCTCAGATCAAGGCCGCCATCGAGCTGGGGAGGCGTCTGGCGGCATGGAAACCGGAGCAGCGCCCCTCGATCCAATCACCCGAGCACGCAGCCGAGCTGCTGATGTATGAGATGAGCGCCCTCGACCAAGAGCACCTCAAGGTCCTGTTGCTTGATACCCGCAATCAACTGTTGCGGGTGGTTGAGGTATACCATGGCTCGCTAAACACTTCTCTAATCCGGATCAGCGAAGTGTTCCGCGATGCAGTCCGCGACAATGCCGCCGCGATTATCGTGGTCCATAATCACCCCAGCGGCGATCCGTCTCCGAGCCCCGAGGATATTGCGGTCACCCGGGCCATCGTGGAAGCCGGCAAGCTGCTGGATATCGAAGTGCTGGATCACTTGATCATTGGACAAGGCCGCTTCGTCTCGCTCAAAGCGAAAGGCCTTGGCTTTGGAGAGCTGTAAGGGTGCTGTAAGCTCGGAGCCAGGCCTTAAATGATAGGATGAAAACCAAAGACGCTGCATGGACTGAAGATGAAAACCAGAATGCGCAATTGGTGGGAGAACTTCCCGCTCGGTGAGGCGGCCACCCTCGCATTCTGGAATTTTGCGCTGGTTGCCTTTATTGGCGGCGCGGCTTTCCTAGCTAAGGGGATCATTGAAAAGGAACAGGCGCCAGAGTGTGCCGCCACCTATCGAGTAAGTGATCCCCGAGTGAACGCAGTGCTGTTTTTGGAACGGCTGCAAGAAGAGGGGCTCTTCAATCCCGACACCGATACAATCGAAGACTTCGCCTGGGTCTCAGAAGGCGGTGAACTACGGTTCATGGTCGCCCTGGACACCGGTGTGTACTCGGCCATACCCTGCTACACTGTGGATCAGGCCATCTTTCAGGACCTAAGGGTGGAATAGCATTTTGCGATGGGCATGGAACAGGCCCGCCGAATCGGCGGGCCTGTTTTGTTTTGTCTTACCCTCTTCAGCTGAGCGACCTCTGTATAATGGGCCGGTGTTTCAAGTCATCCTGCTTCCCCAGAAGAACTACTGGGATTGGGTGCGGGCTTGCCGCGAATTTGTGCTCACCTTCGGCGGTTACCTGGCTCAAGACCCACGGGCGGCGGGCCGCTACATGTCCCCCCGACAAGTCATCTCATTCCCACGGGCATCGGGTGGGTACGCTGAATCCGACGATATCGAAGGCTGGCTGCAGCGGGAATACCCCGAAGTTCGGCTGGATCTGATTGAGGCCGAGAGTCCTGAGGGGCTGGAGCAGGCGCTGGCCCGCCGGGTGGCAGATGACGACCGGTTCGGTCAGAAGCAGCGGCCCTTCTTCCTACTCTGGCCTACCGAGTTCCCGGTGATCACCCAGCGCTTCGGGGCGAACCCCCGGATTTACACTCGGTTCGGCATGCCGGGGCATGAAGGAGTCGATATCCGGGCTTTGCCGAACACAAAGGTCTTTGCTTGTGCCGATGGGCAAGTGTATCGGGTGGAAAACAATCCGAGGGCGCACGCCTATGGGATCCACGTTCGAATCCGGCATCGGGATGGCTACCGAACGATCTACGGGCACCTGGCCAAAGCTCTGGTGAAAGAGGGAGAGCCGGTGACTGGGGCGCAGGTTATCGGCCTGGCCGACGCCACCGGTGCCTCGGTCGGTCACCATCTGCACCTCTCGCTGAAAAAGGACCAGGCCAGCGAGCTAGGCGAAACAACCTATCCCTTAGACATCATTGATCCCACCGAGTTCTTGGTCTGGCCCGAGCCGGCCTGGCCGAAGGGACTTCCGAATACCGCCTGGCCCATCGGGAAGTGCCTGGTAGGGGCCCATGGTCG
>Ga0214471_10003125_pt1 | contig 12820 bp, 12 predicted proteins | sample RVTome_5_FD_207665 | JGI IMG/M metagenome (GOLD analysis project Ga0214471, IMG submission 207665) | Soil microbial communities from uranium-contaminated site in the Upper Colorado River Basin, Wyoming, United States - RVT142D155 | ecosystem: Environmental > Terrestrial > Soil > Contaminated >...
GTACCTGCCCCGCAAGGCGGGTACGCTGCGCGCTTCCATCTGCACGCTGCACGACAGCCGTCGCCGCACCCTAGCCGGGACGGCCGTCTGCCTGCATCTTCGCAGGCCATGCCCGAGATCACCCGGCGCCTCACCACCGCCCTCGCCGACCGCTACCGCCTCGAGCGCCACCTGGGCGAGGGCGGGATGGCCACGGTCTATCTGGCCCATGACGTCAAGCACGACCGCAAGGTCGCCCTCAAGGTGCTGAAGCCGGAGCTGGCGGCCATCCTGGGCGGCGAGCGGTTCCTCAACGAGATCCGGGTCACCGCCAATCTCCAGCATCCCAACATCCTGCCCCTGTACGACTCCGGCGCGGCGGACGGCTTTCTCTACTACGTCATGCCGCACGTGGAGGGGGAGTCGCTGCGGCAGAAGATGGAGCGGGAGCGACAGCTGGGCGTGGAGGAGGCGGTCGCGATCGCCAAGGGCGTGGCAGCGGCCCTGCAATACGCACACGAGCACGGGATCGTGCACCGGGACATCAAGCCCGAGAACATCCTGCTCCAGTCGGGCCAGCCGCTGGTGGCGGACTTCGGCATCGCGTTGGCGGTGAGCCAGGCGGGGGGGACACGGCTCACGGAGACGGGGTTGTCGCTGGGGACGCCGCATTACATGAGCCCGGAGCAGGCGATGGGGGACCGGGAGCTGGACGCGCGGAGCGACATCTATTCGTTGGGCGCGATGGTCTACGAGATGCTGGTGGGGGAGCCGCCGCATCTGGGGAAGTCGTTGCAGGCGATCATCGCAAAGATCCTGTCGGAGAAGCCGTCGCCCATCGCCCAGAGCCGGGACATGGTGCCGCCCAACGTGGAGGCGGCCGTCATGCGGGCGCTCACCAAGAGTCCGGCGGACCGGTTTCCCCGGGCGGCGGATTTCGCGGCGGCACTCGCCAATCCCGCCTACACCCTGCCGACCACGGCCGTCCCGGCCCCGCACGCCATGGCCGTCCCGGCCACCCGCCGCCCCGCGGTCATCGTGTCGCTGGCCGCGCTAACGGTGATCGCCGTCTCCGTTGCCGTTTGGGCGCTGTTGCGATCCCAACCGGCTCCCGGCGTGACCCGTCTGTCGGTCTACCTCCCCGAATCGCAGGCCCTGGCGGGATCGGCCACCTTCGACCTGGCCCGGGACGGAACGCTCATGGTCTACGAGGGGCCGGCGGCGGCGGGCCGCTCCCAGTTGTGGATGCGGCGGTGGGACGGCCTGGAGGCGACACCGATCCGGGACACCGAAACCGGACGCCAGCCGGCCGTTTCCCCCACCGGAGTGGAGGTCGCGTTCCCTCGCGCGGGCGGCATCCGCGTGGTTCCGCTCGCCGGCGGCGTGTCGCGCACCATCGCCGAGGGCGCGGTCCAGTGTTGTGTCCGCTGGAGCCCCGACGGCGTCTGGCTCTACTTCCACCATCTGGACGGGGGCGTCGGTCGCGTGCCCGCGTCCGGGGGCCCGGTTGCGCTCGTCGCGAAGGTGGACAGCCGGGCCAACATCTGGCTGGATCCACTCCCTCGGGGTCGCGGGGCCGTTCTCGAGGTCACCGAGGCGGGCACGGGGCCGAGCATCGTCGCGCTCGAGTACGACAACGGTCGGCTCCACTCGCTCACGCCGGGGCAATTCCCGCGATATGCCAGGGGGCACCTGTTCTTCGTGACGCCGGACGGAACGACTCTCATGACCGTGCCGTTCGACGAGACGAAGCTGGAATTTCGCGGTAGCCCGGTGCCGGTGGGCCAGGGACTCCTGCGCCCGCTGGGCGGCTGGAGCTACTTCAGCGCCTCAGAGACGGGGAGACTGGTCTTCAGCGTCGGCCGACGCGAGTCGGCGGTGTACGAAGTCGTGCGAGTGACCCGGGATGGCCAGATCCTGCGCGTGGACCCCGATTGGCGGTTCGATCCCGGGGACAACAACCGCGGGCTGTCGCTGTCGCCCGACGGAACCCGTCTGGCCGTGACGATCCTGGAAGACGGGAACTACGATATCTGGGTGAAGCAGTTACCTCGCGGTCCGGCCTCGCGGCTCACCTTCGATCCGGCGCAGGACGTCCGACCCCGATGGACGCCCGACGGGTCGAAAGTGACGTTCGTGTCCGACCGCGGTGGGATCGCCGCGGTATTCGTCAAGCGGGTCACGGGGACCGGCGCCGAAGAGCAGGTGCTCGCGCACGACCAGCGCGCCTTCTGGGAGGCCAGCTACTCGCCGGACGGAACCTGGCTGCTGGCCCGCTCCGGCGGAACGCTGACCCTCCCCGGGAACCGCGACATGTGGGCGCTTCAGGTGGGGGTGGACAGCGCCGCCAGCCCGCTCCTGGTGACCGATTTCGACGAGAAGGCCATTGCCCTGTCTCCCAACGGGCGGTGGCTGGCGTACGAGTCGGATGAGACGGGCCGGAACGAGGTGTACGTGCGGCCGTTTCCGAACGCCGAGGACGGCAAGTGGCAGGTTTCGACCGGCGGCGGCGTGATGCCCCGGTGGGCACGCAGCGGGCGGGAGCTGTTCTATTTCAACGGCACCGACGAAATGGTGGTGTCGGAGATCCGCGCCGGTGAAGAGTTCGAGGTGGGCGAACGCCGCGTCCTGTTCCAACTGCCCAAGGACATTCTGTTCGGGCAGGACGAGCAGTATGCACTCTACGACGTCGAGCCGGACGGTCGTCACTTCGTCATGTTCCGGGCCGTGGAGCAACGCGCGAGCCGCTTCGAGTTGATCCTCGTGGACCACTGGCAGCACGACGTGCGGCGTCCGCGCCGCCCATGACCGGCATCAGCCGGAGCTGCGCGGCGAAGCATCCCACCGCCCTCCCGTGACTGGCGAGCCTGGCATCCCTTCCGAATCCAGATACATTTGCTGCCATATCCCCCAGCCCGGAGTCGCCACGGGCACCGTCGGCGGCTCCGTCGAGCGTGCAGCCCATGGCGCAGACCGACGTCGAGATCGCCGAGGCCAGCTACCACCGGTGCGCCAACCAGCCGGCGTTCTTCTCCACCTTCTATGACCGCCTCCTCGCCAGCGATCCCAGGATTCCGCCCAAGTTCGCGGGCACGGACTTCGAGCGGCAGAACCGGCTCCTCAAGCACGCGCTCGGCCTGCTGATCATTTACGCCAAGCGGCCCAACCCCGCGCTGCTCGAGCGGATCGCGCTCCGTCACTCCCGGCACGGCGTGGACGTGGCGCCGGATTTCTACCCCCACTTCCTGGACGGCCTGGAGCACGCCCTGGCCACACACGATCCGAACTACCGGCCGGCGGTGGGTGCCGCCTGGCGCGCGGCGCTCGCGCCCGGGATCGCCTACATGCAATCGCGCTACGGGGACCCGCCGGCGTGACGGGCGCGCTCTGTCCCCACTGTGGCGCGGCCATCGGCCCCGGTGCGCTGTTCTGCATGAAGTGCGGGGCGGATATCTCCGGCCAGCGGCCCGGCGTCTCCACCCGGATGGCCGGAGCGGCCACGACGCGGGAGGGCTCGACGACGACCAGGATCTCCCAGGCGGACCTTCTGGCCCGTCTGCGGGACGCCACGCTCGGGGACTACGAGATTCTGGCTGAGCTGGGCCATGGCGGCATGGCCACCGTCTACCTGGCCCACGACATCCAGCTCGACCGCAAGGTCGCCATCAAGGTGCTGAACCCCCGCCTGGCCCAGGGGGAGGGGATGGTCGAGCGGTTCCGGCTCGAGGCCCGTACGGCGGCCGGGCTCTCGCACCCCCACATCATCCCGATCCATGCCGTCCGGGAGACCCCCGACCTGGTCTTCTTCGTGATGAAGTTCGTCGTGGGCCGGCCCCTCGACGCGATCATCAAGCAGGCGGCGCCGTTGGCCATCCCCATGGTGCGCACGATTCTCACGAAGGTGGCCGATGCCCTGGGCTACGCGCACCGGAACGGCGTGGTGCACCGGGACATCAAGCCCGCCAACATCATGATTGACGCCGAGGGGATGCCGATCGTCACGGACTTCGGCATCGCCAAGGTGGCGGACCGCCACGGGCTCACCCTCACGGGCGCCGCGCTCGGGACCCCAACCTACATGAGCCCCGAGCAGTGCAACGCCGACAAGATCACCGGCGCGTCCGATCAGTACTCGCTGGGCGTGCTGGCGTTCGAGATGCTGGTGGGCCGTCCCCTGTACGAGGGCGAGAGTGTCGTCACGATCATGTTCAAGCACGTCCACGAGCCGCCGCCCCCGCCCGACGCGTTCGGACCGTCCATGCCGGCCGACCTTGCCCGGGCGGTCATCCGGATGCTCCAGAAGGGCCCGGAACAGCGGTGGCCGACGATGGAGGACGCGCTCCCCGCCTTGCGCGGCACCGACACGGGCCATGAGGACACGATCCGCACGCAGATGATCGAATTGGCCAAGGGGGGCACGAACGCGGAGCTGCTGGCGCGGCTCAGCACCCCGCGCAGCCCGATCCCGGTGAAGGGCCGCGGCCCGCGAACGCCGGCGCACCCGCCCGCGGTGGCCGCCACGACCGCTCCGGCGGCATCCAGGGCCCGATCGCGGGCGCTGTGGATCGGCGCCGCGCTCCTGGTGCTGGCCGGCGCCGCCACGCTGGCGGTACTCCAGCCGTGGAGCGGGGCCGCGCCGGACGCCGTGGTGGCCTCCCCGCCCGCCACCGTCCCACCGCCAGCCGCGGCGGCTCCGCCGGTCGAGGAATCGCCACCCGCTGTCCAGGGCCCGCGCGAACCGGCCCCCGTGGCGGCGCCCGCCGTGCAGGGGGTGCGCATCCTCGATGCCCCCGCGTCCCTGCCGGAGGGACAGGCTGCCGCGTTGCGCGCCGTGGTGCTCGATCAGCAGGGGCGCGCCATGTCCCGGCCGGTGCGCTGGTCGTCGAGCGACCCGGGGGTCGCGGTCCTGCGGGCCGACGGCCGGGTCAGCGCCGTCGCTCCTGGGCGCACGACCATTACGGCGGAGGCGGACGGCCGGCGCGCGGCCGTCCAGCTCACAGTGACGCCCGTCGTGGCCGGCGTGACCGTGTCGCCGGCCAGCGGACAGCTCCAGCCGGGGCAGTCGCTCATCCTCACGGCAACGGCACTGGGCCGGGATGGTCGCCCACTGGCCGACGAGCCGCTCGTCTGGCGGTCCTCGAACGAACAGGTGGCCGTGGTATCGAGCGTCGGACGGGTGACGGCCGTCGGCGAGGGAGCCACCGTCATCACCGCGGTCGCCGCCGGTCAGGTGGGGACGGCACAGATCGGCGTGGCGACGCCCGCGGTGGCTCCACCGCCCGCCGCCGAGCCAGCGCCACCCGTCGTCGCGGAGGATCCCCGCCAAGCCATCACCGACGTGGTGCGCGCCTACGCGCAGGCACTCGAATCGAAGGACCTGACCCGGGTGAAGGCGCTGTACCCAACCATGTCCGCCTCCCTGGAGCAACGCACCCGGGACGCCTTGGACGCCATGGAGGATGTCCAGGTCCGCCTCGCGACCACGCAGGTCACGGTGAACGGCGCCACGGCCCAGGCCGTCGTCACCGGCGAGTGGGTCTATCGCGGCGGCCGGCTGGACGTGAACAACCGGTATCGGCTGGAGCGGCGGCCGGGTGGATGGGTGATCGTCAGTATCGAATAGAAGACGGTAGGAGACGGTAGGAGACGGTAGGAGACGGTAGGGGGCGGTAGGGCTTTGCCGCCGCCAAGGCCCCTGCCGTCCCCTGCCGTCTTCTCCCGTTCTTTCTAGAACGTGTATTCCAGCCCCGCCGTCCAGGCCACGCCCGGCTGCAACCCCACCTTGTTGATCGGCACGATGGCGTTCAGGACGATCACCGTGCCGCCCCGCACGGTGAACTTGGCGCCCATGGACATGTTGAGGATGTTCTGGCGCTTGTTCGGGATAGATGTGGCGGGATACGACCGCGCGAACGGCGTGACGTACTCGATGGTGCCCGGCAACGTGACCCGGTTGACGCCGAGCTGCCATTCGGAGATGACGTCGGCCGCCACCGTGGCCCAGTTGGTCACCAGGGCGTCGAAGCCGAGGGTGCCCACGATGGCGTCGTTCTGCAAGGTGTCAGTCCGTGCGACGTAGCCGGCATTGAAGTGGGGCGCGAAGTTACCGAACTGGCCGCCGACGATGCCGAGGGCGCGAATGGAGGTGGAGCCGGTGCCGAGGAAGTCCTCCTCGCGGCCCGTCGGGAGCCGGACGTCGGTCATCAGGGCCACGCCAAACGTCTCGCTCTGTCCGAGGTTGACCTTGAGCCGCGCGGCCACGTCGCCGATGCCGGAGGCGGTGCCGCTCACGACCTTCGACGTTTGCAGGATCGGATTCGCCGAGTCGCCGCCGAACCGGTGGACGGCCACCGGCCCGAACGGGGTGACCTGACCGGTACTGACGCCCTGAATGGACGTCCGGAGCAGCGGGATCGCGACCCCGATGTCCACGAAGTCGAGCACTCCCCACGTGGCAAAAACCGCCGCCACCTGCTGGGAGACCTCGAGCGCAATCTGCGTCGAGATGATGTCGTTCTCGAGCAGCGGATCCCCGAGCCCTGGTGCCCCCACGTCCTGGTGCCCGAAGTTGAACCGCAGGTCCGACGTCTGCGCGCCGTTCAGGGACTGGAACGCGATCCCGCTCACGTTGGCGCCCACGAAGAACCGTCCCCGCCCGAGCGTCTGCGCCCGCTCGGCGAAGATCGGTCCGGCGGACGAGGAGGTCCGCACCGGCAGCCCGTCCACGATGCGGAACGTGGAGCCGCTACTCGTGGCCGAGATGGGGAGGTTCGCGGTACTCCGCCCGATGGACTGCGTCAGGAAGCCGAGGACCGTCTGGTTGCCCTGGGTGAGGGCCGGGATGAAGTGTTCGCCATGGGCGTTGTCCACATCGAGGCACAGTGGCAGGCCGCACTCGCCGTAGGTGAACAGATCGTTGATGAGAGAACTGAGACTCTGCGCCCGTGCGTCCGCGGAAGGGACCAGGAGACACACCGCGAGCGCGAGGGGCAGCGGGCTGGGACGCATGCGCTCTCGCTTCTGGGGGTTGGGGCCCAAAGTAGGGCGGGATCAATGCTGGGGGAAGGCGCGGGATCGGCGGGATGAACCACCTGCCACACTGCCCCGCTGCCCCGCTGCCTCGTCAGTCAGTGCTGCCAGACCGCGAACCCCTGATGGCGCAGCTCGTCGGCCAGGAACGTCTCCTGTTCCACCGCGTCCCGGTATGGCATGGGGTTGTAGGGCTCGTACAGCTCCGGCAGCAGGCGGAGGCCGTACTGCTCGACGTAGTGGTTGGCCTTGTAGCCGCGCTTGTGCTGGGCGAAGCGCCGCTCCGGGGAGGTGCCGGTGCTGCCCACGTACACGCACGGTTTCAGCGGATGGTGCTGCGGGTTGGCGTCCCGGAACCGGCGCTCGTTCAGCACCGCGTCGTCGAGCTTGATGACGTAGACGTGGTGGTGCGCGCGCTTGGCCATGCGAACTCCGGCGGACCCGGCGGAGGCGAATCTACCCCTCCCGTCCCGGGTCCGGCAACGGAGTCGCGAAGGCCGCTACGGCTTCTGCACCCGCACGTTGAGGACGCCGCTCATCCCGTTGAGGATGACGCGGATGGTCCACGCACCGGGAACGCCGGCCGCCGTCTGAAAGGTCCCGGTCTGCGCGAGCGACCGGGAGTAGACTTCCGTCCCGTCGTCGTCGAGGATCGTGAGGGTACCGGCGCCGCCGGACACCACGCCCGACTGGTTCACGTCGGCCACCGGTCCGGACATCGCCCACGTGTAGGTCAGCGACTCGGACACGCCGTCGAGCGCCGTTGCCTGGACGGCGAAGTTGTCCGCCTGGTTCGTGACTTCGAGTTGATTCTCGGGCCCGAGGGCCGTGCTGCTGTCGCAGGCGCCGAGGGCAAGGGTGCCCGCGAGCAGGCCCCATCCGAGGGGTTTCCAGTTCATCGTCAGCTCCTTGTATTGAGGGTTCGGGTCCACACGTCAATGCACCAGCAGCGTGCGCAGGGCGAGCAGGCACTCGGCCATCCCGCTGCGCGTCGCCGGATCGGGCGCGGTCAGCAGGCCCTGAAGCGCCCGATCCGCACCATCCGGCCCTATCACGACGGCCCGGTACTCGGATGCTGGACCGAACGCCAGCAGGGTCACGTACCCGGCGAAGCGCGCCATCCGTCCGACAAGCACGTGGTAGCTGACGCCGCCATACTGCCAATCCGCCACGCGTGCCACGGAACTCATAGGTCGAGCCACCATCGTTCCTCCAGATAGGATTGGGGCGCATCTACGCGCCCGGCACGGAGTCAAAGCAACCGACGGACCCGGGGGAGCCGTGCCCGAGCATCGTTCCGTAAGTCCATATGCATCATGGAGATATCCGCGCTGTGGCAGGTCGCGTCCTGGCGTTTGACGTTGAGCCAGTCCGGGGCGGCCTGTGCCGTTTCGTGGCAGCGAATCGTCCGGGTCGCGTCAGTGGGCCCGCGGAACGGACCGGACGCGGGGCGCCTGGGGTATGGAACATCCGCCGGCCGGGAGCATCGCCCAGCCCCCGCTCCTGGCCATGCAGGATCGCTCCAGACGCCTCAACAGGAGACAGCCGTGGCCCGAATCCCGCGGATCCCCGTGATGTGCGCGGTTGCGCTCGCCCTGCCGATCCTCTTCATCAGCGCACCGACGCTGCCCGCCCAGGCGGGTCCGCGAGATCGGCTCCTGGTCGCGGTCGACTGGCTCGCGCAACACCTTCGCGATCAGGACGTCGTAGTCCTTCACGTCGGTAACGCGGACGACTACGCGCGGGAGCACATCCCGGGCGCGGTCTTCGCGGACCTGCGCGCGGGCCTGAGCGCGCCGTCGTCCCACGGCGAGGGGCTCGTGCTCGAGATGCCGGACTCCGCGCTCCTCGAGACGACGCTGCGCGCCATGGGCATCGGGGACCGCGGCACGATCGTCGTCTACTGGGGCAGTGAGTGGGTCACGCCCACGACCCGCGTCCTGTACACCCTCCTCTGGGGTGGCCTGGGAGACCGGACCGTCCTGCTCGACGGCGGGCTGGGCGCCTGGAAGGCCGCGGGCGGCGAGATCACCGCCGAGGTGCCGGCCCCGTCGCCGGGCGCCGTCACCGTGCGGCCGCAGCCCGCGCGCGTGGTGACCGCCGACTGGGTGCAGGCCCACGCGGCCACGCCGGGCTACCGGATCGTGGACGGGCGCGCGGCCGCGTTCTACGACGGAATCCGCGAGGATCGCGGCAAGGCGGGGCACATCCCGGGCGCCGGCGGCCTGCCGTGGACCCAGCTCGTGGACGAGGAGCTGCGTTTCAGGAGCCCGGCCGAGTTGCGCGCGCTGTTCGACGCCGCCGGAGTGAAGCCCGGGGACACGGTCGTGGCCTACTGTCACATCGGGCAGTACGCCACTGCCGTGATCTTCGCGGCACGGACGCTGGGCCACGAGATCGTGCTGTACGACGGCGCGTTTCAGGATTGGGCCGCCCGCGGACTTCCCGTGGAGAGTTCCAACTGAACGCGTCCCCGAGGCGGCGGGCCCAACCCTACCTGAACCCCTACCTCGCCGGAGTCGGGATCGGCGTGGTCCTGTTGCTGGCGTTCGTCATCATGGGCCGGGGATTGGGCGCGTCCGGCGCGTTCTCCACCGCGATCGCGAGCGGCGTTGCGCTCGCGGCCCCGGACCATGCGGCGGCCAACGCCGCCTATGCGGCCTATGCGCCCAACGGACCCGCCAGCCTCCTCACGGACTGGCTGTTCATCGAGATCGTCGGGGTCACGATCGGTGGGCTCGCCTCGGCGCTGCTGGCGGGCCGATTCCGGATTGCGGTGGACCGGGGCCCGCGCGTCAGCGTGCGGGGCCGGCTCGCCTGCGCGCTCGGGGGTGGCGTGCTCATGGGCATCGGTGCCAAGCTCGCCCGCGGCTGCACCAGCGGCCAGGCCCTGACCGGCGGCGCGCTCCTGAGCGTGGGGAGCTGGTTGTTCATCCTGGCCGCCTTTGCCGCCGGCTACCTCGTGGCCCCCCTCGTGCGACGGGCGTGGACCTGATGGCCCCGCTCGCGGACTTCGGATTCGTGGGGGCGTCCACCGGACTCCTGATCGCCCTTGGTCTCGGAGTGGCATTCGGCTTCTTCCTCGAGCGGGGCGGCCTGGGAAACGCCGTGAAGCTCGCGGGCCAGTTCTACCTCACGGACTTGACGGTTTTCAAGGTGATGTTCGCGGCGATCGTGACGGCCATGCTCGGCCTGTTCTGGCTCGCGGTGGCCGGCGTGGTGCAGCTGCCGCTCGTGTTCGTGCCGTCCACGTTCGTGCTCCCCCACATCGCGGGCGGCGTCGTCTTCGGCGTAGGATTCGTGGTCGGCGGCCTCTGCCCCGGCACCTCCTGCGTCTCGGCGTCCAGCGGGCGACTCGACGGACTCGCGGTCATGGGCGGGGTGATGCTGGGCATCCTCGTCTTCAACGAGGCCTTTCCGCTGATCGAGGCGTTCTACCGCGCCACGCCGCTCGGGCCGGTGACCGTTCCCCAGGTGCTCGGATTGCCGCACGGCGTCATGGTGGCGGCCACGGTGGCCGCGGCGCTGCTGGGCTTCGCGGCGGCGGAGCGCCTCGAGCGGCGCGCGCGGCCGGGGCGGGAATGACGCGCGGCACTGTGGTGCTCGGCACCGCCGCGGCCGCGCTGGGTGCGCTGGCCGGCGTCCTGGCGCTCACCGGGACCGAGGCGGCGGCGCTCGACCGGCCGCTGGCCGCACTCGTCGAAGCCAACCGCCTCTCGGCGCTCGACGTGGCGGCGTGGCTGCGGGACCGGAAGCCCAACCTCACGATCTTGGACGTGCGACCCGACTCCGCGGCTTTCGCAGAGTTCCACCTTCCGCGCGCGCGCCATGCGTCGCTCGCGGAGCTTCGTGCGCTCACGCGGGACCCGGGGATGACGATCGTGGTCTACGGCGATGGGGGTGATCTGGCGGCCCGCGCCTGGGTCGTGCTCCGGGTGCTGGGCCACGACACGGTCCGCGTGATGCCCGACGGCGTCGGCGACTGGCTGGCCGCCGTCCTCAATCCCACGCTGCCGAGCGACGCCACGGCCGAGGCGCGGGACGCCTTCGCCACGCAGGCGGAGCTGAGTCGCTACTTCGGCGGCCTGCCACGGATCGTCCCGCCCGGCGAACACGCCGACTCCACAGCGACGGCCGCCACCCTGCTGCAACGCACGTCCCGTCGAGGATGCGCATTCTGAATGCAGAGTTGAAGATTGCAGAGTGCTGATTGTCAGCGGTCAACGAAACTCGCGCACGTCACTCTTCACCCTTTCACGCTTCATCTCTACTCTGCACTCTGCACTCCCATCACGTTCGGACTCGGCGCGGCCGCAGGTCGTCGGTGACGGCCACGACGAGGCGTTCCACGAGTCGGCCGTAGGCGCTGTTGGGGTCCTCGGCGCCGAAGTACGGGCGGCCGTTGGCGATGCCCACCTCGCCCACGGTCTCGGTCGCGCGGGCGCTTCGGCTCCAGAGCGTGCCGCCCGACGCGGTGGAGAGGAGGCGCACCGTGAGCTCGACGCTCCCGGTCGCCTCCACGTGGGCCCCGCCGAACGGCGGCAGGATCCCGCGGGGCTTCACGTCCGACACCACGAGATGACCCACGAAGACCGCGGGGACCCCGTGCTCGGTGCCGATCCGCTGCGCCGCCCGGGGGCCCAGGGTCGGTTCACCCACGGCCGCGAGGACCGCCTCGGCGTCACCCAGCTCGAGCAGCTCGATCCCGTCCTGGCCCGCCAGGGCCGCTTCGGCGAACCGCCGGGTCGCCACTTCGTGCAGGGTGCCCTGCGCGTTCTCGATGGTGAACGTCACCAGCGCGAGCGGCGTGTGGGGCCGCAGGTCGAGCCGCGGCGCCACCCAGGCGTACTTGGCGCAGCCGGTGACCACAACCAGGAGGGTCAGGAATGTCGCTCGCATGGAAGCTCCTGTAAGGCGCCCGCCAGCGTGTGCCTCCCCACGCCTGAAGGCAGGGAGCGGGGTTCAACGAACATTGCTGAACGCAGACTGCGGAGTGCAGATTGGGTACTCACTTCCCCCAATCTGCACTCTGCCCTCTGCAATCGGAACTCCCCATGCCCGCACTCCACCGTCTCGATCGGCGCGCCTTCATGGCGTACTTCTCCGGCCTCGGCCTGGGCTCCACGCTCCTCCCCGGCGCGCTGTGGGCGCGGCTCCAGGACGCCAAGGCCATTACGCGGGACCTGCTGGACGAGGCGGAGAAGGTGGCCGGGCTCGATTTCACCGACGCCGAACGCGACCTGATGCTCGAGGATCTGAACGACCACCTCGAGGGGTACCAGCGGCTTCGTGCCATCAGTATCGGGAACCAGGTGCGACCGGCCCTGTCGTTCGACCCCGCCGTGCCCGAAGCGGCGTTGCCGAAGGAGCGCCGGCCCCTGGTGGCGAGCCGCCCCGCCGGCCTGCGGCGACCGGCGGACCTCGAGGCCCTGGCGTTTCGGCCGGTGACCGAGCTGGCGGAGCTGGTGCGGACGCGGCAGGTGACCGCCACGGAGTTGACGCAGCTGTACCTCGCGCGGCTCAAACGGCATGGGCCCGCGCTCGAGTGCGTGATCGAGCTGACCGAGGCCCGTGCGCTGCGCCAGGCCGCTGACGCCGATCGCGAGATTGCGGCCGGCCGGTACCGGGGGCCGCTGCACGGCATCCCGTGGGGCGCCAAGGACCTGCTCGCGGTCCGGGACTACCGGACCACCTGGGGAGCCAAGCCGTTCGAGGACCAGCGGATTGACGACGACGCGACCGTCGTGCGGCGCCTCGACGAGGCCGGCGCGATCCTGGTGGCCAAGCTCACGCTGGGGGCGCTGGCGTGGGG
>Ga0214471_10003126_pt1 | contig 12819 bp, 13 predicted proteins | sample RVTome_5_FD_207665 | JGI IMG/M metagenome (GOLD analysis project Ga0214471, IMG submission 207665) | Soil microbial communities from uranium-contaminated site in the Upper Colorado River Basin, Wyoming, United States - RVT142D155 | ecosystem: Environmental > Terrestrial > Soil > Contaminated >...
CCGTGACCGCCCCGGAGGCGACCGACCCGTCGCTCTTCGGCCATGGACCGGGGCTCGTGGAGGCCGCGCGTGAACGGATCGCGTGGTGGGTCGCAGATATCCCGGCAGTCGCCGAGGAGGTGTCGGGCCGTGCCTTGCGTGGCCGCCGCAAGGGCCGGTTCGTGGGCCTGGTGCGGAGGTCGGCGGTCGATCGCCGCTTCGTCGCCGGAGGCAGGGACGCCCGGCTCCTGGCCCGCCACCCCGGGGCGCGCGAGGCTGCGCTGCGGCGCCTCGAGGAGGAGTTGGAGGGGGTCATCCAGGCGGACTCGAAGCGATTCACCGAGTCACTCGGCCCCGGGTCACCGGACGGCCTACTCGCCGAATTGACCATTCCCGAGGGGAGCTGATGACCGACGTCGTGTCGATCGTCGACGGGCTGGACCTCGTCGTCGGTCTCGCCCAGGATCACCTCCACCCAGACGACCTCCGGACGGCGCGAGGCTCGGCCCTCACCGCCCGTGGCCGTGTCGGGCACCTCGGGTCCACCCTCGTCCTTGCGATGCTCGGCGGCACCGGGGCAGGCAAGTCGAGCCTTCTCAACGCCATCGCCGGTGAGCGCATCGCGTCGACCAGCACGGTGCGACCGCACACCATGGAGCCTCTGGCCTGGATCCCGACCAGCGCCGAGGCGTCCCTGCGCGCCCTGCTCGATCGCTTGGAGATCTGGGAGCGGGTGGAGCATGATCGGTTCCCCGACCTCGCGATGCTCGACATGATCGATGTCGACTCGCTCGTGGTGTCGCATCGTCGCCGGGTGGAGTATCTGCTCCCCTCGATCGACGTGGGCGTGTGGGTGTTCGATCCCGTCAAGTACGCCGACGCCGTGGTCCACAAGGAATTCATCGCCCCCAACGCCCACGCCGCCGATCGCCTGGTCTTCGTGTTGAACCAGGTCGACATCGTGGCCGCCGACGAGCGAGACATGATGCGCGATCACCTGGTCGAGCTCCTGATCGCCGATGGCATCGAGCGGCCGGTCGTGTTCGAGGTGGCCGCAGATCCCGTCGCGGGCGGACCGGTGGGCATCGACGACCTCGTCGCCCATCTCGTGGGAAGGCTCGACGAGAAGCGGGTACATCTGAGCCGGATCATCGAGGACATCCGACGGGCGACGCGCGCCGTGGCCGGGGCCACCGGGATCGCCAGGGGGGGTTCGCTGGACTTCGAGCGCCGCTGGCACGCCTTCCGGGAGGAGACGGTGGCCCGACTGGCCGTCGCAGGCCCCGCGGTCGTCGCGTTCGAGGAAGCGCTTCGCTCGCTCGACCAGGTGATCCTCCGCCTGTCGGTCGACGCCGGCGGCCCATTCGGGACGCGCATCCGCCAGTCGTTTGGTCCCGAACGGCTCGATGCCGAGCTGCGCGGTGCCATCGACATTATGGAGAGCATCGTGCCCCGGGGCCGTCGCGGCGACGCCGTCGACCCGGAGCGGCGTGGCGAGGCGGCGGAGGTCCTCGATGCCCAACTGCAAGCCCGCATCGGGGCTCCGCTGCGGGAGATCATCTGGGAGCGTGCCTCGCTGTCCGCGGTGGTCGCCGGGCTGACGGTTGACACGACGATGGCGGAGGCCGATCTCCTGGGGGTGACGCTCGAGTGACCGAGTGGCTCGACTGGCCGTCATACCGCCGTCTCGGCGCCCTTGTCCGGTCGCCCGACGGCGGAGCCGCCGAGGTGGGAGCCCTCGCCGCCACCGATCTGGCCGATTTCATCGAGGCCCTGGTGCGCTCCGCGCCCGAGTGCTATCCGGATGCCGTCGAGCAGGTGGCGCGCGAGATCGTGCTGAGGCAGCCGGCGGTCGCACCCCTGGTTGCGCTGGCGAATGCGGTCCTCCTCGCGATCGACGGCGGACCGGGCATTGCGGCCGCCGAGGCGCGCGGTTTCCAGAAGCGTCTGGCGGCGTCGGTCGAGATCCTGTCCACTGTGGGTGCGGCCCTGATCCCCGAGCGTGGCGCCGTGCTGACCCATGGGGCCTCGTCGTCGGTGCGGGCGGCACTGGTGGCGGCGCGTGGCAAGGGGATCCGCGTCGTGTGCGCGGCGTCGCCGATCATCGACGAAGCTCGCCGGATGGCGGCCGACCTCAGCGCGGCCGGGATCCCGGTGGAGGTCGTTGCCGACAGCCAGGTGCCCGACACCCTCTACGCCATCGACCTCGTGATCGTGGGGGCCCATGCCCTCGGGCCCGAGTCTGCGATCAACGGTGCAGGGACGGCGGCGCTCGCCAAGGAGGCGTCCAACGTCGGAGTACGGGTCCTGGTGCTGGCATCGGCCGACAAGGCGCTTCCCGCGCCGCTGTTCGATCGGGCGGCCAGTGCGGCGACGGCGTCTCCTGCCCTGGAGGTGGTGCGGCTCGCCGCCTTCGATTCGGTGGTCACCGAGCTCGGCGTGCTCGACCCCGAAGGGGCACGGCGCCTGGCCGAGAGCCACCCGGTGTCACCGCGTCTCGCCTGATCGGCCGCCACGGCGTCATCCCACCACGCGGAGACGGGCCGGCTCGGGGATCGCCTGCAGCCGCGAGATCCTGCCGATCAGCTCGCCGTCGGTCTCCATCCACGCCGAGGGCTCGGCTTCGACGGTCATCCGGGCGAACCCCGGCCATGCCCGCACTCCACGGATCGTGTCGATCGGCTTGCCGCGCATCGCCCGGGTGACCAGCGCGATGAGCCGTGTCGCGGTGACACGGCGAACACTCACTGCCACCGGTGGCGGTGATCCCAGGCTGAGCCCGCGGCGGCCCAGGTAGGTGAAGCAGCGATGGGCCTGGACGATCGCGGCCACGGCGTCCGACGGCCTGCCGTCGACGGTGACTCGCAGGTTCTGCAGGCGCCGCCGATAGCCGCCGAGCGTCACCATGAGCGTGCTGCGGATGTAGTGCAGCGTGCCTGCTCCGACCTTCTTGATCGGCCGCTTCTCGGACTCGCGGATCACCTCGGCGTCGAACCCGACGCCGGCGGCAAAGCACGCGAAGCGAGTATCGGCGCCGTCGGGACCGTCGGTCTCGAGACGGATCGTGGGAAGAAAGCGCCAGCCGTCGGAGCGGGCGATTGCTTCGGCGGCCTGGAGAGGTTTCCCCGGCAGCTCGAGGATGCGGCGGAGGACGTTCGTGGTGCCTGCCGGCACCACGCCGAGAGCGGTCGCGGAGTCGATGAGGCCGTTGGCCACCTGGTGCGCCACCCCGTCACCTCCCATCGCCACAACCACGTCGTACCCCTCCTCGGCGGCGGCGGCAGCGGCGGTTCGCGCCTCGGCCGGCCCATCCGGCCAGATCGGGGTGACGACAAAGCCGCCTTGCAGCACCGACACCACATCGCGGTGGAGCGAGGCGGTGAACCCGGAGGCGGCGGGGTTGGCGACAAGGATGAGGCGTCGCATCCGGCGAGCGTACCGTCGAGGTGAGGTGCCTCAGCCACACCGGTACCCTCAACGGGGTGGAGCGATATCGAGACCGAACTGAAGCCGGAGAGATCCTGGCGGGGCTTCTCGCCCACCACGCCGGTGAGCATCCGCTCGTACTGGGAATCCCCCGGGGCGGGCTGCCGGTGGCTCGCCCTGTGGCCGCCGCATTGGGTGGCGATCTCGGTGTCGTGGTGGCGGCGAAGGTTGGCGCACCCGGCAATCCCGAGTTCGCCATCGGGGCCGTGGCCCCCGACGGCGTCACCCTCATCGACGAGATCACCGTGCGCCGACTGGGGATCTCCCAGCCCCAGCTCGCCGCCGCCGTACAGGGTGCCCTCGAGAAGCTGCGGCGCAAGCAGGAGGCGTACGACTCGACCGAGCTAGCCGCCGAGGGCCGCGTGGTCATCGTGGTCGACGACGGCGTGGCCACCGGCGCCACCCTGCAGGCGGCCCTTCAGTACCTGCGCCGGCTCGGGCCGGAGAGACTGGTGTGCGCCATCCCGGTCGGGCCGCCCTCGACCGTCGCCCGGCTCGCCGCCGATGTCGACGAGATGGTCTGCCCCCGGCAGCCCGATCGGTTCCGTGCCGTAGGGGAGTGGTACGAGGAGTTCTCCCAGGTCAGCGACGGCGAGGTCGAGGCGATTCTGAGTAGCAAGTAGGTCGCAGGTTGCAGCTACGCCGCTCTAACCGGAACGATCGGTCACGTGACGTCGGAGGCTGGCAACTAGCGATTCGACGCGTCTTCTCTGGGATGGCGCCACGTCCAACGAGCGCGCCCGGTCCGCAAGAGTGTCGACCTTGACGAACCCGTTGGACACCAATGCCGTCGCGAAATCCCTGTCCTTCTCCCGCCCAGCCAGCAGCTTTGAGATGACGAGGTCATGGATCTCGGGGCAGACGGCTCGGGCGGAGCCGGAGTCCGGGTGTTCGAATTCGATCAGCCGATCTCGCCATCCAGCAGGGAACTGTGCTGTGGTTTCGTCGACGCCCTGGGCGTAGTAGCCGAAGGTCCGGTGGAACTGCGACCCTTCTCCGATCGCGCCCTCGACAGCGTCAGCTTTGGATGCGTCCGGGTCGTATAGAAAGGCAATGTCCGCCTCGACCGACATCGTCGCCGCGTCGGGCAGCTGCCCTTCGGAGACGGTGGCCAGAACTGCTTGGCTGCCGATCACAATGATCTGGGCGTCGCCGACGATGTCGGCTGCGGCGCGCAGGATATGGGCCAGGTCGGCTCGCTTCAATTGGAGCCTTCGTGTTGGGCCCACTCGTTCAGGACGCGTTGGCGGTCGGAGTCGGCGAGGACTCCCGCGAACGGTGAGTTCTGTCGTAGTTCTCGGCCCTTGGGCGACTGAGACGTGTAGTCGCGGAGGAGGCGATAGAGGGTCCCGTTCAAGAGCCGCTGCCACTCGTCGATCCACCGGCTCGCCTGCCCCCGGACCTTGGCCCTCAGTTGCTGCAGGTTCTCGTTGGCCAGCCGGATGCTCCGGGCCGGATCTCGGACGAGCTCGCCTGCAACCGCGTACGAGAGCCAAAGGCTTCGGCGTTGATCCCTAGTCATCCTCGCTGTGCGGTTGCGATGCGATTCAACGTCTGAGCGACGAATACGTCGATGTGTCCCCACCGTGACGTACGGAAGGTCACCGCGGTTGCAGAGATCGACGATGTGTTGACGCGAGCTGTTGAGGAGTTTCGCTGCTTCGCCTGTGGTCAGCAGTTCGTCGCTCTGTTCTTCGAGGAAGGTGTCCACGAGGTTGTCGCGCATGCTCGGCATCATATCATGCATCCACAAAAAACACAATATAGACCCCTATATTGTGTTTCTTGTGGATGTGAAGTCAGAACGGGGTGTATTGCGTTTCTCCTTCCCAGACTGGATGGCGACTCGAGTCTTCACGCCGCCCTGGGAATGCGGCGCTTCTGGAGGGCGCAGACGACGCACCCCGGAACCGGGCATTCGGCGACTTCGATCGCTTTCAGCCCGAGCCTGAGAAGCCACGCCTCCAGCGGCGTGCTGTCGGAGAGGGGGAGTCTCGTCTGGATGCCGTTGTTGTTGTTCATGTCTCGCACCGTATGACGCGGGTGTGACAAGAACAGGTTCCCCGGTTTTCGCGTTCTGAAAACGGCAAAGATCGCAGAACTTTGAACCGCTGGCCCTGCCCCCTGCCCCTTGCCACTCCCAGGCGGACGCCGACCACGCGGTCCGCCGTCAGCCGCAAGCCGTAGCCCCACTGTCCGTCTGCCCTCCGTTCGTCTGCCTCTGCCCTCTGCCACCTGCCACCTTCGCTTTGGGTACCGTCGCGGGCGTGCAACCCACCTGGCGGCCCGGGCGACTCAGCGTCGCCTCGTGGGCGATCTACGACCTGGCCAACACCATCTTCGCCCTGGGCGTCGGGTCGCTCTTCTTCGCCGAGTGGCTCACCGACAACCAGGAGCGGCTTCCGGACCTGCCGGACTGGCTGAGCCGGGGCGACCCCGCCGACCTGGCGCTCACGATCGCCGTCGACGCGGCGATGATCGTCGTGATCGTGCTCGGCCCCTGGATCGGGGCTCGCAGCGACCATCGCGGAACCCGCATCCGCTATCTGCTGCCGATGACGGTGGCCGCAGTCGTCCCGACCTTCTTCCTCGCATCGGTGGGCGTGGTGGGATCGCTCGCCCTCTTCTCGGTCGCCCTGGTCGGCTTCAACCTCGGCTCGGTGGTCTACGACGCCCTCTTGCCCGATGTCTCCACGCCCGAGAACGTCGGCGTCGTCTCCGGGGTCGGGATCGCCGTCGGGTATCTGGGGTCCTTCATCGCGGTCGGCGTCGGGTTCCTGCTTCTCGACTCGGAGGGCCACGCCACGGTTTTCAAGGTGATCGCGGTGCTGTTCGCCGTCTTCGCTCTCCCCACCTTCTTCTGGGTCAGGGAGCGCCCGCGCCGGCGCGAGCCAGGTGAGCCCCCCTCCCTCCGTTCCAGCGTGCGACGGCTCGTCGCTTCCTGGCGCCTGGCGCGGCGCCACGAGGGCGTGGCCCGGTTCCTGGTGGGTCGGTTCCTCTACACGGATGCCGTGAACACCCTCATCGGCGGCTATCTGACGATCTACGCCAAGGAGGAACTGGGGTTCACCTCGGGCGAGTTGCAGGCCCTCCTCACCGTGGCGATCACGATGGCCATCCTGGGCGGCTTCTTCGGGGGCCGGCTGGTGGACCGGGTGGGCCCCCGGCGGCTCCTCCACGCGGTGCTGTACGCGTGGATGGTGGCGATGGTGGTCGGGATCGTCGCCGGCGCCGCCGGGTCCAAGGCGCTTGCCTGGCCGCTGGGGGGACTCGGGGGCCTCGCTCTCGGCGCCACCTGGGCGGCGGACCGGGTCTACATGCAGCGCATCTCGCCACCACGGCACCTCGGCGAGTTCTACGGGCTGTACGCCACGGTGGGGCGCTTCGCCACACTCCTCGGTCCCCTCACCTGGGGCTTGATCGTGACCGTCGCCGGCCTGCCGCGGGAGGTGGCCCTCGGCGCGTTGGTGGTGTTCCTGGTCGCCGGCAGAATCGTCCTCCAGGGCGTTCACGACCGGCCGCGGGAGTGGAGCGACCTGGAGTTGGTCGCGGAGTAGTCGGCCTCCCGCCTCCCGCAAGAACGCGCCCCATCACGGTGCGCTTGCCGCGGTTACGCCGGTCGTCCATTGCCCGTTATCCGTTGGCTCTTAGTCCCTGGTACCTGTCCGTCGTATTGCGAATTGCGAATTGCGAATTGCGAATTGCGAATTCCGCGATACTGAGTCCATGTTCGAGCCCTACCGACCTGAGCCCTACTCCGACTTCAGGGATCCCGCCAAGAAGGCCGCCTACGAGCTGGCGCTCGCCGGGGTGCAGGAGCGCTTCGGCGCCTCGTTTCCCCTCGTCGTCGGCGGCGATGCGGTGGAGACCGGCGACTCGATCGAGAGTGTCAACCCGGCGATGCCCGGTCAGGTCATCGGTTCGATCTCGTCGGCCGGCACCGCCGAGGCCGAGCAGGCCCTGACCGCGGCCTGGGATGCCTTCCCGGGGTGGGCGTCCTGGCCGGCCGTGGACCGCGCCCGTTGCGGGATGAAGCTCGCCGCCATCATGCGGCGCAACAAGTACGAGTTGGCCGCGATCGAGACCTTAGAGGCGGGCAAGAACTGGCTCGAGGCCGAGGCCGACGTTGCCGAGGCGATCGACTTCGTCGACTACTACTCCCGCCAGGCGATCCGCCTCGCCGAGCCCGTTCCGGTGACCTACTGGCCGGGGGAGGAGAACGAGTCCCACCTGATCCCGATGGGTGCCGGGGTGGCGATCCCGCCGTGGAACTTCCCGGGGGCGATCCTCGTGGGCATGGCGATCGGTCCGGTCCTCGCCGGCAACACGATCGTGGTCAAGCCGGCGTCGAACACCCCGATCATCGGGGCGCGGTGGATGGAGATGGTGGTCGAAGCCGGGTTCCCGCCCGGGGTGATCAACTATCTCCCGGGTCCGGGCGGAACGATCGGCGACTTCCTCGTCGACCATCCCCGCACCCGCTTCGTGAACTTCACCGGCTCGAAGGAGGTCGGCCTCCGTATCGCCGAGCGGTCGGCAAAGGTCCAGCAGGGTCAGAAGTGGCTCAAGCGGGCCTACCTGGAGATGGGCGGCAAGGACGCGATGATCGTCGACGAGACCGCCGACCTGAAGGCCGCCGCCGCCGATGCGGTCCGCTCCGCCTTCGGGTTCCAGGGCCAGAAGTGCTCGGCGGCGTCGCGCCTCATCCTGGTCGACGCCATTCATGACGAGGTGCTCGATCGGGTCGTCGAAGGCACGGCCGCCCTCGAGGTGGGGCCGCCCATCGAGAACCACCCAGTGGGCCCGGTGATCTCGGCCACCCAGCATCGTTCGATCCTCGACGAGATGGCCAAGGGCCGTGAGGAGGCCGACCTGGTGAAGGGCGGCTCCGCCATCGACCGGGACGGCGGGTGGTACCTCGAACCGACGATCTTCGCCGGGGTGTCTCCCGACGCCCGCCTCGCCCAGCACGAGATCTTTGGCCCGGTGCTCTCCGTGATCCGGGCATCCGACTTCGACGAGGCGCTCGAGATCGCCAACGGGACCGAGTTCGGGCTCACCGGAGGTCTCTACTCCCGCGATCGGAGCCGCATCGAGCGCGCCCGCCAGGAGTTCCACGTGGGCAACCTCTACATCAACCGCAAGATCACCGGGGCGCTGGTGGGTGTGCAGCCCTTCGGCGGATTCAACATGTCGGGCTCGAATGCCAAGGCGGGTGGTCCCGACTACCTCCGCCTCTTCATGGAGATGAAGACCGTCGCGGAGCGGTGGATCGCCCCCTGACCCTCACGGGCAGGTGGCGAACGCCTGGGTGTCGGTCACTGCCTCGAAGGGCATCTGGGGCAGGGGCAGCGTGTCACCGCTGACGGTGTCTGTGATCGTCACTTCCGCGTCGGCGTCGACCAACAGGCTGGTGAACACCCAGAAGCGGTCGTTGATCTGGCACCCGTTGAACACCTTGACGACGAGCTCGAGGTTGTTCTCGTCGAAGAACCAGAAGCCGCCCTCGTCGGGAGGGTCGTTGATCTCGATCGCGCCCACCGGTACCGACACACCGGGCGCGGCGACGGTGCCTCCTCCCAGGCCGCCGGCGGCGCGCTGGAAGCTCGCCTCGACCTGGAACCGGCCCCCAGCAAGGCACAGGAGGTTCGGGCCGGGCTCGCAGACCCCCGGCTGCGGCCGCGGCTCCGATATCGCCGTGAAAACGCCACCGTCGATGCTGAAGAGGTCCCCGCCAAACGGCAGGAAGAGACCGGGAACGGCGGTGGCGAGCCCGAACGGGTCGATGATCACCCCCTGGCCCACGCTGTAGAGGCCGGCGTCGCCGGGGGTGTTTTGCACCTGGAACGCCGGTGCAAAGGGCAGCGGAGGAACCGTTCCGAGGTCGACCACCAGCGTGCGGTCGGTAAATAGCAGCACCTGGTCTCCCCCGAGTACGACCCCCTCCACGTCGCCACAGCCCGCCTCGGTCAGGGGGATATACCCATCCACGAAGCGGCCCGAGAAGTCCTCGGCCCACAGGGTCACCCCCAGGCAGTCTCCGGGAAAGCCCGCCGCCGCACCGAACACCCCAACCAGGCCGACACCGAGGGGGCCTACGGCTCGGGCCGAGGGTGCAGCATTGGTGGCGTCGGGTGCCCGGAGCAGCGCCATCGTGAGGCCGGAGTCGGGCCGGGGCCCGACACCCTCGGGTCCGAAGCTCGCCATCTGCAGCGGGAAGGGAACGAGGGCGAGTACGTCGACGGGGCCCTCGATGAGCGTGGTGGTCGTCGTCGTGGGCGCCGCGGTGGTGACCGTCGTTGCCGGCGCAGTGGTCGTGGTGGTCGCGCTCGTGCTGGTTGTCGGAGCCGAGGACGAGGTGGAGCCGGTGCCGCCGCCGCAGGCGGCGACGACCATCCCGAACGACATGATGACGATACGGATTCTCATTGCCTCTCCAGAGGACGTCACCGTAGTCCTCGCCGTTTCCAGCCGCTCAGAGCCCCGAACGACTAACCTTTCCATTACGAGGGGCTGTCGCCCATTCCATTCTCCCGAGGGGGCCCATGCCGGATATCCGCCACCAGGCCGAACTGATCGCGTCGGTCGAGCCGACCGTCGAGGCATTGATGGCCGAGCACCAGGAGCGCCGCGAGCACTGGTACGCCCACGAGTACGTGCCGTGGGAAAAGGGCCGCAGCTTTGTCGCAGAGCCCTGGGAGGAGTCCCATGCGACCCTGTCGCCCGAGGTGCGCACCTCGCTCGTCCTCAACCTGCTCACCGAGGACAACCTGCCCTACTACCACGCCGAGATCGCCTCCCACATGCCCGAGGGCTCGGCGATGTCGCGTTGGAACCACCTGTGGACCGCCGAAGAGGCGCAGCATTCGATCGCCCTCCGCTCCTACCTGTTGACCTCGCGCAACTGCGATCCGCGAGCCCTCGAGGACGACCGCCTCGCCACCATGGTGGCGGGTCATGAGACCGGCATCGGCGACCCCGCAGCCATCTTCGTGTACACCTCGGCCCAGGAGCTGGCCACCCGGGTGAGCCACCGCAACGCCGGCAAGATCGCCGACGACGAGGTCGCCTACGGCGTGATGGCGCGGATCGCCACCGACGAGAACCACCATTTCCTGTTCTACCGCGGCGTGACCGAGGCTCTCATCGAGAACGACGCCGAGACCATGCTCGACGCCATCCACCGGGTCTTCACCGGCTTCTCCATGCCGGGGACCGTGATTCCCGGCTTCGTCCGCCGGGCCGTCGACATGGCCAAGGTGGGCGTTTACAACCTGCGTATCCACCACGACCGGGTGCTGATCCCGCTGATCCGCGACTGGGGGATCGAGCACATGACGGGCCTCAGCGCAAGGGCGCGCGAACTCCAGGAGAAGATCATGGAGTTCCCGGCCACTGTCCTCCGCAAGGCGGAGATCTTCGAGCGACGGGTGGGCATGGTCACGGCGTAAGCCGGTACCGACTCGGCCCATCAGGCCCTACTCGACAGCCCGATCGCTCAGAAGGTCAGCGAATAGGCTCGCCCCGGGATCAGATCCGGCTTGTCGCAATCCGAAACCTGATGGGGCCATCGGCCTATTCGCTGACCCTCTCAGGCACCGTAGGTGGCCACCCAACGGGCGATGGCCACGAAGTGGACTGCCGCGGCGGCCACCACGAGCACATGAAACGCCTCGTGGTAGGAGAACACCCGGGGCCACAACCGGGGCCTGCCGGTCACGAGGAACACCATCCCCACGGTGTAGAGGACCCCGCCGAGGCCGATCAGGAAGAGCGCGGTCCACGGCAGGCGGCCGGCGAGCGGCCAGAAGATCGGCAGAGCCAGCCATCCCTGGGAAGTCGACAGCGCCACCGACACCCAGTGCTTCGGCTGTTTCGCCAACACATTGTGGAGAGCGCCGAACGCCACGATTCCCCATTGCACGCCGAGGGTCGCCCACCGCAACCAGCCGTCGAGGACGATGGCGGCGATCGGGGTGAAAGTCCCGGCCACCAGCACGTAGATCATGGTGTGGTCGAGCTTCTGCATCCGCCTCTTCCAGGTCGAGCCCCACGGGATCGAGTGATACAGCGAGCTCGTGACGAACAGGGCCACGAGGCTCATGCCGAAGGCGAGGAGCGAGAGTCGTCGGGCGGTGCCGCCCGGAGCGACCGAGACCAGGACGATCGCGGCGACGAGGGCGGCTGCGGCCGCGGTCCCATGGAGGATGCCGCGTACCGGATGGACCATCTTGCCGATCGTGGCGCGTTCGTGAGCTTCCATTGACTCGCAACGGTATCAGGGGAGCGGACTCATGCGGTGCCTTGGAGAAACCGAAGTCGTGTACCTGGGGTACCGTCCCTGGCGTGAAACCCGTCGACACCCTGGGCCGCGGCGTCCGCGATCTGCGCATCTCGGTCACCGATCGCTGCAACTTCCGGTGCACCTATTGCATGCCGAAGGAGGTCTTCGGCCGCGACTACGAGTTCGTCTCCCGCGACCTGCTCCTCAGCTTCGAGGAGATCACCCGACTCGCCGGGATCTTCACCGGCCTTGGGGTGGGCAAGGTGCGCCTAACCGGAGGCGAGCCGCTGCTCCGCCGTGAAGTGGAGGGGCTCGTGGCGATGCTCGCCGCCGTCCCCGGCGTGGAAGACCTCACCATGACCACGAACGGATCGCTGCTCGCCCGGAAGGCCGCGGCGCTGGCGGCGGCGGGGCTCGACCGGGTGACCGTGAGCCTCGACTCCCTCGACGACGCCACTTTCATGGCCATGAACGATGTCGGCTTCCCGGTGGCGTCGGTCCTCGAAGGCATGGATGCCGCCGAGGCCGCCGGGCTCGGCCCGGTGAAGGTGAACGTGGTGGTCAAGCGGGGTGTCAACGACCACGAGGTGACGGCGATGGCGCGGCACTTCCGGGGCACCGGCCGGATCGTCCGCTTCATCGAGTACATGGATGTCGGGCACTCCAATGGTTGGCGCATGGACGACGTGGTGCCCGCCGCCGAGATCCTCGAGGCGATCGGCGCAGACGCACCGTTCGATCCGATCCCGCCCGCCTACCCCGGGGAGGTGGCCAATCGCTTCCGCTACCGCGACGGCTCGGGGGAGTTCGGCGTGATCGCCTCGGTGACGCGTCCCTTCTGCGGATCTTGCACCCGGGCCCGGCTTTCGGCCGAGGGCTCGCTGTACACCTGCCTGTTCGCCACGGGCGGCCATGACCTGAGAGCGATGTTGCGCGGCGGGGCCGACGACGACGCGCTGCGCGCGGTCCTGACCGGCGTGTGGGCCGCCAGGACCGACCGCTACTCGGAGATCCGCTCCGAATCCACCACCGGGTGGGAGAAGGTCGAGATGTCGTACATCGGGGGGTAG
>Ga0214471_10003130_pt1 | contig 12817 bp, 14 predicted proteins | sample RVTome_5_FD_207665 | JGI IMG/M metagenome (GOLD analysis project Ga0214471, IMG submission 207665) | Soil microbial communities from uranium-contaminated site in the Upper Colorado River Basin, Wyoming, United States - RVT142D155 | ecosystem: Environmental > Terrestrial > Soil > Contaminated >...
CGCCGGCCGCGGACACCGGCAGCCGTGCCCGCGCCGACGGCACGGTGGCGGTGCCCGTGCATCGCATCGCGCGGCGCGGGGCGCTACGGTGACGGGCTGGTTCATCACCGCCACCGACACCGGCGTCGGCAAGACCCTCGCCGCCTGCTCCCTGCTGCATGCGCTGCGCGCCGCGGGATTGCGCGCCGCCGGCATGAAGCCGGTGGCGAGCGGCTGCGCGCCCGGGCCGGACGGCCCGCGCAACGCCGACGCCGAGGCGCTGATCGCCGCCGCCGGCGCCGACCTCGCTTACGCGGACGTGAATCCCTATGCGTTGCCGGACGCGACCGCGCCCGCGCTCGCGGCGCGCGCCGCCGGCGTGGCGATACGCCTCGACGTCATCGCGGCCAGCTATGCGCGGCTGGCATCGCGCGCCGAGCGCGTGGTGGTCGAGGGGGTGGGCGGCTGGCGGGTGCCGCTCGGCGACGGGTTGGAGCTGCCCGATGTGGCGCGCGCGCTCGCCCTGCCGGTGATCCTGGTGGTCGGCATCCGGCTCGGCGCGCTCAATCACGCCCTGCTGAGCTGGGAGGCGATCGCCGCCGCCGGCCTGGCGCGCGCCGGCTGGGTGGCAAACCGCCTCGACGCCGACCCGCGGCTCGACGGGTACCTGGAAAGCCTGTGCGATTTGCTCGGCGAAGCGCCGCTCGCCGCGCTGCCGCACGCTCGTCCACCCGACCCGGCGCGGCTCGCCGTCTGCTGGGATCTCGCGCGCCTGCGTTAGCGCTGTCAATAAGCGTTTTCTATGCCCGCGCAAGCGCGCAACACGCGCCGAAAACGTATTGCAGCCTCCAGAACCCTGTGGTAGTTTGCCGCACGCATTCGCTACCATCGCCGTGCCGGATCGTCCTTGACATGCGTCAAGCGCGTTCGACACTTGAGCGTGTCGGGCGCCCGCGGCCGAATGGGCTGGGGATTGCCCGGGAGCGATATGACGGACACTGCGCAGCCTGTCGAGCGGCGCGCGGCCGGCGGACGAGGAAGGCCAGCCGGAGGAATCAGGCGCGGCCCGCCCCAGGTGGCGTGGCCGTCAGCATAATAAGAAGAAGAACCCAGAACGATTTAATTACTGCACCACGGGAGAATGTAGGCATGTCGATAGTGAAGCCAAGACGCGTGTGGCAATCGCGCGCAATGGTCGCCGGTCTCGCGGGCGTCCCCCTCATGCTGTCCTCGGGCCTGGCGCTCGCCGCGTACGGGCTCAACCTCCAGCCGCCCGTGACCCCGACCGCCTGGGACATCCTCGGCCTGCACAACCTCATCATGATCGTGTGCCTGGTGATTTTCGTGGTGGTGTTCAGCTTCATGTTTTACTCGGTGTTCGCGCACCGCAAGAGCCGCGGCGCCAAACCCGCCAAGTTCCACGAGAGCACGACCGTCGAGATACTGTGGACCGCCATCCCGTTCCTGATCCTGGTGACGATGGCGATCCCCTCGACCCGGGTGCTGCTCAAGATGGACGACACCGAGACCGACGCCGAGCTGGTGGTCAAGATCACCGGCTACCAGTGGAAATGGCAGTACGAGTACCTCGACCACGATCTCAGCTACTTCAGCAACCTGTCCACGCCGCGCGACCAGATCGAGAACAAGGCCGAGAAGGGCGAGCACTACCTGCTCGAGGTCGACAACCCGCTGGTGCTGCCGGTCGGCAAGAAGGTGCGCTTCCTGCTCACGGCCAACGACGTGATCCACGCCTGGTGGGTGCCGCAGCTGGGCGTCAAGAAGGACGCCATCCCCGGCTTCATCAACGAGATGTGGACGCGCATCGACGAGCCCGGCACCTACCGCGGCCAGTGCGCCGAGCTGTGCGGCAAGGACCACGGCTTCATGCCGATCGTGGTCGAGGCGGTCAGCGACGACGAGTTCAACAAGTGGGTGAACGTGCGCAAGACCGAGATGGTCGCCGCCGCCGCCGCGGCCGACAAGCAGTGGACCAAGGCCGAGCTGATCGCGCGCGGCGAGAAGGTCTACCAGCAGTGCGTGGCCTGCCACGGCGCCGCGGGCCTCGGTGTGCCCGGCGTGTTCCCGGCGCTCAAGGGCGGCGCGATCGCCACCGGCCCGGTCGCCGGCCACATCGACATCGTCGTGAAGGGCAAGCCCGGCACCGCCATGCAGGCCTTCGGCGCGCAGATGAACGACGCCGATCTGGCGGCGGTGATCACCTACGAGCGCAACGCCTTCGGCAACAACACCGGCGACGTGGTCCAGCCGTCCGACGTCAAGGCGCGCCGCTAGAGCCCGCCGCGGGCACCAACACGAATCGGATTCAGGAGACGAGACAATGGCAAGTGCACATCACGACGAGCATCCGACGGGCTTGAGCCGCTGGCTGTTCACCACCAACCACAAGGACATCGGCACGCTCTACCTGCTGTTCGCGCTGCTGATGTTCTTCGTCGGCGGCGCCATGGCGCTGGTGATCCGCGCCGAGCTGTTCCAGCCCGGCCTGCAGATCGTCGATCCGCATTTCTTCAACCAGATGACCACCATGCACGCGCTGATCATGATCTTCGGCGTGGTCATGCCGGCGTTCGTGGGCTTCGCCAACTGGCAGTTACCGATGATGATCGGCGCGCCGGACATGGCGCTGCCGCGCATGAACAACTGGAGCTTCTGGATCCTGCCGTTCGCCTTCACGCTGCTGCTGTCGAGCCTGTTCGCCCCGGGCGGCGGGCCGGCCGCCGGCTGGACGCTGTATGCGCCGCTGTCGGTGCGCGAGGGCATGGCGGTCGACTTCACCATTCTCTCCATCCACATGATGGGCATCTCGTCGGTGCTGGGCGCGATCAACATCATCGCCACGGTGCTCAACATGCGCGCCCCCGGCATGAACCTGATGAAGATGCCGCTGTTCGTGTGGACCTGGCTGATCACCGCCTTCCTGCTGATCGCGGTGATGCCGGTGCTGGCCGGCGCGGTCACCATGCTGCTCACCGACCGCCATTTCGGCACGCATTTCTTCGACGCCGCCGGCGGCGGCGACCCGGTCATGTACCAGCACATCTTCTGGTTCTTCGGCCACCCCGAGGTGTATATCCTGATCCTGCCGGCGTTCGGCCTGGTCTCGCAGATCATCCCGACCTTCGCGCGCAAGCCGCTGTTCGGCTACGACTCGATGGTTTACGCCACGGCCTCGATCGCCTTCCTGTCGTTCATCGTCTGGGCGCACCACATGTTCACCGTCGGCATGCCGACCGCGGGCGAGCTGTTCTTCATGTACGCCACGATGCTGATCGCGGTGCCGACCGGCGTGAAGGTGTTCAACTGGGTCGCCACCATGTGGCGGGGCTCGATGAGCTTCGAGACGCCGATGCTGTTCGCGGTGGCCTTCGTGTTCCTGTTCACCATCGGCGGGCTGTCGGGCCTGATGCTGGCGATCGTGCCGGCCGACTTCCAGTACCACGATACGTATTTCGTCGTCGCCCACTTCCACTACGTGCTGGTGACCGGCGCGATCCTGGCGATCATGGGCGGGGCGTATTACTGGCTGCCGAAGTGGACCGGGCACATGTACAACGAGACACTCGGCAAGTGGCATTTCTGGCTGACCGTGATCGGCATGAACGTGACGTTCTTCCCGCAGCACTTCCTGGGGCTGGCCGGCATGCCGCGCCGTATCCCCGACTATGCGCTGCAGTTCACCGAGTTCAACCAGTGGTCCACGATCGGTGCCTTCCTGCTGGGCTTCTCGCAGATCCTGCTGGTGATCGTCGTCGTCCAGACCATCCGCGGCGGCAAGAAGGCCGCCAACAAGGTCTGGGAGGGCGCCGAGGGTCTGGAGTGGACCTTGAGCTCGCCGCCGCCGTACCACAGCTTCGCGACGGCGCCGAAGATCAAGTAGGGAAGCACGCCGGGCGGGCATCGCCCGCCCGGCGCAGGAGAGAACCGCGATGGTCAAGCAGCCAGCATCCGGGCGTGAGCCCGCGCCGCGCAGCCCGGAGCTCAGGCGCGCCATCCGCCGCACGGCGTTGCTGCTCGCCGCCATCGCGATCGGCATGTTCGTCTTCACCCTGGTGCGTCACTGGTCATGAAAACCCGCACGCCGGCCATGCCTGACCGCGCCGCGCGCAACCGGCGCACGGCGCTCAAGCTCGCGGTCGCGACGCTGGCAATGTTCGGCTTTGGCTACGCGCTGGTACCGCTCTACGAGGTGTTCTGCGACATCACCGGCCTGAACGGCAAGACCGGCGTGGTCGAGGCCAAGGTCGCGGAGGCGGTGCCGGTCGACGAGTCGCGTTGGGTCACGGTGGAGTTCACCGGCAGCGTTCACCAGGGCATGCCCTGGGAGTTCCGCCCCGAGCAGCTGCGCATGCGCGTGCGGCCCGGCGAGACCGCGGTCGCCTATTACTCCGCGCGCAACCGGACCAACGAGACCATCGTCGGCCAGGCCGTGCCGAGCGTGACGCCGGGCCGGGCGGGGGCGCATTTCAAGAAGATCGAGTGCTTCTGCTTCACCCAGCAGACGCTCAAGCCGGGCGAGGAGCGGCGCATGCCGGTGCAGTTCATGGTGCAGCCGTCGCTGGCGCGCGACATGCGCACCGTGACGCTGTCCTACACTTTCTTCAACACCGACGCGCAGTCCGCCAGGCGCTTCGGCGGCGACGCGCAGGACGCGCCACAGGCCGGCCACGAGCACCACGATCACGGCGCGCACCACGCGCCGGGAACGTGAGCGCCGCCGGGTTCAACCGTACACCACTAGCAAAGGGGATCGAGTATGTCCGCAGCACACGGTAGCTACTATCTGCCCAATCCGAGTCCATGGCCGGTGATCACCTCGGCCGGGCTGTTCGGCCTGGCGTTGGGCACGGTCCTGGCCATCAACGGCGTCGCGGTCGGCCCCTGGCTGATGGCGATCGGCGGCGCGCTGATCGTCTACATGATGTTCCGCTGGTTCGGCCAGGTGGTCGGCGAGAGCGAGGGCGGTCAGTACAACGCCCAGGTAGACGTCTCGTTCCGCCTCGGCATGGGCTGGTTCATCTTCTCCGAGGTGATGTTCTTCGCCGCTTTCTTCGGCGCGCTGTTCTACGCCCGCCAGTTCGCGGTGCCGTGGCTCGGCGAGACCGAGCTGTTGTGGCCGGGCTTCGACGCGAGCTGGCCGACCGCCGGCCCCGCGGGCGCGTCGTTCACGCCGATGGGGGCCTGGGGCATCCCGGCGCTCAACACGCTGATCCTGCTGACCTCCGGCGCGACCGTCACCTGGGCGCACTGGGGCCTGCTCAAGGACAACCGTGCGCAGCTGGTGGTCGGCCTGATCCTGACCGTCGCGTTGGGTATCACCTTCCTGGCGCTGCAGGCCTACGAGTACGTGCATGCCTATACAGAGCTCGGCCTGACGCTCAAGGCCGGTGTCTACGGCGCGACCTTCTTCATGCTGACCGGCTTCCACGGCTTCCACGTGACCATGGGCACGATCATGCTGATGGTGATCCTGGTCCGTTCGATCAAGGGGCACTTCAAGCCGGATCACCACTTCGCGTTCGAGGGCGTGGCCTGGTACTGGCACTTCGTCGACGTGGTGTGGCTCGGCCTGTTCATCTTCGTCTACTGGCTGTAGCCAGACAGTACGAAAGGACGTTGACCGACTCCCCCTCTCCCTCCGGGAGAGGGATGGGGTGAGGGCCGAGCCGCCCCGAACACCCCCTCACCCTAACCCTCTCCCCCGCCAACGGCGAGGGAGAGGGAACCTGTTTGGAAAGACTCCCTAACGCGCGATGCCGGTCGGCGGGATGAGGCCGAAGTAGAATCCGGCCATGAGCATCACGAACAGCGCGATCGACAGGCCGATGCGCAGCGTCAGCGACCGCACCATGCGCTCCCCCCGGCCGCGATCCTTGAACAGGAACAGCAGCGCCGAGAACAGGCTGGCGACGATGGCGAGCAGCATGGCGATGACGACGACTTTGATCAGCATGGGATTCCCTCGCGCCGGGCGCTTTGCGGAGCCGGGCATTATAAAGGCTGGCCCGGCAAAGATCAGGCGATTTCGGCCAAGGCCGCCGCGACCTGCCGGCCGCGGGATGGCATAATAGCGCCGCCCCGATCCGGACCGCCGCTTCCGCCGCCTAAAGCCCCATGCCCAGTTACCGATTCCGCCCGGCCCTGATCCCGACGCTCGCCACCGTGCTGCTGGTGCCGGTGCTGATCGGTCTCGGCGCCTGGCAGACCCAGCGCGCGGAGACCAAGCGCGCCCTGCAGGCCGAGTACGACGCGCGCAGCACCGGCCCGGTCGTGGCGATCGGCGCCGACCCGCAGCCGGCCGAGGCGCTGCGTTATTACCGGGTGGTGGCCCGGGGCGTCTACGAGCCGGGTTATCAGATCCTGATCGACAACCGCGTGCACCGCGGGCATCCCGGTTATCACGTCATCACGCCGCTCAAGCTCGCCGGCGGCGAGACGCGCGTGCTGGTGAACCGCGGCTGGATCGCCGGCACACCCGACCGCCGGCTGCCCGTGGTCGAAACCCCCGCGACCGGCGTGCAGATCGAGGGTATCGCGATGGTGCCGGGCGACCGCCACTTCACGCTCGCCGACCCCGGGCCGGTGCGCGGCGAGTGGGAGACGCTGTGGCAGAACCTCGATATGGCGCGCTACGCGGAAGCCGTTCCGTTCTCGGTGCAGCCAGTGGTGGTGCTGCTCGATCCGGACAGCGCCGCCGGCGGGTTCGTGCGCGAATGGGCGCGCCTGGATGCCGGCATCGCGACGCATCAATCCTACGCCTTCCAGTGGTTCGCCCTGGCGACCGCGCTGGCGGCGCTGTACCTGCTGGTCAACCTGAAACGCGAGACATCCGACCGTGATCGAGACGACTGACACCCCCCGACCCGCCGCCGGGCGCTGGAAATTCCTGGCGCTGGCCGTCTTGTTCCTGGCGCCGATCGTCGCCGCGACGCTGCTCTACCATCTGGGCTGGCGGCCGCAGGGCACGGTCAACGCCGGCGAGCTGCTGGATCCGGCGCGGCCGATCGATGCCGGCGGGCTCATCGACCTCGCCGGCCGGCCATTGGCGCAGCCCGTGCTCAAGGGAAAATGGACTATGCTTTACTTCGGGCCCAGCGACTGCGGGACCGTCTGTGACCGAATGCTGTACTACATGCGCCAGGTGCACGCGGCCCAGGGCAAGGAGGCCCACCGCATCGAGCGATTGTTCGTGGCGACCGACGCGGGCGCGCTGGACTGGCTGCGATTCACGGTCAAGAACTATCCGGAGATGCGGGTGGCGGCGGGGCCAAGCGATACCGTGCGCGACCTGGCACGCCAGTTCGCGCTGCCGGCCGGTTCTCCCCTCGACGGGCTGAACCGCCTGTACATCGTCGATCCATTGGGCAACTTTATGATGAGCTATCCGGCTGACGTTGATCCGAGCGCGATGCGCAAGGACTTCGTGAAGCTGCTCAAGCTCTCGCAGATCGGCTGATACCCTCTCATGTTGAACACCAGCAAATCGGCGAAGTTCTACCGGCTCGCGCTGTTTTCGAGTTTCTTCGCGCTGCTGCTGGTGATGCTGACTGCCTACACCCGCGTCACCGAGCTCGGCATCGGCTGTCCCGACTGGCCGGGCTGCTACGGCCGGCTGTTCGCGCCCATCACCGCCAAGGACATCGAGGAGGCGCGCCGCTACCAGCCGTCCGGCGCCGACGTCGATGACAAGGCCTGGAAGGACATGACGCACCGCTACCTGGCGGGCACGCTCGGCCTGCTCATGGTGCGGCTGTCCTTTCTCGGCTGGCAGCTCAAGAAGCGCAAGCGCAATCAGCAGGTGATCATCCCCGCGGCGGTGATGGCGCTGGTGTTCACCCAGGCCTTCGTCGGCGCGGCCACCACCAGCATCCAGTTCAAACCGCTGGTCGTCATGGGCCATCTGATCGTGGGGCTTACCGTCCTGGGCCTGCTGTGGTGGGTGGTGCTGCGCGAGCAGCGACTGTGGAAATCCGTGCCGTCCACGCCCGAGAACCGCCACTTGCGGCCGCGGGCGCTGTTCGCCCTGGTCCTGGTGGCCACGCAGGTGTTGCTCGGCGGCTGGACCAATGCCAACCACGCGGCGCTCGCCTGCCCGGATTTCCCCGTCTGCCAGGGGGCCTGGTGGCCGGCCATGAACTGGATCGACGGCTTCACGCTGTGGCGCGGCCTCGGGCTGGCCTACGAGGGCGACGCGCTCGACCTGGCCGGCGCCACCGCGATTCATATGGCGCACCGCCTGGGGGCGGTGATAACCTTGCTGTACATCGGCTGGCTCGCCCTGCACACCATCCGGGTGGGGTTCGAGAACAACTTGTGCCGCTACGGCCTGCTGGTGCTGGTGGTGCTGCTCGCCGAGGTCACGCTCGGAGTGATGAACGTGGTCATGCACCTGCCGGTGGCGGTCGCGGTGGCGCATAGCGCGGGCGGCGCGCTGCTGCTGCTGGCCCTGATCACGCTGAACCACGCGGTGCGTTCACCGGCGCCGCGATAACGACGAATTCAAAGCGGATTACGCCACGGGGAGAGTCATGAGTTTCGAGGTCGAAGGCATCGAAGTGCTGCCGCGCAGGCGGCGCGTGCTGGTCCTGGCGCGCGAGTACCTGGAGCTGGGCAAGCCGCGCGTCGTCGCGCTGATCGTGTTCACCGCCGTCGTCGGCATGTTCCTGGCGGTGCCCGGCATGGTGCCCTGGGAGACGCTGATCGCCGCCACTCTCGGCATCGCGCTGGCCGCCGGCTCCGCCGCCAGCATCAATCACCTGCTCGACCGCAAGGCCGATGCCGCCATGGCGCGCACCCGCGCGCGGCCGCTGCCGACCGGCCAGCTCAGCGCCGCGCAGGCGCTGCGCTTCGCGCTCGTCACCGGCGTCGCCTCGATGGCCGTGCTGGCGCTGGGTGTCAACGGGCTGACCGCGGCGTTGACCTTCCTGTCCCTGATCGGCTACGCGGTGATCTACACCGCCTACCTCAAGCACGCCACGCCGCAGAACATCGTGATCGGCGGCGCCGCCGGTGCCGCGCCGCCGGTGCTCGGCTGGACCGCGGCCACCGGCGAGATCAGCGGCGACGCGCTGTTGCTGTTCCTCATCATCTTCGTCTGGACGCCGCCGCACTTCTGGGCGCTGGCGCTCTACCGCAAGCAGGAGTACGCCAAGGCCGGGATCCCGATGCTGCCGGTGACGCACGGGCCGGAGTTCACGCGCCTGCACATCCTGCTGTACACCATCCTGCTGACGGCGGTCACCGTGATGCCGTTCGCCACGCGCATGAGCGGCTGGTTCTATCTGCTGGCCGCCATGGCGCTCAACGCCGGCTTCCTGGCCTATGCCTGGCGGTTGTACCGCGACTACAGCGACGCGCTCGCGCGCCGCACCTTCGTCTACTCGATCCAGTACCTGGCGCTGCTGTTCGCGGCGCTGCTGGTCGATCACTACCGGCTGTACTTCCTCGAGGCGCTGCAGTCGGCGCTGGTCTGACCGGATGCTGAAAAAGCAAAGGGCCCCGTACGGGGCCCTTTGCTTTGCTCCGATAGCGGGCGTGATCAGGCCGGCAGCGCGGCCTCGCCGAACGCGTCGCGCATGCTGGTCAGCGCCTTCTTCTCGATCTGGCGGATGCGCTCGGCCGACACGCCGTACTCGGCGGCCAGCTCGTGCAGGGTCGGCTTGTCGTCGTCCAGCCAGCGGCGCCGGACGATGTCGCGGCTGCGCGTGTCGAGCGTGGCGAGCGCGCGGCTGAGCGACTGTGTGCGTTCGGTTTCGGCGGCGGTCTGCGCGTACAGCTGTTCCGGGTTGTAGCGCATGTCGCGCAGGTAACCGGCCGGCGCGGCGTGGAACTCGTCGTCATCGTCGTCGTGCCCGTCGAAGGCGATATCGCTGCCGGTGAGGCGCGACTCCATCTCCTTGACGGTCTCGACCGGCACGTCGAGATCGGCGGCCAGGCTGTCGGTCTCCTGCTGACTCATCCAGCCGAGCCGGCTGCGGGTCTTGCGCAGGTTGAAGAACAGCTTGCGCTGGGCCTTGGTGGTGGCGACCTTGACGATGCGCCAGTTGCGCAGCACGAAGTCGTAGATCTCGGCGCGGATCCAGTGCACCGCGAAGGACAGCAGGCGCACGCCGTGCGCCGGATCGAAATGCTTCACCGCCTTCATCAGGCCGATATTGCCTTCCTGGATCAGGTCGGCCTGCGGCAGGCCGTAGCCGCTGAAGCCGCGCGCCACCCGCACCACGTAGCGCAGGTTGGCGAGCACCAGCGTGCGGGCCGCCTCGAGGTCGTTCTTCTGGCGATAGCGGCGGGCCAGACGGCGCTCTTCCTCGGCGCTCAGGACCGGCAATGCGTTGACCGCGCGGATATAGGCGGGCAGGCCGCCTTCCGCGCGCAGATTCATGCCTCGCGGCAGGGTCAGACTGTTCGTCATCGGTGGATCTCCCTCGCAGTGTCTTCCGTATCGGTGGTCGATTTTAGCACTCGCATCGTGAGAGTGCCAAATCGGGGGGGAAGTTCCGGGGCAGGGAAGCGGCCGGCGGTACCGTCGGGGCCCACGCGGGCCTGGGGCGGTTCAGGCCGGCTCGATTTCCCGCAGGTGGCGGCCGACTGCCAGCCGCGAGCCCAGCCAGCCCAGCAATCCCCCGCCCAGCACCAGGGAAAAGCCCTGGGCCGCGCCGAGGCCCGCCAGCCGGAAACCGCTGCCATAGAGGTCGGCCAGGTCGGCGATCGGACCGCCCAGCCGGTCAGGGCGCCGGCCAGACCCTGGAGCAGGCCGCTATAGAGGAACGGGCGGCGGATGAAGCGGTCGGTGCCCCCGATCAGCTTGACGACCTCGATCTCGGTGCGGCGGTTGAGCACCGCCAGGCGGATGGTGTTGCCGACGATCAGGAGCACGGCCAGCCCCAGCAGGCCCGCCAGCAGGATCACGCCGCGCCGCGCCAGGCTCAGCATGGCGTTGAGGCGCTTGACCCACTCCAGGTCGAGCTGGGCGAGGTCGACGCCGCGGGTCTCGCCGAGGCTGCGGGCCAGGGCGGCGGCGGCCTGCGGCGACCCGTGCGCCGGCTTCGGCCGCACCAGCAGCACCGCCGGCAGCGGGTTCTCGTCGAGCAGGTTGAGTGCCTCGCCGAAGCCGGACAGCCGCTTGAACTCGGCGAGCGCCGCCTGACGCGAGACGTAGCGCACCGACTCGATCTCCTCGCGCGCGCGCAATCGTTCGGCGATGCGCCCGGCCTCCGCGTCGCCGATGTCCTGTTTCAGGAACAGCGAGATCTGCACGCCCGCGTCCCAGCCGCCGCTCAGCCGCTGCAGGTTGTCGAGCAGCAGATAGAGCCCGGTCGGCAGCGCCAGGGTGATGCCGATCACGGCGACGGTCATGAGCGTCGCCAGCGGCGCGCGCGCCATCTGGCCGAGGCTGAAGAACAGCGTTTGCAGGTGGCGCAGGAAGTAATTCTTGATCATGCGTCGCGGCCGCTGTCGTAGATCAGCTCACCGGCGCGCAGCATCAGCCGGCGCTTCTCCAGCCGGTCGACCTGGCGCAGGTCGTGGGTGGCGATCAGCACGGTCACGCCGTGCTGGTGGAACTCGTGGAACAGGTCGATGATCTCGTCGGACAGCTCGGCATCGAGATTGCCGGTCGGCTCGTCGGCCAGCAGCAGCGGCGGCTTGTTCACCACCGCGCGCGCTATGCCGACACGCTGCTGCTCGCCGCCGGACAGCACGATCGGGTGGAGCTTTTCCTTGTTGAGCAGTCCGACCTTGTCGAGCGCCGCGCGCACCCGGCGCCCGACCTCGCCGTGGTCGACGCCGGAGACGATCAGCGGCAGCGCCACGTTGTCGAACACCGTGCGGTCGTTGAGCAGCTTGTTGTCCTGGAAGACGATGCCGATCTCGCGCCGGAAATAGGGCACGCGCCGCCGCGGCAGCCGCGCCAGGTTCTTGCCGTTCACCACGATCTGTCCGCGGCTGCCGCGCTCGATCAGCGTGATGAGCTTGAGCAGCGTGCTCTTGCCGGCACCCGAATGGCCGGTCAGGAAGGCCATCTCGCCGGCCGCCAGCTCGAAGCTCACGTCCTTCAGGGCGTCGTAGCCGCCGGGGTAGCGCTTCGAAACATTGGTCAATTGGATCATTGTGTGGCAGAGAAAAGAGAAAAGAGGAAAGAAAAAAGAACAAAGAGAAATGCAGAAACCGCATCGGATCGGGTGGTCGTCGATTCACTGTATGCCATGTGCATTTCTTTTCTCTTTCTTCTTTTCTCTTTTCTCACCGTTTCTCCGGCAAGATTGCGTCAACGAACTCCCCCGCGTCGAACTCGCGCAAATCCTCGATCGCCTCCCCGACGCCGATGAAACGTATCGGCATGCCGGTCTTCCGGGCGATGGCGAACAGGATGCCGCCCCGGGCGGTGCCGTCGAGCTTGGTCAGGGCGAGGCCGGTGACGCCGACCGCCTGGTGGAACTGCTCGAGCTGGGTAAGCGCGTTCTGGCCGATGCCGGCGTCCAGCACCAGCAGCGTCTCGTGCGGTGCCTCGGCGTCGAAGCGGGCGATGACGCGCCGGATCTTCTTCAGCTCGTCCATGAGGTTGCCCTGGGTGTGGAGGCGCCCGGCGGTGTCGACGATCAGCACGTCCGCCGCGCGCGCCGCGGCCGCCTGCATGGCGTCGTGCGCGACCGCGGCGGCGTCGGCGCCCTGGCCCTGGGCGATCACCGGCACGGCGTTGCGCTCGCCCCAGGTCTTGAGCTGCTCGACCGCGGCGGCGCGGAAGGTGTCGGCAGCCGCCAGCATCACGTTCAACCCCCGGGCCTTGAGCCGGCGCGCGAGCTTGAACGTGATGCTGGCG
>Ga0214471_10003131_pt1 | contig 12817 bp, 9 predicted proteins | sample RVTome_5_FD_207665 | JGI IMG/M metagenome (GOLD analysis project Ga0214471, IMG submission 207665) | Soil microbial communities from uranium-contaminated site in the Upper Colorado River Basin, Wyoming, United States - RVT142D155 | ecosystem: Environmental > Terrestrial > Soil > Contaminated >...
GGAGCCGAACTCCCCGGCGACGTCGATCATCTCTGTATCGGTGTCGATCAGGGTCACCGGAATGTCGCTCGCGATCAGCATTTGCGCCACAGTCTGACCGAAGCGGCCGTAGCCGATCACCAGCGCATTGGCCCCGTCGGTGCGCGGACCCTCGCGGATCTCGTCGGGCTTGGGCTCGCGGCGGATGCGCGCGGTCGCCATCATCAGGAACGGGGTGGTCACCATCGAAAGGGTCACCACCGCGCCGAACAGGCTGGCGGTCTCGGGCGTGATCACGCCCCCGGCCTGCGCCTGGGTGAATAGTACGAAGCCGAATTCCCCGCCCTGGCTCAGCAGGAGACCGAGCGCGAGGGCGGAGCGCCAGCGCATCCTGAGCAGCAGGCCGAGCCCCATGATGATCGCGGTCTTGGCCGCGATCAGCGCAAGCGCCATCGACAGCACGAAAACCGGCTCGCGCGCGATCGCACCCAAATCCAGCATCATGCCAACCGCCAGGAAGAACAGGCCGAGCAGGATCGAGCGGAACGGTTCGATATCCGCCTCCAGCTCGTGGCGGTAAGGCGTGTCGGCCAGCATCACTCCGGCGATGAAGGCGCCCAGCGCAGTCGAGAGGCCCAGCCACTCCATTACCGCCGCCGATCCGAGCACGGTGAAGAGCGCGGCAACGACGAACATCTCCCGCTCGCCAAGCCGGCCGATCAACCGGTAGATAGGGCGCAGCAGGAACCGGCCAGCCGCGACCAGCCCGGCAATCGCCGCCACGCTCTTGAGCACGAGGATCCATGCCGGGTCCCCGGCTTCGGCCCGGGTCACGCTAAGCGCGGCGACGATGGTGATGAGCGGGATAATCGACAGGTCCTGGAACAGCAGGATCGCGAAAGCCTTCTCGCCGAACGGCGTGCGCAGCCGTCCCGCACTTTGCAGCATGGGCAGGACCTGCGCAGTGGAAGACAGGCCCAGCGGCAGGCCCAGCGCGATCGCCGCGGCAAGCGGGTAGGAACCGGTCAGCAGGACTATGCCGGTCACTGCGAGACCGCAGAGCGCCACCTGCGCCAGACCAAGCCCGAAAATCGCATGTTTGAGCCGCCACAGGCGCGACGGTGCGAGTTCCAGCCCGACGACGAACAGCAGCATGACGATGCCGAATTCGGCCACGCCGATCATCGCTTCCGCCCCGCCGACCAGGCCGAGCGCGAATGGCCCGACCACCGCGCCCGCCAGCAGGTAACCCAGCGTGGCGCCGAGGCCGAAGCGGCGGAAGATCAGAACGAAGGCCAGCGCAAAACCCAGCAGCAGGACCCCGTCCCGCAGCAGGATTTCGCCGGAATGCTCCATCTAGGCGGCCATCCTAGAGCGTCTTCAGATAGTCGACGATCGCCTTACGCTGGGCTTCATTCCTGACCCCGGCGAAGCTCATCGTCGTGCCCGGCACCACGCCGGTCGGGTTCTCGAGATAGCGGTTCAGCGTCGCCTCGTTCCAGGTCAGGCCCGCGCCTTCCATCGCGTCGCTATAGTCGAAGCTGGAGACGTGGGTCGACTTCGCGCCAAAAACCCCGGCGAGGCTCGGACCGATCCCATTTTCGCCGGCTTCGGTCGAATGGCAGGCGCGGCACAGGGCGAAGGCGGGCGGTGCGGTCACAGCGGCGGCAGCGGTTGTCGACGGCGCCTTGCTGGGCGTCGGGCTCGGGGCGGCGGAAGCGCTCGGACTGGGCGTCGGCGAAGGCGTGGCTTCGGCCGCTGTATCGCCGGCATCCGCCGCATCGGTGGCCGCAGCCTCGCTCGCATCACCGGTTGTGCCAACCGCCGGAGCCGCTTCCACGTCGGTGACGGAAGGCTCCTCTTCCTCCTGCGCACCGCCGCAGGCGGCCAGTGCCAAGGCAAGGCTGGAAACGGTGATCAGGGCGGCGTGGCGCATATTGACGGCTCCGGAATGGGTAAGACGGATCCCTTTATCGCGCTTCGCGCCGAATTCAATTACCGACACGCCAGGTCAGGCGCGCGCCCATCATATCGATGCCGGGGTTCTGGCCCCAGTTGAACAGCCGCGCATGGCTGATGTGAACCCAGCTCGCCTCAACCGAGAGGCTCTTGGAAAGCTGTATTCCGACCGCAATCTCGGGCGCGAACAGCACCCGGCTGCCGAGATCGATCCGCTTGCCATCCACCGGGCTGTAGCGTTCGGACGGCCCGTCATGCACGACAAGTCCGATCCCGGGCCGCACCCACACCGGCCCGCCGCCCAGCTTCCAGCTCAGCCCCGCCCCGGCGAAGCTGGTGTCGCCCTCCGTATTGACCGAGGCGATTACGTAAGGCGACGGCCGGCCGAGGAAAGCGAGTTTCTCCTCGGGCTCGAAGCGATAACCGAGCTCGATATCGGCCCCGCTCTCGTCGGTGCGCAGGGTAAAGGGCGTTTCCACTTCGTGGATGTAGGCGCCGACGAACACTTCGTCGGCGCTGGCCGCTATCGGCATCACCGCAGGGATCGCTGCGGCGGCCGCCGCGATGAGCCGAATCGGCATGCTCCTGGACATCATATCCCCTGCTAGGGTCAGGATCGACTAAGCGGAACAGCGCCATCGTAGCTGTGACAAACTTGCTGCAAGCCTGAGCCAATCTTCGATCGGGTAAAGGCTGTGAATTGCCAGTGCAATATAGGCCGCATATCCGGGCGCGCTTCATGGCTACAGCCGGCCCCATTCTTGCGCCCCCGCTAAGCGGCGATGGCTGGCGCGGCGAGATTGGCGCGACCTTCCGGCTCGCCTGGCCGCTGGCACTCGCCAATTTGCTGCAGATGCTGATCTACGCGATCGACGTGATCTTCATCGCCCGGCTGGGGGAGGAACCGCTGGCGGCATCGGCGCTGACAGTGGCGATCTTCGGGCTCCTGCTTTGGGCATTGTCGAGCCTCACCGGGGCTGTGGCCCCCCTGATCGCGGCGGAACTGGGCGAACGCGCGCCGGCGCTGCGCCCGATCCGCCGGGCTACCCGCATGGCGATCTGGCTCGCGGTCATCAGCGGGCTCGGAGGCATGGCACTGTGCGCCTTTGCCGAGCCCTTCATGCTGCTGACCGGGCAGGAGCCGCAGATCGCGCGGCTAGCGGGCGAATATATGGCCGTGCTGCTTTTCTCGCTGATCCCGATGCTGATCGCGAATGTGCTCAGGAACTTCGTCTCCGCGCTCGGCCGGCCGATCTTCGCGACCATGATCACGGCCGGCGGGATCGGGGTGAACGGGATTGCCAACTACGCCTTCATCTTCGGCAATTTCGGCGCACCGCGGCTGGAACTGGTCGGGGCGGCCATCGCAACCGTCATCACGTCGGTGGTGACGGCGCTGGCCTATTTGCTGGCGATCCGGATGGACCGGAACCTGCGGCGCTATCACGTGATGGGCCGCATCTGGTCGCCCGATTGGCGCTATTTCCGGCAGATCGTCCGCATCGGTACGCCGATCGCGCTGACCGTCACAGCCGAGGCCGGGGTATTCGGCGCCGCCGCGTTCCTGATGGGCAATATCGGCGCGCCGCAGCTCGCCGGCCATACGGTTGCGCTGCAAATCGCCGCCCTCGCCTTCCAGGTGCCGTTCGGAATCTCGCAGGCGGCAACCATCCGCGTTGGCTATTTCTACGGCGCACGCGACCGCGAAGGAATGCGGCGCGCCGGCTGGGCGGCAATTGTCATGGGCGTGGGCTTCATGGCGACGACAGCGCTGGCGATGATAATCGCTCCGCACATGTTGTTATCGATCTATGTCGATGTCGATGCCCCCCGCAATGCGGTGCTGGTCGGCTTCGCCTTGCAATATCTGGTAATCGCTGCCGCGTTCCAGCTGTTCGACGGGATGCAGGCGGTCGCGGCAGGGGCGCTGCGCGGCCTGCAGGATACGCGTATACCGATGTGGATCGCGATCTTCGCCTACTGGGTGCCTGGCTTCGGTGCGGCCATCGTCCTCGGCTTCGAGACCCCGCTGGAAGGAACAGGCGTGTGGATCGGCCTCGCCACCGGCCTTATCTTTGCCGCGCTGCTGCTGATCTGGCGCTGGATCGCACGCGACAGGATCGGTCTGACTGACAGGCCGGCCCCCATCGCATCCTGAAACAGGCGGAAATTTCTTTTCCGAGTCCTGTTGACGCCTCGGCTCGACCTAACCATATGCGCGCCGCTGGCACTCTCGAACGGGGAGTGCCAATCCATTTGCAAACACTCAACTGGAAGAGGTCATTATGGCATTCCGTCCCCTGCACGACCGTGTGCTGGTCCGCCGCATCGAGGCCGACGAAAAGACGGCCGGCGGCATCATCATCCCCGACAGCGCCAAGGAAAAGCCGAGCGAGGGCGAAATCGTCGCCGTCGGCAATGGCTCCAAGGCCGAAGACGGCACCGTCACCCCGCTCGACGTGAAGGCAGGCGACCGCGTGCTGTTCGGCAAGTGGTCCGGCACCGAGGTCAAGCTCGATGGCGAAGACCTGCTGATCATGAAGGAAAGCGACATCATGGGCGTGATCGGCTGACGATCCCCCTGCGCTTTTCCAACCAAACAAGTATCTCAGGAGAAACGAAATGGCTGCCAAGGACGTGAAATTCGGGCGCGATGCGCGCGAACGCATCCTCAAGGGCGTCGACACGCTCGCCAATGCCGTCAAGGTGACGCTCGGCCCCAAGGGCCGGAACGTCGTGCTCGACAAGAGCTTCGGCGCACCGCGCATCACCAAGGACGGCGTCACCGTCGCCAAGGAAATCGAACTCAAGGACAAGTTCGAGAACATGGGCGCGCAGATGCTGCGCGAAGTCGCCAGCAAGACCAACGACATTGCCGGTGACGGCACCACCACCGCCACCGTGCTGGCCCAGTCGATCGTTCGCGAGGGCATGAAGTCGGTCGCCGCCGGCATGAACCCGATGGACCTGAAGCGCGGCATCGATCTTGCCGTGACCAAGGTCGTCGAAGACATTCAGGGCCGTTCGAAGGACGTCTCCGGTTCGTCCGAAATCGCCCAGGTCGGGATCATCTCGGCCAATGGCGACAAGGAAGTCGGCGAGAAGATCGCCGAGGCGATGGAGAAGGTCGGCAAGGAAGGCGTGATCACCGTCGAAGAAGCCAAGGGCCTCGAATTCGAACTCGACGTTGTCGAGGGCATGCAGTTCGACCGCGGCTACCTCAGCCCGTATTTCGTGACCAACCCCGAAAAGATGACCGTGGAGCTGGATAATCCCTACATCCTGATCCACGAGAAGAAGCTTTCGAACCTCCAGTCGATGCTGCCGATCCTCGAAGCGGTCGTGCAGAGCGGCCGTCCGCTGCTGATCATCGCCGAGGACATCGAAGGCGAGGCGCTGGCCACGCTGGTGGTCAACAAGCTGCGCGGCGGCCTCAAGGTCGCGGCGGTCAAGGCTCCCGGCTTCGGCGATCGCCGCAAGGCGATGCTGCAGGACATCTCGATCCTGACCAAGGGCGAGATGATTTCCGAAGACCTCGGCATCAAGCTGGAAAGCGTCACGGTCGGCATGCTCGGCGAAGCCAAGCGCATCACCATCGACAAGGACAACACCACGATTGTCGACGGTGCCGGCGACGGGGCGGACATCAAGGCCCGGGTCGAGCAGATCCGCGCCCAGATCGACACCACGACCAGTGACTACGACAAGGAAAAGCTGCAGGAGCGGCTGGCGAAGCTCGCCGGCGGCGTTGCGGTGATCAAGGTCGGCGGCGCATCCGAAGTCGAGGTGAAGGAACGCAAGGACCGCGTCGACGACGCGCTGCACGCCACGCGTGCGGCCGTTGAAGAGGGTATCGTCCCCGGCGGCGGCACTGCGCTGCTCTACGCCACCGCGGCGCTCGAAGGCCTGAAGGGCGACAACGACGACCAGACCCGCGGCATCGACATCGTGCGCAAGGCGATCCAGACGCCTCTGCGCCAGATCGCCGAGAACGCCGGGTTCGACGGTGCGGTGGTTGCCGGCAACCTGCTGCGCGAGGCCGATCAATCGCAGGGCTTCAACGCCCAGACCGACGTCTACGAGAACCTCGTCCTGGCCGGCGTGATCGACCCAACCAAGGTCGTCCGCACCGCGCTGCAGGATGCGGCCTCGGTCGCCGGCCTGCTCATCACCACCGAAGCGGCGATCGCCGAGTCGCCGGAAGACAAGCCGGCCGCGCCGGCGATGCCCGACATGGGCGGTATGGGCGGCATGGGCTTCTGACGATCGCGCAAGCGTGATCGTCATCCCGGACTTGATCCGGGATCTCGTGAAGCCAGGCGCAACCTAGATGAACGAGACCCCGGCTTTCGCCGGGGTGACGAACGGGGCCGGGGGAGCGATCTCCCGGCCCTTTTTGTATGCCGTTTACACCGGCTCGGAATACCGCATCGCCACATCGCAGCGGGCATATTCGCCGCCGCAGCGGGCGAGTATCTCCGCGTCGTGGACGAAGCCGCTGCGCTCGTAGAGCCGGATCGCGGCCCGGCTCTTGCTGTTGGTCAGGAGGAACAGCCGCTCCGCGCCGAGCGCGAAGGCGCGCTCGATCGTCGCGCGCAGCAGGAACTCGCCCGCGCCGCGGCCCCTTGCCTCGGGCAGCACCGCCATCTTGATCAGTTCGAGCTCGTCAGGCGCTGTCTTCAACAGCCCGCAAGTGCCGACGATACCAAGCTCGGGATCTTCAAGGAACAATATATCGCCGCCAGGATCGACGATCTCGCCGCGCGGGTCGGCAAGCTGCGCTTCGTCGACAGGTTCGAGCGCGTACATCGTCTCGATCCATTGCCGGTTGATCCGCTCGAAGTCTGGAGCAAGCTCGTCGCGGAACGGACGGATCGCGAATCCGGGTCCGGGCCGCCGTTCGAGCGGCCGCTCGGCCAGCGCGGTTTCGATGGCCGCTATATGCGCGAGCAAAGCGTCGACATCGCACGTTTCGGCAACTGCGGCACGGACGCGCGGCCACAGGGAGATCTCGGCCGTCGCCATCAGCTGCCGTCCCTGGGCTGTCAGGGACAGCTTACGCGCACGCCGGTCGGCCTTGTCGCCGCGCGTTTCGACTAGGCCCATTCCCACCAGTTGCCGGGCGACGCGAGTTATCGCAGGCTGGCTGAACCCGGTAAGCTCGGCCGCCTCGTTCACGCCTAGCGACCCATGACGCCACAGTGCGGTCAGAAGCGGCATCTGCGCGGGCTGGGTGGGAAGGCCGCAATCGCGCGCAATCAGTTCGGCACCGGCCTGCAGCTGCTCCGCCAGCCGTTTGAGCCGGCTGCCGAGCATCACGCCGCCTTCACGGGCGAGAATATCATCGTTCGACAAGCACCGCATGGCAGGTATATAACTTGTTATATAAATTCGGCCAAGCGATTTTGCCCACCCGGGAGCGCTGGCTTGAGGCAGCGCCGCCCGGCAGGGTCAACAGGGCCGGCTCAGCCCCCCTTGCGCGACTGTTGCGCGGCTGCGACGACATCCTCGGGCCAGGCGACCGGGAATTGCGATTGCGGATTGAAGCTGCCGCCCTGGTCGGCCGCCTCGGCCGCGGCGATCTCCTGCGCGGTAAGGAATTCGCTCGGCTCGAGCGCGAAGACGTCCATTCCGCGGCTGATCTCGGTCGCGTAGATGCGGCCCTTGTACCAGTAGGCCGACCAGTATCCGCCTGTGACGAGCTGGTCCTCGTTCACCGGCCCGCGGTCGAAATAGGCGATTTCGACCGGGTTGGCGGCGTCGGTGAAATCGATCACCGACACGCCGCCCTGGTACCATGCCTGGACGAAGATATCGCGCCCTGGCACCGGGATGATCGAACCATTATGAGCGACGCAGTTTTCCTTGTCGCCCTGCGGCGCCGGCAGCTTGTATGTGCCGCGATAGACCAGCTTGGCCCCTTCGATCTGGTAGATCGCGTTGGCGCCCCAATTGCGCGGATCGGATGCCTGGCAGCGTGGACGGCCGCCGCCGCCCCATTCATCGGTGAACAGCACCTTGGTGCCGTCATTGTTGAAAGTGGCCGAGTGCCAGTAGGCGAAGCCTTCATCCACCACCTCGTCGATTCTCGTGGGGTTCATGGGGTCGGAGATATCGAAGACGATGCCGTTGCCCGAACACGCGCCGGCGGCGATCTTCAAGGTCGGGAACACTGTAATGTCGTGGCAATGGTCGGTGCGGTTGGTGTCCTGCGTGTCGTCGCCGTGATCGCCGCCCTGCCATAGCCCCGCCAGCCGGCCTGTCTCGGGATCTGCGAAAACGGCGGGGCTGGAGACGATGCGCGCCTGCGAGGGGTCGGCCAGTGGAATCTCGATCACGTCCACACGGAATAGCGCAGTGCGCTCGTCGCCCGGCCGGTCTCCGATGCAGCCGGGCAGCTCCTCCTCGTCGCGCACGCTGGCGGTGCCGGAATTGTAGACGATCAGGCTGGTATCGGTCTGCGTCACGACCGAATGCGTGTGCGAGCCGCGGCACGTCTGCACCTGTCCCACCTGATACGGCCGCGTCACGTCGGAGATGTCGAAGATGCGCAGGCCGCGGAAACGCTCCTCGTTCACCTTCTCTCCGACGCCTTCGCGCCCGCAATCCACGCGGCCGCGCGTCTGCTCGACGCTCATGATCAGGAGGTCGCCGACGATCGACACGTCGCCTTGCCCGCCCGGACAGACGACCGAGCTGACGAGTTCGGGCACGCCGTCCGCGCCGAGGCGATAGGCGTTGAAGCCGTGATAGTTGCCGGCCACCAGCAAATCGTCGGCGAAAGCCATGTCGGTATTGGCGAAACTGAGCAGGCCGAAGCGTTCGGCGAATTTCGGCTCCTCTTTTTCCTCCTCGTCCTTCTTGTCCTCGCCCTCCTCCTTTACCGGGGCTTCGCGCGGGTCGTCCGAGGCCTCGGGCTGGTGCGCCATATGCGCGGCATGATCGTCCTTACCGGACGTTTCCGCCTTCTCCTCCTCTTGCTCGTCCTCTTCATCCTTCGGCATTTCCGGCTGCAAGCCGGCTGGATTGGCCGGGTCGAAGAAGCCGGCGGGTTTCTGCAAGAAAACCACATGGCGCAGATTGGAAATCGCCTCCCCGGCGTCGAGATGGCCTGCGGCCAGCGTCGCGCGCGGATCGTCCGAAAGGCTGGCGAGGACCGCGTTCATCCGCTCGATCTCGGCAGTCTGGTCGTTGGTCACGTCGTTGGTGAATTCGAACATCACCGGGTCCGCAGCAGTGCCAGGCAGCTCGAGCAGATCCTCGACCATTGTCAGCGCGCCCTTGTGATGCTCGATCATCAGTTCGAGGAACAAACGGTCGAAATTTGTACCGCGTGCTTCCTCCAGTCGGGCCATCTGCTCGGGAGTCGCCATCCCGGCCATTCCGGCATGGGCGGCATGGCCCATCCCGGGCATCGTAACGCTCTCGCCGTGATCCTGAAGCCACTTGCTCATGAACTCCATCTCGTCCGCCTGAGAGGCGTCGATGCGTCCGGCCGCGGCAACGATCTCGGATGTGTTGGTCCGCTCCTTCACCAGCGCCGCCATTTCGACCGCCTGCTGGTGATGCACGATCATCGCCTGCATGAAGGCTGCGTCGGCCGGCGAGAAATCGTTGCGGCTAAGCGCGATCGCCTCTTCCTGCGTCAGCACGCGGATGGGCTGCCCCGGGGCGCCGGGCTGCACGATCGGCACGTCCTGTGCCGCCAGGGGCACAGTGCCGCAGAGCAGGGTCGCGAGCAGGGACAAACGAGCCGCACCGACGGTGCCGCGGGATTTCCAAACGATCATTAAGGTCTCCGCCCATTGATTTCACAAGAGACCAAAAAGCGCATTGTAGGCCGCATCCGTCAAGCCGGATAGAGCAGGAGATGGAACTTGGTCCGTAACCGGAACCACGCGTCGTCCTGCGCTTTCGTTCAAAAGGAGCTATTGGAAAGGCGCGGCCAGGCAATCCCCGCAAGCCATGATGCCCTCTTCTCAGAGTCAATGATGGCTGACTTACGCGAACAGAGAGAATGGATGGTCGAGCGGCAGATACGCCGCCGTGGGATCGATGCGCCGGATCTTCTCGCCGCGTTCCGCGAGGTTCCGCGTGAGGAATTCCTGCCAGAGGGACTGCGCGAATTCGCTTACGAGGACGGGCCGCTGCCGATCGGCGAAGGGCAGACGATCTCGCAGCCCTATATCGTCGCTTTGATGATCGATGCCGCGGCTGTCGGGCCGGGTCAGCGAGTGCTCGAGGTCGGCGCCGGCTCGGGCTACGCTGCGGCGGTCATGTCGCGCATCGCGGACGAAGTCTTCGCGATCGAGCGCCACGAGCCGCTGGCGCGAGAGGCAGCCGAGCGGATCGACCGGCTCGGCTACGACAATGTCTCGATCATCTGCGGCGACGGTAGCAAAGGCCTGCCCGACGAGGCGCCGTTCGACGCCATCCTCGTCGCAGCGGGCGGCGACAGGGTTCCCAAGCCGCTGAAGCAGCAGCTCGCGATAGGTGGGCGGCTCGTCATCCCGGTCGGCGGCGAAAACATGCAATCGCTGCTCTGCATCACCCGGACCAGCGAGCGCGATTGGACCGAGCACGATCTCGGCGGCGTGCGGTTCGTGCCGCTGATTGGCGCGCATGGACGTTACGAGGACGGTAGCCGCGCAGCGAGCAATCACCAGCCGGCCCGCGCCAGGACGCTGCCCGAGTGCGTTGCCGAAGCTGCGGAGCCTCTGCCCGATATCGACGAAGAAGCGTTCGCTGCCGCTTTCGACCGATTCGCCGACCGGCGAGTAGTGTTGCTCGGCGAGGCGAGCCACGGGACGCACGAATTCTACGCCGCGCGCTCGGCGATCACGAAGCGCTTCGTCGAGAAGCACGGCTTCACCATCGTCGCCGCCGAGGCCGACTGGCCCGACGCAGCCGTGCTCGACCGGCACATCCGCCATCGGCATCCGCGCGAAGGGGCACCGCGCCCGTTCCTCCGATTCCCCACATGGATGTGGCGCAACTCCGTGATCGCCCGGCTGATGCACGACTTGCACGCCCTGAACCGGGGTCGGGCAGAACAGGACATGGCCGGCTTCTATGGCCTCGACATCTACAATATGTCGGGCTCGATCGAGGCGGTGCTGGCCTATCTCGACGAGCACGATCCCGAGGCCGCCGCGGTTGCGCGCCAGCGTTATGGCTGCCTTACCCCATGGCAGGCCGAACCTGCGACCTACGGCCGCGCCGCGCTGACCAGGGGCTATGCCGAATGCGAGCAGCAGGTGGTCGCCGAGTGCCGCGACCTGCTCAAACGCTCGCTCCAGGAAGATGGCGGAATGTTCGGCGCGGCGATGAACGCCCGCCTCATCGCCTCGGCCGAGCGCTACTACCGGGTGATGTATTACGGCGGCGCGGAGAGCTGGAACCTGCGCGACAGCCACATGGCCGAAACGCTCGAGCACCTGCTCGAGCATCGCGGGCCGCAATCGAAAGCGCTGGTCTGGGCGCACAACAGCCATATCGGCGATGCCCGCGCGACCGAGATGGGTCGGGTACGGGGCGAGCACAATATCGGCCAGCTCGTTCGCGAGCGCTGGGGTGAGGAATGCGCCCTGATCGGCTTCGGCACGCACACCGGCACGGTCACCGCGGCGAGTGACTGGGACAGCGATCACGAAACCAAACGCGTGCTTCCTTCCAGAAAGGATTCCTACGAACGCGCCTGTCACGAAAGCGGTATCGACCGCTTCCTGCTCGATCTTTCCCCGGGCCGCCACGAAGCACTATGCCGGCGCCTGGCCGAGCCGCTGCTGGAGCGCTTCATCGGTGTTATCTACCGGCCCGAGACCGAACGCTGGAGCCACTACAGCCAGACCGTCCTGCCGGAACAGTTCGACGCCTGGGTATGGTTCGATGAGACACGCGCTTTGGAGCCGCTCGTCCCGCATGAGCCGCACAAGGGTATACCGGACACATTCCCCTTCGGCCTCTAAGGCAGGCCGATTGGCCTCTCGCGCCAACGCTGCTAAACAAGCGCCAAACGGAGAGAGGAGCCGGATCGCATGCGCACTACGCTCACCATCGCCCTTGCCCTGTCGCTTGCCGCCTGCACGGCAAGCGAGGATGAACCGCTTGCCGCGCAGGAAGAGCAAATCGCATATGATGCGAGCGCCTATTCAGCCGCGATCGCGGATGCCGCACGGCCCGATGCCGACAAGGAGAGCGACGAGACGCGCAAGCCTGGCGAATTGCTCGCCTTCGCTCAGATCGATGAAGGCGAAATGGTCGGCGATTACATCATGGGCGGCGGCTATGTGACGCGTCTGCTGGCGAGCGCAGTCGGTGAAAATGGCAAGGTCTATGCCTTTACCCCAGAGGAGTTCGTGGCCTTCCGCGCCGAATATGCCACCGAACAGGATACGGTCGTCGCCGACTACGAAAATGTCGAGCCGCTGCGCGCACCAATCGCCGCGCCCGGCTTTCCCGAGCCGCTCGACACGATCATCACCGTGATGAACCTCCACGACCTCTATATCCCGCAAATGCCGGAGGGCACGTCCGGCCCGGCGATTGCCGCACTCTATGCGGCGCTCAAGCCAGGCGGAAAGCTGGTGGTGGTCGACCACAGCGCGGCGGCTGGCACCGGCACGGCCACAACCGATGCCACACACCGCATAGACCGGCAGACGGTAATTGATGATCTGACTGCAGCCGGGTTCGAGCTGGAAGCGGAAAGCGCTCTCTATGCAAGGCCGGACGATCCGCGCGATGCGAATGTGTTCGACCCGGCGATCCGTGGCAAGACGGATCAGTTCGCATTGCGCTTCAGCAAACCCGGCTGATCGCGGAAATTGGGCTCTTCGTCCCCCTTGCAAGCCCCTGACTCCGCAAAAAGATTCGTTTC
>Ga0214471_10003132_pt1 | contig 12815 bp, 11 predicted proteins | sample RVTome_5_FD_207665 | JGI IMG/M metagenome (GOLD analysis project Ga0214471, IMG submission 207665) | Soil microbial communities from uranium-contaminated site in the Upper Colorado River Basin, Wyoming, United States - RVT142D155 | ecosystem: Environmental > Terrestrial > Soil > Contaminated >...
ACTACGCGCGCGATCGTGGTGACCGGAAGCTACGCCCCACGGGGATTCTCCACGGACATCGCGGGACTTGTGCCGGTCGGGGCCGAGGAAGCGGATGGCATCGACGGACTGACACGCGTGGTGCGCGACCAGATCAAGCACGGCGCCGACTGGATCAAGGTCTATTCTGACTATCGTTGGGGGCCGAATGGCGAGGCGCGTCCGGCGTTCACGCTCGATGAACTCCGCGCGGTCGTGGAGGTGACGAAGAGTTCGGGCCGCGCCGTGGTAGCACACGCCGCCACCGCCGAGGGCATGCGGCGCGCGATTCTCGCCGGCGTTGAGACCATTGAGCACGGCGACGGTGGTACGCCCGAAGTGTTCCGCCTGATGGCCGAGCACGGCACGGTGTTCTGCCCCACGATCGCGGCGGGAGACGCGATCCTTCAGTACGGCGGCTGGCGGCGAGGCCAGCCAGAACCCGCGCGCATTCAGCAGAAGCGCGCCAGCATTGCCGCGGCGATTGCGGCCGGCGTTACGTTCTGCAACGGGAGCGATGTGGGTGTGTTTGCGCACGGCGACAACGCGCGCGAACTGGAGCTGATGGTCGACTATGGTCTCACGCCGATGCAGGCAATGCGTGCCGCGACCGCTGTCAACGCGCGGATGTTGCATATGGAGGACCGAATTGGCTCCATCAAGCCAGGCTTGCTCGCTGATCTTGTGGCTGTCGAAGGCGACCCGACTCAGGACATCACGGCGTCGCGCCGTGTGCGTTTCGTAATGAAGGGCGGCACGGTCTTCCGTCAGCAGGCGGGCAGGAGGGCGCAGTAGGCGCGGCGCGTCAGGGCTGCGCCGTGCGCACAATCCCGGTCACAACGCCGAGGATCTCGAAATCGTCGCCGGCGCCGAGTAATTGCTCGGGCAGATCATCGCCCGTGGCCAGTTCAACGCTCGCCCCTCTGTGACGCAGCACGCGTACCAGTATCCACTCTCCGACGCGCACTGCGACCAGCGAACCGTCGCCGGCCCGCGCGGCGGGAGCGACAATGGCCAGATCGCCGTCGGCGACGCCACCGGCCGGCACGTCACCGTTGACCCGGACCAGGAACGCGTCATCTGAGGGCAGAATCCGGCGGTCGAGCGAGAAGCGTCCGATCTCGTCGTCACTTCTCAGCGCGGGCGGTGCCGCGCGAGCCTGCGCGTAGAGTGGCACCGGTTGCGTGCCACGCGGTCCGGTGTAGCCGATAATGGTGACCGCGCGCGATCGCGCACCGTTGCGTGTGACGTACCCTTTTTCCTCGAGGCTCGCGATCACCTGTGCGACGGTCTTTGTCGACCGCAGCCGAGCGTGGCGGCCGATTTCCCGTATGCTCGGCTGGTACGAGTGTTCCGCGAGGTAGTCGAGCAGAAAGTGGTAGACCTTCCGCTCGGTCGGAGTCAGCGGCGCGCCCACGCGAGCGCAGCGTCGAGCCGTGACACAGATTCATCGCGGCCGATGTGGTAGACCATCACGTAGATCTCCGGGCTTGCCGTGCTCCCGGTCAGCGCGGCGCGCAGCGGCTGGAACACCTCGCCCGCTTTGGCGCCGAGTGCGGCCGGAATTGGTTCGAGCAGGGCATGCACCGATTCAGGCGTCCAGCCGCCGTCGGCGCCTGCGAGGGCGTCGCGTACGGATTGCAGAGACGCCGCTGCCCCGGGGCGCCGCAGCAGATCGGCCGCCGCGGTCGCCGCGGCGGCGAGGTTCGGAGGTTCGAAGAACACGCGCACCTGCTCGGCGAGCTGTAGCGTTGTGCGTGCGCGGACCTTGGCCAGGTCGATGATCCCCGCGAGGCGCTCGTTGCGCTCGTCCAGCCACGCCGGCCCCGCGCCATTCTGCCCCAGTATCGGGCGCAGGCTGTCGATGAGTTCCGTGGCATTCGTGCGCGACAGGTGCTGCCCGTTCATCCACTCGAGCTTCTTCGGGTCGAACACGCTGGCTTTCCGCAGCAATGCCGAGAGCTCGAAATGCCCGATCATTTCGTCGCGCGTCATCACTTCGATGTTTCCCCCCGGCGACCAGCCGAGCAACGCGAGAAAGTTCGCCATCGCCGACGGCAGAATTCCCGCGTGCTGCCAGTCGGCCACCGCGGTCGCGCCGTGGCGCTTGGAGAGCTTCTTGCCGTCGGTGCCGTGGATCATCGGCAGGTGCGCGAACTGCGGCAGCTCCGCGCCGAGCGCTCGAAAGAGCAGGATTTGCTTCGGTGTGTTTGAGATGTGATCGTCGCCGCGCATCACGAGGGTGATGCGCATGGCGATGTCGTCCGAGACGACCGCGTGGTTGTACACCGGCGTGCCGTTGGACCGCAGGATGATGAAGTCTTCGACGTCCTTGTTGGGAAACGCGACGCGTCCGTGGACGACATCTTCCCACGCGGTTTCGCCGTCCGGCACGCGAAAGCGAATCGAGAATGGCATGCCCTCGCTGAGGCGCCGCTGTATTTCTTCCTCGGGCAACTCCGAGAGCCGCCGGTCAAAGCGAAACGCCTGCCCGCGCGCCTTGGCCTCGGCGCGCATGCGGTCCAGTTCTTCGGCCGTGGTGAAGTCACGATACGCGTGACCGCTCTCGAGCACGCGCGTCGCATCGGCCTGGTGTCGCGCGAGGTTCGCGCCCTGGAACACGACGTCTTCGTCCCAGTCGAGGCCAAGCCATCTCAGGCCCTCAAAGATCGCGCGCGTGCTCTCGTCGGTGGAACGGTCGCGGTCCGTGTCCTCGATGCGAAGCAGAAACGTGCCGCCAACCTTGCGCGCGTAGAGCCAGTTGAACAGCGCCGTCCGCGCTCCGCCAACGTGGAGAAAGCCGGTCGGCGACGGAGCGAAACGGAGGCGGGGTGAAGGCAAAGTGACGTTCAGATAGTGGGGGGAAGCGTACAGCTTGCAGCTTGCAGCTTACCGGTGGCGTCCGCTTGACTCCGCCCCCGCAAGCTGCAAGCCGCAAGCTGTCACCTGAACGGAGACGGAGGGATTCGAACCCTCGATACAGGTTTAAGCCCGTATAACGGTTTAGCAAACCGCCGCCTTCAGCCTCTCGGCCACGTCTCCATCCGGTGAGCGCGTGAACGCCAGGTGCGAGACACCGGGCTGGGGAGTCTAGCACAACGGGATCGGGGACGGGAGACGGGAAAGGGGGGAAAACGGGCCTCGCGCCCCAACGGAACCGGAGTCGGGCAGTGGTACAACGTACAGTCGATTCGCAACGTAGCTTGCCGGCGCGGTGTCAAACATTGCGTTCGTTTCTCGCTCTGTTCCCGGGCAGCTGGACGCCGAGCGCTCCCCAGCCCGCAGTTGCACCTCACCCCCGGCGGCCGCCGGACTCACGAAAGGACCTCATGCGATTGCTGCGCCTGCCATTCAAGCTGCTGTATGCACTGGCCCTGATGCCGCTGTCGCTCCGGGCGCAGTCGACGCCGGAACAACAAGCGAGCACCGACCTGCCCCGGGTTTTCCTTGACTGTCAGGCAAACGGGTGCGATACGGACTTCCTGCGGACGGAACTCACCTGGATGAACTTCGTGCGCGATCGCACGCTCGCCCGGGTGCACGTGCTGGCGACCGGTCGGGGTACGTCGTCCGGCGGTGACGAGCTGACGGTCGCGTTCATCGGGTTGGGGGATGGCGTCCAGCCAGTCGATACCATCGTCCAGTACTCCGAGCAGGGTGCCACGTTCGCCGCGCGCCGTGAGCTGCTCGCCCGCGTGATCGCACAGGGCTTGATGCGTTTCGTGACGAGCACGTCGTTGGCGTCGCGCCTGACCATCCAGTACCAGGCGCCGCCGGTGAGCGCGGTCGTAGCCGATACCCGCGGCGCGGCGGATCCGTGGAACCTGTGGGTGTTCCGGATCAGTGGGAACTCGTGGTTCAATGGAGAGGAAGCCTACAAGTCCGTCTCGATCAATGGTTCCGTCCGTGCCAGCCGGATCACCGAGCGGTTCAAGACCATCCTGTCGCTGAATGGCAACTACAACGAGAACCACTACACTCTGTCGGAGGGAGAGAAGTTCGCCAGCTACCGACATGGATACAGCAGCGAGGCGCTGTTCGTGCAGAGCGTGGGAGAGCACTGGTCGCTGGGCGTGTTGGCCAACGCCTCGTCGTCGGTCACGTCGAACCTGGATCTGGGACTCCGGCTGGGCCCGGCCATCGAGTACGACGTCTTCCCGTACAGCCAGTCCACCCGGCGGCAGATCGTGATGCGATACAGCGTCGGCGTGAAGTCCCTCCAGTACGACTCCATCACGATCTACGAGAAGACCCGGGAGACCGTGCCAGACCACCGGCTGGTGGTGGCCGCGGAAGCCACCCAGCCCTGGGGCAGTGTCTATGGCAGCGCCCAGTTCCGCCAGTACCTGCATGACCTGACCAAGAACGAACTCGACACCGGTGTGGGCGTGAGCTGGCGCGTGGCCCGCGGCCTCAACCTCAACTTCGACGTCGGCTATTCGCGGATCCGCGATCAGATCAACATCCGCCGGGGTGATGCGACAGATGAAGATGTTTTCCTCCATCTTCGCCAGCTCGCCACGGGATATTCGTACTACGGCAGCGTGGGCGTGAGCTACACCTTCGGTTCCTTCTTCCAGAACGTGGTGAACCCGCGCTTCACGAGAAACACGGGAGGCTGGTTCTTCTGATCGCGCGGCGCCGGCGCGGCTCGCGTCTCCCGCCCCGGTGCGCTAGCGTACGGTCATGACCGCGACGACTTCCACCTTGACCGCCGCCTCGCCCGCGCCGGCGGACGCACCGCACCTCGCCAACCCCGACGAGAACCCTTCCTTCGTCAAAGGGCTGTTCCTGGGCGAGATCCGGGAGGAACTGCTCTTTCCCTTCCCGACGCTGTCGGCCGAAGAGGAAGAGAGCCTGGCCATGGTGCTGGACGCATTTCGCTCCTTCGCGGGGGATCACATCGACGCGGCGCAGAACGACCACGACGGTCGCTTTCCCGACGAGATGCTGGCGGGGTTCCATGAACTGGGGCTGATGGGTCTCAACATTCCCGAGGCGTACGGCGGCTTCGGCGCCTCCGCCAAGGTGTTCAACCGCGTCTTCGGGGAAATCGGCGCGACGGATCCGGCGCTGGCGGTGTACTTCGGGGCCCACCAATCCATCGGCTGCAAAGGCATCGTCCTCTTCGGCACGGAGGCGCAGAAGCAGCGGTGGCTGCCCCACTGCGCAAGCGGCGAGCTTGTCGCGGCGTTCTGTCTGACGGAGCCGGGGTCGGGATCGGATGCGCAGGCCATGGCCGCCCGCGCGGTGGCGAGCGATGATGGCCGGCACTACGTGCTCAATGGCACCAAGATCTGGATCTCCAACGCGGGCTATGCGGGACTGTTCACCGTCTTCGCGAAGGTACCGATGCAGGTCGACGGGAAGACCAGGGAGCGGGTGACCGCGTTCATCGTCGAGGCGGCGAGCGACGGTGTTCGTCGCGGTGGTCTCGAAGCAAAGATGGGGATCAAGGCCTCGGATACGCGGACGGTGTACTTCGAGAACGTCCGGGTTCCGGTTGAGAACCGGATCGGCGAGGAAGGCCAGGGCTTCAAGATCGCGCTGGAGATCCTCAACTCGGGTCGACTGGGACTCTCCGCGGGATCGGCTCGCGGGATGCGGCGTATCATGAACGAAGCCGTGGGGCACGCCGCGCAGCGGGAGCAGTTCGGCAAGCCGATCGCCGAGTTCGAGATGATCCGCCGGAAGATCGCCCTGCTGGCCGCAGACTGTTACGCAGCCGACGCAGCCTGGGTGCTCACGGCGGGCCTGGTGGACCGTGGCGGCGTGGACTTCTCGCTGGAGACGGCGGCTTGCAAGATCTTCGCGTCGGAGGCGGGATACCGGGCGGCAAACGAGGCGCAGCAGATCGCGGGCGGCATCGGGTACTCGAAGGAGTACCCGTACGAGCGGGCCGTTCGCGACTCACGGATCATGATGATCTTCGAGGGAACCAACGAGGTCCTCCGGGCCCTTGTCGCACTCATGGGTCTGCAGCAGCCCGGCGAACGGCTCAAGGCGTTAGGCAGGGCGTTGCAGGACCCGATTCACTCGCTGGGGGCCATCGGCGGGTATCTGGCCGGGCGGGTACAGGGAACGATCGACCGGCCGGACTTCAAGCGGGTGCACAAGGCCCTCGCCGACGAAGCCGAGCTGGTGGCCGACCAGGTCTACGACCTGGGGCGCGCGGTGGAGCGGGCACTCCGGCGCCACGGGAAGAAGATCATCGACCGCCAGTACGTGCAGGAGCGGCTGGCGAATGCCGCGATCGATCTGTTCATGGCGACGGCGGTCCTGTCGCGGGCGACCGCGGAGCTGGAGGCGGTCGGTGGAGACGAGTCGAAGGTGGAAGCGGACCTGGATTGCGCGCGGGTCTTCGTGCACGCCGCCTACCGGAGGGCCCGGCGCAACCTGCGCGCGCTGCGGAATAACCAGGACAAGCGGCTGGACGCGATCGCGGTGCGGGCAGTAGAATCGCAGGATCTTGCGCCCCCCACTCCGACGGATCGCTAAGCAGTGACGAACGGCGCAGGATTTGCGGTATCGCCCCACCGGGGGGTAGGGAAATGCCGGACAGCATGCCGGTGCCGGGTGGTGAACCTCCTTTCGTTGCTACCGCAGGTCCCGACGGGCGGCGGGTCAGGGTAGCTGGTCCCGTATTGGAGCCTGCCAGTCATGTCTGACCAGTCCGCGCATGGTCGTCCGGCGCCTGCCGGCCAGGACGTTCGCATTGACCCCGTGGCGAACCGCTTGACGATTCAGGTCCGCACGGGCGCGGCGTTTCGCCTCCTCCCGGCCTTGCTGCACAGCGCACTGGAGAGCGAGGGATACGTTCCGGGGATGGAGATCCTGATCGATTGCCGCTCGTGTGAGAAGCCGCCGCGCGCCGCAACGGTCCGCCTGCTGGCGGCCGCGTTGTCCGATTCCCGCGACTTGCGTGGTCCGGTCGCCGTCTTCGCGCCGAACGAACTCACGTTCGGTATGGGACGCATGCTCGAGATCCTCGTAGGGATGCAGGGCGATCGCAACGTGCGCGTGTTCGACGAGGAGCCGGAGTTGGAGTCCTGGCTGCGTCGGGCGGCCGTCGCGGAGGAGTGAGGGGCCGGGCTACGAGTTCGCCAGACGGGAAGAGCAGGGGTTGTCCCGCGACCGCAGGCGGAACGGTGACGGATTGCCGGGGTGCACCGGCGGGCTCAGCGGGCGGCGCGCACCACGTCCAGCAGCGCCTCTCCGTACCGGGCCGCCTTCGCCGGTCCAATGCCATGGATCCCCTGCAGTTGTTCAATCGATCGCGGTCGCACCTCCGCCAGTTCTCTCAACGTGCGGTCACTCGCCACGACGTACGGCGGCATCCCCTCGGCGCGAGCGAGCTCGAGCCGACGCGCGCGCAGGGCGTCAAAGAGCGCCGTGTCCTGCGGGTTGGCCGTCACAACTGCCTGCTGCCGCTTCCGCGCGCCTGTTGTTGGGGTTCGCGCAGCAACGCGTCCCGAGTGCTCTGGAGGCAGGAGGAACCGCACCGGACCTTCGGCGAACAGCACGGCTCTCCCCGAGGCGGTGAGCAGGACCAGGGGCCGTTCCTCCGGTGTGAAGTCGATCCACCCCGCCGTCACGCAGCGTCGCAGGAGCGCGAGCAGCCAATCTTCGGGTTTCCCGCGCAACGCCCCGAAGGTCTTCGTCGTCGCGAGTCCCGACCGTTCCAGCCGTGGATCGGACGCGCCGGCGAGCAGTTTGACAGTCGCCTGCAGCCCGAACTTCCGGTGCGTGCGGGCCACGGCGCTCAGCGCCTTCCGCACGATGGTCGCGGTTCGCACCGCATCGTCGTTTCCGGGTTCGTCGAGCGCCGTGCAGTTGTCGCACCGCCCGCATCCTGCCAGCGTCTCAGCCTCGTCGCCGAAGTAGCGCAGGATGGCATCGTGACGGCACGTGCCCCCCTCCGCCCAGCGCATGAGTTCCAGGAACATCGACCACTTGTGCTGTACGCGCGCGGGATCGGGCGCCACTCCTTCGTTAGGTGACTCTATGAGCCGCCGGCGCAGCGGGAGGTCGGACGGACTGGTGCACAATACACCGACGGCGTCCAGTCCGTCCCGTCCCGCCCGCCCGACTTCCTGGTAGTACGCCTCGATCGAACCCGGGGGTGAGAGGTGGATCACCGCCCGGACGTCGGGGCGGTCGATCCCCATGCCGAAGGCGTTGGTCGCGACGATCACCTCCAGCGCTCCATCGCTGAATGCCTGTCCTGCGCGCTGTCGTACCGGGGCGTCGAGTCCGGCGTGGTACGCGGCGCAACGCCATCCCGCCCCTGCCAGCCGGGCACATTCCTCCTCCGTCTGCTTGCGGGTTGGGGCATAAACGATGGCCGTGCCGCGCGCCCCCCCGGGAGCGCCGAGGGCTTCGCGCAGCGCGTCGTTCACCACGTTGGCGCACTCGCCGGCGGTGCGAGTGTCGTGGACGCGGAGGCCGAGGTTGGGTCGCGCGAATCCGTGCACGAGCTGGGGTGTGTCCGCAGGAAGACCCAACCGCTCAATGATCTCGTCGCGCACGACGGGCGTCGCTGTCGCCGTGCAGGCCAGCACCCGCGCGCCGCCCAGGTCTGCCACGAGGTCGCCCAGTTGCAGATACTCCGGACGGAAATCGTGTCCCCACTCGGAAATGCAGTGTGCTTCGTCGATGGCCACGAGCGGGCAATCCAGGTTGCGCGCCAGGCCACCGAAGCCGGGGAAGGCGAGCCGTTCTGGTGCCACGTACGCTATCGCGTACTGACCGCGCGCCAGGTCGGCCATTCGGCGGCGCACCTCATCGCCGCTCAGCGAGGACGCGAGAAACGTTGCCGCCACGCCGCGCGCGGTGAGGGCCGACACCTGGTCGTGCATCAGGGAGATGAGCGGCGAGATGACCAGCGTGGTGCCGCCCAGGACCGTCGCCGGGAGCTGGTAGATCAGGCTCTTGCCACCGCCTGTGGGCGCGACCAGCAGCAAACGCCGTCGCGCGAGGATGGTCTCGACGGCCTCGCGCTGTCCGGGCCGGAACGCGGTGTATCCCAGCCGCAGGAGCGCGGCGTCGAGATCGATTGAATGGTTGGCTGCGGTTCCGGTCACCCGTACAAGATCACGGGCCGCGGGCGCCGGCGCCAACCAATCCAGCGCAGCCGGTGCAGGACAACGCAGGATGCTGCGATCGCCCGGGCGTGGACCTCAGGGCGGGCAAGGCGGAGGGCAGAGGACTCGAACCTGTAAGCGCATTTCTGCGCGGCGGCTTTCAAGTTCGCAGGGGTACGTTTTTCGAGCGTTGCGCTGCGTGCCGTTCGCTCGAGGGGCCGGGCAGGTGCGGCGGATTCGATCCTACTGCACCGATCTGCCGCCCCATGTTGTCAGAAATGTTGTCAGGCTTCGGTTGTGGCTGGCCTGGAGTCTCAAGCGCGGGAGAATCCCAGCGCTCCGAATCGAACGCGAAAGGGCGTCGCGTGGCAGCTCTGAAACGTGCTTGATCAGCGATCAGAGCTGCTTCATCATCACGCCGCCGCGTCGACCGACCCGCTCCGGCAACTCATAAGAGACACGTACGTCTCGGTCATGTTGTCGATCGCTCATTCAACGCGGGCGCGACCGGCCGGAACTTGCGCCGCAGCGCCGTCGCCGGTCGTCGTGACCAGTGCCAACTCATTTCATTGCCAAGGGTGACAAAAGAGCGCACGAACGCCGATCTCGTGGCGCGCTCTACTCCGTCGTGACGCCGGTGCAGTGTTCCGCTGCACCGTCGGCGTCGGCCCTGGTGCGGAAGGGGAGCTCGTTGCGCGCGTGTTGGCTCTCGCACCCCCACGCTGCTTGCCGACAGCCACTCCCCGACGTACTTTGTGTGTATGAAGCGCACAAATCTTGTGCTTGATGCGCAGCTGCTCGAGGAAGCGACCCGCTTGAGCGGCGAGAAGACCTTCTCCCGCACCGTGGAGCGGGCGCTCGAGGAGTTCGTCCGGCGTATCAAGGCCCGCCAGATCCTGTCGCTGCATGGCTCAGGACTCTGGGAGGGCGATCTCGGAGTGATGCGACACGACACCAGGCGCTCGGCGCGGCGTCGCAATCGAACCGTGTGATCCTCCTCGACACCTCCGTCTGGATTGCGTCGTTCCAGCGGCGCAACCCGATCGACCTCGACGCGATGTTGGATCTGGATGACGTCGTGACGTGCCTCCCAGTGGTGCAGGAGGTCCTCCAGGGGTTTCGCGACGAGGGGGCCTTTCGCGTGGCGCAGGTATCGATGCTGTCGTTCCCGATGGTCGAGTCCCCGCTGGCGCAGACCGTCTTTCTCGACGCCGTCGCGCTCTATCGGACCGCCCGCCGCTCAGGCGTTACGGTCCGATCATCGGTCGACTGCCTGATCGCGGCGTGCGCTCTGCGGCACGATCTGGAAGTAGTCCACCGCGATCGCGACTATCCGGGTCTGGCAGGGGTTTCGCCACTGCGCCAGCGCGGGATTTGAAGGATGTCGGGTTTCCCGGTCGAATGGCCGTTGAAGAGGGAAGCGGGTCTTGATCGAGTGGGATCACAGGGACGCTTTGGAAGGCGACCGAGGCCGCAAACCACTGTTATCCGGTGCTGATTGGTTCACGCGGAGACACGGAGACACGGAGACACGGAGACGCGGAAGCGGGACGGCCGTTGACGATGCGATTCAATCCTTCTCGCAGCGTGGCGGCCCCGAAGGGACCTCTCAGGCAATACTTGCGGCCCGATGTACTCGAGGCCGCGCCTTTCGCCGCACCGCGGCACTTTCCCCGGATTTCTGAAAGACGTAAAGCGGCTCCGGATGGTACCTGAAATGGGGGAGCACTCGTTGCCGGATCGGGTTTAGCGAGGTCCTTGCGCCGATTCTATCGTCTCAGGTGCGACCCCCTTCCTTGCCAGCCCCTTGCGACGAGCGGCATTTCACGTGGTCACCCTACGCAAAGTTGATGATTCAGGGACCAACCTCAGACGTTGAGTCAGTAGGAACCACCGATGCGTTCTTTTCCCGTCGTCTACGGAGAGTTGAAGCGGATTGTGCGCCGCTACCTCCGAGGATCGGGTGCGCGCGTGACGGTCTGCACGACGGAGCTCGTGCATGAGGCATTCCTGCGGCTCTCGCACCGCGGTGGCGTGGAGTGGGAGAGTCGCGCGCATTTCTTCGGCTCGGCCGCGCGCGCGATGCGGCAGGTGCTTGTTGGGTTCGCGCGACGACGACATGCACTCAAGCGGGACGGCACACCCATCAGCCTCTCTCGACCGGGTGACCCAGCTGTTGCCCTGTCGTTTCCGGAGGTTGACGACGATGTTGCCGATCGTCGCCGGGCCATCACCGGTGTTGGTCACCGCCATCTGACCCTGGATCAGCAACTGCACGCTGACGGTGGCGGTTTGAGTGGCCGCGATGTTCCAGGTAACGGTGGTGCCTGACAATGCCCCGGTTTTCTCGAGCGACTACAGCGCGTCGCGGGTTTGCAGCGCCGTGGCGTCAGCAATCACCGAGAGCTCAGCGGTGCCCCCCAAGACGTCGGCGGAAGCCGAGCCGGGAACGAGGTCGGGCGTCGCACTCGCGGTCGGCGACCGATCGACTGCTTCACAGGCCGGGAGCAGGGAGACGACGACCAGGGCCATGAACGACCGCGCAAGCGCAGGGCGAATGGTCGAACGGATGGTGGCGAGGAAGCTTCGTCCCGATCTCGTTATCGGAATCAGCGATGTTCCCTGGGTCGCGGAGCGGCTGAGGAAACATGGCAACCGGGAGGCATGGCGCGTGGCCGCGCGGCTATGCCGCTGACCCGGCTTTCAGCGCCGGCTTCTCGCCGATCTCAGCGCAACGCCTAACGACGAATCGGTATCTCGCCGGAGGCGCCGCGCTGCACTTCGCTCCCAACTCAATTCGCTGCAGCGACGATCTCGATTTCTTTCACGACTCGGAAGCTCGCGTAGCCGCGGCGTTCGCTGCTGACAGCACGCGTCTGGGGTCGCTCGGCTACCGGGTAGACGTCGAACTCAGTTTGCCGGGTTTCGTCCGGGCCATTGTCGCCCGGCGCGAGGAGGCGACCCGCATCGACTGGGCGCACGATTCGGCGTGGCGTTTCATGCCGCTGGTCCGCGACACGCTCGGCGGTCTCCTGCTTCATCCCGTCGATCTCGCTGTCAACAAGGTGCTCGCGCTGGCGGGCCGCGACGAGGCGCGTGACTTTGTCGACATTCTTTTCGTTCACGACAGGGTTCTGGCCCTGCCGGCGCTGACGTGGGCCGCTCCCGGAAAGGATCCAGGCTTCAGCCCGTTGTCGCTGCTGGAACTGCCGAAGCGTCGCGGAAAGTTCCAACCCGAGGAAGTCGCGCGGTTACAGCTCGCGGCTCCGTTCGATCTCATCGAAGCCAAGGCTGCGTGGCTCGCCGCGCTGGCTGCGGCGGAGGCGTTTGCCAACGAGCGACCGCCCGAGGAAACTGGCTGCCTGTACTACTCTCATCGTGACGAGCGCTTCGTGGTACCCCGTGCCGGCATCGGGTTGACCGAACCGGGAGTATCGCCTCACTACAGTGTGCCGGCGGCGTCTTGCCGCGCGTTGCCGGTCAGGCCCTGGAGACTTTCTGATACGCGACGGGCGATCGCTGAAGCGCAGTGTGCAGGGCCGGCCGTCCTGCGCGAAGGCTGTCAACCACGCGCGCATCCCGACATCGGCAGCTCGAGTGGCGGCTCCGCGGTCGATTTGAGATATGATCTTCGCAAGGACGGTGTACGCGGCATCGTTCCTTGCTCAACCCAGGCTCCCGCGAAATGCTAGGGAAGCTCTGCAGAACTCCGTT
>Ga0214471_10003133_pt1 | contig 12812 bp, 10 predicted proteins | sample RVTome_5_FD_207665 | JGI IMG/M metagenome (GOLD analysis project Ga0214471, IMG submission 207665) | Soil microbial communities from uranium-contaminated site in the Upper Colorado River Basin, Wyoming, United States - RVT142D155 | ecosystem: Environmental > Terrestrial > Soil > Contaminated >...
GCGCGGGCCGTATGGATGACGGCGACTTCCGCGGCAATCTCGCCATCATCGATACCGTCCTGGGGTCGAGCCAGGCCGTGCGCTATGTGCCGGGGCATGGCGAGACCGGCGGGCGCGAGGTGGCGGAGGCCTACCGGGACTATATCAATGCGCTGCTGGCCGCGGTCAAGAAATACTACGAACAAGGCATGAGCGACTTCGAGATGAAGGACAAGGTGCTGGCCGATCTCGCCCCCTACAAGGACTGGGCGATGTTCGACAGCGAGATGGGCAAGCTCATCAGCCTCGCCTATCTGTCGGTGGAGTCGGAGTCGTTCTGAGCCCGCTCAGGCCGCGCCTCGGAATGACCAGGCTCTTCCCGGAGATCCGCCCCAACGCGACGCACTGGCTGCCGGTCGACGGCGGGCACACGCTGTATGTCGAGGAGGTCGGCAACAGCCGCGGGATCCCGGTGGTGTTCGTGCACGGCGGCCCGGGCGCCGGCTGCGAGGCCTATCATCGGCGCTATTTCGACCCGACCGTCTACCGCATCATCCTGTTCGATCAGCGCGGCGCGGGGCGTTCGCGGCCGCATGCCGCGCTGGAGGTCAACACCACCCAGCACCTGGTGGCGGACATGGAGGCGATACGCGCGCACTTCGGCATCGAACAGTGGCTGCTGTTCGGCGGCTCGTGGGGATCGACGCTCAGCCTGGCCTACGCCGAGACCCATCCGGAGCGGGTGCTGGGGATGGTCCTGCGCGGCATTTTCCTTTGCCGGCCGCGCGAGATTCACTGGTTCTATCAGGAAGGTGCCAATCGGATTTTCCCGGATTACTGGGAGGAATTCGTAGCGCCGATCCCCGAGGCCGAACGCCATGACCTGCTGCACGCCCACCACCGGCTGCTGACCGGCGACGACGAGATCGCGCGCATGGCCTCGGCCAAGGCCTGGTCGGTATGGGAGGGGCGCTGCGCAACGCTCACGCCCCGCCAGGCGGTGATCGACTTCTTCAGCGATCCGCATGTCGCGCTCAGCCTGGCGCGCATCGAGGCCCACTACTTCGTCAACAACAGTTTCCTCAAGCCCAACCAGATCCTGCGTGACAGCCACCGGCTCAAGAACATTCCCGGCATCATCGTGCACGGCCGCTATGACATCGTCTGCCCGATCGAAAGCGCCTGGGATTTGCATCGCGCCTGGCCGGAGGCCGAGCTTCGGATCGTCCCGGAGGCCGGACATTCGGCCAGCGAACCCGGTATCACCAATGCGCTGGTCGCGGCCACCGAGACCATGCAGCGCCGGCTGCGCGGCCGCTGAATATGGCGGTTTTCGCGATCGGTGACGTGCAAGGCTGTTATGCGCCGCTGCGCGCGCTCCTCGAGCGCATCGGTTTCGATGCCGTGCGCGACAGCCTGTGGTTCACCGGCGACCTGGTGAATCGCGGCCCGCAATCGGTCGAGGTCCTGCGCTTCGTCAAAGGCCTCGATCGGGCGGTGGCCGTGCTGGGCAACCACGACCTGCACCTGCTGGCAACGGCTGCCGGGATGCGGGCGCCGCGCCGCGCCGATACCTTCTCCGACGTGCTGGCGGCGTCCGACCGCGACGACCTGCTCGACTGGCTGCGCGCCCGGCCGCTGTTTCATCGCGACGACGCTCTGGGGTTCGCGCTGGTGCACGCCGGCATCCTGCCGGGTTGGAACCTCGGGGACGTCGCAACGCGGGCGCGCGAGGCCGAGGCGGTATTGCGGGGTCCGGATGGAGCGCGGTTTTTCGAATGCATGTATGGCGACGAGCCGGCGGCCTGGTCGCCCGATCTGAAACCGACCGACCGTGTCCGGTTGACGATCAATGCCTGCACGCGGCTGCGCTACTGCCGCGGCGACGGCTCCATGGAACTCACGTTCAAGGGGTCGCCGCAATCGGCCCCGGCCGGGCTGACGCCGTGGTTCCGGCATCCGCAGCGGCGGCAATTCGAACTGCCGGTGGTGTTCGGCCACTGGTCCACGCTGGGCGCGTGGAATGACGATGGGGTGGTCGGGCTGGACAGCGGCTGCCTGTGGGGTGGCCGGCTGACGGCGGTGCGGCTCGACGGGACACGCGACTTCCTCGCGGTCCCCTGCCCCGAGGCCCAGCGGCCCGGACGCGAACCGTCGGGATGAGTTTCCGGTCCAAACCGGGCAAAATATCCGAACCCTTACCCAGACCTTAAGCCATGTCCAACCCGCGGAAGCACCACATCGATGTTGAAGTCAAAACCAGCTATATCGATTCCCAATCGAAGCCGGAGGCCAATCGCTACGTCTTCGCTTACACGGTGACGATCACCAACACCGGCACCGTGCCGGCCCGGCTGCTGACGCGTCACTGGGTGATCACCGACGGGAACGAGAAGGTGCAGGAAGTCCGCGGGCCGGGCGTGGTGGGCGAGCAGCCCTATCTCGCGCCGGGGATGAGTTTCGAGTACACGAGCGGGACGGTGTTGGAAACGCCTTATGGCAGCATGCGCGGCAGCTACCAGATGAAGGGCGACGATGGAGTGGAGTTCGATGCCGAAGTACCGGCTTTCGTGCTATCCACGCCGCGCGTGCTGCATTGAGAATCGTCTGGTTATTGTCGCCGAATTACGGCCAATGTCTTCGAAAAATATAATAACATCGGCTAAATGTCGAGATTACTCACGGCCAGCGCATTCTTCTCGATAAACTCGCGGCGCGGCTCGACTTGGTCGCCCATCAACATGGTGAAAATCTCGTCAGCGGCTACGCCATCCTCGATGTTGACCTTGAGCAGCCGGCGCGTCGCCGGGTCCATGGTCGTTTCCCACAACTGTTCCGGATTCATTTCGCCGAGACCCTTGTAACGCTGGATGGTCTGGCCACGGCGCGCCTCGTCCATGATCCAGGCAACGACGTCATCAAAGCTGCGCACTGCTTGGGAGCGCTCGCCGCGTTGGATGGCGGCATCGTCCTGCAGCAGGCCGTCCAGCTGGGCGCCGAGGGCGCGCATGTTGCGATACTCCCCGGAGCCGATGAATTCGGCGTCGATTCGAAACTTGCGACTGGTGCCGTGCTCGTTTCGGGTCACCAGCAATTCATAGGCGCCGCTGTGGGAGCTCAAATCCGCGTCCGCGGTGTAGCGGGCGCCATTGCGATCCGAGCCGAGCCGGGCGCCGAGCTCGTCGGCGAAGTGCTTCGCCTGGTTCTCGTTTTTCAGATCGTCCGGCGTCAGGGTCGGCAAGTGGACCAAGGTGCGCAACAGCTTCGCATCGTAACGGCGCGCCAGGCGCTTGATGGTGTTCTCGACCGCGAGGAAGTCCGCGCATAGACGCTGCAGCGTATTGCCCTCGATCGGTTTGGCGTCGGGGCGCCCGAACAGCTGGCTGCCGTCGAGCGCCGTTTCCAGCAGGTAGGCCTGAAGCTCGGTATCGTCCTTGAGATAACGCTCCTGCTTGCCGCGCTTGGCCTTGTACAGCGGTGGCTGCGCGATGTAGATATGCCCGCGGTTGAGCAGCTCCGGCATCTGGCGGTAGAAGAAGGTCAGCAGCAGCGTACGGATATGCGAGCCGTCGACGTCGGCGTCGGTCATGAGGATGATGCGGTGGTAACGCAGCTTGCCGATGTTGAAGTCGTCTTTGCCGATGCCGGTGCCAAGCGCCGTGATCAGGGTGCCGACCTCCGCGGACGACAGCATCTTGTCGAAGCGTGCGCGCTCGACGTTCAGGATCTTGCCCTTGAGCGGCAGGATGGCCTGGAAGCGGCGATCGCGCGCCTGCTTCGCCGAACCACCCGCGGAGTCGCCCTCGACCAGGTAAAGCTCGCACAGGGACGGATCGCGTTCCTGGCAGTCCGCGAGTTTGCCCGGCAGCCCCGCGACGTCCAGGGCGCCTTTGCGGCGGGTCATCTCGCGGGCCTTGCGGGCCGCTTCGCGGGCCCGGGCCGCCTCGATGATCTTGCCGGCGATGGTACGGGCGTCGGCCGGATTCTCCTGCAGGAACTCGCCGAGCTTCTCGTTGACCACCGACTCAACCACGCCCTTGACCTCGGACGAAACCAGCTTGTCCTTGGTCTGGGAGGAGAACTTCGGGTCCGGGACCTTGACTGAGAGCACCGCGGTCAGGCCCTCACGGGCATCGTCACCGGTGGTGGCGATCTTTTCCTTACGGCCCTGCCCGAGACGCTCGATATGCTGGTTGAGCGTGCGGGTCATGGCGGCCCGCAGGCCGGCCAGGTGGGTGCCGCCGTCGCGCTGCGGGATATTGTTGGTGTAGCAGAAGATGTTCTCCTGGTAGGAGTCGTTCCACTGCATGGCCAGCTCGACCGTAATGCCGTCGCGCTCCGCGGAAATGTATATAACCTTCTGATGTAACGGGATCTTATTGCGGTTCAGGTGCTGGACGAAGGCCGCGATGCCGCCCTGGTACTCAAAGCTGTCCTCCTTGAGGTCGCGGTCGTCGCGCAGGACGATCTTGATGCCCGAGTTCAGGAAGGACAGCTCGCGCAGCCGCTTGGCCAACAGCTCATAGTGCATGACCGTGTCGGTGAAGATCTTGGTGCTGGGCCTGAAATGGACGTCGGTGCCAGTTTCGGTCGTTTCGCCGATCACCTCGAGCGGCGCGATCGGCTCACCGAGCTGGTATTTCTGGTAGTGAATTTTCCCGTCACGACGGACAGTGAGTTCCAAGGATTCCGACAGGGCGTTGACCACCGAAACGCCAACCCCGTGCAGGCCGCCGGAAACCTTGTAAGAGTTCTGATCGAATTTCCCACCGGAGTGCAGCACGGTCATGATGACTTCGGTGGCGGACCTCCCCTCTTCGGGAATAATGCCGGTGGGGATGCCTCGGCCATTGTCCGAGACGGTGATGGAGTTGTCCGTATGGATCGTGACCTGGATCTCCGTGCAGAAACCGGCCAGGGCCTCGTCGATGGCATTGTCGACGACTTCGAAGACCATGTGATGGAGGCCGGTGCCATCGTCCGTGTCCCCAATGTACATCCCCGGGCGCTTGCGTACCGCATCGAGGCCTTTGAGCACCTGGATGCTGGTGGAGTCGTATACGGGCTTGGTTTCCATGAAAGTGGCTGCCGGGAAAGCGCTGATTCTACACTATTTAGCTTGCCCCTGGGGGGCGTTTTTTTGGCTATCGGACGGGCACTCAGGCGGCCCGTATTGTGCCACGTTCCACGTGGAACAACCTGCCGTTACTGCAGGCCTCGAGTCCGGATTGTCCGGCCTCCGTCGACGTCACGAACACCTGGGCACCGAGAGCATATAGCCCATCGACCAGGGCCCGGCGCCGTGTCGGGTCAAGCTCCGCAGCCAAATCATCGATCAGCACAATCGCACAGTGTTGCCGTGCCGCGCGGAAAACATCCAACTGCGCGAGCCGTAGCGCGAACATCACAAGTTTGCGCTGTCCGTGGGAGGCATAGGTCCGCGCGTCCAATGCGTCAATATGCATACGGAGATCGGCACGGTGCGGCCCGAGCTGTGTATACCCGATGGTGCGATCGCTGTTTCGGCTGGCCGCTAGCGCATCACGCAAAGCATCGGTCGTATCCCAGCCTGGGAACAACTCCAGAGAAAGTTTCGCGTCCAACAATCGAGTGCCGGTACCCTGCAAGGCGGCGCTCCAGCGTTCCAAAATACGCTGACGGCATGCATTGATTGCGGTTCCCGCTTCATCCAGTTCCTGCTCCCACGGCGCCAGCATCTTGGGGCGGTATCCGGGGCTGCGCAGCTCTGCATTGCGTTGTTTCAACGCCGTCTGGTATCTGCTCCAAGCACCGAAGAACTGTGGTTCCACGTGGAACACCAGCCAGTCGAGCATTGCCCGCCGCAGCTTTGTACTTTGAAACAGCTCATGATGGTCGGCAGGTGAAGCGGCTATCACCGGCAGCAGCCGTGCCAGCTCCGCGGCACTACGTTGGCTCACGCCGTTGATGCTGACACGGCTCTCTTGTCCATTGCGCTCAATGCCCAGGTGGGTCACTGTCCCTTCATCATCGTGCCGTCGGCCAATGACATTGACCGCGGCCGATCCCCGGCGAATCAACTCCTGCCCCTTACCACCCCGGAACCCTCGACCTGTCGCTAAAAAATGGATGCTTTCAAGAAATGAGGTTTTACCACTACCGTTTGGGCCGATAAGCAGATTAACCGTGCCGGCTGGCTCGAACTCGGCCCTGGAGATTACCCGAAGATTGCATGCCTCGAGGTAGGAAAGAATCATCTCCGCTCTTAGAGCCGCATGGGCATAATGACGTACTGGCTGTCTCGATCATCGGGGCTCATGAGGGTACAGCTGCTATTCGCATCGGTAAGTCCCAATTCCACGATGTCCCCGGCGATTGCCCCGATTGCGTCAATGATGTAATTGACGTTGAAGCCGATCTCAAGCTCGGTGCCTTCATAGCTGATCGGCAATTCCTCTTGAGCTTCCTCCTGTTCCGGATTATGAGCGCTCACACGCAAGATGCCTGGCGCTATGCTCAGCCGCACGCCACGGTATTTTTCATTGGAGAGAATGGCCGCGCGGCTCAATATCTCACGCAGCTCATCCCGCTGGAGACTTAATGTAACTGATTGATTATTTGGTATTACTTTAGAATACTCTGGGAACCGCCCGTCGATCAGCTTGGTCGTGAATTGGATCCCCGGCAGCTGCAGCTGCAAATGGTTTACGCCAAACCTGAGCTCAGCCGCGCCGTCACTGTCATCCAATAAACGCAGTAACTCATGCACACCCTTGCGTGGCACGATCACTTGCTTGCCGTCCGGTGCCCGATCTTCAAGGGTGCAATCGCTCAACGCCATGCGGTGACCATCCGTCGCTACGCCTCGCAGGCGCTTGTCTTCCACCTCGATGAGTAAACCGTTCAGGTAATACCGAACGTCCTGTTGTGCCATACAAAATTGAGTTTTCTCCAGCAGGCGGCGCAGACGTTTCTGCGGCACCTGCAGACTACGCTCCCAACCCCCGGCCTCGATCACCGGATAATCCACGGCCGGCATGGTCACCAGTGAGAAGCGGCTCCGCCCCGACTTGATCGTGGCCTTCTGCTTCTCAATGCGCAACTCGATCTTCGCATCCGCCGGCAGCGCCCGGCAGATATCCAGCAGCTTGCGCGCCGGGAGAGTAATCTCGCCGTCACTCCCATTTACACCCCCCACCTCAACAACAATCTCCACCTCCATATCGGTGCCACTCAGTCTAAGCTCGTCGCCCGTCAACCGCATCAACACATTCGACAGGATCGGGAGCGTCTGGCGACGTTCCACCACACCCGCCACCAGGCTGAGCGGCTTTAGCAACTCCTCGCGCTTTAGAGTGATCTGCATCGCGTTCCTGTCCTTCGCTCCCGGGTTGTTTTAAGGGAAGATTTTTATATAAAAGCTTATAACTACAGTAATAAGCATTCCGGCAAACTGTGTATAACCCGTTTTCGCCATTATGAATCAAATACTCACATCTGACAAAAACTGTTGGTAGAGCCGACTAAGGTCTGTGGGGCTACCGGTACGTTTGTGGGCAAGTTTCCAGGATTCGCTAGTGGTCCATGTTATTCACATTGCCTCCACAGCTCCCGGGCTCCCGGTCACGTCGATAAAATCCGCAGCAGGTTGTTGTAGTCTTCCTTGATCTGCGGGTCATGTTGCGCCAGCTCGTTGATCTTGCGGCACGCGTGCAGCACTGTGGTGTGATCACGTCCGCCGAAGGCATCCCCGATCTCCGGCAAACTGTGGTTGGTCAGTTCCTTCGACAGCGTCATCGCCACCTGCCGTGGACGTGCCACATGGCGCGAACGCGATTTCGAATGCAGATCGGCCACCCGGATCTTGTAATACTCGGCAACAGTCTTCTGGATGTTGTTAATGCTGACCAGTCGCTCCTGGAATGCCAGTAGATCCTTGAGGCTCTCACTTGCCAGGTTCAAATCGATCTCCCGACCGGTAAAGGCGGCGCTTGCCATGATCCGGCGCAATGCCCCTTCGAGCTCGCGGACATTCGATCTCACCCGCTTGGCCACGAAAAACGCCACATCCTCGGGCAGCTCTATCCCTTCCTGCTGCGCCTTTTTCATCAGAATCGCAACCCGGGTTTCCAGCTCCGGCGGCTCGATCGAAACGGTCAAACCGCTCCCGAACCGTGAGATCAGTCGCTCCTCCACCCCAACCAGCTCCTTCGGAAAGCGATCGGCGGTAATGATGATCCGGCGCTGGCCATCAAGCAAATTATTGAATGTATGGAAGAACTCCTCCTGCGAGCGCTCCTTGCCGACAAAAAACTGGATGTCGTCGATCAGCAGTGCATCGAGGTTGCGGTAGTGCTTCTTGAAATCGTTAATCGCGTTATGCTGCAGCGCCTTCACCATATCAGCGACGAATCGCTCGGAATGCACGTAGGCTACCTTGGCGTCCGGATCCTGCGCGCACATCAGGTGCCCTGCCGCCTGCATGAGATGTGTCTTCCCGAGCCCCACACCACCGTAAATGAAAAGTGGATTATAGGCGCCGCCGGGGTTCTCACCCACCTGCCGGGCTGCGGCGCGTGCCAGCTGGTTCGACTTTCCTTCGATATGCGTGTCGAACGTGAACTCCGGGTTGAGCCGTCCGCTCCCCCGTGCGTCCCGTTTTACACCCGCCTTGCCGGATACGGTGTCAACGCCGCCGGCGCGGGCCGGCTCCAGTAGCGTGCCGATCTCGAAAGATACCGCCATGGGATGGGTTGCGACCTCAGCGGCGATTTCCCCAATGCGCTCCGCAAAGCGCTCCTTCACCCAGTCACGCACGAAGCGGTTCGGCGCCAGTAACCGCAAGCCACCGCGTCCATCGGCCACCTGCAGCGGCCTGATCCAGGTGTTGAATTGCTGCGCCGAGAGCTCCCCCTCCAAACGCTCGAGGCATTTTTTCCAGACCGTCTCTACCATCACCTGCGCCGCCCTCTGCCGGACCGGGAAGTCTACCCTCCACCCCTCGACTTATCCACATCCCGATCCGTCCCAACACGCATCCCGCATATTGGTTGACAAACAAGCGTCCCATGCAGTAAGTTTGCCGCCCTTTCGAACCCAGTTTCACCCCAAGCCAGGCGCCAGACCATGAAAAGAACCTTTCAGCCGAGCGTTCTCAAGCGTAAACGCACCCACGGATTCCGGGCGCGTATGCGCACCGCCGGTGGCCGGGCCGTGCTGCGCGCGCGCCGCGCCAAGGGCCGCGCCCGCCTTAGCGTCTGACCCTTGGTACCGGCCCCACGCGGGCTCCCGAAGTCACACCGCCTACGCAAGCCAGCGCTCTTTGCGCACGTGCTGCGTACCGGCGGCAAGGCGAGCGACACGATGTTCACCGTCTATAGCGCCGGCAATGCACTCCCTCATCCGCGTCTCGGGATCACCGTGTCCCGGAAGGCGGCGGCCCGCGCCGTGGTCCGCAACCGCATCAAGCGCCAGATACGCGAGAGTTTCCGCCTGCATTGCAACCGGCTGCCCCCCCTCGATATCGTGGTGATCGGCCACCGTGCCGCCGCCGCGGCCAACCCCGGCGAGCTGCGCGCCTCGTTGGCACAGCACTGGCAACGGTTGTCGGCCGATGCGTAAGCTCCTCGCCCTACTCATCCTCGCCTACCGTTACTGGGTGAGCCCGTTGTTCGCGCCGAGCTGTCGTTTCCATCCGAGCTGCTCGGCTTACGCCCTCGAGGCGGTCGAACGCCACGGCGCGGCCCGCGGCGGCTGGCTGGCGTTGCGGCGTCTCGGGCGTTGCCACCCCTGGCACCCCGGCGGTCACGATCCGGTCCCTCCCATGGGCGCTCACCGCCATGGATAACACCCGGCTGATCCTGTTCGTCGCCCTGTCGGTGATCATCCTCCTGCTCTGGCAGGCCTGGGAGCGGGAAAACCGCCCGCCACCGCCCGCCACCGCCGACGCGCCCGCATCGCCCGCCGGCGTGCCCAGCCTGCCCGCCGAGTCGCGATCCGCCCCGGCACCGGACGCGGTTACCGCAGCCCCGACCGGCCTGCGCATTCGCGTTACGACCGACTTGCTCGAAGTCGAGATCGACACCCTTGGGGGTGACATCCGCCGGCTCGCCCTGCTCGCCCACCCGGTGAGTGTCGACCGGCCGGATCAGCCGTTCGTGCTGCTGGACGACCAGCCCGGCCAGCCGTTCATCTCCCAGTCCGGCCTCATCGGGCATGGGCGCGACTGGCCCAACCACAAGACCTTATATAAAGCCGGCCAGACCCGTTATACGCTCGGCCCCGGCCAGGACGAGCTCGCCGTCCCGTTGCGCTGGACCGCCGCCGACGGCACCGAGGTCATCAAGACCCTGCGCTTCAAGCGCGACAGCTATGTGGCAGATGTCGAGTACCGCGTGCGCAACGCCGGCAACACTACGCGCGACGTCTATCTCTACGCGCAGCTGACGCGCGCGCCGCTCGAGTCCAAGGGCATGTTCGGCATGATCCCGAGCTATACCGGCGGGGTGATCTACACCCCGGCCGACAGGTACGAGAAGATAAACTTCGACGACATGGCGAAGAAGCCGCTGGCCCGCGAAGTCGACAGCGGCTGGGTGGCGATGATCCAGCATTACTTCCTGGCCGCCTGGCTGCCGCCCGGCGAGCGCCCGCGCGCCTTCTACACCGAGGCGCTCGACGCCAACCGCTATGCCATCGGCTACAAGGATACCGAGGCGACGCCGATCGAGCCCGGCCAGACCGCCATCCTCGCCACCCAGCTCTACGCCGGGCCGAAGGAGCAGGCGCGCCTCGAGCAGCTCGCCGAGGGCCTCAAGCTCACCGTTGACTACGGCTACCTGACCTTCCTGTCCGCGCCGTTGTTCTGGCTGCTGCAGCAGATCCACGACTGGGTCGGGAACTGGGGCTGGGCGATCATTATCCTGACCATCATCATCAAGCTGGTGTTCCATCCGCTGTCGGCCGCCAGCTATAAGTCGATGGCGCATATGCGCCGCGTGCAGCCCAAGCTGCAGGCGCTCAAGGAGCGCTACGGCGACGACCGCCAGAAGCTCAACCAGGCGATGATGGAGCTGTACAAGACCGAGAAGATCAACCCGCTTGGCGGCTGCCTGCCGATCCTGATCCAGATCCCGGTATTCATCGCACTCTATTGGGTGCTGCTCGAGAGCGTCGAACTGCGTCAGGCGCCGTTCATACTCTGGCTCAATGACCTGTCCACGGCCGACCCGTATTTCGTGCTGCCGGCGCTGATGGGCATTACCATGCTGGCCCAGCAGTGGCTCAACCCCCAGCCGCTCGACCCGCTGCAGAAAAAGATCATGATGATGCTGCCGATCATGTTTACGGTGTTCTTCGTGTTCTTCCCGGCCGGCCTGGTGTTGTACTGGGTGGTGCAGAACATGCTGTCGATCGCCCAGCAGTGGTGGATCACGCGCCGCATCGAGGCCGGCGCGCGCTGATCCAGGCGCCCGCATGAACACCGCGCGGCCCGCGCCGTCCGCCGACACCATCGCGGCGCCCGCCACCGCTCCCGGTCAGGGCGGCATCGGCATCGTCCGCCTCTCCGGTCCCGCGACCCCCGCCATCGCCGCCGCCATCCTCGGCACCCTGCCGGCCGCGCGCCGCGCCATCCTCGGCGCGTTCCGTGACGCCGGCGGCCAGGCGATCGACCGGGGCCTGGCGCTGTTCTTCCCGGCGCCGCATTCCTTCACCGGCGAAGACGTGCTGGAGCTGCACGGCCATGGCGGACCCGTGGTGATGGATCTGCTGCTGCGCCGCGCCCTTGAGTTGGGCGCGCGCCTCGCCCGCCCCGGCGAGTTTTCCGAGCGCGCCTTCCTGAACGGCAAGCTCGACCTCGCCCAGGCCGAGGCCGTCGCGGACCTGATCGGGAGCGGCTCCGAGGCCGCCGCGCGCGCCGCGCTGCGCTCGCTAAGCGGCGAATTCTCGCGCCGGGTGCGCGACATCGTCGACGACCTGGTGGCGCTGCGCGTCGAGATCGAAGCCGCCATCGACTTCCCCGAGGAGGAGATCGACTTCCTGGCCGACACGCGGCTGGGCGAGCGCTGCGCGGCGCTCACCGAGGCGCTCACCGACCTGCGGCAGCGCACCCGCCAGGGCTGCCTACTGCACGATGGCCTGTGCCTGGCGCTGGTCGGCCGTCCGAACGCCGGCAAGTCGAGCCTGCTCAACGCCCTGGTCGGCCGCGACAGCGCCATCGTCAGCCGCATCGCCGGCACCACCCGCGACCTGATCCGCGAGCAGATCCACCTCGGCGGGCTGCCACTGCACCTGGTCGATACCGCCGGATTGCGCACCGCCGGCGACGAGATCGAATCCGAGGGCCTGCGCCGCACCCGCCGGGCCATGGCCGAGGCCGACCGGATACTGGTGGTGATCGACGACCGGCTCGACGCCGCCGAGGCACCGGGGCTGCTCGCCGAGCTGCCGCCAGACCGGGCGTTCACGCTGGTGCGCAACAAGATCGACCTGAGCGGCCGCGCCCCGGGGGCGATCGCCGCCGAAGCCGCCGCCCGTGCCGAGTACGCCGTCTCGGCCCTGACCGGCGCCGGCCTCGACGATCTGCGCCGTCATCTTCAAGATTGTGTCGGCTTCCATCCGGCGGCCGAGGGTGACTTCAGCGCCCGGCGCCGCCACCTGACGGCGATCGAGCGCGCCGCGGCCGAGCTCGACAGCGCGCTCGACGAGCTCGGCCGCCGCAACGGCGAGCTTGCCGCCGAATCCCTGCGGCGCGCCCAGCAGGACCTCGGGGAGATCACCGGGGAGTTCACCAGCGACGACCTGCTGGGGCGGATATTTTCCAGCTTCTGTATCGGAAAATAGCACTACTTCTT
>Ga0214471_10003134_pt1 | contig 12812 bp, 12 predicted proteins | sample RVTome_5_FD_207665 | JGI IMG/M metagenome (GOLD analysis project Ga0214471, IMG submission 207665) | Soil microbial communities from uranium-contaminated site in the Upper Colorado River Basin, Wyoming, United States - RVT142D155 | ecosystem: Environmental > Terrestrial > Soil > Contaminated >...
CCCGGTGTTCCGCTTCAAGACCGAGGCCGATGCCGTGCACCTGGCCAACGACACCGAGTTCGGCCTGGCCGCCTATTTCTACAGCCGCGACATCGGCCGCATCTGGCGCGTCGCGGAAAGCGTGGAATACGGCATCGTCGGCATCAACACCGGCATCATCTCGACCGAGGTCGCGCCGTTCGGCGGCATGAAGGAATCGGGCCTCGGCCGCGAAGGCTCCAAGTACGGCATCGATGACTTCGTCGAGATCAAGTATTTGTGCATGGGCGGGATTGATCGCTGAGCTGATCTAGCCGGCGGTCTGCGCGGCGCGGTCCTCCAGCGCCGCGCGCACCGCCGCGATCACCGCGGCCCAATCGCCCGGCTGCGTCTGCCGGAACAGGTGCATCGTCGGATACCAGGGCGAGTCGTCGCGCCGCGTCATCCAGCGCCAGTCGTTGCCGTAGTCGAGCAGCAGCCAGGCCGGCCGGCCGAGCGCGGCCGCCAGATGCGCGACCGCCGTGTCGACCGTCCGGATCGCATTGCGGCTGGGCCGACGCGGTGATATTTGGCTGATACGTATCGAGCGGCGTTCAAGCCGCTTCAAAAGGGGGGACCGCATGAAATCCATGAACCGGATGTCGCTTTCCGTCGCCGCGCTGCTGCTGGCCGCGGCGGCCCTGACCACATCGGCACCGACGGCGCCGGCGGCGGCGCAGACCAAGGTGATCCGCTGGGGCGACGTGGTCGGCGGCAGCCATCCGTCGGTCGTGATGATCGAGCGCGTCGGCAAGGCGGTGAAGGAGAAGAGCCAGGGCCGGCTCGAGATCCAGGGCTTCCCCGGCGGGCAGATCGGCGGCTCGCGCGACATGATCGAGGCCGTGGCCAACGGCGTGCAGCAGATCGTGACCGAGGGCGCGGCCAATTTCGGCCAGTGGGTGCCGTCGATCTCCGTCGTCGAGGCGCCCTATATCTGGCGCGACGCCGCCCATCTGATGAAGGCGATGAACGGCCCGATCGGCGCGGAGATGAACAAGCAGCTGGTCGAGAAGCGCGGCATGCGCATCCTCGGCACGACCTATTACGGCACGCGCCATCTGACGACCTCGCGCAAGGAAGTGAAGACCGTCGCCGACATGGCGGGATTCAAGCTGCGCGTGCCCGAGAACGACGTGTTCCGCGCCATGGCCGAGTCGTGGGGCGCCAAGCCGACGCCGATGAACTTCGGCGAGCTCTACCTGGCGCTGAGCCAGAACGTGGTCGACGGCCAGGAGAACCCGCTGCCGACCATCCAGGCCGGCAAGTTCAACGAGGTGCAGAAATACCTCGTGCTGACCGGCCACATCATCACGCCGCGCCTGGTGGTGATCACCGAGGCGTTCTGGAAGTCCTTGAGCGCCGCCGACCAGAAGGTGCTGAAGGACGCGCTGGACGAGGGCATCGCCTGGCAGAATGCCGAGATCCAGAAGGCCGAGGCCTCGCTGGTCGACACGTTCAAGAAGGGCGGCGTGACGGTGATCCAGCCGGACGTCGCCGCCTTCCGCAAGGCGACGCTCGCCGCCGTGCCGCCGAAATTCACCAAGCAATGGGGCGAAGGCACCTGGGAGCGCATCCAGGCGGTGAAGTAGGGGAACAGCGAGTACTTCATCCTTCGAGACGCCCGCGAAGCGCGGGCTCCTCAGGATGACGCGAAAAGTTGTGCGCCAACAACCAATCGCGTCATCCTGAGGAGGCCGCCCTTCGACAAGCTCAGGGCCGTCTCGAAGGATGAGAAGCGCCGACCGTAGTGCCCACGCTCGCCCGCACCCTCGAACGTCTCGCCGACGCGCTGCTCATCGTCCTGTTCCTGCTGATCTTCGCGCTGGTGCTGGGCCAGGTCGTCTGCCGCTACGTCTTCAACAGCCCGCTGGTCTGGTCGGAGGAGCTGGCGCGCCTGCTGTTCGTCTGGGTGGCGATGCTGGCCTGGAGCTTAGGCTCCCGCCGGCGCTCGCACATCGCCGTCACCTATTTCGCCGAGCTTCTGCCCGCGCGCGCGCGGCTGTCGCTGGCGATCGGCGTGCAGGCCGCGGTCGCGTTCTTCTGCCTGCTGCTGGTGCGGCATGGCTGGACCTTGACCTTGCGCAATCTCGACCTGCCGACGGTGACGCTCGGGCTTTCCTATGCCTGGGTCTACGCCGTGGTGCCGCTCGGTGGTGCCGCCGTGATCGCCTACGCGCTGGCGGAAATCCGCCGGCTGGTCGCCGCGCTGAGGGCCGCCACATGACCACGTCCATGCTCGTGATCATGGCCGGTTGGCTGGCCGTCATGCTGCTGGGCGTGCCGATCTTCGCCTCGATGGGGTTGGCGGCGGCGGCGTTCGTGTGGTGGGGCGGGTTTCCCGGCATCGTGATGCCGCAGAAGGTGGCGCAGGCGGTCAACTCCTTCCCGCTGCTGGCGGCGCCGTTCTTCATCCTGATGGGCAACCTGATGAACAGCGCCGGCATCACCGAGCGCATCTTCCGCTTCGCCAAGGTGCTGGTCGGATGGTGGCGCGGCGGCTTGTGCCACGCCAACATCGTCGGCAGCGTGATCTTCGCCGGCATGAGCGGCTCGGCCGTGGCCGACGCGGCCGGCCTCGGCACGGTCGAGATCAAGGCGATGAAGGACGCCGGCTACGACGCCGAGACGGCGGCGGCGGTGACCGCGGCGTCGGCGACGATCGGCCCGATCATCCCGCCCAGCCTGCCGATGGTGATCTTCGGCGTGGCCGCCGAGGTATCGATCGGTGGGCTGTTCATGGGCGCGATCATCCCCGGCCTGCTGATGGCGGCGGCGCTGATGGCGATGGTCTGGCGCCTGGCGCACAAGCGCGCCATGCCGCGCGAGAAGTTCCCGAGCCTGGCCGAGGTGTGGCAAAGCTTCCTCGGCGCCTTCTGGGCGATCCTGGCGCCGGTGCTGCTGCTCGGCGGCATGCTGTCGGGCATCTTCACGCCGACCGAGGCGGCCGCCGTCGCCGCGTTCTACGCGCTGCTGCTCGGCCTGTTCGTCTATCGCGACTTCAGCCTCCGCGACCTGCCGCGCATCATCCTGGACACGGTCGAGACCACCGGCGTCGTGCTGGCGATCGTCATGGCCGCCGTGCTGTTCGGCTGGGCGCTGTCGGTCAGCCGCTTCCCGCAGGCGGTCGGCGTGGCGCTGACCGGCCTTTCGACCGATCCGCTGGTGATCCTGCTGATCATGAACGTGCTGCTGCTGGTGGTCGGCGCCTTCATGGAGGCGATCGCCGCCATCCTGATCCTGACGCCGATCCTGATGCCGGCGGCCATGCAGGTCGGCATCGACCCGGTGCAGTTCGGCGTGATCTTCGTGCTCAACCTGATGATCGGCACGTTGACCCCGCCGGTCGGCATCGTCCTGTTCGTGGTCGCCAAGGTCGCCGAGCTGCCGTTCGAGCGGGTCACCCGGGCGACCATGCCGTTCCTCGTGCCGCTGGTCGCCGTGCTGGCGGCGATCACGCTGTATCCGCCGCTGACCACCTGGCTGCCGGGCGTCGTGCTGGGGAAGTGAGCCCGAACGCAATCGCGTGATCGCGCATTTGGCCGATTGCCCCCCGGTCGGCCGCTGGGTAGAACACCAATGATGGCGCTGAATTTTCAGGCAAACCGCGCCACAAGGGGAGGAAGATCGACATGACCATCCGCGCATCCCTGATCGGGATGGCGCTTGGTCTGTGCGCATTCGCCGCGCAGGCGCAAGCGCCGCAATACGGGACCGAGATCAACGTCGAGCAGGCGAAGAAGGCGATCGCCGCGGGGTAGGCCGAGGCGCGCAAGGACAACTGGCCCGTCGCCATCGCGATCGTCGACAACCACGGCTTCCTGGTGGCCTTCGAGAAGATGGACAACACGCAGACCGAGAGCGTCCAGGTCGCGATCGACAAGGGCGTGTCGGCGGCGATGTACCGGCGTCCGACCAAGGTCTTCCAGGACGCGGTGGCGGCGGCAGGCGCCGGAACGCGCGTGCTCAACCTGCGCGGCGCGTCCAGCGTCGAGGGCGGACTGCCGATCATCATCGACGGCAAGATCATCGGCGGCATCGGCGTGTCCGGCGTGAACTCGGACCAGGACGGCGTCGTCGCCAAGGCCGGGGCGGAAGCGCTCAAGTAGCTGTCAGCCTTCAGCTTTCAGCATTCAGCTTTCAGCTTTCAGCTTTCAGCTTTCAGCCCGACGGCTTATCTTTGGCTGATTGCTGACAGCTGATCGCTGAGGGCTTCATGGACTACGATCTCTTCGTCATCGGCGCCGGGTCGGGCGGCGTGCGCGCGGCGCGCATCGCCGGCGGCTACGGCGCGCGCGTGGGCCTGGCCGAGGAAAGCCGCGTCGGCGGCACCTGCGTCATGCGCGGCTGCGTGCCCAAGAAGTTCCTGGTCTACGCCGCGCATTTCGCCGAGGATTTTCAGGACGCCGCCGGCTATGGCTGGACGGTCGGCAAATCCAGGCACAGCTGGAAGAAGCTGATCGAGAACAAGAACACCGAGCTCGACCGGCTCGAAGCCGCCTATGACGGCATGCTGTCGCGCGCCAAGGTCGCGCTGATGCGCGGTCGCGCCCGCGTGGCCGGGCCGAACGAGGTCGAGATCGGCGGCAAGCGGCTGACGGCGAAGAACATCCTGGTATCGACCGGCTCCTGGCCACACGTCCCGGACATCCCCGGGCGCGAGCACGCCATCACCTCGAACGAGGCGCTCGACCTGCCCAAGCTGCCGAAGCGCATCGCCATCGTCGGCGGCGGCTATATCGCGGTCGAGTTCGCCGGCATCTTCAAGGGGCTCGGCGCCGAGGTGATCCTGGTCTATCGCGGCGAGATGGTGCTGCGCGGCTTCGACCACGACGTGCGCGCGCATCTGCAGGAGGAGATGAAGAAGAAGGGCATCGACATCCGGCTGGGCCGCGAGCCGGTGGCGATCGAGAAGAAGGGGCGCACGTACATCCTGCGCTTCCGCGAGGCCAGCGGCATGGACACCGACGGCATCGCGTGCGACGCGGTCATGTACGCGACGGGCCGCGCGCCCAACACGCGCAAGCTCGGGCTCGAGGCGCTGGGCGTCGCCATGGCGCCGAACGGCGCCATCAAGGTCGACCAGTGGTCGCGCTCCTCCGTGCCGTCGATCTACGCCGTCGGCGACGCGACCGACCGCATCAACCTGACGCCGGTGGCGCTGATGGAAGGCCACGCGCTGGCCGACACGATGTTCGGCAATTTGAAGCGCCCGGTCGACCACGAGAACGTGCCGATGGCGGTGTTCAGCCAGCCGCCGGTCGGCAGCGTGGGCCTGAGCGAGGAACGCGCGCGCGAGAAGGGCTTCACGATCGACCTCTACCGCACCTCGTTCAAGGCCATGAAGCACACGTTGAGCGGCCGCGACGAGCGTACGATGATGAAGCTGGTCGTCGACCAGGCGACCGACCGCGTGCTCGGCGCGCACATGGTCGGCCAGGACGCGCCCGAGATCATCCAGGGCATCGCCATCGCCGTGAAGGCCGGCCTGACCAAGGCGCAGTTCGACCAGACGATCGGCATCCATCCGACGGCGGCCGAGGAGTTCGTCACGCTCAGGCAGAAGATGCCCGACGCCGAGGCGAAGGCGGCGGAGTAGAACGCGGATCGCGCCGAAGCATCGCAGAAACGCGAACGGCGGCCGCGCGAGAGGCACGGCCGCCGTAGCGCGGCGCGAACGTCCGGTTGCGCTACTTGCGCAATGTTGGCGTGACGCTCAGGCCCTTGGCCGCGACCGGCGCGACTTGCCCGGCGCGCACGCTGGTGGCCGTGCTGCCGCTGAAGACCTTCACGTGCGGCGTGCCGGCGCCGGCGGCCGCGTGAGTGCCGCCTGCCAGCGGTTTCAGATGCAACGCAGCGCCGGTGCCGACGGTGGCGCTGCCGCCTGCGCCCTGGGCGATGCTGGAGAAGGTCGGCACCTTCGTGTCCGGGGTCCCCACCAGCTTGGTGTCCGGCGTTCCCACGGCGCCGGTGTTGGCGGTGCGGTTCGGCCGGATCGCCGGCAGCAGAAGCCCGTTGCCCTGATCGCCGCCGCGGCTGTTGAGGAACAGGTTGGTCGTGCTGCCGAGGCCGGTGAGCGAACCGAGCGAGGTCTTGGCCGCGCCATCCGCGCGCGACCGGTCGACGAAGTAGGTGTCCTGCATCTGCACCTTGCCCATGCCGCCGCCCGCGCCGTTCGCCTGCTGATTGCCGCCATTGCTGATGGGGAGCAAGGTGTTCGCGCCGCCGGCGCCGGACGGCTGGAAGAACGGGTCGTCCCGCGTGAGCACATCGGCCGGGCGTTCATGCACGACGATGCTGCCGCGCGCCGAGCCCTGGTCGTTTGGCGTCTGCAGTGCCTGGATCGCCGGCAAGCCCGTCGGCGCCACCTTCTGCACCTTCTGGGAACCCTGTCCCGCCGGCTGGAAGACGTCGGCCGGGCGCTCGATCAGCAGGTCGCCGGCCCGCGCCGAGCCCTGGTCGTTCGGCGACTGGAATGCTTGAATCCCGGTCTGGTCCGCCGGGCGAAAGATGTCGGCGGGGCGCTCGTGCACGACGACGCTCTGGGCAAAGGCGCCGCCGCAGGCGGCGAAACCGAACACGGTGGCGAGTGCAATAAGCTTGAAGTTCTTCATGGCCGTTTCTCCCGTTGATGCGGCGCAACCAATGCGCCGTACGATGGCGACGACCATGGCGCGCGTTTGTATGCGGACGATGTCGCCGCGCGCGTTAACTTGTTTCAATTGATTCAGTGATGCGGGATTCGTGTGACGGTTGTCACAGTCCCGGCGGCCGGGTGCGCCGCGCTTCCGGCTTCAGGCGCGGCGGCGTTGCTTGCGCTTCGGCGCCGTCGCCGTCAGGTCGGCCAGGACGCGGCGCACCTCGGCGGGGCCGAACGGCTTTTCGATGATCGTCGTCTTGCCGTCGCGCATGTCCGGCACGGCGGCGAAATCGCCCGTGACCAGGACCAGGCGGTCCGCCAGCTCGGGCCGGTTCTCGGCCAGCCATTCCCGCAAGCCCCTTCCGTCCAGCCCGGGCATGCGCAGGTCGGAAAAGATCGCGTCGAAGGACTGGCCCTTCAGCTTGCGCACGGCCTCGCGCCCGTTGCCGGCGCGCTCGACCGTCCAGCCCTTCCCTTCGATGATCTCCGCCAGCAGCGCCGCGATCTCGGGCTCGTCGTCGATCACCAGCGCCCGTCGCCGGGCCGGCTGCTCGACGACGCGGCGCGCCGGCTTCGGCTTGGCGCGCGCCGCGGCCGCGCGCGAAGCGGGCAGCCGCACCACGAACCGCGCCCCGCCCAGCTTGCCGCGCTCGCAGACGATCGTGCCGCCATGCGCCGCGACGATCCCGCGCGAGACGGCGAGCCCGATGCCGGTGCCCTGGCCGGTGCTCCTCGTCGTGAAGAACGGCTCGAAGATGCGCTCGACCAGCTCCGGCTTCACGCCGGGGCCGTTGTCGTCCAGCTTGGTGACGACCTGTCCGGCGCGATTGCGCTCCACGGCGATGCGAATGCGCCTCGGTCCCTCGGTGCCGCGCAGCGCATGCTGCGCGTTCACGATCAGGTTGGCGACGACCTGGTGCAGCTGGTCCGGATCGCCTTCGACCGGCGGCGTCCTCGGGTCGATCTCGATCTTGATCGCGATGCCGTCGGCCGTGAGGCCGTATTCGAGCAGCCGCATCGCCGTGCGACAGACTTCGCCCATTTCGATCACCCGGCGCGCCGGCGGCCGCTGCCGCGCCATGGCCAGGAAGGTCCTGACGACGGCGGCGCTGCGCTCTGCCGCCTCGCGCAGCCGCTCGACGCGGCGGCGCAGCGGCCCGGGCTTGACCTCCTCGGCCAGCATGGTCGCCTGGCCCAGCACGATCGCCAGCGGGTTGTTCAGCTCGTGCGCCACCGCGGCGAGCAGCGATCCCATGGCCGTCAAGGTCTGCGCGTGCTGCAGCGCGTCGCGCTGGCGCGCGATCTCGGCTTCCGCCGCGCGCCGCTCCGACAAGTCGCGCAAGTGCGCGGTGAAGATGCGGCGGTCGGGCAGCTTGATCTCGGTCAGCGTCAGCTCGACGGGAAACAGGCTGCCGTCGGCGCGCATCGCCTCGATCTCGACTCGCTTGCCCAGGAGACGCGCCTTGCCGGTCTTCAGGTAGCGTGCGAAGCCGGCCAGATGCGCCGCGCGATGCGCGGGCGGCACGAGCACCTCGGCGATCGGCCGGCCCAGCACGTCGACGCGGCGCCGGCCGAAGGTCTTCTCGGCCGCGGGATTGAACTCGAGAATGGCGCCGGTCTCGTCGATCGCGACGATGCAGTCGAGCGCGGCGTCGATCATCGCCGACTTCGTGCGCTCGATCTCCGCGGCCCGGCGCTCGGTGTTCATCTGGGACGTGTGGTCCTCGATGCAACCGAAGCAGCCGAGCACGCCGCCGCCCTCGCCGACGATGGGCGCGTAATGGCGGGTGACGAATCTTCGTCCGCCCGGATAGTCGACCCATCCGGTCGACGTGTTGCGCTCGCCGCGGATCGCGCGCTCGATGAACGGCTTCAGGCTTGCCCAGGCGCGCGTGCCAAGCCGCTCGGCGAGCGGCTGGCCGATCCGGCCGGGTCCTGGCAAGCCCGCCAGCTCCAGCGCCGCACGGTTCACGTAGTGCACGCGCAGCGCGCGGTCGAGGATGACGAGCCCCAGGGGACAGTCGTCCAGCAGCGCGCGCACCGTGTCGGAGATCGGCTCGAGCTTCGTCAGCTGCGCGGTCACTCGCCCTCCGGCACCAGCATGTAGCCCTCGCCGCGCACGGTGCGCAGCACGCGCGGCTTCTGCGGGTCGGGCTCGATCTTCTTGCGCAGGCGGCCGATGCGGATGTCGATCGAGCGGTCGAACGGGTCCCAGCGCTTGTGGTGCGCCAGCTCCAGCAGCTTCTCGCGGCTCAAGGCCCGGCGCGCGTGGCTCACCAGCACGTGCAGCAGGTCGAATTCCATGCTGGTCAGCTGGACCGCCTTGCCGGCGTCGTCGAACAGCTTGCGCGTGTCGAGGTCGACGACGCAGCGCCCGACCCGCATTCGTCCGTTCGCGCGTCCATGCTGGACGGAAGGCGCCATGGTGCGCCGCAGGATGGCGCGGATCCGCGCGCGCAGCTCGGCGAGCTCGAAGGGCTTGGCGAGGTAGTCGTCGGCGCCGACTTCCAGCCCGACGATCCGGTCCTCGACCTGGCCGGCCGCGGTCAGCATCAGGATGGCGCAATGCTCCTCGACCCGGAGCCAGCGCGCCAGCGACAGGCCGTCCTCGCCCGGCATGTTGATGTCGAGGACCACGAGGTCGGGCCGGTACGAGGGCACGAGCCGGCGCAGCGCCACGCCGTCGGCCGCGCTGCGCACGCCATAGCCCTGCTTCGCCAGATACTCCTCGAGCATCTCGCGCAAGGCCGGCTCGTCGTCGCAGACGGCAATGCGGGCGCGTTCGGCCATGATGACCCCCCAATCGTGGAACTTACCCTCATGCCGGCGGCGGCGCCACGAAACCTTCTGCGCGGATTGGGGACGGATTGGGGCCGGGGCAACGCACTGGAATTCCCGCCCAATTCCGCGTATTAGCTTGTTCCCTTGCCCCGCCTCAGGGCGCGGGGTTGCTGGAGTTCGTGTCATGGCGCAACCGTGGTCGCCCGATAGCTGGCGGCAGAAGCCGATCCGGCAGGTGCCGGACTATCCCGATGCCAAGGCCCTTGCCGAGGCCGAGGAGCAGCTTGCCATCTTCCCGCCCCTGGTGTTTGCCGGCGAGGCGCGCGACCTGATGAAGTCGCTCGGCCGCGTGGCCGAGGGCAAGGCGTTCCTGCTGCAGGGCGGCGACTGCGCCGAAAGCTTCGCCGAGTTCCGCGCCAACAACATCCGCGACACGTTCAAGGTGCTGCTGCAGATGGCGGTGGTGCTGACCTTCGGCGCCGCCTGCCCGGTGGTGAAGGTCGGGCGGCTCGCCGGCCAGTTCGCCAAGCCGCGCTCGGCGCCGAGCGAGACGCAGGGCGGCGAGACGCTGCCGTCCTATCGCGGCGACATCGTCAACGGCATCGAGTTCACGGCCGAGGCGCGCAAGCCCGACCCGCAGCGCCTGATCCGCGCCTACAACCAGTCGGCGGCGACGCTGAACCTGATCCGCGCCTTCGCGCAAGGCGGCTTCGCCGACCTGCACAAGGTGCATCGCTGGAACCTGGATTTCGTGTCCGGCAGTCCCCAGGGCGAGCGATACCGCGAGCTCGCGGACAGGCTGGACGAAGCGCTCGCCTTCATGGAAGCCTGCGGGCTGACCGGCGATTCCTCGCCGCAAATCCGCGAGACGTCGTTCTACACCTCGCACGAGGCGCTGCTGCTCTGGTACGAGCAGGCGCTGACGCGCCGCGACAGCCTGACCGGCGACTGGTACGACTGCTCGGCGCACATGGTGTGGATCGGCGACCGCACCCGCCAGATCGACGGCGCGCATGTCGAGTTCATGCGCGGGGTGAAGAACCCGATCGGCATGAAAGTCGGCCCCTCGACGACGCCGGACGAGCTGATCCGCCTGATCGACGCGCTGAACCCCGACGAGATCCCGGGCCGGCTGACCCTGATCACGCGCATGGGCGCCGACGACGTGGAAAAGCGCCTGCCGGCGCTGGTGCGCGCGGTCAAGCGCGAGGGCAGGGCGGTCGTGTGGGCCTGCGACCCGATGCACGGCAACACGATCAGCTCGGCGACCGGCTTCAAGACCCGCGCGGTCGGCCGCATCCTGGCCGAGGTGCGCGGATTTTTCGGGGTCCATGCCGCCGAGGGCACGCATGCCGGCGGCGTGCATTTCGAGATGACCGGCCAGGACGTGACCGAATGCATCGGCGGCGCCCAGGCGATCACCGACGAGACGCTGAAGGACCGCTACCATACGCACTGCGACCCGCGGCTGAACGCGAGCCAGGCGCTGGAGCTGGCCTTCACCATCGCCGAGGAGCTGAAGCGCGCCCGCGGCGCCGAGCGGCGCCTGGTCGCGGCGGCGGGGGAATAGCGGAGCGTCTTGGGGCGTCGGTGCCCCTCATCCTTCGAGACGCCCGCGAAACGCGGGCTCCTCAGGATGACGCGATATATTTGGCTCCGGCCGGACGCGTCATCCTGAGGAGCGAGCGAAGCGAGCGTCTCGAAGGATGAGGAGCACGCCGCCGCACGCCTGAACGAGGGGGAAACATGCGGCCGGGCATCGGTGAAATTCCCGCGCTGACCGACAAGTACTTCCTGCGCACGAGGGAGATTGTCGGCCGGTTCGGCGACGTTCGTGCGACCTACGCGGTGTTCATGCGCCGGCCGGTGATCTCGGCGCCGCGGCTCGCGGTCGAATGGCTGCACCAGGTCGCCGAGCAGCGCCAGACGCGCTTCGACATCGAGCTCAACTTCCCCGAGGGCAAATGGGTCGGCGCCGGCGAGCCGATCCTCTACATCGCCGGCCCGCTGTACCACCTGGCCGATCTCGAGACGCTCTATCTGCAGCTGCTCGGGCCGGCCTGCGTCGCGGCGTGGAACGCCTTCACCATGTGCGTCGACCTGCCGAAGACGCAGTTCCTGGCCATGGACGCGCGGCATTGCGCCGGATCCGACATGGCCGAGATGATGGCCTATGCCGCCTCGGTCGGCTCGAAGCGCGCGCAAGGGAAGGTGGGCGCGGTCGGGTTCATGGGCAACGCCACCGACGCGACGGCGCATTTCTTCGGCCGCGACGGCGGCTTCGGCACGATGCCGCATGCGCTGATCGGCTATGCCGGCTCGACGGTGCGCGCCGCCGAGATGTTCCACGAGGTCTTCCCCGAGCAGCCGCTCTACGTGCTGGTCGACTATTTCGGGCGCGAGGTGAGCGACGCGCTCGACGTGTGCCGGCGCTTTCCCGAGCTTGCGGCCGACGGGCGGCTGGGCGTCAGGCTCGACACCGCGGGCGGGCGCTTCGTCGAAGGCCTCGATCCGCCCGGCTCCTACGCCGTGCTCGAGCGCAACGTGCCCGAGGCGATCCGCGGCTACCGCTCCGAGCAGGACCTGCGCTACCTGGTCGGCACCGGCGTGTCGGCGGCGGCGATCTGGCATGTGCGCGAGGCGTTGAACGCCGCCGGCTTCGACAAGGTGAAGCTGCTCGCCTCGTCCGGCTTCAATCCGGCCAAGTGCCGCGTGATGGCGATCGCCCGCGCGCCGATCGACATCGTCGGCACCGGCTCGTTCCTGCCGGAGAAATGGTCCGAGACCTACGCCACGGCCGACATCGTCGAGTACGACCACACGCCGCGCGTCAAGGTCGGCCGCGAGTTCCTGCTGCGCAAGAAGACGTAGCGCGCGTTGATCCGCGCACCGATATTTGGACGGCGCCCTTCGACAAGCGCTCAGGGGGATCGGCGGCCGCCTAGCTCTGACCAGAAGGCGACGTCGGCAGCGGTGCCGGCGGTGCCCCCGGTGTCGTGGCCGTCCCACACGGCAACCTGCCGCAGCGGCGCGTCGATCTGGCGCGCCTGCAGCACGGCCAGCCCCATCGCGTGCCACGTCGCGTAGGTGAAAATCTGGTCGTGGCCATGGAAACCATCCTCGGTGACGTACGGCACCCGGACGAACTCATGCGTGAGGCAACGGTCGAAGCGCTCCACCCGGCCGGGCCCCGAATCGACGACTGAAACGCGAACAAAGTCGTCGCGACGGAAGGGCACACGATGTGTGCGGCCAAACCGGCGGCGATGGCCGCCTCGTCGGCGGCCGGGAAGCGGGCGTCCGAGGCAATGCCTATGCGGTGGCCGCAGTAGTGCACGACCGTCGCCGCCAGCCGCTTCAGAGTGCGCCGCTCGCT
>Ga0214471_10003135_pt1 | contig 12811 bp, 13 predicted proteins | sample RVTome_5_FD_207665 | JGI IMG/M metagenome (GOLD analysis project Ga0214471, IMG submission 207665) | Soil microbial communities from uranium-contaminated site in the Upper Colorado River Basin, Wyoming, United States - RVT142D155 | ecosystem: Environmental > Terrestrial > Soil > Contaminated >...
ACCGGCCTCCTCGCCGACTCCTATCTCGAGGGCCTCGACGGGATCGTGATCCCAGGAGGATTCGGATACCGGGGCGTCGAGGGGAAGATCCAGGCGATCAGATACGCCAGGGAGAACGGAGTGCCGTTGCTCGGCCTCTGTCTAGGTCTGCAATGTGCGGTCATCGAGCTCGCCCGCAACGTCATGGGTCTCGCCGACGCCAACAGCACGGAGTTCGATCCGTCGACCCCACACCCCGTGATCGACCTCATGGCGAGCCAGGAGGACGTCGAGGAGATGGGGGGCACGATGCGTCTCGGGCTCTACGCAGCCAAGTTGGCCGAGGGGTCGAAGGTGAGGGCCCTCTATGGGAGCGAGCTCGTGTACGAGCGTCATCGGCATCGATGGGAAGTCAACAACAAGTACCGAAAGGATCTCGAAGCTGCAGGGATGAGGCTTTCGGGCCTCTCTCCGGATGACAACCTCGTCGAATACATCGAATTGGTCGATCATCCATTCTTCATCGGGACGCAAGCTCACCCTGAATTGCGTTCAAGACCGGACCGCCCCCACCCTCTGTTCTCGGGCCTCATCGAGGCCGCGGCGCGGTTGCGACGTGGGACCAAGCACCCCGAGTTGGAAGCCATCGACCTGACTGCCGATTGAGGCAGGCATCGCTCCCGCCGTATAGCCTGAATGACGCTTGAAGACCCGCAGGAGGACCCAACCTTGATCGTCGGTGTGCCCAGAGAGATCAAGACCGACGAGCACCGAGTTGCGATAACGCCTGTTGGGGTACGCGAATTGACCGATCGTGGGCACGGGGTCCTGATCGAGAAAGGCGCCGGCGAGGGCTCGAGCATCCACGACGAGGAGTTTCAGACCCAGGGAGCGACGATCGTCCCCACGGCGTCCGATGTCTTTGCCGGGGCCGACATGATTCTCAAGGTCAAGGAGCCCCAACCAGCTGAGGTCGAGATGTTCCGGCCGGGCCAAATCCTCTTCACCTATCTCCATCTTGCCGCCTATCCGGACCTTGCCACCGGGCTCCGCAAGCGTGATGTGGTTGCCATTGCGTACGAGACGGTGCAGATGCCCGATCGGTCGCTGCCATTGCTGGCTCCGATGTCCGAGATTGCCGGACGGATGGCCACCCAGGTCGGCGCCTACTTCCTGGAACGGACCCAGGGCGGTCGCGGGGTGCTGCTCGGCGGTGTCACGGGGGTGCGCCGGGGCAAGGTCGTGGTCATAGGCGGCGGCATGGCCGGATCCAACGCCGCCCTGATCGCAATCGGGATGCAGGCCGACGTGGTGGTGTTGGACACCGACATCGACAAGCTCCGCTGGCTCGACTCACTTCATGAGGGAAGGGTCCTGACCCTTCATTCGAACAAGCTCACCCTCGAGGAGCAGGTCCTCGATGCCGACCTGGTCATCGGCACCGTGTTGGTTCCGGGAGCATCGGCTCCCAAGCTGGTCACAGAAGACATGGTCCGGAGGATGAAGAAGGGAGCGGTTCTGGTCGATGTCGCCATCGACCAGGGGGGGTGCTTCGAGACATCGAAGGAGACCACCCACACCAACCCTGTCTATCAGGTCCACGACGTGGTCCACTACGCGGTGGGAAACATCCCAGGTGCGGTGCCCCACACCTCCACGTATGCCCTGACCAATGCCACCCTTCGCTATGTGTTGAGCCTGGCCTCCAAGGGAGTGGAGCAGGCCATGAACGTCCATCCCGAGCTTCTGGCCGGTGTCAACGTGGTTGGAGAGGACGTCTGCCACCCTGCGGTGGCCGAGAGCCTTGGCGTAGCCCACGTCCCACCCGCAGAGGCTCTCGCCTCGAGGTGAGCTCGGGCACGCCGAGTTTCCCTGAATGTGTCGCGGAGTACCTGGTTGCCCTTCGCGTTGAGCGTGGTTTGGCCCAAAACACGATCAGCGCCTATCGCCGGGACCTCGACCAGTACTCGGCGTTCCTCGAGGGTCAAGAGCCCGACCGGGAACTGGTGGAGGCGTTCGTCGGGCATCTCCACAGCCGCGACCTCGCGATGTCGACCGTGAGCCGCAAGATTGCCGCGGTGCGGGGCCTACACCGATTCCTGGTGGTCGAAGGCATACGTCAGGCGGATCCGACCCTTCTCATCGACTCGCCGCGTCGCACCGACCCGTTTCCCAAGGCCCTGGCCATCGACGAGACGTTCCGTTTGATCGAGGCGCCCGACCTCGCCACCACGCAGGGGCGGCGCGATTCGGCTCTCCTCGAGTTTCTGTACGGAACCGGGGCCAGAGTCTCAGAGACAGTCGGGATCGATCTGGGGAAGATCGACCTCGAGGATCGGGTGGCCCTGGTCACCGGCAAGGGGTCGAAGCAGAGATTGGTACCGTTGGGGAGCAAGGCGGTCACCGCGATCAGTCGATGGCTTCCGGATCGGCTGAGCCTCCTCGCCCGGGGCCAGCGTGGCGACCCGGTTTTCCTGAACATGAGGGGTCGGCGACTCACCCGTCAAGGTGCGTTCGATGTCGTGCGGGCCAACGCCTCCAGGGCGGGAATCGAGCCCGAAAAGGTGTCACCGCACGTGCTCCGGCACTCGGCTGCGACCCATATGGTGGAGTCCGGGGCCGACCTCAGGACCGTACAAGAAATCCTGGGTCACGCTACGATTAGCACCACCCAGATCTACACGAAGGTCAGCGCTACCCATCTCGTGGAGGTCTACATCCAGGCACACCCGAGGAGCCGTTGATGTCCTTTGACATCGTCAGTGCGGAGAAGGCGCTTCGAAAGGAGCGTGCCCACCTCGTCCATCAGTTGGACGAACTTGGCGCTGCCGAGACCGGTGACCTTCGGGCCGACATCGATTTCGGCGGGAGCTTTGCCGACGCCGCGGCGGTGACTGCAGAGCGAACCGAAGTCCTTGGCCTGGTCGAATCACTGAAGACCCAACTCGACGATGTCGACCGGGCTCTCGCTCACATCGAGGCCGGAACCTACGGGATCTGTGACAACTGTGGCAACGAGATCGACCCGGCGCGCCTCGAATACCGTCCCGAGTCGGTTCTCTGCGTCAACTGCAAGACCAAGGTCACAGGCTGATCGAGTGCCTGGCTCTCTGAGCCACCTGACACGACGGTTCTTCGACGTGCTTCGGGCAAGACCACTCCTCGAATCCGAGCAGGAACTGGTGGGGCACTGGCTCAGCGAGCGAGAGGGATCGCTGTTCTTCGCACAATCACCTGTGGATCAACGTCACGGCTACGCCGCGGCGCTGACCGTGATTGCCTCGGGCACGGACGACCTGGTGGTGGTCAGGGCGGGGCTGCTCCACGATGTGGGTAAGCGTCACGCCCGGCTCGGCGTCATAGGGCGAGTCCTGGCCTCTCTGTTGATTCTCTTCCATGTGCCGTTGCGAGGGCGCATCGCTTCCTACCGGGACCACGGCGAGATCGCGGCGAAAGAGCTGGAGGCGATCGGCGCCGAGCCGTTGGTGGTTGACTTCGCCCGGCATCACCACCGCAGCCGCCCAGGCGCGATCGATGTCAGCACTTGGAATCTGCTGCAGAAGGCCGATCAGCCCCCAAAGACCTGGGCCAGGAACCGCCCTGGAATATCCTGATCCGGCAACTGATGTCGTTCCATGTCAAGACCACCGTGTTCGAAGGGCCTTTGGACTTGTTGTTGCAGCTCATCTCAAAGCACCAGTTGGAGGTGACGGCAGTCGGGTTGACGGGGGTTGTCACCGAGTACGTGTCGTTTCTCGAGGAGATGAAAGGCCTGGATCTCGAGATCACGTCGGAGTTCACCTTGATCGCGGCCACCCTGATCCAGTTGAAGGCGCAGTCATTGCTCCCGAGCCGCGGTGATTTCGACATGGACGAGGAATTGGCGCTGATAGAGGAACGTGACCGTCTCCTATCCCGCTTGCTGGCGTGCGTGACGTTCAAGGATGTGGGCGCGGTCCTCCTCCGGCGCCTCCAGGAAGCGAATCGCTATGTGCCAAGGACGTCAGGTGTGGATCAGCGGATCCAGATGGTGCCACCCGACTTCGCGATCCCGGTTGACCCGTCGGCGCTGGCTGCGATTGCACTCAAGGTACTCAGCAGGAGGGAAGGCGAGCCCGATCTCGATCATCTCGATCTCGATCTACCCTCCGTAGAGTCCGCGATCGACGAGCTACGAAGCCGGGTGGCCGAGTTGACCGTGTCGAGCTTCGACCAGCTGACCGAGCATTGCCAGCGTCCGGTCGAGGTGGCCGCCTACTTCCTAGCCCTGCTCGAGTTGGCAAGGTGGGGCCTGATCGCGATCTCACAAGACGACTGGCTCGGTCAGATACGGGTGGAGCACCGGGATCTTGGCGACCTCGACCTGACATCAGAATGGGCTGCATCGTGAACGAGACCGCTGCTTTGGAGGCCGTTCTTTTCGTCACCGAGACTCCCGTGCCGGTCGGCGAGCTGGCTGAGGTCCTGGAGATATCAAAGAAGCGAGTCGAGGAGCTTCTGGCGGAGTTACGGACCGATCTGGAGGAGCGGGGCGCCGGCATCGTGTTGCGCTCGGTGGCCGGAGGCTGGCGTCTCTTCTCACACCCCGACGCCTATCCCTATCTGGAGCGGTTCTCCGCCTCGGCCACGGCCCGCAGAATGTCTCCGGCGGCAATCGAGACACTTTCGGTGATCGCATATCGCCAACCCGTCGCCAGGAGCCAGATCTCAGAGATCCGCGGAGTGGACTCGGATTCGGCGGTGCGCACGCTGGAACGTCTCGGGTTGATCGAGGAGAAGGAGCGTCTCGATCTCCCCGGCAACCCCGCAGTCTATGTGACTACAGATCTTCTTCTCGAGAAGCTCGGTCTCGATTCGCTCAGCCAGTTGCCGCCCCTCGCCGACCACATCCCGCCAGCCGAGATCGTTGATTCCCTCGAGGAGACCCTCCGCCCCGGGAATGGGTGAGAGTGGCGGAGCCGGTCCGAGCTCAGAAGGCGATAGCCAACTCTGGGCTGATGTCACGTCGATCGGCCGAGGAGGCCATCGCTTCGGGGCGGGTGGCGATTGATGGGCACACCATCGGCCTTGGCGACCGGGTCGACGTGTCGGCGCAGCTGTTGACGATCGACGGTGTGCCGATCCCCCTGAATCCCGATTTGGAGACCTATCTCGTCTACAAACCGGTGGGGGTCATCAGCACCGCATCTGACCCGCAGGGGCGCCCCGTGGTCGTCGACCTCGTCCCTAGCGAACAGCGCCTCTATCCGGTGGGACGTCTGGACTCCGAATCGGAGGGGCTCATCCTGCTCACCAACGATGGGGAGCTGGCGAATCGGGTTACCCACCCCAGGTACGGGATCACCAAGAAGTACGTGGCGGTGATCGTCGGTCGCCCGAGCGCGTCCGAGATTCGCCGTCTCACGACGGGCATCGACCTCATTGACGGTCCGGCACGAGCCCTGTCCGCACGGATCGTCAGCCGCGGCCAAGATGAGACCATGGTGGAGATGGTGATGGGAGAAGGGCGAAACCGGGAGATACGCCGAATGTTCGGGGCCATCGGGCACGAGGTGGCGCGCTTGGTGAGGACGGCCATCGGGCCCCTCTCCGATCAGGCGTTGCAGCCTGGAGACTCGAGACGGCTTTCCATCGAGGAAGTCAGCCGACTGTTGGCATCCGGTAAGGCCGAAGAATGAGCGCTCGCTTGATTCCGGTGAAGACAGGGCCGGTGGAGGCGACGGTCCGGCCCCCCGGCTCCAAGTCCCTCACCATCCGTTCCCTCTTTGCCGCCGGGTTGGCCGCGGGGACATCGCATCTTGGCCATCCGCTGGATGCGGGGGACACCCGAGCGGCCCGCGGAGCCCTGCGCAGCCTGGGGGTGTCGGTCGACGAAACGGAAGAGTATTGGGCAGTCGAAGGGTGTGGGGGTGGCTTCGCGCCGTCTCCCTATCCGATCGATGTCGGGGAGTCCGGTTTGACCGCGAGATCACTCATCGCGTTGGGGGCATTGGTCCCCGGACCTACCCGAATCGTGGGCCAGGGACGTCTTCCCCAGCGACCGATGGACGGTCTGATTGAAGCGCTGGCCGACCTTGGCGTGACGGTCCGATCAGACACGGGCGGTGTTCCGCTGATCGTCGAGGGGACCGGAACATTGCGTGGCGGCACAGTCAGCGTCCCGTCCGGGGACACCAGTCAGTTTGCTACAGCGCTGCTCCTGGTGGCGCCCCTTGCCGTAGAGTCGCTGACTGTCACCGTCGACGGCCTCCATGGATCGGCCGGATATCTCGATCTCACTCTCGACGTGATGAGGGGCTTTGGCGCTCGGGTCGAGCGGTCGGGGCGACGGTTTCAGGTCGAGCCCACCGGGTATCGCGCCGCCGACTTCGAGATCGAGCCGGATGCCTCTGCGGCCGTCTACCCGATGGTGGCGGCTGCGATCCGTGGAGGGAGAGTCACTGTGAGCGGGTTGGTCGAGTCGTCCCGCCAACCCGACATCCAGATAACCCGAGTGCTGGCGGAGATGGGGTGCCGGATCGCCCATAGTGCGGACTCGACAACCGTCGAGGCGAGCGGCGGCTCGCTCGATCCCATCGATGTCGATCTCGCAGAGATCCCGGACGGGGCATTGGCCGTTGCGGTGGCTTGCCTCTTTGCCGATGGTGAGAGTCGCCTCGGTGGCCTCGCCTCGCTCCGCCACAAGGAATCGGATCGGCTGCAGGCGCTCGCCGACCAATTGGAGAATGTCGGCGCTGACACGCGGGTCGAGGGGGACAGCCTGGTGATCTCTCCTCGCGCCTTGCGCCCAGCCAGGGTGGACAGCTATGGCGACCACCGCATCGCCATGGCGTTCTCTCTCGTGGGTCTGGTCCAGCCTGGCATCGAGATCGACACCCCGGATGTGGTCGACAAGACCTGGCCCGGGTTCTGGGACATGCTCGGCGCACTGTGATCCTCAGCCATCCCCCATCTGGAAATTGGGACCCACAGGTCCGTATGTGACCCCTCCTTGTCCCAATTACGTGGGAGGCAGTAACACCAAGCCGCAGACGTTTGGCGGGTTCGCTAGCTTGGCTGCCGCGGAGAGGATTCCCGGTCCCAAAGCCCCAATGTCCCAATCCCCAATAGGACGCCCCTCAAGGTCCGGGGTCCTCTCACACGGTGACCACCGATAACCTCGCCCGGCGTGAGCGATCTCATCGTCACCGTCGACGGGCCAAGCGGAACCGGCAAGAGCACTGTCAGTCGTGCCGTGGCATCGCGGGTCGGGCTGCCTCACCTGGATACCGGCGCCTTCTACCGCGCCGCAACCCTGGCGGTGATCAGGGAGGAAGTCGACCCCGACGATGACAGGGCGGTGGCCCACGTGGTCGACCACGCAGTTCTCGACCAAGAGGAAGGCGAGATGCTTCTCGATGGGGTCAATGTTTCAAAGGAGATCAGAGGGCCGAAAGTGACAGCCACCGTCTCCCGGGTTGCGGCCAATCCGGAGGTGAGGCGGATTCTGGTCTCCCACCAACGTCAATGGGTGGCGCGACACGGAGGCCGGGCCGTAGTCGAGGGCCGGGACATCGGTTCGGTGGTCTTCCCTGACGCCACGTTGAAAGTCTTCCTCGACGCCCGACCGGAGGTGCGGGCGGGACGTCGTGCTGTCGAGACCGGTGACGACCACGCCTCGGTGTTGGAAGACCTGGAGCGAAGAGACCGTTTCGACTCTTCGAGAACCGCATCCCCGCTCACCGTTCCCGAAGGAGCCGTGGTCGTCGACACCTCGGACCTGAGTTTCGACGAGGTGGTGGAGCGAGTAGTCGAGTTGGTTCGGGGCCGATCCGTCTGAGTTTGGGGGCCGACCTACCATGACCAACATGACGGTCGAACGTGTGCTGCTCGCCGAGCCCAGAGGGTTCTGTGCCGGTGTTGAGATGGCGATCAAGGCACTCACCTGGATGACGCGTATCTTCGACGGTCCTGTCTACTGCTATCACGAGATTGTGCACAACGAGTGGGTGGTTCGTGCTTTCGAAGGGGTGGGCGTGGTCTTCGTGAACGATATTCAGGACGTGCCGCTGGGGGCACCGGTGATGCTCTCCGCCCACGGCTCGGCGCCCGACGTCGTGCAGGGGGCTGCCGATCGGGCGGCAGTTGTGATCGATGCGGTTTGCCCGCTGGTGACCAAGGTCCACCACGAAGTAAAACGGATGGCTCGTGACGGTTACGAGATCATCTATGTCGGTCACACCGGCCACGATGAGGCAGTGGGCACCGTTGCCGAGGCGCCGGCCGTGATCACGCTGGTGGAGCCTGAGACCGGGTTGGGGCAGTATCAGCCGGCGAACGCCGGCAAGGTGGCGCTGCTGGCGCAGACGACACTGGGGGTCCACGAATGGACGGCTGTCATGGACGATGCCAGGGACCGCTTCCCCGAGCTTCACACGGCTCGAAAGTCCGACCTGTGTTATGCAACGACCAATCGCCAGGATGCCGTGAAGAAGCTCACCGAAACGTGTGACCTGATCCTGGTAGTTGGATCGCACAACTCCTCGAACACACAGGCCTTGGTCAGAGTGGCCCGGGAGAATGGCGTATCGGCGCATCGCATCGATTCCGCGGCGGACATCCAGGACGAGTGGATCGATGGTATCGCCGCGGTGGGCCTCACGGCCGGGGCCTCGGCCCCGGACCACTTGGTTCAAGAGGTCATCGAGCGGCTTGCGCCCACCTCTGGTTTCGAACTGTGGTCGTCGACGGAGGAACAGGAATACTTCCCACTGCCGCCCCAGCTTCGCGCCTTCGTTTCGACTCTGCAGAGCCTGGTCGAAGCTGGAGTCAGCGCTCGCCAGCCGGCCCAGGAGGGTTGGCTGGAACGGGACCGTGAATGGACCGCCAGCGAGGCCCTGAACCTCGTCAGCACCTGACGCCCGAGGCACGTTGAGGTGAGCACCCTGCCCGTAGTCGCGATTGTTGGCCGCCCCAATGTCGGTAAATCGACCCTGGTCAACCGGGTGATCGGGTCTCGTATGGCAGTGGTCGAGGAATCGCCCGGGGTAACCCGGGATCGGCGCGAGTTCGAGGCAGATTGGAGCGGGCGCGAGTTCCTGATGGTCGACACCGGCGGTTGGGAGATCAAGCCGGTTGGTGGGATCAACCAGTCCATAAAGGAACAAGCGGAAGCCGCGGTGACCGGGGCCGACGTCGTCATCCTGGTGGTCGACGGCACCGCAGACTTGACCGACGACGACACTGGGGTCATATCGATTCTTCGTGCGTCGGGCCTGCCGGTCATCCTCGCCGCCAACAAGATCGACGACGCGCGGCTCGAAGCCGACGTCGACAGGTTCTGGAGGCTGGGACTGGGGGAGCCCAACGCGATCAGCGCCTATCACGGGCGTGGTGTTGGCGATCTGCTGGATCAGGTGGTCGACGCCCTGCCCGAGATCCGTGTCGAGCCCGAGCCTGACGATGTTCCCCGGATCGCCATCGTGGGACGGCCCAATGTGGGCAAGTCGACACTTCTCAACAGGCTGGCGGGGGAGGACAGGGTGATCGTTTCCGAGATCCCCGGCACGACGAGGGACCCGATAGACACCGATGTTGAGCTGGGGGGCAAGCGATACCGGTTGGTCGACACCGCAGGTATCCGCCGCAAACCGCAGATAACCGAGGATGCAGATTTCTATGCGGTCCTCAGGGCTCGCGAGGCCCTGGCGGAAGCAGATGTGTCCTTGCTCTTGGTCGATGCCGAAGACGGCGTCACCCATCAGGACCAGCGGATCGCGCGCGAGGCGGTCGATGCCGGGGTGGGACTCGTGATCGTTCTCAACAAATGGGACGCGATCGACGAGGAGCAGCGTGAGATCACCGAGCGATCACTCCCTGATCGGTTCGGCTTCGTGGGCTGGGCGCCGGCGGTACGGATCTCGGCGGCCACCGGGTCCCGGGTTGGTCGCTTGCCCGAAGTGCTGGGAGCCGTTCTCCGTTCGCGGAGCACCCGGATCCCCACCGGACAACTCAACCGGGTGGTCAGGGAATGGATCGAAGCCCACCCCCCACCGGTGCGAAAGGGACGCCGGCCCAAGATCCACTACGTCGTCCAGGCTGGTACGGCACCTCCCACTTTCGTGGTCTTCTTGTCGGGCGGCGAGCTCGGTGACGACTACCTCCGCTTTCTGGAGAACCGGATCCGCCAGGAGGCGGACTTCATGGGAAACCCGATCCATATCGTGTCTCGGATGGGCGAGAGACTATGAGCGATCCTCCGGAAGGCGAGGAGCTCAAGGCGCCGTTCAGCTTCAGGCTGATGGTGGTGTTGGTTGTGATCTACCTGGGGTGGCGCCTGGTGCAGGGCATCGCCTGGGTGATCGCCCGTATCAGCTAGTTCCCTCCAGATCCGAGCCAAAGTATTCGCACTGCGCGCATCACACGACTGGCTGGTGCCCTTGCCGGTCAACTGATGGGTCAGAGGGGCGGCCACCGTCAGGTGGCTACCCCTCGACCGATATGGCGACTACTCCTGTGGAAGTGCAATCACCGGGCCGAGAACTGCGCCGCCATCGACGACCCATTCCGATCCGGTGCTGTAGGTGGCGTCCGCCGCCATGAACATCAACAGCTTCGTGACCTCCTCGGGCTCGCCCATGCGAGCGATCGGCTGGGTGACAGTGATGTCGTCGCCAATTCCCTCCGTCATCGGGGTGCGGATGGGTCCGGGATGAATCGACATCACGCGAATGTGATCCTTTCCCAGCTCCATGGCCACTGCCTTGGTCATACCGCGCACACCCCACTTGGATGCCCCATAGGCGCTGATCGTGGCGTAGCCCATCAGCCCTGCGGTCGAGGAGATATTGATGATCACTCCGCCTCCGGCCCTGCGCATTGATGGCACCGCGTAGTGCATCCCGAGAAAGGTGCCAGTCAGGTTGATGTCGATCACCCGACGGAACTCGTCGGGGTCCATCACATCCACCGGACCGTAGGAGACGATTCCGGCGTTGTTGACAAGAAGGCTGATCGGGCCGTACTCCCTCTCGGCTGCAGCGACCGCATACTTCCAGTCTTCGTCCTTGGTGACGTCGAGATGGACGTAGTGAGCGGACTCGCCCAGCTCTTCCTCGAGCCTCTTTCCCTCGTCGTCGAGGATGTCGCCGAAGACCACCTTGGCGCCTTCTGCGGCCAATCCGCGGACGTGAGATGCTCCCATGCCTCGCGATCCACCGCTGATCAAAGCGACTGTTCCGTCGAACCTTGCCATGATGTCCCCTCCTCTTGAAGGCGGATGGTTCTGCTGCCTCTCGGTGTGAGAGGCCATACGTATCGTTGACCGGCCGGCGGGGCGCGCCTAGTGCCATAGGTCCCTTTGGAGGGGTTGTTGACTACTCCGCGGCTCGCAGAGCGCCATCGACTCGTTTGTCGGGCTGGCGGGATTTGAACCCACGACCCCTTGGCCCCCAGCCAAGTGCGCTACCAAACTGCGCCACAGCCCGGAAACGTGGATGGTAACCGCCTCCCTGTGAGTTGACATCACCCGTTAAGGCTCCCCGCCGGCCTGCCGATTCTTCTTGTCGGGAGGTCAATCTTTGTCGAGCAGAACACTGAGAGCCATAGGTGCGACCGTGGTCCTCGCCGGGATCGCCATCGCTGCCGCTGTCGAAATCGGGAGCAGCGACCCGACGTCGACACAGGTCCCTGTCGACATCGCCTTCGGCTCAAGTGCGCCGGAGACAACCGCTGAGCCATTCGAGTATCGCGTCGGACTGCTCTCGGGATTGACCACCGACAACTTCTGGGCATACATCGGCGACCAGCCAACCGTGTGGAACGCCTATGTCCTCGGGCCCACCAAGCCGGCCTTGTTCGCCCTGAACGTCGAGCAAACGGCCCTCGTCACCGAACTGGCCGCTGCCGAGCCCGCCCCACCCACCGCAACCGACATCGGGTGGTCGGTTCGGGTGGAGCTGGGATCCGAGCTTGCATGGAGTGACGGTGTCGCCATCACCGCCCAGGATCTAGTCTTCACCTTCCAGACAACGAGGCGCCTCGGGCTCCAGGGGGGATGGGCCGAAGCATTCCCGCCGGAAGTCGAGAACGTCGTTGCCGTTTCGCCCTCGCAGCTTCAGGTCGAGTTCAGCAAGCGCCCCAGTCTCAGCGTCTGGCCCTACGGAGTCGGGCTGGCACCGATCATGCCCGCCCACCTCTGGGAGCCGTTGATCAGCGACGTGGCCTCGCCTGAGGCCCTCTATGCGATGAGTGGAAAGGCTGACGTGTCGGGGGGGCCTCTCACAATCACCGAGGTCGGTAGGCAGAGGATCGTCGCCTTGGCCAACCCCGGCTACGCCGAGACCGCCTTGGCCCGGGTGGAGTACCACATCTATCCCGATGAGGCCTCTGCGGTGGCCGCGCTCGCTTCGGGCGCCATCGACACCATCCTCAGCCCTACCGGTCTCTCCGATGCCAGCCTGACGTCCCTGGACGGTGTCCCCGGCATCGCCATCGACGAGAGCCCTGCAAACTCGGTGCGCTATTTGGGTTTCAATCTGAAACGTGAGCCGATGGCATCGGAGCAATTCCGGGAGGCGCTGGCTCTCCTCCTCGATCGCCAGCAAACAGCCGCCCGTTTCGTGCCAGGTTCTGATCCCGCGTTCACGATGATGTCGCCCTTCAACCAGACCTGGTTCGACGAGGCGGTGGCCACAGAGATCGAAGCCGGCTTTGGCGGAACACTCGACGTCCGTCTCGCTGAGGCTCTGGCTGCCCTCCGATCGGCGGGCTACATGTGGACCAAAGAACCGTCAACGTCAGACGGGGCCATCGTCGCCGGTGAGGGGCTGACCATCTCCGGCCTACCCCCCGC
>Ga0214471_10003136_pt1 | contig 12810 bp, 14 predicted proteins | sample RVTome_5_FD_207665 | JGI IMG/M metagenome (GOLD analysis project Ga0214471, IMG submission 207665) | Soil microbial communities from uranium-contaminated site in the Upper Colorado River Basin, Wyoming, United States - RVT142D155 | ecosystem: Environmental > Terrestrial > Soil > Contaminated >...
TATCGGAAGCCTCGAATACGATATTAGTAGCACAATCAAAAGGCTGACCTCCAAGTCCCGCAAGAAAATTGGATTTCTAACCGGACATGGAGAAACGCCTCTCAGCGAAGCGACACGTGTCCAGCAATTGCTTTCCAAACAGTATGACGTAACGAGCGTTGATGTCTCGAAGGGGAAAGTCGTCCCAGCCGACGTCAACGTGCTTATCGTGATGGCTCCAACGAGTTCTTTTCCGGAGACGGACAAGTTCCAGATTGACCAGTTTGTCATGCGTGGCGGCAAAGTTGCATTCTTGCTCAACAGAGTGGACGCAAATCTGCAAAACCGTTTTGGCCGGGAGGTGACGCTCAATCTTGACGATCAATTGCGAGCATATGGGTTGGTAATCCACCCCGACCTTGTCCGTGACCTACAGTGTGCCAATATTAGCGTCATGCAACAGCAATTTGGCTTCCAGATTCAATCGCAGGTGCCTTTTCCACTCCTTCCCCTGGTCAGCAATGTGAACAAAGAGAATTCCATGGTGAAGGACCTTGAAGGGGTGATGTTCTTCTTCATCAGTTCTGTGGATACGGTCAATCTGGGGGGGAGAAATCTAAGTGGACAGGTTCTTCTTTCGTCCTCCAAGCAAAGCGGACGACAAAACAGCCCATTCTTTTTTGATCCACTACAGAAGTATACACAGGAAGATCTGGCGACGACGTTTTCCGAACACAACATTCCAGTTGCAGCGGTTACCTCCGGACAATATAAGAGCGCCTTCGAGGGAAAGCCAGTTCCTGTGGACACTGCGGCGGATGCTATTCATTTTGCGGGAACACCGTTATTAGTCAGTCCGGAGACCCGGGTTGTCTTGGTGGGGGATGGCGATTTCGTCCGGGATCAGTACCTGGGGAACAGGGATAATCTGACGCTCTTTGCAAACATGATGGACTATCTTGCAGATGACGCCGGTTTGATTTCGATTCGTACCAAAGACGTCTCGCTTCCGCCGCTGGAGCAAGTCTCCGATGAGACCCGGAACATGGTGAAATATGGAAATCTGATCCTTCCGCCTGCGCTTGTTCTTGGCTACGGATTGTTCCGCTGGCGTGTCCGGAAAGCCCGCAAGAAAGGAATGGAATAATTTCGTTGAACAAATTCCAAGTTGACAAATGAAAATTGTTTCGCCCAAACTCCTTCTTGTTCTCGCCCTTCTTGCAGTTGCGACCTTTCTTGTCTTGCGCCGCCCCGGTGAGACAAATGTCTCCGGCACCTCCTTTTTGGTGACGTATGATTCCAGTAGTGTCGATAAGATTGAGATTCAATCGCCGAAAGAAACAGTGGTACTTGAAAAACAAGGAGGGACGTGGTCGTTAACAAAACCAATTCAGTATAGGGCCGACCAGAACTCAGTGCAGAAGGCTGTAGGAACCGGGAAATCACTCGGAATCACAAGTCCGGTCTCGACCAACCCCGAGAAGCGAAATCTCTTTCAGGTGGACAGTTCGGGAACGCTTGTGAAGATATCGAGCGCGGGAAGTGAAACTGGGGTGATGTACATCGGCAAAACAGGCAGCTCGTTTTCAAACACATACGTGCGTGCAGCAGAATCAAACGACGTGTACCTGACAGATGGCGTACTGAGTTCAGTATTCAACAGACCGCTCAAGGACTGGCGGGACAAGACGATATTCCAAAGAGACAAATCGCAGATCAAGTCGGTCAGGTTTCAGTACAAGGACGAAACGTTTACGCTCAGCCTTCAGGACAGCGCATGGATAGTTGACGCTGATCCGGCGTCTGAAACTAAGGCAACGCCATTTCTGAATGCTCTCAGCAACATTCAAACTGACGAATTTATTGACACGGTCGTAACAACTCTCTCACAGCCGACCGCGGTAATCAGCGTTGAAGGGGCAGACTTGACGGTATATGGGATCAACGATGGAGCGCAATACATCGTGCGTTCATCGGCTTCAGCTCAGTTGTTCGAGTTGAATAAATGGAGGGCTGAGCAATTGCTTAAGCATAAGAAGGATTTCATTGCAGAGCAGAAATAAATAAGGGCTTCAGCAAGTGGACAAAGAAAACGGCGGGTGTTTCCCGCCGTTTCTATTTTTGTCGGCTTCACCTTATGGGTTAGCGTGAAGGCGGCCTTCGACTATCTCCCTTTCGTGTGTCCTTCTTTGCCCCGGATCGTTGGGGGGCGCTCCTCTGAACTTCTTTCCGCTCCGTCGGTCGTACCTCCCGTTCTCGTTGTGAACTTTGCGACTCTTTGCGTTCCGGCCGCTGCCGAACGCTTGGGGAAGATTCGCTCTTTCGCTTCCCCGGCTTCTGCTGAACAGACTCGCGTCGGGATGTTCTCGGGGTTTCCGTTTCACGCGACTTTCGTTCACTCCCTACCGATGGCCGTTGTGATCGCTCTTGCGTGTTATCGACCTGTGGTCTTTCCATGGTGCGGTCACGGTCGGGCTTTGAATTCCTATCTTGAGTGCGGATATCTTCCCGCTCCCGGTCGCTTCCTCGTGGAGGCTTCGTTGCGTCCGTATAGCGAGTGTCAATATCGAGTTTGCGCTCACCTTTTCGTGATGTCGCCGGACGGTCCAGGCTTTTGGTGCGCTCCACATCTATCCTCGGTCGGTACACATTGATTCGATCCCTCCCGTCCGAAGTCCGCGTAGAACCAATATCTTCCCTGTTCTGAACGTCCATCAAATCAGTTCGATCAACACGGATTCGACCGCGCTGCTGTACATAGTCTCTTGTCGGTCCCGAGGTGCGAATCCGTCCCCCGTCATACCGGACACTGCCGGAGCTTCTTGTCCGTCCGATGTATCTTATGTTATACGATGGTCGATACACATACTTGTGGACGTGCCGATGAGTTATGTAACGACAATCCACAAATGACCAATAGTAGTTTGGGGTGGACCAATGTGTTTTGTAATAGACGCCGATGTGTAGGCTGAACACTGCGTACGGTGTCAGTGGTGCCCATCCGATATAATTACCACCGTATCTCCATTCAACCCAGGCAGGGGCCCATTCGTAGCCTGGAATCCAAACCCAGCCGTAGAAATCGTCATAATACCAACGACCATAGTGATACGCCGCCCACCCCCAGGGTTCATCGGTGTTCCAGTACCATCCGTCGTCTGTCCACGCCCAACTACCTACAGTATATGGACGCCATCCCTCGTGGATGTTCAGCGGACGCCAGGCGTAAACAGTTGGCTCGACTTCTATCCATTCTCCGTAGGGGCTCAGAGAGCTATAGAACACACCAAACGTCACGGCCCCACCATGACGAGGATGAGCGTGTGTCCCCGCGGATGTGAGGAGAAGAAGAGTAATGAATGCTATGAAATGTTTCATGTTTGCACCTCTTGGCAATGTGATTCGCTATTTCATAGTCCAAGCGTCATGCCAAACAAGGAGGGGACAATCAGCTTCATTTATCCTCATTTGAGAATCCGGAGCGTACAGAATAATCATCACTGGCCACATTTTGAAACAGTAATAAGGGAGATGGGACAGGTGATGGGAAACAGAGACAGAAGGATGCTACTTCCTCAGCGGAGGTTGCCGATTTGCTGTTTCACGACCCGTCCGAAGAGTGTCACAGAGTCGGACTGTGGTGAGCTTCCTCAACGTGGTGGTGTGATCCGGAATAGCGATGTTCACAACGTTCGCAGAATCGTCTCACCGGATTCTCTTCAATTGCATCCTGAGCGATCTCGCCTTTGCACAAAACACATAGACCAAACGTCTTTTCTTCTATCCGATCGATTGCGCCACGGAGACTATCGAGGACAAGATCGCTCTTGAAGGCAAGAATTGCGTCGAGCTGGTGAGTGTGGAGACGATCATTGATGAATTCATCCCGCTCTACGTTGATTCCGTAGTGATCCTGAAGATGGTTGTAAATTTTCAGCAGGATCATCTTTCTTGTTGCACGATTGCTTCTCTTCATGTGCCCTCCGTGCAAAAAACCTACTCTTCTTGAAACCCGGGAAGGGATTGAATTTCTCACTGTAAAGTACAAAACAAAAAACAAAAGTCAAGGCTCCTTGAAACAAAAATAATTCCACAAGAAAAAATCCGCTGGCTTCCATGGAATCTTCTTCCTAAGTTATGCCAGAGAACAAAGTTATCTCTTTCGAAAAGGACAACCAATGTTAACCCTTTGTTTACTACTACTTGCGACAAATCCTCCGAGGATAAAAATGGAAGATCATCCAAGAAGCATCTACGATTTCACAATGAAATCTATCGATGGAAAAGAAGTACCCCTTTCACGATACAAAGGAAAAGTGCTCCTAGTCGTGAATGTGGCTTCGAAATGCGGATATACTCCGCAATACGAAGGGTTGCAGAAGCTTTTCCGAGATTACGAGGAAAAGGGGCTGGTAGTGTTGGGCTTTCCAGCGAACAATTTTGGAGGGCAAGAACCGGGATCAAACAAAGATATACAGCAATTCTGTCAAACTGAGTATGGGGTAACTTTTGACATGTTCGAAAAGATCTCGGTAAAAGGAGCGGATAAACACCCTCTTTACCAATACTTGACCTCTGCCAAAACTAACGGAGAGATAGTGGGAGACATTGGCTGGAATTTCGAAAAGTTCCTGATTGGCAAGAACGGGGAGATTTTAGGTCGTTACGACAAGAAAGTCGAGCCACTCTCAGAGCAATTGGTGAGAGACATCAAGAAAGCTTTAGCCCCCTGACTAAAAATCACGAAGCAAGAGTTCGCCCAAAAAAATTTATGATTCGAGACTTGTATTCTTCCCCACCGATTTCTGCCATGTTATCGTGCCGCGCCTTGGGGATGAGCCAGAGTTCCTTCGGTTCGTCCGTATTTTCGAAGAGCATCTGCGAATAAGTGTGGTCAATCAGATCATCCGCGGTTCCGTGCATCATGAAGATGGGAATGTGAACATTCTTGATTGATGCCAGCGGAGAAACGGCACTCGCTTTGAAGTGGGCGATTTGCTCCGATCGCCGGATGACGATATTTCTGAGGTAGTGCCAGGGGAGTTTCACAATCCGGCGTTGGTAGTCATCAAAAACGGTTCTCAATGTGGCAAAACCGCTCTCGGCAATGATGGCCGCAATTCTGGTGTCGATACCAGCCACCTGAATGGCAACTGCTGCCCCCATTGAACTGCCAAACAGACCCACCTTGCCCAGCTGTACATCCGGCCTATGGTGAAGGTAATTTATGATTGTGCGAACATCATGTTTTTCGTAGAATCCGTAGGTACAGTATTTCCCCTCGCTATCGCCGTGGCGACGCGAATCGTAAAGAAGAACATTGTACCCCGCGGAGTGTAGCAGTCGCGCAATCGGTATTCCCACGATCTTGTTTTCGCTCACTCCGTGAAGAAACAACACCGTCCCTTTTGCCGCTTTGGGAGCCTTGATCAACCAACAACTGAGATCAATTCCTTCAGCTGATTTCAGAGAAAGTTCTTCGCATGGGAGTCCGGCATCGGATGGGTGAAGCAGTTTCGTCCTTTTCTGATAGTACTCCATCGTCCTTCGATAGGGCTGAAGAAGCATCCCCGGGCCGATGATCAAAACGACCACGGATGCAAAAATCATAAACGACACAACGATGATTACAATGCCAAGAAAAATGCTCAATGAGATTTTACCGTTTGCGGTGAGGTATTATGAACGGTCGAATATAGCGATGAAGAGCGATGGAAGCAATGATTTGGAAAGTTGATGGATTTAGGTATCTTTTTTCGTTCCATCTTCACCGTCATACAAGGCAATGAATATCATGGTTCCCTCCCAACCACGGCGCATCGCAATTGTACACGAGTGGTTTACTGCAATGCGTGGTGGAGAAAAATGTGTGGAAGCGATGTGCGAGCTTTACCCGGATGCAACAGTGTTTGCCCTTCTCCACAATAAAGGTTCGGTTTCTGAAACGATTGAACGAATGAATATCCGGACATCGTTCGTGCAACATCTCCCGCTCAGAAATTCACACTACAGGAATTACCTTCCCCTCTTTCCCCATGCGATAGAATCGTTTGATCTGTCATCATTTGATCTGGTGATTTCGTCGAATCACTGCGTTGCGAAAGGAGTGCATGTCAGACCATCAGCCCTTCACCTCTGCTATTGTTATACACCTATGCGTTATATCTGGGGACTGTACGACCAGTACTTTAGCAAGGAGAGAGCGGGCCCTCTCACGAGGATGGGGATGCGATTGGCTCGTCCCTATCTCAGAAAATGGGATGTACGGACTTCTCAGAATCCACAACACTTCATTGCGATTTCCAGGAACGTTCAGCAACGGATTCACCAAACGTATGGGCGCACTTCCGATATCGTATATCCCCCTGTTGAGACAAAAAGATTCTCACTGTCCCATACCCCAGGCGAATACTATCTTATTGTGAGTGCATTGGTCCCGTACAAGAGAGTGGATCTCGCAATCGAGGTGTTCAACCGTCTGCAAGAAAAACTTGTGATTGTTGGCGACGGACCAGAACTGGGGCGGTTGAAATCCAAGGCTGGGCAGAATATCGAGTTTGCTGGATTTCGTCCCGACAATGACCTGGTTAATTATTACCGGCAATGTAAAGCGCTGATTTTTCCCGGCGAAGAGGACTTCGGCATTGTTCCGGTCGAAGCAATGGCATGTGGAAAACCGGTTATCGCCTTTTCAAAAGGAGGGGCTTTGGAAACAGTGATCGATACGAATGAAATTCGCACCGGGATTCTTTTTGATGAGCAATCACCAGAATCATTGCTTGCGGCCATTGAGCGTTTCAAAAGAATGGAATTCAATCCCGATCAACTTCGAAACTTCTCTTTGAAGTTTGACAAAGAAGAATTCAAAAATAATTTCAGGACATATGTTGAGAATAGGTGGCAGGAATTTCTCTCTCGATCACCACAAACGATTGAGTAAGAACGCGTTAGAAGAAAAGCTCGTTGACATTTCAACTCGATTTCTCTATATTTGGTCTCCAATTTTGCGAGCTCTTTAAATGCCGACACAAAAAAGCCGGCGGAGGAAGAATTCCACCAAGTACGATATTCTCCTTGTTCCAGACGGCGAAGGTGGAAAAACGAGGCGGTTCCGGACGGGGGTCGGGAAATTCATCATTCTCGTCGTCTTGAGTGTTGTATCAATCGTTGGTGTTACCCTCGCTCTGTTGATGTATACTCCTCTGGCTTTGTATATCCCCATTACCAGTCCCGAATTGGAGAAGAAGTATGGCCAGCTTGCATCGGAAACGCAACACCAGTTACAGATCTTGACACAGGATGTTATTCTCCTCAAGGACTATAACCAGCAGTTGCGCAAAGCGCTTGGTGAGATGACCGGAGGGGACAGTGCATTGGCCTTGAAGGGGCCAATCTATTTTTCAGACGAGAGGCCTGAGCAAAGGGATTCTCCGCAAGAAGCACTCGGGTTGAATCCCGTTGCGGGAAAGGGTGATGAGGAATTGTTCCTTGGTGCGTACTCGTTTGGTGATGCATATGCTGAGGGCGGAGGTTTACGAGTGGCCTTTCCGTTGCTACCGCCATCGGAAGGTTTTGTGACACAGGGGTTTGACCCGACGAGACGACATTATGGAATTGATTATGCCACGAAGCGAGGTACGCCAGTGTATGCCGCGACTGATGGATACGTGGTATTTGCTGGTTGGACCTATGAAGACGGAAACATGATTATCCTCTCTCATGGGGGGGGGTATCTCACGGTGTACAAGCATAATCAATCCTTGGTGAAGGGGGTTCATGAGTATGTCAAGCGTGGAGAATTGATTGCGCTCAGCGGGTCATCGGGGAAAACGAGCTTCGGCCCGCATGTGCATTTTGAAGTATGGAAAGACGGGGTGCCGCAGAACCCGAACGATTATCTGCTGAATCCGACCGCCGTTCAATAAAGAAGAGGTGAATCGTGTCAGAAAAAAATAAGGAGACCGGAGTTCCGAGCCTTGTTGCCGAGGGCGCCGTGTTTGAGGGAAAGATTCGTACTGAGGGGAGCATCACCATCGACGGAAAGCTTGCAGGGGATGTTATTGCAAAAGGGAATGCACGTATTGGTTCCGACGGAACGCTCGAAGGGAATATGACCGCAAGAAACGTTTCGGTCGGAGGAAAAGTGCAAGGAACCGTCACAGCAAACGAAAAGCTATTTCTTGAAGCGAAGTCGATAGTGAAGGGAGATATTCGCGCGATGCGATTGGTTGTGGACGAGGGGGCAATGTTCGACGGAAAGTGTGCGATGACAGGCCAGGCATCAGGTCCGGATTCCACGATTCGGAAATAAATGTCGGCCTCGAGATTCCGGGAGCTTATGACAAAGGAAAAAAAAGAAAAACCTCAGGGCGTGTTTGGGGAGGTTGCGCCGTATTTAACAATTGGCATGCAACTGGGAATCGGGGCAGTTGTATTTTTCTTGATCGGACATTGGATTGACGGGAAATTCGGTTCCTCTCCGTGGGGAACGATCGGGGGTTTAGCAATCGGAATCGGTGGAGGGTTTGTGAAGTTTTTTATGGATGTGGCTAAGTTGAGCAAAATCGCCGACAGTTCCGCAAAAGACGAAAACAAAGAGTGAAGTTCAGTCTTACGTTTCTCCGCAATGTTCTTATCGTGTTTGTAATCCTCTGTGGGATCGCAATATACCCGCTTTCCGTCAGCAGTTCCGAATACGTTCGTTGCTTCATTGCCGGGGCCATTCTGAGTACCCTCAACATCCTCGCAGGGTACATAGCGCTCGAATACTCCGAAGGAAAATCCTATACAACATTTTTGAAAGCGGTGTTAGGAGGGATGGGTGTGCGAATGGCTCTGATGATTGCCGCCTTACTGATCCTGATTACAATGTTCGATTATGAATCGGCACCCCTGGTGATTTTTACCATTGGATTTTATGCAGTCTATCTTGTTATGGAACTACTCTACATTCAGAAAAAAGCAAATCTTCGGAACCAGAATTAGAACAGAGTGAACACAACAGAACTTACCACGACAACAACAGATTCGGTTCATGCAGCTGCCGACACCGTTGTCGCAGCCTCGGGACATGGCGGCGAGGAAAACCAATTTGCTCAACTGCTTCATCACGTCTTTGACTCGAATGAAATTGAGATTCCTTTCGTTGGGCACGTCCATCTTCCGCATTTTCATCCAGTGGAGATCTTTGGGATTCCCTTCGATTTCTCGATCACGAAACATGTCGTATTCTTGTTGCTCTCCGCGCTTATCATCTGTGTTGTTCTTGCGCTCGCGGCACGATCCAATCGCCGGAATGTTATCCCCCGGGGCTTCGGCAATTTCATCGAAGTGTTCGTCGTTTTTATTCGGGATGAAATAATTCTGCCGAACATGGGGACTGCCGGTTTACGGTATCTTCCTTATTTGTTGACGACGTTTTTCTTCATTCTCGTGATGAACTTATTTGGCCTTATTCCCTACGGGGCCTCTGCAACGGGGAACGTGAACGTCACCGCCGGCTTGGCCATTGTCGCGTTCTTCGTTATCCAAGCGTCTGCGATTCGCGCTCAAGGGGTCAAACATTACGTTACCCATCTCACTGGGGGAGTGCACTGGTCGTTGTGGATCATCATGGTGCCCATTGAACTGCTTGGCCTCTTCACAAAGCCTTTTGCACTTTGTATCCGTCTTTTTGCGAACATGATGGGCGGTCATATTGTGATTGTTTCCCTCATAGGGCTGATCTTCATCTTCAAGAGTTTCGTAATCGCAACGCTCCCGGCAAGTTTTGTCATAGGAATTGGCTTGCTTGAAATGTTTGTCGCATTTCTGCAGGCATACATCTTTGTGATGCTTACGGCGTTGTTTATGGGTTTGGGAATCCAGGCTGCCCAGGAACATGGAGATGGTCACGGACATTGAATGCATCAACGTTGAATAACGACACTTCATACACACTCACTATCTCTTCATCAGGAGGAAAATCATGGAATCAGTCGGTTTAGGATATTTAGCAGCCGGCATCGGTGCAGCGCTGACAGTTATTGGCGCAGGACTCGGTATTGGCAAACTCGCCGCTTCGGCAATGGAAGCTAGCGGTCGCCAACCGGAAGTTGCCGGCCAGGTTCGCACGTCGATGATTATTGCTGCGGCCCTAATTGAAGGTGCAACATTCTTCGCTCTCGCGATCTGCATCATTCTCGCCACTAAGGGATGAATGACTGACGACGGTAGTTTTTGATCTTTAGGAAGGTACGCCATGTTAGACATTAATCCTGGATTGATTCTTTGGACAATCATCACCTTCATCGGGTTGATGGTGATATTGAGGATCATCGCGTGGAAACCGCTCATTGGTGCGCTGACGGCACGCGAAGAAAAGATGCGCACGTCTCTGGAAGAAGCGGAAGCCGCGCAGCAAGAAGCACGTCGCCTGCTGGAGGAAAACAAAAAGCAGCTGGCACAGGCAGAGGAGACGTCGCACCGCATCATCAAAGACGGAAGGGAGATGGGTGAAAAGCTGAAGAACGAGATCCTTGAAAAAGCGAACGCTTCTTCGCGCCACATGATTGACCAGGCAAAGGATGAAATCGGCCGCGAAAAGGATGCAGCTCTTTCTCAGCTTCGCTCTGAAGTTGCAGATCTCGCTGTTGCCGCTGCCGGAAAGATTATCGACGCGAATCTTGACACAGCGAAGAATCGTCAGATTGTCGACTCCGTGATCAAAGATATCAAGGCCAACTGATCATGAAGCACTATAAGGTTGCGAGGCGATACGCCGCCGCACTGATGGCTGCTTCAGAAGAAGCAAAAAGCCTCGAGAAGACCGCGGCCGATCTGGAATACGTTGGCAAAGTGATTGACAGTTCGCGAGAGTTCCGACTTCTTCTCGCAAGTCCGGTTGTATCAGTGGAAAAGAAGCAAGGCGTCATGAAAGAGATCTTTGCGAAAAAGATCAGCGCGATGACGTTTCAATTTATTTCCCTCATGGTCTCGAAAAAACGGGAGAATATCCTGCCGGAGTTGATACTCCAGTTTGGGGTGTTGCGCGATGAAAAACTTGGCATCGCGACGGCCGACGTCACCTCAGCAACCGACCTGTCCTCCGCGCAAGAAAAAGCGGTTCAGGCCCAGCTTGAAAAATACACAGGAAAGCAAATCCGGCTTCGAAAGATGGTCGATGGAAATATCAAAGGAGGACTTGTCGTTCGGATCGGCGATACGGTTTTGGATGCAAGCATCAAGAGGCAGCTCGAAATGCTGCATGAACGATTTATCTACGGCGATGCCAACGCGTCGGCGTAGTGGAAACTAGCAATCAAAAGGAATAACCAGAATGGCGGAAGTCAAACCAGAAGAAGTCTCTGCAATACTCAGAAAACAGCTCGCAGGATTCGAAAAAGAAGTCGATATCTATGATATCGGCACAGTCCTGCAGGTTGGGGATGGCGTTGCCCGCGTGTATGGCCTCAGCAAAGCATTGATGAGCGAACTCGTTGAGTTTCCTCATGGTGTCTTCGGCATGGTGCTCAATCTTGAAGAAGACAACGTTGGCTGCATCCTGTTTGGTGAAAGCCGTGAGATCAAGGAAGGAGACACCGTCAAGCGCACAGGACGGGTTGCCTCGATCCCTGTGGGTGAGGGGATGCTCGGTCGCGTTGTCAATCCGCTCGGTCAACCGATCGACGGTCGCGGTCCGGTCAAGACGGATAAGATTTTTCCCGTCGAACGGAAAGCGCTGGGCGTTATCCAGCGAAGTCCGGTGAAAGAACCTCTGCAAACAGGCTTGAAGGCGGTTGATGGTATGATCCCGATTGGGCGCGGCCAGCGTGAGCTCATCATCGGCGACCGGCAGACTGGAAAAACTGCCGTTGCTCTCGACACCATCATTAATCAACGGTACACTCACACAGAAGCGGCGAAAAAAGCTGGAATAAAACCTGTGTATTGTATCTATGTTGCGGTCGGACAGAAGAGTTCCACCGTGGCGCAGGTAGTGGATAAGCTGCAGCAAACAGGTGCGATGGAGTACACGACGGTTGTTGCCGCAACGGCGAGCGATCCGGCCCCGATGCAGTTCATTGCTCCCTACTCAGGTGCGACGATGGGTGAGTTTTTCCGGGACAATGGTCGCCACGCCCTCGTTGTGTACGATGATCTTTCGAAACAGGCCCAGGCCTATCGGCAGGTGTCTCTACTCTTGCGACGGCCACCGGGACGTGAGGCGTATCCGGGCGATGTGTTTTATCTCCACTCGCGCTTACTGGAGCGCGCCTCAAAACTGAGTGATGAACTCGGCGGCGGAAGTCTTACCGCACTGCCCATTATTGAGACGCAGGCAGGTGACGTGGCGGCCTACATTCCCACGAATGTTATTTCGATTACTGACGGACAGATTTATCTCGAGCCCGATCTCTTTAACTCCGGTGTTCGTCCTGCCATTAATGTCGGCATCTCGGTTTCGCGGGTTGGTGGGAATGCACAGATCAAAGCCATGAAGAAGGTTGCCGGACGATTGCGTCTTGAGCTCGCCCAATATCGTGCTCTGGAAGCGTTCGCGAAGTTCGGCTCGGACCTGGACAAGGCGACGTTGCAACAGCTTCGTCGCGGTGCCCGATTGGTTGAACTGCTGAAGCAAGGGCAGTACGAGCCGATGGCGGTGGAGAAACAAGTGGTCAGCGTTTTCGCCGGAACCAATGGGTACCTTGACGAGATTCCTGTCGAGCATGTTCAACGGTATGAAAGAGAGTTGCACGAGCTCATTGAATTGAAACATCCGGACATCTTTGCGAAGATCGTGGAAGTGAAAGATCTCACAACGGAAATCACCGCAAAACTCAATTCGGTGCT
>Ga0214471_10003137_pt1 | contig 12807 bp, 12 predicted proteins | sample RVTome_5_FD_207665 | JGI IMG/M metagenome (GOLD analysis project Ga0214471, IMG submission 207665) | Soil microbial communities from uranium-contaminated site in the Upper Colorado River Basin, Wyoming, United States - RVT142D155 | ecosystem: Environmental > Terrestrial > Soil > Contaminated >...
GTGGCATCGGCGATCGACCGGCTCAAGCCGGCGCTGTTGGACGCGGCCCAGGCCGCCGCCCACATCCACCTCGACATGGAGCATCGAGACGTGCGGGATCTGACCATCGACCTTCTCGAGGCACTGGTGGGCGATTCAGCTCTCGACAACCTGTCGCTCGGCGTCGTTGTACAGGCCTACCTGCGCGATGCCGAGCGAGACCTCCGGCGCATCATCGAGATTTCGGAGGCGAGGAGCGTCCCCCTCACGGTTCGCCTCGTGAAGGGCGCCTACTGGGACACCGAGACGGTCATCGCAGCGCAGATGGGATGGCTGTCCCCGGTGTGGGCACGCAAGGCCGAGACGGACGCCAGCTACGAGCGCCTCACCCGCATCCTCCATGACCATCACGGAGACGTCCGGGCCGCCTTCGCCAGCCACAACCTCCGCTCGCTCGCCCACGCAGTGGTGAGCGCCCGCCAGTGCGACATCCCCGACCACGGCTACGAGCTCCAGATGCTCTACGGCATGGCCGAACCGGTCCACCTCGCCGTGAAGCGTCTGGGGCTGCGGCTGCGGGTCTACACCCCGGTGGGGCAACTCGTGCCCGGGATGGCGTACCTGGTGCGCCGGCTCCTCGAGAACACGTCCAACGAGAGCTTCGTACGCCACCGCTTCGCCGAAGGCGACGAGCTTGACGCCCTGCTGGAGCCGCCCGACGAGCAGGCCATCGAGGCCGTCTCGGAGGCCGGCCACGATGACGACACCCGACCAGCTGTCGGCGACGGGCGCTCGCCCACCGGCGCCACCGCGCCGAACCGCTACCACCCTGAGCCGGTCGCCGAGTGGCGCCGTCCGCCTGCCCGTCGAGCCATGGCCGGCGCCCTCGATCGCATCAGCGACCAGCTCGATACCGACATCCCGGTGGTCATCGGCGGAGAGCGACGCCGCACCGGCCGTATCCTCCCCTCCCTCGATCCGGGTTGCCCGTCCCGGGTCGTCGCTCGCCAGCATCTGGCCGGACCAGATGACGTCGCCGACGCGATCAGCGCCGCCGCCGATGCCCATCGCGGGTGGGCCGCGACACCGCCGGCTGACCGAGCGGCCGTGCTGTTCGGTGCGGCTGGGTGGATGCGGCAGCGCCGGATCGAGATCGCCGCCCTGGAGGTCTTCGAGGCCGGCAAGCCGTGGGCGGAGGCCGATGCCGACGTGTGCGAGGCCATCGACTTCTGCGAGTACTACGGACGGGAGATGCTGCGTCTCGCCGCCGGAGGCCGGGTGCAGTCCCCGCCGGGCGAGACCAACGTGCTTCGCTACGACCCGCTCGGCGTGGTCGGGGTGATCGCCCCGTGGAACTTCCCGCTGGCAATCCCCTGCGGCATGACCTCGGCCGCCCTCGTCGCCGGAAACGCGGTGGTGCTCAAGCCGGCCGAACAGACTCCGGCCACGGCATCGGTGTTGGTGGACGCCTTCGAGGCCGCCGGTCTTCCGCCGGGTGTGCTCTCCTTCCTCCCTGGCATCGGTTCCGAGATCGGGGGGCAGATGGTCGACCACCCCGGCATCTCCATGATCGCCTTCACCGGCTCGCTGCCTGTCGGGCTCGAGATCCGGCGCCGCGCCGCCGGCCTCGTCGATGGACAGCGCCAGCTCAAACGGGTGGTCTCCGAGCTCGGGGGGAAGAACGCCATCGTGGTCGGCCACGATGCTGACCTCGACCAGGTCGTCCCTGCCGTTGTGCACTCGGCCTTCGGGTTCGCCGGCCAGAAGTGCTCGGCGGCATCACGACTCATCGTGCACCGGAGGTTGTTCGACGAGTGCCTGGCCCGCGTTGCCGAAGCCACCGCCCAGCTACTGGTGGGACATCCCCAGGCGCCGTCCACGGTCGTCGGCCCGCTGATCGACGCCGAGGCCCAGGCCCGTGTCGAGCGCTACGTCGCCCACGAGGAACGCGTGGGCCATGTCGTCGCCCGGGCCCCGGCACCGCCCTCCAACGGGTTCTTCGTCGCCCCTTCCGTCATCGCCGGTGCCGACCCCGCTGACCCCATCGCCTGTGACGAGCTGTTCGGGCCGGTGCTCGCCGTGTTTCCCGCTGAGAGTCTCGAGGCAGGGATCGAGACGGCCAACTCCACCCCCTTCGCCCTCACCGCCGGGGTGTTCACTCGCTCACCGGCGGCAATCGCGTACGCCGTCGAGCGGGTGCGGGCCGGCAACCTCTACATCAACCGAGGGATCACCGGCGCGGTCGTGGGACGTCAACCCTTCGGTGGGTACGGCCACTCGGGGGCCGGTAGCAAGGCCGGCGGCCCCGATTACCTGGCTCATTTCCTCCAGGCGCGGACGATCACGGAGAACACCGTGCGGCAGGGCTTCGCCCCTCCCACCTCCGATGAGAAGACCTGATCGCCTCTGGACGATCGGCCTCAGGCGCCCTGGGCTTGCGTGGCGGTGGCCAGCCGCATCCCCTGGGCGGCGGCGCCGCCGGCGAGGACCAGGATCATGAGCCGCCGGACCAGGCCGACGTCGCGTCCGCCCGTGAGGGCCAGGAGGGCGTCGGCGGCATCGCAGGCCACGCCGAGCTGGAGGAGGCGCGACACCTGGCGGTCCTCGTCGAGTGCATCGATGATGGACATCCCGACGAACACGTCGCGTACCCCGAAGCCGCGGATGATGGCTTTCACACCTCGGTTGCCGGCGGCATCGCCGATCCAGATCCGGCCGACCAACCCGGGTAGGACGAGCATCGTCACCCCGAAGGCAATCCGGACCATCGAGAACTGTCGGGCTTCCTCACGCGCATCGTTCATGGCTGCCGATTCTGTCAGGCGAGCAGCTCGGCTGCCGCGTCGAGCAGCGCATCGACATCATCGGCCGTGTTCCACCCGTGCGGCGACACTCGAACGGCGTCGTCGCGTTCGGAGACCGCCACTCCCCGCTCGCCGATCCCCTCGACCAGCGACGCGGCACTGGCCGACCGGTGATCGAAGCAGACGATGGCTGATCTCGCGCCCGGAGAGCGATCCGACAGCACCCGCCCACCCAGACGATCGACACCCTCGACGAGCTGGTCACCCAGGGATTGGACGTGGTCCCAGATGGCATCAGGCCCGGCGGTGAGCAGCATGGCGGCGCCAGCCCCGAGACCGGCGAGACCGGGACCATTGAGTGTGCCACCCTCGAACCGGAGTGCAGTGTCATCGGGTGGACGCCGGTAGGCCGAGCTGGTCGGATCGGTCCCGAACCATCGCCACCCGTCAGCCCGAACCTCGATCTGGTCCGTGAGCTCGTCGGAGGTCCACGAGAACCCGACACCCTCGGGCGCCAACAGCCACTTGTGGGACCCGCCCACCACCGCATCGACGCCCCATGCCTCGACGTCGCAGGGAATCACCCCGAGGCCCTGGATGACGTCGGCGACGAGCGTCGCGCGTCTCTGGTGGCAGATGTGGGCGAGATCGGCGAGATCGGTGCGGTGGCCCCGGTTGGAGTGAACCCACGTGGTCACCACCATTCGCGTAGGCGCGGCGTCGAGCGCGTGGGCCCAGGCATCGAGCGGGACGCCCCCGGCGACGGGATCCGACACCACCTCGTCGACGGTCACGCCCCGTCGACCCAGGGCCAGGACCGGTAGGCGGGTGGAGGGAAAGTCGTGTGTGGCGATCAGCACCCGGTCGCCAGGCTTCCACGTCAGACCGTCGACGATCCGTGTCAACGCTGTCGTCGTGTTGGCGGCGAACGCGATGCCCTCCTCTCGTCCGCCCACCAGCGATGCCAGGTCGTCGCGCACGGGACGTACCGAGTCGACGCGATCCATGAAGCCGAGACCGCCCCGCTGGCCGGCGTCGTCGAGGAAGGACGTCACCGCGTCGATGACCGGGCGAGGCGGCGCGCAGATGGTGGCGTGATTGAGGTACGCGGTGTGTCCGGCTATGGCGAAGTGGGATCGGGCGAGGGGGGCGGTGCTGACCACACCTTCAGCGTGTCACGACTGGCCGCAAGGTCGGGCACGCCCAATGCGCAACGGGATCTCGGGGATCGTGGCCAGGAGCTCGTATGATGGTCGAACAGGCGGGCGCTCGCGCCCCACGAAGGACACATCGCATGACAGCAACTCGGCGCGACAACATCGTCGGATCGCCCGAGCGGGTCGACGCACCCCGACTGGTCGGCTTCGACCATCTCGAATGGTGGGTGGGGAATGCTCGAGTGTTCGCCGGCTTCCTGGCCTCACACTTCGGCTTCAGCGTCGAGGGGTACGCCGGGCCCGAGACCGGCGTCCGCCACCGCGCCAGCTACCTCCTGCGGCAGGGCGACATCACCTTCGTTGTCAGCGGTGGGCTCGATCCTGCATCTCCGATCGGCCACCACCAGCTCCTCCATGGCGACGGGGTACGCGACATCGCCTTGCGGGTCGACTCGGCCGCTGATGCCATCGGGTCCGCCGTGGCCCGGGGTGCGAACCCGGCGGCCCCGCTCACCGAGGAGTCCGACGGAGAGGGAACGCTGATCACCGCATCGGTGTCCACCTACGGCGATACCATCCACACCTTCGTCGAGCGACACGGTCCGCCCGGGTGGTTCGCTCCAGGCTTCGAGCCTGCCGAGCTGATCACTCCCCCCGGCCAGCGTGTGGGCCTCGCTGCGATCGACCACGTCGTCGGCAACGTCGAGCGGGGCGCGCTCGACGGCTGGGTCACGCACTACGGCACCACCTTCGGCTTCGACGAGCTCGTCCACTTCGACGACCAGCAGATCAGCACCGAGTTCACTTCGCTTCAGTCCACCGTGATGTGGGACGGCGGCGGCGTCGTGCTGCCCATCAACGAGCCGGCCGACGGCCAGCGGAAGTCCCAGATCCAGGAGTACATCGAGCACCACCAGGGCCCGGGAGTCCAACACGTGGCCATGCGGACCGACGACATCGTCGCCGCAACCGATTCCCTGCGCGATCGCGGCGTCCGGTTCCTGTCGGTCCCACCGGCGTACTACGACGACGCCAGGCGCCGGATGCAAGGGATCGACCTCCCGTGGGACGACCTGGCTCGATTGGGCATCCTCGTCGACCGCGACAAGCAGGGTCATCTGCTCCAGATCTTCACCGAGGTGCTCACCGATCGTCCCACGATCTTCTGCGAGATCATCCAGCGCGAGGGATGCCGCGGGTTCGGGGTGGGGAACTTCAGGGCCTTGTTCGAGGCGATTGAGCGAGAGCAGGAGCGACGCGGCAACCTGTAGCCGTGGGTCGACATCTGATGGCCGTGGTGGCTGCGTGCGTCATGTTGTCGGCTGCATGTGGTTCGTCGGGGGCGGGATCGTTGGCTGACGACCCGAGCGCCTCGCCGCCCGATGGGATGGCACCCGAGCGTTCCCGTGCCCTGGGGGCGCACCGGCTGTGGGATTCGCTCGCTCCGCTTCCCGGAACGGTTCCGATGGAGGCACCTCCTCCGATCACGGGACATGCGGCGGCCGACGCCCGGCTTCGGCGCCTGGCCGAACGGCGCGGGTATCGAGATCAGTCGATCGCCGTCGTCGCCAAGATGCACGACGACGTCACGCTGGCCGTCGACCGGTTGATCGCCGCCGCGGCCGGCGACGGCGTCGTGCTGAGGGTGACCTCGGGCTTTCGCTCCATCAGCGCCCAGCGGGGGATCGTGCTCGACAAGCTCGACCGCTTCTGCATCGACTGGCGGGGGAGCAGGTGCGATCCCGATCTGCTCGCGTCCGGCGCGGCCGATCCCGTCATCGAGGAGGTCCTGGCCGTGAGCTCGCTTCCCGGTCACTCCTCCCATCACACCGGTTGGGTGATAGACCTCGGCGACGACACCGAGCCTTTCATCGAGCCGGGAACGCCGGGCTATGAGTGGCTGACGGCGGATGACGACGCCAACGCTCGCCGGTTCGGATTCGCACCCCGCTACCCGATCGGCGGCCCACCGATCGGTCCGGACCCCGAGCCGTGGGAGTGGTTCTACGCCGGACGTGACGATCTGGCGCCGTTCGGCAACGATGTCGCCTCGTGAAGCTGGCGAGATATCGGAGAGGTGACGGGACAGACCAGTGCGGCCTCGTCGACGGCGATCACGTGGTGCCGGTGGGCACGGGTGACGACCTGCTCGAGCTGGCCATGCGCCGCCGGTTGCTCCCGGCCACCGGCCCGCCGGTCTCCGTCGGCGACGTCGAGCTCCTCGCTCCGGTGCCTGAACCGCCTTCGATTCGCGACTTCTACGCCTTCGAAGCCCACGTCGCCACCGCTCGTCGTGGTCGCGGCCTCGAGATGGACCCCGATTGGTATCAGATGCCGGTCTTCTACTTCTCCAATCCCGCCGCCGTGTTCGGTCCCGACGAACCGATCCCCGTGCCTCCGGGATGTCAGGCCTTCGACTTCGAGCTCGAGGTGGCGGCGGTGATCGGCCACGACGTCGATGGAGCCGATGCGTCAGCGGAGTGCATTGCCGGCTTCACGATCATGAACGACTGGTCAGCGCGCGATCTCCAGGCCCGTGAGATGCGCCAGGGCCTGGGCCCGGCCAAAGGCAAGGACTCCGCCACCTCGCTGGGACCGTGGCTCGTCACGCCCGACGAGCTCGGCGGGTGGGAGTTGGCCAAGCCCCGGGCGACCATGACGGCGCGCATCGATGGCCAGGTGGTGTCCAAGGGCGAGCTCGGTGACATCCACCACAGCTGGGACGATCTGGTGCGGCATGCCGCCAGCGGGACGCGCCTGCGTGCCGGCGACGTCATCGGCTCGGGCACCGTCGGCACCGGCTGTCTGCTCGAGCTCCGCATCAGCGCGGAGGCCGAGGGGGAGGAGCCCCCGCCGTGGCTCGACGATGGAGCGGTGGTCGAGCTCGAGGTCGAAGGCCTGGGTGTGCTCCGCAATCGCATCGGAGTTCCCGCCGGCGGCGATCGGGCCTCGACCGCCTGATCATCGCTACGATTGAACGGCTTGCTTCCTCTGCTCGCTGCTACAGTCACCGCCTCACGGGCCGTTAGCTCAGTTGGCTAGAGCACCTGCATGACGCGCAGGGGGTCAGGGGTTCAAGTCCCTTACGGCCCACCCGTAAACTTCCAGGTCAGCGGGGGTGTCGTCGCGTCCGGCCTCGGCATGGTCGAGGGGGGCCAAAGGGGAGCGTCCGTCACGGTGCGTTGCCCTCAAGGGCGAGGACCGTGCGTATCGAGTCCGGGTCGGCGACCATCGCGTCGTCTACGAGGTCCACGCCGATCGCCTCGTCGTACTCGTCATCTGGGTAGGCCATCGCCGCGACGTCTACAAGCCGTGACCGATCGCATCACGCACTGCGATCCGACCGATGGCAGCCACGCCAACCGGTCCCGCGCGATGCCGATAAGCGCGGGCCTGGCGTCCAGGCCCCGATGGGACTCGGAGCGGCTGATCGGTGCGGCGAGCGTGTCAGGCGAGGCCGAGAACCGTGGCCAGCGCCTCGTCAACGCCCCACTGTTCTTCGGGGCTCAGGTGGCCACAGAGATCTCCGAGCCGTGAGGCGTCGACAGCGCCGAGTTGTTCGACGAGCACGCGAGTCGTCTGGCCTTCGAGGTCGATCTTGGGCCGGAAGGATGCAGCGCTGGCGCTGGTGGATGTAGGAGCCACGAGCACGACGGAGCGTGGCGGGAACTCGTTGGCTTGGACGACGATGCCGTAGCGGTCGCCGTGTTGTTCGTGTCCAACGCCCTTGGGCAGCTTGAAGCGGTACACGTCACCCCGGAGCACGGAGTGATTCCATCAGGCCGACGACCGCGAGCATCTCTTCCCTGTCGTCATCGTCCGCCTCCAGCGCTGCAACCTCAGCGGCGAGTGCTGATCGTTCCCGCAGTCGTCGAGCCGACGCGATCAGTGAACTGCGGATGGCGTCAGATCTGGACATCCCGGCGGCTTCCAACGCGCGGAGCGCTTGTTCGGCTTCGTCATCGAGCCGTACAGAGATTGCTCGGGCCATGTCAGGAGTGTAGTACAGAACGTGATACATGACCGTTGGCGGAAATGACAATCGTGCCGTGGTCCTGGGGCGAGAAGAGTCCGGGGACCAGGAAGGCGCTGAGTTCGTTGCGATCGAGCCCGTTGGTTGTGGGACTCGTAGTCCAGCTTCGGGCGTCGCACGTGCACGACCGGTGAGTGCTCGATCGCCCCTTCCTCGGCGGCGGATCGGTAGAAGCCGGCAAGGGTGGAGAGGCGGCGGCCGATCGTGGCCGGGGCCTTGCCCTCGTCTTCGAGGTGGCGTGCGTACACCTCGATGTGGGTCCGAATGGGACCACCACGAGCCGATCAAGCCAGTTGGACGTGCTGCTGGGGTTTCGGCTCCGGTGTCAACGTGACCGGGCGACCGACGATGCGTGAGCGAGAAGGTCCGAGACGCTCAAGAGGCGGCCGGCCTCAGCCAACAGGATCTCGCCGCCTGTCGGGAACCGTCGCAGGGTGACCTCGGTAGTTGCGCGTTCGATGGCCGTCGAACACGCAACTCCGCGAGGCGTTCCCGACGTTGCCGGTTCTGTCCGCGGTACCCTTTGTGGCGATGGCGATGAAGGCCGAGGACCTGCTGCGCGAGGCACTCTCGCTGCCCGACGACGAGCGGGCCGGGCTCGCTGCGGAGTTGTTGGCCAGTCTTGACGAGGCTGGCGACGATCCCGACGTGGTCGAGGCCGAATGGGCTGCAGAGATCCAACGGCGCGTGGATGCCGTTGAGGCCGGTGAGGTGTCGGCGAAGAGTTGGGAGTCGGTCAGAGAACGGCTTCTCGCCAAGCGTTCCAGGTGACGCGCAGGGTCGAGTTCATCCCTGCAGCATCCCAGGAGATCGAGGACGCGGATGACTGGTTCGAGACGCGGCGCGAGGGGCGGCCCCCGCTACAGCAGCGCCTTCACGCTGCTCCCCATGAGGTCGAGGAAGTTGTGGCGGTAGAAGCGGCCGCGCACGTCGTCGCTCCGATCGCCGAGGGAGCGCTCGAACCGCTCGAAGGGCTTCCGGCCGCCCTCCACGTGGGGGTAGTCGGAGGAGAACATGCAGATCTCGGGGCCGCTGTTGTCGATGATCCAGCCCACGTCCTCGGTGGGGTAGGGCGTGACCCGAACCTGCCGGCGCACGTACTCCGTCGGGCTCAACGAGAGCGCCTGGAGGCGCTCCTCGTGCCGGCCGAATGCCTCGACGGCTGACTCCATCTGCCGTAGCCACGACGGAAGCCAGCCGGCGCCCTGCTCTATCACCCCGAGACGCAGGCCGGGGAAGCGCTCGAGCACGCCGTCGAAGATCATGGTGGCGAGCGTCTGCATCGGCGGGTGGGGGATCCCCAGGTAGTCGACCGACCGGAAGTTCTCCTCACCGCCATGGAAGTCGGGCGGGACCGGGAGCCCGTTGTTGAAGTAGCCCGGCTCGATGAGGTCGCCTGTGCCTCCCACGTGGAAGACCGTCGGCACCTCCGCCTCCTCCGCCTGCCGCCACACCGGGTCGAGACCGATGTGGCTGGGGGAGTGGCCCGGCGGGCAGCCCGACGCCACCAGCAGCGCCGCCGCACCCATCTCCAGGGCTTCTCCGGTCATGGCGCCGGCCCGCTCGAAGTCGGCGAGCGGCACGTAGCAGGTCGGCAGCAGCCGGGGGTCTACCGAGCAGAACTCCACCATCCCGCGGTTGTGAGCGCGGGCGGCGCCGTAGGCGAGGTCGAGGTCTCCGGAGTGCTCCATGTCGCGCAGGCGCCGGTTGTGGAACGTGTTGAACATCAGCTGGCTGGAGAAGCCGAGGAGGTCGAGCGCCCGGGGCCGGTCTTCGGCGATGAACCCCCCGGTGGCGGCGAAGTTCTTCCGGGTCATGATCTCGGCCTGTTCGTCCCGGCGGTGCTCGGGTGAGGCGTGCTTGGCCGCCAGCCGCTCGAACGCGGCGGCGAGATCCCGTTGCTGCTCCTCCACGTCGCCGGTCTGGCGAAGCTCGTTGCCCCCGGGGTAGCGAAGCGGCTCGATCCGTTCCCTGATCCCGGGATCGGCGTGGTCGGCCAGCCAGGTGGGTGTCTCCATGAGGTGGGCGTCGGCGTCATGCACCACCCGACCCTCAACGTACGGCATAGACCCTCCTCCGCTGAGCGCGGTCCTGCGCCATGTTGGCATCCCGCGTCGTCTCATGGTGGAAGATGGTCACAGCCGACGAGGGAGATTGGGACATGGTCGACGTGATCGAGACACCCATGCCGGGCGTGGGCGTGCGGTATGGCATGACGGCTCGCAGTGGCCGGGCCCTGGGAGTCGTGTCCCACCACACCGGTCGTCGGGACCTCATCGTCTACGACGCTGCTGATCCCGATGCCGCGCTCGTGGCCGTCGAGCTCACCGAAGACGAGGGGAAGGCTTTGGGTGAGCTCCTCGGTGGCAGTCGAATCGTGGAGCAGATCCAGGACCTCGTCCACCAGGTGGAGGGTCTGATGATCGACTGGGTGCGGGTGGGGGAAGACGCCGAGCTCGCCCATGAGACCCTCGGCAACGCAGCGGTGCGCACCAAGACAGGAGCGAGCGTGGTGGCTCTGGTCCGGGGTGATGAAGCGATCCCGGCCCCCGGCCCCGACGACCAGCTCCTACCCGGGGACACCGCGGTGGTGGTGGGAACTCCACACGCGGTGAGGGCGCTGGCTCAGCTGCTTCACTCCGAACGCTAGAGCTCGACCGCCGTGGACACTGCGTCCTCGACGCTGCTGCTCGAGCTCGGCGTCGTCGTGCTGGCCCTGGCGATCGTGGCGCGCCTGGCCCGGCGGGTGGGTCTTCCGGCGATCCCCTTCTACCTCCTCGCCGGGCTCGCCTTCGGCCAGGGTGGCATTGCCGATGTGGGCGCAGCGGAGCAGTTCATCGAAGTCGGGGCCGAGATCGGCGTGATCCTCATGCTGCTGATGTTGGGGCTCGAGTACTCGGCCGAGGAGCTGGTCACGAACCTGCGCCGGTCGGTGGGAGCTGGTGTGGTCGACATGGTGCTGAACTTCGTGCCGGGTCTGGCCGCCGGCCTTCTGCTCGGGTGGGACCTCCTCCCTTCCGTGTTGCTCGGTGGCGTCACCTACATCTCGTCGTCGGGAGTGGTGGCCAAGCTGCTCGCGGACCTCGACCGGGTGGGAAACCGCGAGACGCCCGTGGTGCTCACGTTGCTCGTGATCGAGGACCTGGCCATGGCGGCGTACCTGCCGATCGTGGGTGGGATCCTGTTCGGCGGATCCCCCGCCAAGACCGTCGTCACGGTGGTGGGTGCGATGGTCGTGGTGGCAGCGGTGCTCGGGATGGCGCTCCGCTGGGGCGACAGGGTGAGCAGCCTGGCGCTGAGCGGATCGAGCGAAGTCCTGATGCTCACGCTGCTCGGGGTCACACTCGTGGTGGCGGGTCTGGCCGAGCGGATCCAGCTCTCCGCGGCGGTCGGAGCGTTTCTCGTGGGCATCGCCCTCTCTGGTGAGGTGGCCTCGTTGGGGCGGGGCCTCCTCTTGCCCCTCCGCAACCTGTTCGCCGCCGTGTTCTTCATGTTCTTCGGGCTCAGCGTGGACCCCACCCTCATCCCCGAGGTGGCCCTCGTTGCCGGAAGCCTTGCTCTCGTGACGACCGTGACCAAGGTGGCCACCGGGTGGTGGGCGGCTGGGCGCGAGGGGATCGGCAAGCGGGGCCGGATGAGGGCGGGAACAGCGTTGGTTGCTCGCGGGGAGTTCTCCATCGTGATCGCCACACTCGGCGTGCAGCGAGAGGCCGACCTGGGCGCCTTGGCGGCGGCCTATGTGATCTCGCTGGCGGTGATCGGTCCGCTGCTGAGCCGCTTCGCCGACTCGCTGGCCACCCTCACCGACGGCCGCGCCGGCTACCCCCGCGCCGGCCACTCCCGCCCGAGCGTCTAACTAAGGACGTGAGCGGATAGGTGCCATGTCAGGTGGTTGCTGGGCCCCATCGGTTGCGGTAGTCGATGAGTCGGCCGATGATGAGCACAGCGGTGGCGAGGCGGAGAGCGGCGTGGCGGTGGCGGTTGCTTCGGTCGGTGCTGCGGCGGAGCTGGCCGTAGTTCGACCACCAGGTGTTGGTGGCCTCGACTATCCAGCGCAGCCCGAGTGTGAGCCGGTGTGGCTCGCCGGGCTTGGGCTTGGTCCCTCGCCGTTGGATGTCGAGATCGTTCATGCCGCGGTCTTCGAGCCGGTCGCGCACGGCGGGGTAGTCGTAGCCGCGGTCGAGGGACAGGGTGCCGATGTCGTCGAGCAGGCCGGTGGTGTCGATGGCATCGATGGTTGGTCCGAGCAAGTGGATGTCGTTGCGGTTCGCGCCGTCGATCGCGACGCCGACGGGGATGCCGGCGCGGTCGGAGGCTACGGACCACTTCCAGCCCAACTTCCCGCGATCCACGGGGCTTGGCCCGGTTCCCTCACCACCGCAGGGTGCCTTGTGGATCGACCCGTCGAGGGCGACGACGTCGAGGTCGAGCTCGATGATGCGGTCATACGCGGCGAGCGCTTCGGTGGCGAGGGCGTCGAAGACGCCGGCGTCGATCCACTCGTCGCGGCGGGCTCGCAGGGTGGTGTCGGAGACCTCGAAGTCGAGGATCGCTTCGATGTCGACCCACGACGAGCCGGTCACCAGCCGGATCAGCAGGCCCCGGAAGCAGACTTCGTCGGGCACGCGTGGCCGGTGACAGCCAAGCGGATGCGACCGGTCCGGTGCTGGAAGCAACGGTTCGATCGTCTGCCAGATGACCCGTCCCACCTCAGGGTCCAAAGCGCGTGTCATGATCGCGAGTGCCTCCACTGGTCGTTGGTTTGTGAGAGCACTCGCATCAAACGCGAGACACCCCAACGACCGGTGGATGGTCACCTATCCGCGCGGCTCCT
>Ga0214471_10003138_pt1 | contig 12806 bp, 10 predicted proteins | sample RVTome_5_FD_207665 | JGI IMG/M metagenome (GOLD analysis project Ga0214471, IMG submission 207665) | Soil microbial communities from uranium-contaminated site in the Upper Colorado River Basin, Wyoming, United States - RVT142D155 | ecosystem: Environmental > Terrestrial > Soil > Contaminated >...
CCTCGAGGCCGCGCTCGGCGAGCGCGGCCTCGATCCGCTCGATGGCCGCGACGTCGAGCAGCGGGCGTTCGCAGGCGGCGCAGTGCAGCACCGGAATCGGGCTGCCCCAGTACCGCTGCCGGGACAGGCACCAGTCGGGACGGGACTGCAGCATGCCCGCGATGCGTCCGAGCCCCGCGTCCGGCACCCAGCGCACGCCGCGGACGGCCTCGAGCAGCATCGCGCGGAACGGGTCGGTCACGCGCAGAAACCACTGCGGCGTCGCGCGGAAAATGACCGGCTGTTTGCACCGCCAGCAGTGGGGATAGGAGTGCTCCAGGGGCTCCTCCCGTAGCAGGAGGCCCCGGGCCGTCAGATCCCGGATGATGTCGGGCGTCGCGTCCCATACCGTCCGGCCCGCCCACGCCGGCACCTCCTGCGTGAACCGCCCGCGCTCGTCCACCGGCGAGAGCACCTCGAGCCCCGCCGAGCGGCCGATGAGGAAGTCTTCATGCCCGTGTCCGGGCGCGATGTGGACCACGCCCGTGCCCTCGGTCAGCGAGACCCCGGCATCGAACACGGCGCGCGACCCGCGCGCCGCCAGCGGCGCCCGGCAGACCATGCCGTCCAGGGCGCGCCCGTCGAACTCGGCGACCCGCGCGGCGCCGGGCGCCCCGAGCTTGGCCAGGAACGCCTCGGCGACGTCGGAGGCGACCACCAGCTGGCTCGTCCAGCGCGCGTCCGTGAACACCGCATACCGGGCGTCCGGATGGAAGCACAGCGCCACGTTCGCCGGCAGCGTCCAGGGCGTCGTCGTCCAGGCCACCACCGCCGTCGGGCGGCCGAACGCGTCCCGCGCGTCTGCCGGCAGTCCCGCCGGCGCGCGCTCGACCGGGAACGCCACGTAGATCGACGCGTCGCGGCGGTCCTCGTACTCGACCTCCGCCTCCGCCAGCGCGGTTTCGCACGTCGCGCACCAGTACACCGGCTTCATGTCGCGCACGATGTATCCCCTGCGCACGAGCTCCTTGAACGACCGGAGCACCGTCATCCCGTACTCGGCCGACATCGTGAGGTACGGGCGCGCCCAGTCCCCGACCACGCCAAGCCGCTTGAACTGCTCCCGCTGGATGCCGACGTATCGCTCCGCGTACGCGCGCGCGAGGCCGCGGAACTCATGCTGGGCGATGTCGCGCTTGGTGAGCTTCCGCTCCTTGAAGAGCTGGTGCTCGATCGGCATCCCATGGCAGTCCCAGCCCGGCACATACGGCGCGTCGTAGCCCCGGAGCACCTTGTAGCGCACGATGACGTCCTTGAGGATCTTATTCAGGGCGTGCCCGATATGGATATCCCCGTTGGCGTACGGCGGGCCGTCATGCAGCACGAACGTCTCGGCGCCGGCGCGCGCGCGGCGCATCAGTCCGTACAGGTCCTCGGAGTCCCATCGGGCCAGGAACGCCGGCTCGCGCTCCGGAAGATTGGCCTTCATCGGAAACGTCGTCTTCGGAAGATTCAACGTGGTTTTATAGTCCATGACAATTATGCGGCTGAGACCGGCGAGCGATCATGCCGGCGCGGGAGAGCAGACGTGCATGTGTGCATTCGTGCAGAGCTTCGATTGTTGATGCCACTGCATCCCCGAGAAGCCGAAAGTGGAAGCTGGATGTCGTCGTGGTGTATCGGCGTTGCCATGTTACTTGTTGCTTCTTGCTGGTTGCTTGTTGCTGGTCGCTAGCCCTTTGTCGCTAGCCAAGGCGATGCGACAGGTCGTAGAGGGACGCCACGAGGAACAGCCGGAGAAACCAGATGCCCAGGAGCGCCGCCAGCGGCGAAAGATCCAGCATGCCCACGACCGTAAACGGCAGCGTGCGGCGGATCCAGGCGAACACCGGCTCGGTCACCGCCCGCAGGAATTGCACGACCGGGTTGTACGGATCCGGACTGACCCATGAAATCATCACCGAGACGAAGATGACGAAACTGTAGATCCACAGGACCCGGTCGATGATGACCGCAGTCGCCTGCAAGAGATTGCCGAGCACGAACATCGCGATCCCTCCGTTCGCCTGCTCCGCGCCACGCTACCGCGCGGCGCGCGACAAGGCCCGCGAGCGCGCCGCCGCCGCCCGCACGGCACCGACGATGGCGGCATGCGCGCGGCGGGCCGCCAGCACCTTGAGCGCCGCCTCGGTCGTGCCCCGTTTGGACGCGACGGTGGCGATCCACTCGTCAGGGTCCCGCCCGCCCCGTTCAAGCAGCGCCAGCGCGCCGCGCAGCGTCGCGGTAACCGCGCGGGCCGCGAGCGGCGCCGGCAGCCCGAGAGATACCGCCGCCTCCCTCCACGCGCGCACGAGGTACAACACGTACGCGGGCCCGGACCCGCTGACGGCCGTGACCGCGTCGAAGTGCGACTCCGGCAGCTCGACGACCTCGCCCACCGTGGCGAAGATCGCCGCCACCGCGCGCCGGTGGCGCGCGGTGCACCGACGGCCGAACGCGAGCGCGGCGAATCCGGCTCCCGCCGTCGCCGGCAAGTTCGGCATGACCCGCGCCACGGGCATGCCGGGCAGCCGGGATTCGAGCCACCCGAGCCGGATGCCCGCCGCGATCGAGATGACGAGCGTCCGGCGATCCATCGCGCCCGCGAGATCCCTCAGCGCGCCGGCAAGCTGCTGGGGCTTGACCGCCAGCACCAGCACCCGGCACTGGCGCGCCACCGCGCGGTTGTCCCGCGTGACGGATGCGCCCGAGCGCCTGAGCGCGCGGCGCGCCGCGGCCGAGGGATCCGCGACCCAGAGCCGGCCCGCCGGCATGCCCGCCGCCCGCAGGCCCACCGCCAGGGCGCGGCCCATGGTTCCGCCTCCGATCACGCCGACGCTCGTCGTCCTGAGCTGCGCCGGCACGGACGCGCGAGGCGCCGTCATGCTCCGAGCGCCGTCCGCGCGCCGAATATCGCCGTCCCGATCCTCACGATGTCCGCTCCCTCTTCCACGGCCACGTCGAAATCCTCGGACATCCCCATCGACAGCGCAAGCGACGTCGCCGGCCATCCGAGCCCGGCGGCGATCTCGTCGCGAAGCTCCCGCATCCGGCGAAAGACAGGACGCGCCGACTCGGGATCGTCCGACCAGGGCGCGATGGCCATCAACCCGGCCAGGCGAAGGTGCGCGGAACCCGCCGCCCGGCTGGCGAGCGGCTCCGCCAACTGAGGCGCGCAGCCGTGCTTCGCGGGCTCGCCCGCCACGTTCACTTGGATGAAGACGTCAAGCGTGCCCGCCTGAGGCGCGGCAGCGCGGTGCGCCTCGAGCGCGTCGATAAGCTCCCCGGAGTCCGCCGAGTGCACCGCATCGAACAGGACCGCCGCGAGCTTGGCTTTGTTGCGCTGCAGATGCCCGATCAGATGCCAGCGGCCGCGCCGGCCTTCGCCCCGGCCGAGGAGCTCGAGCTTGCTCCTGGCCTCTTGGACCCGGCTTTCGCCGAACGCGTCCAGGCCCAGCGCCGCGGCCGCCCGGATCCGCTCAAGCGGCACGCCCTTCGTGACGGCCAGCAGGGTGACGGACGCCGGATCGCGGCCCGCCCGGCGGCAGGCTTCGCCGACGCGCCGGCGAACTTCGGCCACGTTGGACGCCAGCATGCGGAGTATTTTAGCATACGGATTACACGGATTCAGATTGGATTGCACGGATTCAAAGAGGATGACACAGATTGACGATTCAATCCGTATAATCCGTTGTGAATCCGTATAATCCGGCAGTGAAAAACCCGGGACTGTCCCGGGTTTTAATTGGGGACTGTCCCGGGTTTCCCCGGGTTTTCCAGCTCAAACGCGGGGACAGCCCCGAGGACCACATTCGCGTACCGTGCACCGGAACGCAATTCGCAGTGTCGCGTAACGCGCAACGCGTAACGTGGGTCTCAAGCGTGATACATGCGGGCCAGTTCCCGAGGTGCCATCCCGCCGGAAGCGGGGTGGCTCCGAGGGGGCTGGGCCGCTCGAAATGAGGTCAAAGCTGGTCGGAAGCTGGAAGCTGAACGTCGAAGGGGCATGGGGCGCGGGGCGAGGGGCGGGGGAACTGGGGAGCTATGGCAAAATTCGGAATTCAGAATTGGGAATTCGGAATCGGACGCTCGTCATTCCGCATTTCGAACTCCGCATTCCGAATTTGGCACAGTTGCTGGTCCCTTGTTGCTGGTAGCTTGTCGCTTGTTGCTAGAAATACTCAACGAGGACGGCTTTGGCGCGCTCGAGCACGCGGCCGAGCGGGCCGCCCGGCGAAGCCAAGGCCGCTCCGGCGCGCGGGCGCGAGGCGAGCTCGAGGAGTCCGATGGCCGGGCAGAGCGCGAGTTGCCGGGAGAGGTCGGCGGAGCGGTGCGTGCGCGGGCTCCGGCAGAGCGCCGTCGGGATTCCGAGCGTGCGCTCCACCCATTCGACGAAGCCGTCCATCAGCGCCGCGCGTCCGGCCACCAGCACGAGGTCGGGCTTGGGTTCGCCTCCGAGCACGGTCCTGATCCCCTCTTCCAAGCGAGCCCAGGCCGCGTCCAAATGGGCCCGGACGCGCTCTTCACGGCTGGCGGTGCCTTCCCGGATTGAGGCGGTGGCCTGCTCGAGCGTCACGTCAAGCTCCCGGGCGAGATCCCGCGCCAGGCTCACGCCGCCCCACGGCTCGACCCGGCAGGCGGTCAGCACCCCTGCCTCGAACACCGCGAGATCGATCGAGAGCCCTCCGAGATCGATGACGAGCACTCGCCCACCCGCGGACCGTTCGTCCGCCGCCCCGGCCAACGCGGCCGCCGGAGCGTACCGAACGTCCAATGCTTCCAGCCCGACCGATTCCACCGCTTCCAGGAGCGTCCGGCGCACGGCCACCGGCATCGTCACCAGAAGGAAGTCCCCCTGGAGGCGCGTCGCGCAAAGCCCTCGGGGATCGCCGACACGCGCGAACCCGTTGCCGGCGTAGCCCAGACATTCCATATGCAGCACGTCCCGGTCAATCGCCAGCGACTGGTTGAGGGCCGCAGTCCGCAACCGCGCGACGTCCCGCGCCTTGACCGCCACGGGCTCGTCAGCGATCGGCACCGCCGCCCGCACCCGTTCGCTCTGGAGCGCCGGGTGGGACAGGCAGACGAGCGCGCGGGTCAGTTCCGCGGTGACGCCGGTCGCGTCGATCGCCGCTTCGATCGCGCGCGCCACGACAAGCGGATCCGGCACGCCCGAGTCGTTCGGCGCCGGATACGGCTCGACGCCGCTGCCGAGCAGTTCCCAGCCCGGCGTGCGCTCGTGGCTGAGGCCGATGGCGCAGGCGACCTTGGTCCATCCGATGTCCAACGCCACCACCGGCTTCGCCGTCATCCCGCATTCTCGTGCGTGCTCATCCCACTTCCGTCAACATTGGGCATGGGACACGTTATGGTACGGAGCACGGGGCGAGGGGCGGGGTAACTGGGGAGCGATTGCAAAATTCGGAATTCGGAATTGGGAATTCGGAATCGGACGCTCGTCATTCCGCATTCCGAACTCCGCATTCCGAATTTGGCACAGTTGCTGGTCTCTGGTTGCTTGTCGCTTGTCGCTTGTTGCTTGTCGCTTGTTGCTCGTTGCTTGTCGCTCGTTGCTTGTTGCGATCGTCTTGAAAATGTTTCGAAGCCCATGTGCTATGTGCGGGGCGCCACAACCGGATCGTCGAATCGCAGATCGATGTACCGGACCGCCAGGTCCCGACGCCCGATGGCCGCCATCGTGTCCCGCAGGCGGCGCAGGTTCACCGCCAGCTCCGCTTCGGACCCGCAGCGGATTTCGGTGCTGTCATCGATCAGAAACCGCAGCTGCCGGGGGTTGGAGACGTCCAGCTCGCTGAGCCGGCGGTCCGCCAGCGCCGGCGCACGGCGCAGCTGCTCCAGCACCCGCAGCGCCAGCTGCAGCCGCTCATCCGCGTTGCGGCGTCCGACGTGCAGCGCCGCGCCCAGGCGTCCGACGCCGTGCACCCGCGGCAATCCCTCGTCGGCCTCCGTCCCCTCGGGCAGGATGAAGCCTTCCGCATCGACCGGAAGCCAGCCGTTCACCCGCACGAACGCCACCGGTTCCCGCTCGATGACGTCGATGCGAATCCGGTCGGGCAGGTCCCGAATCACCCGCACGTGCTTGAGCGTGGGCCGCTGGCGCTCAAGCGCCCGGGCGAGCTGACCGATGTCCACCTGCCAGATATTGCTGCCCATGAGCGAAGGATCAATCGTCAGCCCCGAGCCCGGCGGCATCGTCACGCGCGTCACCCGGAACGCCTCCGCGCGGTTCGTATGGTCCCACAACAGCCAGACGGCGGCCGCCGTCAGGGCGCAGCCGGCCGCCAGCGACGGGTGCTGCCAGAGCCACCGCACGCCGCCCCAGAGCCATCCGCCGAACCGCGGGATCACGCCCACGACGGACCGCCGCCGTATCCGTCTGCTGGCCATCAGCGCCCGCCTTCGCCTGCCGCCGCGGCCGCCGCCGGCAGCCAGGCCAGCTGCACCAGCGTCTCGCAGAGGGCGCCGTAAGACAGCCCCACGCAGGCCGCCGCTTTCGGCAGCAGGCTCGTCGGAGTGAATCCGGGAATCGTGTTCACCTCGAGGACCACGGGCGTGCCGTCCTCGCGCAGGATGAGATCGGTCCTCGAGAAGTGCCGCGCCCCGATCGCGCGGTGCGCCAGCCAACCGGCGTCCTGCACCCGCCGGGCGGACGCCTCATCCAGCGCCGCCGGCACCTCGTACCGGGTCTCGCCCGCGGTGTACTTCGCGTCGAAATCAAAGAAGGCATGACGCGGGACCACGCCCACGACCGGCAACACGCGCTCGCCCACCACGCCGACGGTCAGCTCCCGGCCGCGGACATACTCCTCGATGAGCACCGGCGCGCCGAACGCGGCCGCCGCCTCCACGGCCCGCGCCCACTCCTCGGGACGCTCCACCAGCGACACGCCGAGGCTCGAGCCTTGATTCGACGGCTTGACGACCGCCGGCAGTTCCCCTTCGCGCGGCCACCCGGCCGTTTCGGCCGCGCCCGGCGCCAGCACGCGGCAGCGCGGCACCGCCAACCCCGCCGCGGTAAACGCGGCGCGCGAGGCGATCTTGTCCATCCCCAGCCGGCTGGCCGCCACCTCGGAGCCCGTGTAGGCGATGTGCAACTCCTCGCAGACCTCCTGAATGGTGCCGTCCTCGCCGAAGGGCCCGTGCAGCGCAATGAACGTGACGTCGGGGCGGCGCTGCGTCATGTGGCGCCGGACGGCGTCCGCCGCGTCGGCGGCCGTGCCGTGCCGCGGCAGTTCAAGCGTTTCAACGTCCCAGCCGAGCTCCGCGAGCGCCAGCGCGACCCCCCGTCCGCTCTTCAGGGAGATGCCGTGCTCGCCCGACGGCCCGCCCATGAGGACGGCGACGGAGCCGTGCGCGCTCATCGCAGGGCTTCCGCCTCGGCCGCCGGCTGCGGCAGCCGCCAGGACTCGCCGAGGATCCGGATCTCCGGGAGCAGCTCGACGCCGAAGCTCATCCGCACGGACCGCTGCGCGTGCTCCATGAGCGCGAGCACGTCCGCGCAGGTGGCCGCGCCCACGTTGACGATGAAGTTCGCGTGCCGCTCGGAAATCCGCGCATCGCCGATCCGGGCGCCTTTGAGCCCCGCGGCGTCCAGCAGCCGGCCGGCCGGCGAGCCCGCCTCCGGCGGATTGCGGAACGCGCAGCCGGCCGACGGCAGCCGCAGCTCCTGCGTGAGGTTCCGCCGCTTGAGCACGGCATCGATGCGCGCGGCGGCCTCATCCGCGGACACCCGGGGGAACTCCAGCAGCACGTCGGTGATGATGCCCGTTGGGAGCGGCGTATACCGGTATCGGAACTCGAGGCGCTCCCGCGGCAGGCGGTGCAGCGTGCCGTCGAAGCCGACGAGCCGCACCTCGCGGACGAACCGGCCGATCCCCTGGGCGTTCATCGCCACCGCCCCGCCCACCTGACCGGGCAGCCCCGCCAGCGTCTCCACCCCGCCCCAGCCGCGCACGGCCGCCAGCGTCACCACCCGCTGGGTGAGCAGCGCCGCGCCGCAGAGCACCTGCGCCTCGGGCGCCCCCGGCCGCGCGAGCTCCTCCACCCGGCGGAACCCCAGCCCCAGCTTTACGACGAGCCCGCGGACGCCGCGGTCGGCGGCGAGCGTGTTGGTCCCGCCCCCCAGCACCGACACCGGCAGCTGCAGGCGCGCCGCGCCGCGCAGCGCATCCATCAGCTCCTGCGGATGCTGCGGCTCCGCGAACCATTCCGCCGGTCCGCCGATGCGGAAGCTGGTGTGGTTGGCGAGCGGTTCGTTACGACGGACGCACGTCGGCGGCCAGGTCATGGCAGAGCTCTCCGATATCGCCGGCTCCAAGCACGTAGATCGTGTCCCCCGATGACATGACCCGCCGGACATAGGTCGTCAGATCGGGCTTGGGCACGTAGTGCACCCAGGGATGCCCCTGGGCGCGGATCAGCGCGGCGAGCCGCTCGCCGCTCACCCCGGGAATCGGGGATTCGAACGCCGGGTAGATGTCCGTCACGATGACGCCGTCCGCCCGGTCGAAACAGCGCGTGAATTCCTGCTCCAGACTCTGCGTGCGGGAATAGCGGTGCGGCTGGAAGACGACCAGCCGGTGCCTCCCGTCGAGCGCGCCGGAGGCCAGCGTGGCGCGGATTTCCGACGGGTGATGCGCGTAATCCTCCACGAGCACGATGTCGCCGGGCAGGCGCGTCGCCTGGAAGCGCCGCTGGGTGCCCTGGTAGCGTCCGAGGGCGTCCCGGACGGTCACCATCGGGATCTCAAGCGTGAGGGCCATGCTCATGACGCCCAGCGCGTTCGCGATGTTGTGCGCGCCCGGCACCTGAAGCTGGAAGCCTCCCAGATCCCGGCCCCGGTAGCGCGCGCGGAACCGGCTGCCGTGCCCGACGAAGCGGATGCGCTCCGCGGTCACGTCCGACGCGCTCGAGAGGCCGTAGGTCAGCCGATGGAGGCCGGCGAACGCCGTGCGGATCACCGGATCGTCCCAAGAGACGATCAGGGCGCCCTGGGGATCGAGCTGTCCCGCGAAGGTCTGGAACGCCACGATGAGCCGGTCGAACGTCTGGTAGTAATTCAGATGCTCGCGGTCGATGTTCGTGATGATCGCGACGTGCGGCGACAGTTCCAGGAACGAGCCGTCCGACTCGTCCGTTTCGGCCACCAGATACCGCCCCTGTCCCGCGTGCGCGTTCGTGCCCAGCGAGCGCATGACGCCCCCGACGACGACCGTCGGATCCCAGCCCGCTTCCAGGCAGATCTGGGCGGCCATGCCGGATGTCGTGGTCTTGCCGTGGGCGCCCGCGACGGCGATCAGCCGCCGGTCGCGCGAGAGCTCCGCGAGCAGCCGCCCGCGGCTCACCGTCCGCACGCCCCGGGCGATGGCTTCGCACAGCTCCGGCGACTGGGTCGGCACCGCCGAGGTGTGGACGAGCAGGTCCACCGGCCCATCGAGATGACGCGGGTGGTGCCCGCGCGCAACACTGACCCCCTTGCCCGCCAGCGCCTCGACCTGGGGGCCGCGCCCCGTGTCGCAGCCGGAGACTTCCAAGCCCCTCGCGCGGCAGATCTCGGCCAGGCCGCTCATCCCGATGCCGCCGATCCCCATGAAGTGCACGCGCGCGCCCGCCTCAAGCATGGACGATCACCGGGTCCGGTGCTCGGCGCGGCGGCGCCTGCAGGTCCGCGTCGGCTTCCCCGACGATGATCCGGGCCAGCCGCTCGGCCGCGTCGCTCCTGGCGAGCCCGCGCATCCGAGCCGCCATGCCCTCAAGGCGCAGCCGGTCCCGCGCCAGCGTCCGAATGAGATCCGCCAACCGCGCCGACACGTCCGGGGACTCCTCCAGCACGATGCCGCCGCCAGCGGCTTCGACCCACCGGGCGTTCGCCACCTGATGGGCGCCTGCGTGCGGATACGGGATCAGGATCGCCGGCGTGCCGGTCTGCGCGAGCTCCGCAACGGTGGCCGCGCCCGCGCGCGCAATCGCCAGCGTCGCGCCCGCATACACGCTCGCCATGTCATCCCGAAACGGCTCGATCCGCCCGGCGACGCCCGCCTGCCTGTACGCGGCTTCCACGGCGCGGACGTCGTCCGTGCCCGTGAGATGCCGCAGCGTCCAGCGCGCCCGCTCCTCCTTCGAGAGCTCCGGCAGCATCCCGCAGACGATCCGGTTCACGGCCCGCGAGCCCTGGCTGCCTCCCAGCACGACGAGCGCGAACGTCTGGGCGGCCGGACGCGCGGCGGGATCCGGCGCGGGCCAGGCCCGCACCGGCATGCCCGTGACGACCGGCTCCACTCCGTGCGGCACGCCCTGCGTACCGGGAAACGACACCGCGACCACGTCGGCGCGGCCGGCGAGCCAGCGGTTCGCCCGGCCCATGACGACGTTCTGCTCATGGATGATCGTCCGCGCCCGGCCCCGGGCCGCAAGGATCACGGGCACACAGACGCCTCCGCCGAATCCCACGACGGCCGCAGGCCGGTGCGCGCGGATCCAGCGCCGCGCCGACCCCCACAGCCGCGCGGCGGCCAGCCACCGGAGCGTCCCGGATCCCGAGGGAATCGCGACCGGCTCGCACGCGAGCCCGTCCGCCGACGCCCGCGCCACGAGGACGTCGGTCAGCGACGCGCTGCGCCCCCGGCGGGCGTACCACACCGTCACCGGGACGCCCGAGGCCCGCACGAGCCGGGCGGCCTCGAGCGCCGGCACGAGGTGCCCGCCGCTGCCTTCAGTCACGAAGAGCACCGGAGATCCCCGTTCGCGCGCCGTCATGACTCGCCTTGAAGATGAGCGCGCAGGCCACGAGATTCATCACCATGGAGGTCCCGCCGTACGAGATGAGCGGCAACGGCAGCCCCTTCGTCGGCAGCATGCCCGTCACGACGCCGATATTGACCATCGCTTCCAGGCCGATCATGGCGACCAGGCCGCAGGTCAGATATTTCCCGAACCGGTCCTCGATGAGCATCGCCATGCGGAACCCCAGGATGAGAAACAGCGCGAACGCCAGGAGGACCGCCGTCGTGCCCACCAAGCCCAGCTCCTCTCCGATGATCGCCAGGATGAAATCGGTATGCGCGCTCGGCAGGTAGAAGAGCTTCTGCACGGACCCGCCCACGCCCAATCCGATCAGCCCTCCGCTGGCGAGCGCGAAATACGACTGCAGGATCTGATAGCCGCTGCCGTAGGGGTCGTTCCACGGATCCAGGAACGCGAAGATGCGCCGGCGCCGGTACTCCGCGCCCATGATCAACACGACGAGCAGCGCCGCCGCGGCGCCCAAGAGGCCGAGCACGTGCTGCGGCTTGGCGTTGGCGACGATCAGGAGCAGCATCGCCACGGCGCCCATGACGGTGGCCGTGCCGAGATCCGGCTGCAGCAGCACGAGCCCCGCGCACAATCCCGTCACGGCCACCGCGGGGAGCACGCCCTTGCGGAATTCCCTGATGAACCCGGCCTTGCGCGCCAGGAGATCGGCCAGGTACACGACCAGCGCCAGCTGGGCGAACTCGGAGGGCTGCAGGCTGAGCCGGCCCAGCCTGAACCAGCGCCGGGCGCCTCCGATTTCCTGCCCGGCGACGAGCACCAGCACCAGGAGCGCCAGACTCAGCAGGATCGCCCACCGGCTGCCCGCGCGCAGCCGCGCATAGGGCACGGCCAGGCACGCGCCGGCCAGCGCGGCGCCGCAGCCGATCGCCACCAGGTGCTGCTTCACGAAATGGAAGCCGTCCCCGTACGCGAACTCCGCGGCGAGCGTGCTGGAGGAGTACACGGCGACGGTCCCGATCCCCAGCAGGAACAGGAGGACCAAGAGCAGCGACTGTCGCAGTTGTGTCGGCGTCATGGAAGGTCTCGCGTCCCCGTTCGTCCGCTCACCGCTCGGCCTGCACCGCGAGGTCTCCCACGCGCATCGCCTCGCCCGTCAGCACGTCGCACGCCGCCAGGCGGTTCCGGACCCGGATCGTCCGCACCTGCCCGACCGGCAGCGACGCGCGCAGGACGTCGAAGATCGTGCCGATGCGCACCCCGTCCTTGCTGCCGCGATTGACGACCACGAACTGGTGCTGGTCATTCACTTCGATCAGGCGTCCGTGCACGGGACTCGCCTGGACGCCCTCCACGCGCACCGTCGCGAGCTCGACCGCGCCGCCCGCAACGCTGTCCATGAGCGCCGCGGTGTCCAGCTTCGGCCCCTGGCTGCTGTCCGCCAGTACCTCCACGCCGGTCACCGGAGGCGGCTCGCTCCCGCGCTCGAGATGCTCGATGGACTTGCGGTAATCCCGCTCGTACATCGCCAGCTGACTGCGGACGTTCCGGATATCCCGCTCCATCTCCCGGACTTCCGCCGACGCGTGCTCCGCCGCCGCCTGCGCCGCGTCCCGCTCCGCCCGAACGAATTCCAGCTCCGATTGCAGCCGGGCCTGCTCGCCGTCCAGCCGCTCATGGTCCTGCAGGGTGGCGCTGAGCGTGCCGCGCACCCCTTCCAGATTGGCGACCATCTCCTCCAGCTGTCGATCCAGACCCTGCACGCGATCCGACAGCGCGTCCCGTTCCGTATCCAGCGCCGCGCGCTGCTCGTCGAGTTCGATATTCTTGGCCCGTAGCGCGGCGATGTTGGATTTCGCCGTGTCGATCTGGCCGGTCAGCACCTTCGCCCGGCTCACGTGCTCGCGCGAGGACAAATAGCCCACCGTGCCAAGGCCGCCGAAGCCGACCAGGAGCGCCCCGAGCACCACCAGCACCAGTCGCTTCATCCCGCCCCCCCGCCGCCCCTGCGGGAGCCG
>Ga0214471_10003139_pt1 | contig 12805 bp, 16 predicted proteins | sample RVTome_5_FD_207665 | JGI IMG/M metagenome (GOLD analysis project Ga0214471, IMG submission 207665) | Soil microbial communities from uranium-contaminated site in the Upper Colorado River Basin, Wyoming, United States - RVT142D155 | ecosystem: Environmental > Terrestrial > Soil > Contaminated >...
GCGGTCGTTGGCTTAATCAATTTCTGGGCAATGGCTGTTAATTGGTCAGTATCAGCTGGTCCGTCGTCGATCGGGACAGTCATCGGCATGTTGGTGTCTTCCCTTTTGGCCGCGACGTCGGGAATGTGGCTATTCAATAAAAAGATCGGGGCGGTCCTCACAATTGCACTGATGGCGTTTTTCGTCATCTGGTTGCCGATCACGTTTGTCGTCCACGGTCTCAGTATTAGAGATGTTGCTTTTTATGCCGTCGTTCTCGTTCTTTTCGTTGTTCCCGCAAGGATACTTCTTCGTGCTAATGCGACCGTACCGCAACCTCTTACGAAGGGACAGAGTGTTGGGTACGCGATAGCCTCTTTGATTGCCGTAGGTCTGGCACTCCTATTGTCGTTAGGTGTCTGGCAAATGGTGTTCAGTTCCGAGTTCTGGCAAAACGTCTCATCTCACCCCGACATATGGGGGTTACGTGCACACTGACTTACGGGGACCTAATGGTCGCCGTGGGAGCCTTTACCGTCGGCATTGTCCTGCTCCATCGGCGGATTGACCGCCACATACAGTCATTGAGAGGGCTATAGCCATGGAGATCGTTGTCGCAGTACTGCTCGTTATCGTCGCACTGGTCTTTGTCGGCATCGCCATGGATGCCGCTCGCGATACCAAGGGGCGCGGCTAACCCCGCGGTGGAGAGCGACGCTTTTTGCGCGGCGCTGCGCGCCTGCGCCCGCGCGTCTCACCGCGAACCTTGATATGGCTTAACGCTATCAAGAGGCGAACGAAGTTCTCTGCATTTCCGGCAGTAATTTCGCTTCACATAACGCCCCATGGGCAACGCGGCGGGGCCTGATGACGACGGTCGATCACGCTGATATGCGCGCGTTGGGTAGCGCAAGACTGTGGTGCGTCACGGAGCTGCCTCGCTCTAGGGGCTGAGGTGCCGGCCCGAAGACCGGATCAATAACGTTTCGACGAGGATTCTCCAGCCGTGGCCGCGCCGCGTTGCCAATGGAGCCTTCAGGGTCGCTGTGCGCTAGGACCTCCCGCGTAGCTCGAGCCGCGTTCAGCGCTCAGTGCGCCGGCTTCACCTGCTGCGCGATCGCCCAAACGAAGCCCGAGAGCTCGCGCGCGATCGTCGCCACCACGTCCATCCCCACAACCGCAGTGCTATGCTTTCCCATGGCCTGCCTCCTCGAATGGTTGTTGATGCCCTCGTGCTCAACATGTGGCTCTGCGTGCCCCAAGCACGCAATCCACGATACGCCGGAGGCAGGCCGCCTTCCCGCGTTAAGCCATTCTGTCTAGGCGCTTTAGAACCGATGTCGACCGATCTCCCCGAATCGGACTGGAAGGCCTTTCGCAAACTGAGAGAGGTTGCCTTGGAGCGCTATTGCGAGCGAATCCTGGCGGAGGTCGGTCGCATAATCTCGGATGCGAAACGATCCTCACACGCCCGGTATCTGGCCGCCTACGAGCTCATTCAGGAACGCGACGACCAGATCGCTCGTGCATTCAACAACCCGCGGCGTTCGGTTGCCGTATCGCAGCTGGCCACAATAATGTCGCTTGATCTCATCAGCCAGGAGGAACTGCAGTCCTTTACTCCACGCACGCAGAGGGTCGTCGAGGCATTGCTGCAATCAATGAGGAGGGCTCGTGCAACCAAAAGCGCCTAAGCCCGCAGTCGAGAGCGACGTATTTCGCTTGTCGCTCCGCTCCACGCACCGCGCGCCTCACTGCGAACGTTAAACGTCACGCATAGCATCGGGTCGACGAGGTCCGTGTGTTCTACGATGTTTCGGGCTCGACGGTCGAGGTACTGGCGATCGTGCCCAAATTGGAGGCCGAGTCATGGCTAGCGCGGTACGGAAACCCAAAATGAAGGAAGTCCCTCTCTCCGAGGTCAAGGACGACCTGTCTCGGTTCCTACGAGAGGCCGAAACGCAAGAGGTGGTCATCACGCGCCACGGCAAGCCGGCCGGTGTGCTGATCGGGTTCAAATCGGAGGACGACTGGTTTGACTACCGGCTAGAGAACGACCCGCGGTTCTTGCAGCGCGTCGAGCAGGCGCGCGCGAGTATCCGCGCGGGCCGAGGCGTCAAGCTGGAGGACGTAAAGTGACAGTGCGCTCTAAGCGCCCAGTCAACGCGGACGCGCGCGCGGTAGCCTGTGGCTCTGCGTGGTCCGCCGACGCCATCCACGATACGCCGGAGGCAGGCCGCCTCAACGCATCAAGCCATTCTGTCTAGGCATCATGCACGCATAGCCGCAAGATTTGAACATGGCGGCACCGGCCCGCCGTATAAGCCTATGCCCCGCGTACGTAGTTTCAGACCGATCGAGGACCGGAAGGCACAGATCCTGATCCTCGGCAGCATGCCCGGCCGGGCGTCCCTCGCGGCGGGCCAGTACTACGCGCATCCCCAGAACGCCTTCTGGCGGATCGCCTCCGAGCTTCTTCGCTTCGACCGCGCCTCCCCTTACAAGGAGAGGGTGCGGGCGCTGAGGACGGCCCGGATTGCGCTGTGGGACGTGCTGCATTCGTGCACCAGAGAGGGGAGCCTGGACGCGAAGATCGAGAACGACACGCAGGTCGTGAACGACTTCCGCGAGTTCTTCCGCACCCACAAGAAGATCAGGCACGTGTTCTTCAACGGCGCGAAGGCGGAGGCGACATTCAGGCGCCACGTGCTGCCAAGGATCGGCGGGGGTTCTCTGAGTTACCGCCGCCTCCCCTCCACGAGCCCCGCCAACGCCTCCATGTCCCTGGCACGCAAACTGAGGGCCTGGCGCGCCATACTGAATCTGCGACACTAGCGCCCATGGCCGCCTGGTTCCTGCCCGCGCTGAAAGCCGTCCTGCCGCACGTCGGCACGATCATCTCGGTCGCCGCGCCCGTGTTCACGAAGAAAAGCGCCGAGGCGGCGAACCAAGCGCAGCTCGTGCAGCAGCAGATCGCCGAGCTGCAAACCGCGGCCGCGCAGAACGCCGAGAACCTCAAGGCGCTCGCCGAGCAGCTGCAGGTCACGGTAGCGGCGCTGCACCAGGCAGCAGCCATCGCCGAAGCGCGGCTGCGCCGCGCGTTCCTGCTCTGCCTGGTGGCCACGGGCCTCTCGGCGCTGACGCTGGCCGTGGCCCTTTACCTCATCTTCGCGCGCTAGCCTCATGGCCGACGACCCGCAGCGCGAGCAGATCGAGCTCCTGCGCGAGATCCGCGACACGCTCAAGGCGCAGCGCGGCCTCGTCGAGGAGCAGCTCGCGCGCTCGCGCCAGACGATGGACGAGTCGCTCGGCCTGCAGCGCACCGCGCTCGCGCGCCAGCGCCAGGTCACGCTGATCGCCGTGCCGGGGATCCTCGCCTGCATCCTCGCCATCGGCTACCTCGTGTTCCGCTATTTCTAGCCGGAGCGCCGTGTAAGCTCCGCGCCCGCGCCATCGACCAAGCACGAGGACCCCCATGGACCCCTACTACAAGCCCCAGCACCTCGCCGACTTCGCGAAGATCTCCGAAGGCAGCCCGGACCTGGGCAGGAAGTTCTTCGACTACTACGGCGCGGTGTTCGAGGACGGCGCTCTCACCGCGCGCGAAAAGAGCCTCATCGCGCTCGCCGTCGCGCACGCCGTGCAATGCCCCTACTGCATCGATGCCTACAGCCACGACTGCCAGCAGAAGGGCGCCGACCTCGAGCAGATGACGGAGGCCGTGCACGTGGCGGTCGCCATCCGCGGCGGCGCTTCTCTGGTGCACGGCCTGCAGATGCGCGAGCACGCGAAGAAGGCGGGGATGTAGGTGCGCCCGGCCACGATCCCGATCCGCCTGGAGGAAGTCGCGGGCGAGCTCGCCGCCGACCGCGCCTCGCCGCGCGCGGTGCAGAGCCTCAACCGCCGCCACGCCCCGCTCGCCGCGCCCGCGGAGCAGCTGAAACTCCTCGGCCGCATTCCCCTGCGCGCCGAGTTCCACGCGCTCGCGCCGCAGCTCGCCCCCGCGCGGCTCGAGTTCTTCCAGGTCAACCTCGGCAAGCTCTGCAACATGACCTGCCGCCACTGCCACGTGGATGCCGGTCCCGACCGCACCGACGCCGTGATGGACGACGCCACCGCAGAGCAGGTGATCGCGGCGCTACGCGCGACGAGCGCGCACACGGTGGACCTCACCGGCGGCGCGCCCGAGCTGCACCCGCGCTTTCGCGACGTGGTGCAGGCCGCGTTCGACGCCGGCAAGCACGTCATGGACCGCTGCAACCTCACGGTGCTGCTCCTGCCGCGAAACGCAGGCCTGGTCGACTGGCTCGCCGGGCGCCACGTGGAGATCGTCGCCTCGCTCCCCCACTACCGCCGCCCCAACACCGACGCGCAGCGCGGCGACGGCGTCTTCGAGCGCTCGATCCGCGCGCTGCGCATCCTGAACGCCGCCGGCTACGGCAAGGGCGACGCGCAAAGGCGCCTGACGCTCGTCTCCAACCCCGCCGGGGCCTATCTCGGCGCCTCGCAATCGAGCGTGGAGCGCGAGTGGCGCGAAGGGCTGATGCGAAACTACGGCATCCGCTTCGATCGCCTGTTCGTGCTGAACAACATGCCGATCGCGCGCTTTCTCGAATGGCTGCAGGAATCGGGCAATCTCGAGGCGTACATGGAGAAGCTGGTGAACGCCTATAACCCCGCGGCCGTGGACGGCCTCATGTGCCGCAACACGCTCTCGGTGGGCTGGGACGGGCGCCTGTACGACTGCGACTTCAACCAGATGCTCGAGCTGGACATCGACCTGCCGGCGGGGCCGCGGCTGCGCGACTTCGACGAGCAGGCCTGGCGCGAGCGTTCGATCGTTACTGCGCGCCACTGTTTCGGCTGCACCGCCGGCGCCGGCAGCTCGTGCGGCGGCCAGACCGCCTGAGTCAGGCCTTGCGCCAGACGACGCGGCCGCCGGCGGCCTCCTTCACCATGCCGTCGAGGTACGCCTCGTGCGCGCGTTCTTCCTCCTGCGAGGCGCGCAGCACGACGAGCCTGGAGGCGTCGATGCGCGCCGTCACCGCGGCCTGCTCCGCGGCCGTCTCGAGGTCCATCGCCAGGCTGTCCTGGCCGCGCGTCATCGCCAGGTACACCTCGGCGAGCAGGCGCGCATCGAGCAGCGCCCCGTGCAGCGTGCGGTGCGCGTTGTTCACGGCGTAGCGCTCGCACAGCGCATCCAGCGAGTTGCGCTTGCCGGGGTGGAGCTCGCGCGCCAGCGCCAGCGTGTCGACGACGCCCTCGACGTGGTCCTTCAGCCGCCCCAGCCCCGCGCGCTCGAGCTCCAGGTCGAGGAACTCGACGTCGAAGTCGGCGTTGTGGATGACGAGCTCCGCGCCGCGGATGTAGTCGAGGAAGGTCGTCGCGATGTCGGCGAACTTCGGCTTGTCGGCGAGGAACTCGTCGGTGAGCCCGTGCACGCGCAGCGCGCCCTCCTCGCTGCGGCGATCGGGGTTCACGTAGCGGTGGAAATGGCGCTCGCTGACGCGCCGGCTCAGCAGCTCGATGCAGCCGATCTCGATCACGCGGTCGCCGAGGCTCGCGGAGAGGCCGGTGGTCTCGGTGTCGAGCACCACCTGTCTAGCGGCCATGATCGATGCCTTTGTTGGCGAGCGCGTCGGCGCGCTCGTTTTCCGGATGCCCGGCGTGACCGCGCACCCAGTGCCACTCGATCTCGTGCCCGCGCGAGAGCTCGTCGAGGCGCCTCCACAGGTCGACGTTCTTCACCGGTTTCCTGTCCGCGGTGCGCCAGCCGCGGCGCTTCCAGTCGTGAATCCACTCGCTGATGCCCTTCTGCACGTACTGCGAGTCCGTGTACAGGCGCACGCGCGAGCGCGCCTGCAGCGACTCCAGCGCGCGGATCACCGCCGTGAGCTCCATGCGGTTGTTGGTGGTGGCGGGCTCGCCGCCGTGCAGCTCGCGCTCGCGCCCGGCCTCGCGCAGCAGCACCCCCCAGCCGCCCGGCCCTGGGTTGCCCTTGCAGGCGCCGTCGGCGTACACCTCGACCGTCGCCTCAGTCATTGCGGCGCTGCGCCACGTGACCGTTCTTCTGCGGCATCGCCGCCAGCGCGCGGCGCCGCTTGCGCTCCTGGCGCCAGGCCGGCGTGATGAGGCGCATGCCGTGCACGCGCTTCACCGCGCGCACCACGTACACGCCGCCGAGGATCGGCCACCAGCGCGCCCCCGCCTTCTCCATGAAGGCGAAGCGCTCGCGCCACAAGGGGCTGGCGAAAGGAGGCGCGTAGCAGCCGAAGCGCCCGCCGTTCAGCTCGAAGGACAGGAGCTGCAGCCAGTCCTTGAGCCGCAGCAGCCCGATGAAGCGCGCGTCCCAGGGGGAGGCGGCGTTGCGCCCGGCGAACCAGCGGCGCAGGCCCCACAGCGACGCGTTGTTGAAGCCGGAGATCACCACCTGGCCCTCGGGCCTGAGCACGCGCTCGGCCTCGCGCAGCACGCTGTGCGCGTCGAGGTGCGACTCGAGCGCGTGCGGCAGCACCACCAGGTCGAGGCTTTGCGAGGCGAGCGGCAGCTGCAGTGGGTCGGCGGCGAGCGCCGCGCCCGACTCCAACGCGACGCTGAAGCGGAACGGGATGCGGTTCTGGCGCAGGAAGGAAAACTCCGGCAGGCCGACCTGCACCGCGCGGAAGCCGAACACGTCCTCCACGGCGTTGTCGAACTGCTGCATCTCCCAGTCGAGCACGTAGCGCCCGAGCGGCGTGGCGCACCAGCCGGAAAAGGACGCCCGCTCGCCGTTATACTTGGCCGCGGCATTGGAGACGAAAGACTGGCGATCCATGATCGAAATCGTTCCGCTACCGGCCCTGAAGGACAACTACATCTGGACGCTGCGCACGGCCACGCACGCGGCGGTGGTGGATCCCGGCGAAGCGCGCCCGGTGCTCGACTACCTGGCGCGCGAAAGGCTCGAGCTCGCCGCCATCCTCGCCACGCACCACCATCCCGACCACGTCGGCGGCATCCCCGAGCTGCTGGCGAAGTGGCGCGTGCCCGTTTACGGACCCAAGGGCGAGCCCATCGCCACGCTCACGCACCCGGTGGGCGAAGGCGACAAGGTCGAGATTCCGGAGCTCGGCGTCACGCTCTCGGTGCTCGATATTCCTGGGCATACGCGAGCGCATATCGCCTATTATGGCGTGGAATCATTGTTCTGCGGCGACACGCTGTTCGCCTGCGGCTGCGGGCGGCTGTTCGAGGGCACGCCCGAGCAGATGCTGGCCTCGCTCGCCAAGCTCGCCGCGCTGCCCGACGCGACGAAGGTCTACTGCGGGCACGAGTACACGCTCGCCAACATCGCCTTCGCGCAGCAGGTCGAGCCGCGGAACGCCGCGCTCGCGGCGCGCCTCGAGCGCGCCAGGAAGCTTCGCGAAGCGGGCCAGCCGACGCTGCCCTCGACGCTCGGCGAGGAGCGCGCCACCAACCCGTTCCTGCGCTGGCGCGAGCCCGCGGTGATCGATTCTGCCAACAAGTACCTGGGGGCGCGGGTTTCGGACCCGGTGCGGGTGTTCGCTGCCATCCGGGAATGGAAGAATCGCGCATAAGCTAGTACTATCGGCCTCCATGCAAGGACTTAGGGGAATTACTGGAAGTGTTTTCGCAGGCGCGGCGCTGCTGCTGGGCGCCTGCGCTTCGCTGTCCCCTGACGAGGCCGAAATCCCGCCCGAGATCTCGCTGACGCTGCCCGAGCAGGTGCCGCCCGCCGAACCGGCGCCCGCGCCCGCCGCGCCGAAAGCCGAGATCCCGGTCCCGCCCCTGCCCCGCGTGCGCCTGCTCGACGCCACGCGCCTGCCGCCGTTCGAAGGCGAAAAGCGCGAGCTCGCCGAGCCGCAGCCGGTCGCCAAGCTCGATCGCACGCAGCCCACCGACGATCTGTGGCAGCGGCTGCGCCGCGGCTTCGCCATGGCCGACATCCGCTCGCCGCTGGTGGCCGAGCGCACGCGCTGGTACGTCGCCAACCAGGATTACCTGCAGCGCGTCTTCGAGCGCAGCAAGCGCTATCTGTTCCACATCGTCGAGGAGCTCGAGAAGCGCAACCTGCCCACCGAGCTCGCGCTGATGCCGATGTTCGAGAGCGCGTTCAACCCGATGGCCTACTCGCGCTCGCACGCCTCGGGACTGTGGCAGTTCATCCCCGGCACCGGCAAGCGCTACGAGCTGACGCAGAACATGTGGTACGACGGGCGCCGCGACGTCGTCGATTCCACCAACGCGGCGCTCGACTACCTGCAGGACCTCTACGAGATGCACGGCGACTGGCACCTCGCGCTCGCCTCGTACAACTGGGGCGAGAGAAACGTCGCGCGCGCCGTCGCCAAGAACAGGAAAAGCGGCAAGCCCACCGACTACCTGAGCCTGCCGATGCCGCGCGAGACGCGCGGCTACGTGCCGAAGCTGCAGGCGCTGAAGAACCTGATCGCCAATCCGGCGGCGCACGGCATCGCGCTCGAGCCCATCCCCAACGAGCCCTATTTCGCCACCGTCACCAAGACGCGCGACATCGACGTCATGCTGGCGGCCAAGCTTGCGGAGATGCCGGTCGAGGAGTTCATCGCCCTCAACCCGGGCTTCAGCCGGCCGCTGATCCGCTCGGCGGTGGCGCCGCGCATCATCCTGCCGGCCGACAAGGTCGACACCTTCCACGAGAACCTGGAGCGGCTCGAGGACGAGTCGCTCGTGTCCTGGAAGACCTACAAGCCGCGCCGCGGCGACACGCTCGAGTCCATCGCGCGCCAGCACGGGCTCACGCTCGGGCAGCTGCGGGAAGTGAACGGCATCCACCCGCGCGCGCGCCGCGTGCCCGAGCTGCTGGTGGTGCCGATCGAGGGCGGCGCCGAGACCTTCGCGCGGCTGCCGATCATGTACTCCCCGCCCATCCCGCGCGGCGGCCGCACGCACCTGGTGCGCCGCGGCGAGACGGCATGGGGCATCGCGCGGCGCTACGGCGTCTCGCTGAAGGACCTGCAGCGCTGGAACCGCATCGGCACGCACCTGATGGCCGGCCAGCGCCTGGTCATCTTCTAGTCCACCTTCGGCACCGCCGCGAGCAGCGCCTTCGTGTACGCGTGCCGCGGCGCACGCAGTACCTGCCCGGCCGTGCCCTGCTCGACGATGCGCCCCTCGGTCATCACCGCCACCTCGTGCGCCAGGTACTCGACCACCGCGAGGTTGTGCGTGATGAACAGGTAGGCGAGCCCCAGGCGCTCCTGCAGCGAGCGCAGCAGGTTCAGGATCTGCGCCTGCACCGAGACGTCGAGCGCGCTGGTCGGCTCGTCGCAGACGATGAGCCTGGGCTCCACCGCCAGCGCGCGCGCGATGGCGATCCTCTGGCGCTGTCCGCCCGAGAACTCGTGCGGGTAGCGGCCCTTCGCCGCCGCGGGCAGGCCCACCTGGTCGAGGAGCCGATCGATGCGCCGCCAGCGGTCGGCCTCGCTCGCGCCCACGCCGAGGCTCCTCATGCCCTCGGCGAGGATGTCGGCGACGCGCATGCGCGGATTGAGCGAGGCGTAGGGGTCCTGGAACACGATCTGCATCGCCGCGCGGTAGCGCTTCAGCGCCGGGCGCGCGAGCCCGGTGAGCTCCCCGCCCGCGTAGCGCACGCTGCCCGCGGTGGGCCGGATGAGCTGCAGGATCGCCTTGCCCACCGTGGTCTTGCCCGAGCCCGACTCGCCCACCAGGGCGAGCGTGCGCCCTTCGCCGACCGCGAGCGACACGCCGTCCACCGCCTTCACGTAGCCCACGGTGCGCCGCAAGACGCCGCGGCGGATGGGGAAATGCACCTTGAGATCCGTCACCTCGAGCAGCGCCCGCGCCGCGCCGGCTGCCCGGGCGTCCGGGACGCCGGCCACGGCCGCGCGCGGCGCGGCGCGCTCGGTCTCGCGCAGGTGGCAGCGCACGCGCTGCGACGGCTCGAGCGAGCGCAACTGCGGCGCCTCGCGCCGGCAGCGCTCGAAGGCAAAGTCGCAGCGCTCGGCGAAGCGGCAGCCCGCGAACGCGGTCGTGAGCGGGGGCACCTGGCCGCGGATCTGGGCGAGCGGCCCGGCGCGCTGCGCCCCGCCCGGCAGCGCGGCGAAGAGCTTCTGCGAGTACGGGTGCTGCGGCGCGCGGAAGAACGCCTCGCGCGGCGCGACTTCCACGATCTCGCCGGCATACATCACCGCCACGCGCTCGGCCATGCGCGCGACGATGCCGAGGTCGTGCGTGATGAGCAGCAGCGCCATGCCGCGGCTGCGCTGCAGCTTCGACAGGAGCTCCAGGATCTGCGCCTGGATGGTGACGTCGAGCGCCGTGGTCGGCTCGTCCGCGATCAGCACTTCGGGGTCCACCGCGAGCGCGCCGGCGATCATGACGCGCTGGCGCAGCCCCCCGGAGAGCTGAAAGGCGTACTCGCCCATGCGGCGCTCGGGCTCCGGCATGCCTACGGCCTCGAGCAGCTCGAGCGTCCTGCGGCGCACCGCGGCGCCGCGCAGACTCGTGTGCCGCTCGATCACCTCGGACACCTGCCGCCCGACCGTCAGCACCGGGTTGAGCGCCGTGGACGGCTCCTGGAAGATCATCGCCGCGCGCTTGCCGCGCACCGCGCGCATCGCGGCCTCCGGCAAGGCGAGCAGCTCGAGCCCCCCGAGGCGCACGCTGCCGCCGGCGACGCGTCCCACGTCCGGCAGGAGCCGCAGGATCGATAGCGCGGTCATCGACTTGCCGCAGCCCGATTCGCCGACCAGCGCGAAGCACTCGCCCTTCGCGATCTCGAGGTCGACGCCGTCGACGGCGACGAGCGCGCCTTCCGGCGTGTCGAGCACGATGCGCAGGCCCTCGAGCTCGAGCGCGGCGCTCATACGCGCACCCGCGGGTCGAAGCCGTCGCGCACCGCGTCGGCGAACAGGTTCGCCGCCAGCACCAGCGCGAACATGAAGACGAAGGCCGCGGCGAGCGACCACCACACCATGGGCTCGCGCGCCATCTCCAGGCGCGCGGCATTGATCATGGTGCCGAAGCTGGTGGTGGACGGGTCGACCCCCACGCCGACGTAGGACAGCACCGCCTCGGCCAGCACCAGGCCGGAGAAATCCAGCACCAGCGAGATGATCACGATATGCGCCACGTTGGGCAGGATGTGGCGCGCGAGGACCCTCGCGTGCGACACGCCGAAGGCGTGCGCCGCCTGGATGTACTCGAGCTCGGAGAGCTTGAGCGCCTCGCCGCGCAGCAGCCGCGCGAGCCCCGTCCAGCCCACGACGCCGAGGATGGCGCACAGCGCGAGCAGCCTGAAATCCGCGCGCTGCGCGGAGGTGGGAAAGAGCTCGGGGTTCGTGTCCACGTACACCTGCACCATGAGCACCGAGGCGGCGATGAGGAGCACCCCCGGGATCGAGTTGAGCGTGGTATAGGCGTACTGGATGGCGTCGTCGACCCAGCCGCGGAAGTAGCCCGCGGCGATGCCCGCGGCGATGCCCAGCGGCAGCAGCACGAGCGTGGTGAGCGTGCCGATGACCAGGCTGGTGCGGATGCTCTTCAGCGCCTGGTGGAGCACATCCAGCCCCACCTGGTTCGTCCCGAGAACGTGGTATCCGCCGGCGAGCATCGCCACCGGGCCGGCGAGCGCGAGAATCGCGCCGAGCGCCGCGCCGGCGGCGCCCCAGGGCACTTCGGGCCAGCGCCGCGCGAGCGTGCGCCGGCCGGCGAACACGGCGAGCCACCACAGCCCTGCGGCGAGCGCCAGCCCGGCGAGGATGCGCAGCGCCACGTCCTTGCCCCAGTCGGCTTCGTCCTCGAGGTGGGCGCCGCCGTGCGCGAGGCGCGGGAATTCGCGCACCATCGTGCCGTCGGCCCGCTCCACCTGCTCCTTCTGGTAAAGGCGCGTGGCGAGCGGCGCGGAATAGGTCTTCTCCAGGCGCGTGCGCAGCGGCTCGAGCACCCGATCGAGCAGCGAGCGCACTTCGACCGCGTAGGCCACGGGCGCGGCCGGATCTTTCGCCGCCAGCACCGGCCGGTAGTGCAGCGAGTCGAGCAGCCCCACCAGCAGGTAGCAGGCGAGGACCACCGCCGAGGCGGCGGCGATGCGGCTGCGGAAGACGCGCGCCCAGGGCGCGGCGAGGTGCGCGCGGCGGCTGCTGTACCCGGCAAAGGCGGCCACCGCCAGCACGAGCAGCCAGATCAGCGCGTCGGTGGGCAGAAGCACCGGCACGCTAGGCGAGCCTCACGCGCGGGTCGACGAGCGTATAGGAGATATCGGTGAGGAGCAGGCCCGCGATGTAGAGCACCGAGCCGATGAACACCATGGCGCGCACCACGGCGAAGTCCTGCGCCTGGATGGCGTCGATGGTGTAGCTGCCCAGGCCCGGGATGCCGAAGAAGGACTCCACGATGAGGCTGCCCATGAACAGCAGCGGGATCACCACCACCACGCCGGTAAGGATCGGAATGAGCGCGTTCTGCAGCACGTGGCGGAACATGACGGTGGATTCCGCGAGGCCCTTGGCGCGCGCCGTGCGCACGTAGTCCTTGCCCATCTCCTCGAGGAACAGCGTGCGGTACCAGCGGCTGCCGGCGCCGATGCCGCCGATCACGCCGATGAGCACGGGGAGCACCAGGAACTTCATCGCGTCGATGCCGCCCTCGTAGCCCGAGATCGGCACCAGGTGCCAGAGCTTGGAGATCAGGTACTGTCCGCCGATGATGTAGAAGAGCGACGAGATCGACATCATGGCCACGCACAGGATCACGCCCCAGAGATCGAGGTAGGTGGCGCGGAAGAACGCCATGCCGAGCGCGAAGGTGACGTTCACCGCCAGCC
>Ga0214471_10003141_pt1 | contig 12804 bp, 15 predicted proteins | sample RVTome_5_FD_207665 | JGI IMG/M metagenome (GOLD analysis project Ga0214471, IMG submission 207665) | Soil microbial communities from uranium-contaminated site in the Upper Colorado River Basin, Wyoming, United States - RVT142D155 | ecosystem: Environmental > Terrestrial > Soil > Contaminated >...
ACTCCAGGACCAGGAAGCAGGTCGAGCATCCAGCACTCACGACTCAGGCCGGCTAGCTAGCTAGCTAGCTGAGTGCTCAGTACTGGGTGCTCGAACTGGGTGACACGTGCTGGCGCTGGGGGTTTTGGCTCAGCACCAGCTCCAGGACCAGGAAGCAGGTCGAGCATCCAGCACTCATGACTCAGGCCGGCTTCCAGCCAAGCTGGCTAGCTAGCTTAGCTAGTCGTTCCGCTGGCCTGAGCGCGAGGCGAACACCCGTGCCGGTCGTCAGTTGTGTTTGCTGAAAAGCCCCGGGCAGTGGCGCTCAGCCACCCGCGTCCAGCTTCACCAGCTCCACGCGGCGGTTGTTCTGACGCCCTTCCTGCGTGTCATTGCTGTCCACGGGCTTTGACTCGCCGAGCCCTTTCGCCTCGAGCCGCTCCCCGGCGATCCCGTACTGCTCGACAAGAAACGTTCTGACGCTCCGGGCCCGGCGCTCGGAGAGGCTCTGGTTGTGGGAATCGTCACCCGTGGCGTCCGTGTGTCCTTCGATGGAGATGCGCAGCGCCGAATGCTCGCGCAGCATGGTGCCAATCTCCTCCAGCGTGGGTGTCGACTCGGGACGGATGCGATCGCTGTCGACGTCGAACAGGATCCCGCGTGTAGTGACCCGACCCTCGGCCTCGAGCTTGTCGTACAGATCAGCGCCTCCCGCGGCTACGCGAATCGACCCTACGTACATCGGGTTCTTCTCCGTCGCGTCGGCTACGATGAACCAGATTTTGGAGGCGCGGCCGATGTCCACCTGCGGGACGTTCGACACCCGCGTCTCGCCGACATAGACCTTCACGTGACGACCGTCGGCCATCAGCCGGATCGTCGCCGGACCCTTGAGGATCTTTCCGCCGAGCTTCTGCACGGCCTGCGGCGCGCTCCGATCGAAGCTGAAAATGCCGGTGTAGCGTTCGTCGATCTGGAGGTGCGGTGTGCGATAGCCGCCCATGCGCCGCGGCGCCACCTGTTGTCCGTCACGCACCGCGAACAGCACGCGCATCCATTGATTCCCGTGACTCCAGAGGACCGGGAACTCGAGCGTGAAACGTTCCGGCAACGTGTCGCTCAGTTCGACGGCGAACGCCGATCCGGACGTGGCGCGCAGCCAGGGCGTTCCCTGCGCATCCACCACCTCCATCGTCCCGTTCAGGAACTGGAGCCGCTTGGGGAAGTCGCCGAACTTGTCGCTGGTGTAGTCCTCGGCAAACAGGACGCGCTCGCCAGGCACGAAGTCGTAGTTCGCCCAGACCCCTTTTCCGGGACCCTGCGCAGCCGCCGCGGCGCTTTCCTGGTCGCCGATAGCGTTGCCGTCGTCGTCGGTGATCACCTCTCCGTTGTCGTCGGTGAACACCACCGGCTTCCCCTGATCTTCGGCCCGCTTCAGACAAGCAGGATCGTTCAGGCGGCATCGTATGGCCTCGGTCACCATGCGGTCCACCTGATTCGCGAGCTCGCGCTTGGCGGCGTCCTGGGCCGTGCGGCGGAGCCGGTCGATGATCTGAGCGCCGGCCGCGTGCGGGATGCAGCCAATGACAATGGCGATCAGCGAGAGATGGGCCATCGCGCGGCCAATCGGTGACATCCTGAACATCGAGGGCCTCCTGTGAGAATTCCGGTTCGCGGATCCACAGGAGTCAGAACGCAGTTTTCGGCTGGAATCCGCCACCCGGTATCGGTGGAAACGCGTGCATCTCAACGCGCTACTCAATCCCCCGTGGGGGCCACGATCATGAACAGCGCCCCGGCCTTCGATCGGGCGCGCAGCCCCGCATCGGCCGGGACCACAGCCAGGATCAGCACGTCGGTGCCGGCGGGATTGCGAACGTTCGCGGTGTTGAACGCGGTGAGCGGGCGTTGCAGAAGCTCCGAGGCGCTCATCGATGAAGCCGCCGCGGTGTAGCCCTTCGCCTGGGCCTCGCTCTGGCGGGAGAGCGGCGCCAGCCTCAGGAGTTCTTCCTTGGTGAGGGCCGAGCCCAGCCGCATGCCGCTGGAGGTGGAGGCCGCCTTGGCGTCGAGGCGGAAGGGCCGCGTCTGCCCCTGGGAGACAATGGTGCCCTTGGACACCCGCGCCACGAACAGCACCACGTCGATCGAGGTCCCACCTTCCGCGCGGAGGTTCATTCCCTCGGTGATGAAGCGGATCAGGGGAATGTCCTTCCCACTGAACATCGCGACGAACCGATCATCGGGAACAATTCGAATATCGAGCTGGGCCTGCCCGATCTTCGGCGCGGCGAGGGAGACGGCGAGCACGGTCGCGATAAGGGAGCTGCGAACGGTCGGTGGCATCGGTGGCCTCAGAAGAATCGGGTGACAGCAAATTCCTTCGCCCATTAAACGGAACCGGACCGACGGACCCGCCACACTGGAGCGGAAATGGCGGAATCCGCGTGCCCTCTACGTTGAGTCGGGTGTCCATCACCCCGGCGACCGCGCGAGAGAACCCCCTTCACTTCTGGAGGATGTCATGTACCGATCCGCCGATGCGCGCGCGCGCCCGCTACGGGCGGCCGTGGCATTCGCCTTCTTCCTGTTCCTGGGCGCGGTCGCGTGCGCGAAGGGAGAGGAGGAGGGAACTCCGCAGTCGGGGGCGACGCAGTCAAGGCCGACCGGATCCGGCTCTGCCACGCTCGAGGTCGGCGGCCGGAGCTACCTCTTCGATCGCGTGCTCTGTGCCTTCGGGCCCGAGGAAACGAAGCGCGAGGACACCGAGTTTGTCCTCTCCGCCATCAAGGACGGCGTGCAGCTCGATGCCACCATCAGCACCCGCTTCGGCCACGTCGTGACCCTGGCTGACATCCGGAACTCGGAGAACCCCAGCGTCGGCTGGTCGGCCGGCGAGGTCGAGCGAGTGACGGGCGGGGCCGGAGAGTTCATCCGCCTCGATGGCAAGCGGGTATCCGCGACGGCTCAGTTCACCGACAGGATCGCGGGAGTCACGGAAGAAGGCACGCTGAGTGCCGCTTGTCCCTGACCACTGAACCGGAAGAGGACCGACATGCGCAGCACACTCGCGGGACTGGTCGTGACGTGCGCGGTCGCCGTGCTGGCCTCGGGCTGCTCGCAAGACGGAGAGGGTTCATTGCGGAGCGCGCCCTCTCCGCCTGCCGGCTCGAGCCCGGACCGTGCGACAGCCACCGTGCCGGCGCCGCCTCCGTCCGTCGGGGCGACGGAGGGACTCAAGGCCCGGCTCACGCCCGAATATCTGGCCGGAGAGTGGTGCGCCATCTTCAGCCAGGAACGCTCGAGATACGTGTTCGGCCCCGACGGATCCTTCCGCCGCGCCCTCCCGGGAGCGGACCTCAGGACGGGGGCGGAGCAAGGGACCGTGCACGACCTCCTTGAGGACTTTCGCGTGGTTCGCGAGGTGGAGGCGGATCGGTTCGTCCTCGCCCGCGGCGAGCGCGGACATCGGGGTAACGTCTTCCGGCGCGGCCCCTGTTAACGGGCGCGGGGCGGGGGGTCCCCGCGGTGCCTTGGCGCGGCGAAGGTGGTCCACTTCGTTAGCTTAGCTAAGCTAGCTAGCGCTAGCTGGAAGCCGGCCTGAGTCGTGAGTGCTGGATGCTCGACCTGCTTCCTGGTCCTGGAGCTGGTGCTGAGCTAAAACCCCAGCGCCAGCACGTGTCACCCAGTTCGAGCACCCAGTACTGAGCACTCAGCGATCTGGCCTGAGTGGTGAGAAGATGCGTCGCTCTCTTCCCTCCCCCTCCTTCACGCGCTCCGAGTTCCAGGATGGACACTAGCAGCACCGCTGCACACCGTGTTGCGATACAGACGAACGAGGAGCGGGAATGGAGCTCTCACGCCGTGAGTTTCTGCGGTATGCGGGAGGCCTCGGCCTGGGGCTCTCGCTGGCGCCGCGCGGGCCGCAGCCCGGGCCACCTCCCATCAGCACCGTGGAGATGCTGTCTGGACCGATGACATCCTGAAGTCTCAATAGCTATAGCTTGCATCAATGCAAGGGTGCGCCATTGCGACGCGGGACACTACTTTGTGTCGAGCAACCTTCGCACCGCGGCCCAGTCTAGTTCGCGGTGGAGCCGGGCCTGTGCCTGGACAATGGCGCCCGTCGGCTCACGCAGTATCACCAGGATCGCTCGTGGGTCGGCCGGCGAACCCGTGACGCGGAACAGCGCGGGATTCTCCCTCACGACACGCAAGGCGTTAGGCGCGCCGGCGGGCATGAGGTCGGTTCCTCCGGCCCACGCTGGCGACGCTCGCTCCTCGGGGGTCATCGCCGCCAGTTGATCGCGAAGATGTTTCGCGGGATCGAGCGCCTTGAAGGCTTGAATGTTCGCTGCGTCGTCGGCCTCGCTCTTTCTGAGACCCTCTGAGACGTCACGTTCCTGCTTTTCGTAGGCAGCCCGAAGCTTTTCGGCCATCGCCCTGTCGGACATCCTGGCCAGTGACGCCGCGCGCTCCTCCTTCCGCTTTGCCGCTCCGTCCATCCATTCCTGGTATGGCGTTTTCCCGACGGCCGCCTGGGCTTTCTTCACCCCTCCATCGCCCCCGGCCTCGTGGATGCGCGCGCGCAGGTACTCCTCGCGAGAAACGGGCAGTACGGGGTCCTGGTTGCGTGCCGTGAACAGGACCAGGAGTGTGCTGTTCGAGACGCCATATTCTCCGTACACCAGCGTTGCCCCGTAACCGGCGGGGGACCTCGGGCGCTCATGATAGTAGGATTCGCCCGTTTCACTCTTCACCATTCCGTCGCTCAGGTGACCGAGTTCCGGGTTGATGACGATGTCTGCGGGCGCGCCCGCGTGACCCGAGCTTGTCTTCCAGTCCGGCACGTAGGTGCGCATCGCGACGGCGTATTTCCGCAGGGCCGTTGGACTCGCCGGGCTCTCACTCCACCAATGCGCCTTGACTTCAAAGCCTCGGGGTTGAGCGTAACCCGTCGTTGCCGAGAGGAGTTGTTCGGCCACCGCGAGGTTCCGGTCGATGATGGCGCGATCCCTGGCCGGAATTTCGTTCAGGAAGACTTGAGTTCGCGGATACCAGCCAGGCCGGATCTGTGGCGGCGGTGCACTGAAGTCTTGAGCAATCGCGCCGTGCGATGGCGCGACCGCAATCAGACAGCCGACGACCAACAGGGGATGCCTCATACCAGCCTCCAATTCGAAAAGAGAGCTTCCATCAACGGACCAATGGGATCGGATAAATGCGGTCAGCCTCGATTGATTCGCGGCCGGATCATCTCAGTGTCTCGTTCCGATCAATCGAGGCTGACCCCATTGATCCCCCATCAGCGAAGCCGTTGCCGACGAAGCTGATGCTGCAAACGAAGTCGATGTCGGCAGCGTTCCGCCGCACGCCGCAGCGCACCGGTCGTGTGGCACTCCACGGTATAGGTGACCTTGATGGGGCCTTGGGCAGCCGCGATCCCAGGCATGAACGAGGCCGTGGCGCTGCTGCGAGTGAGAGCATGCTGCGCATGACGGTCATTTCGCGCGAGCTGCTCCGGCCGTCCAGGTTGCTCAAGATGAGAGGGCGCATCCTGCTCTTGTGCACGGTGAGTGTTCGGTGCCTAACCAGCGTTTGGGCATCACCCGGGCTAACAGCGGTTCGTGCAGCGGAACAAGTACTTGTGCCGCGCCGTATTGGCGGGCGTACTCGGCGACGTCGCGAAGTTGCCGCTGAACGATTTGCCATCTGGCGCCAGCAAATCATTGTCGGGATCCGTCATGAAGAACCCGAGGGAAGCGTACAGGATCTGTTCGTACGAGGTCCCGTTCGAACAACGGATCGTGTAGGTCGGGTCTGGGCCGGGCCAGGGTCCATCCTCCCCGGACGCGTGCAACTTGCCGCCGAAGTTCACGATCCTGAGCGTCGCAGCGTGGTCGGCGTTGGTCGGTTTCACGGTTACCGTGCCGGCACCTTGCCCGCTACAGCCGCCGCCGGTCGCGGTCGCTTTCCAACTGAGGGTGCTCCCTACGGTCTTCCAGTATTCGCGCGGCATGCCAGGCTGCACGAGCGCGTGGTCGACGTCGAACTCGAGCAGCGACTCGACGGTTTCGACGATCGTCATTTGAGGCGACGTGGAGACGTAGGTCACGCTGTCATAGCCGATCCATCCGCTGCACCCGGTGCTGTGCGCGCCCACCACGGGCGGGTCGGATCCCCGGGTCAACCGTCAGATTCGGCTGCTGCCATTGAACGTTGGTGAACACCAGCACCAGCTCGTCAAGCTCCTGACCGGACAATTCCCGGCACCAGGTCTTTCCTTGTTTCGAAAAGGGATATGGTCTCTGCCACTGCCCATTGACCTTTTCGATGGCCCACACGCGTGCATGCGATACAGGCAGCAGCGTATTCTCGAATGTGACGGTCTGCACGGTAGCAGCGAAAGTGAAGTGGTAGTTCATCGCCGACAGGTACGGCATGCCGAGGCTGAGTTTCTTTTCGTAGTTGCCGCCGGCCCGCACCGTCACGACGATTTCTTCGGCATTCGCTGCGGAGTGCGCCAACTTGTCCTCCGGCCAATAGTCACCGACGAATCCGCGGTTCCAGTTGGCGACGGCAAACTCGGGAAAGACGTCTTCTAGCTTTTTCCCGATCGAGCGCAGTCCCGCGTCGATGCCGTCCAGTGGCTCCTTCAGTTCACACTGCAGCCAGATGAAGGACAGCGCCTTCTCGGCGCGCTGCAACTGCAGAAAGAAGGGAAACACATACGCGCCATAATTCCGGAACAGGTCACGGCATCGAGCGACTGCGCCGGATAGTCCAGGAAAGCTTCCGCATGCGCATGCTCGGTTTGAGCATCCGGGTACACGAATTGGTCGGCCCACCTGCAAGTCGCCTCCAGAATCCAATCGTACTGCGCGCAGTTTCCCTGGCGGAGATGCCGGCCGACGAGGATCGACTCGGTCAAGAAGTTCGCGATCCCCTGCACTATCCCCGGTGTGCCCGGCCCGCCGACCGGATAACGACTGTCCATGCCGATGTAACGCGGGCTGTTCACGCACTCGTTAGTCTTGTCCACTCGAAATGAGCCGCCAACCCAGGGTACGGGCGCGATAGGTTGGTTTGGATTGTCGCAGAGATAGACGACGAATATCGGTCCGGTCTGGCCAGCCCCGGAGAAGCGGGGATCCCTCACTGGAGCCCAGAACAGTCCTGTCAACTTCGGCCAGATCAAACTGGTGATGGCCTGCGCGACCGCCTGGGCCTTCACGAAATCGCCAATTCCATTGACATGCACTTTTACACGTACCAAGCCGTTCGCAGCTGAAACGGAGTCCCATTGGACGGGGATCTGGCTCCCGGCTGCAATCAACTCGCCCGAACCGTCGTTCGGTCCGTGCTCTTGTGCCGCTTCGTCCTTTCTCGTGTCGGCGGTGGCCAACTCCAGCCAACTCCCCGGTTCGTCAGGCCGTTTGAAGAATGGCTCCAGCTCCGCGCGAGTTAGCGGCGAAAATGTCGTCAGGAGCGTTCCAACACGCATCACCGAAGGCGGCATCTTGTTGAGCCGGCTGTCATCGCCCTTATGTGCCGCCGGCAGGCGTGAATCACCGAACGCCGCGAACACGCGGTACTTGTGAGCCGTCTCGGCATCGATGACCCGCTTCGCCAGCGCATTGTCGGTCAGCTCATAACTCGTCGGTGGCGCCTGCTGCTGCGCCTGCGTCAAGACTTGACGAGCCTCCTGAGTATCAACCCGCGGTACGTGCGCGACCCCGGCCGTCGTCACTGCAACCGCGAGCGCCGCGGATTGCCGGTTCATGATCATATGCGTGTCTGCTCTGCGTGTTTGGCGGGCATGGCCGGCGATGTCCGGTCAGTGTTCGACGACGAACCTGAGGTAGAGCGCTAACGCTTGAGGGACCCGCCGAATCGAAGACACCATAAACCGCATCATCCCGGGCACGCTGAGTCCAGCTTTGCCGCAGTCATGACTGGACGGCGTGACGGTGATGACCGCCACTCCGATTCCGGTCAACGCTGCCGCCGACGTGGCCAACGCAGCCCATTCATTGTTTCACTAGCTCCACGCGCCGGTTCTGCGCGCGGCCGGTCGCGGTCTCGTTAGGTACTGACGGCTTCGTGTCGCCAAAGCCCTTCGTGCTGAGCCGCGCGCCGTCGACCGCGTAGTCGGCGACGAGGGCCGCTTTCACCGCCGCCGCCCGCGCATCGCTGAGCGCCAGATTCGACGCGGCGGATCCCACGTTGTCGGTGTGACCCTCGATAAGGAGCTTGAGGTCGCCGTACTTCTTCATCGTCGCGGCGATTTCCTTCAGCACGGCCCGCGACTCCGGCTGCAAATCAGCCTTGCCGGTCGCGAACAGGATGCCGTGCGTCGCCCAGCGCCCCTTCGCCAGGAGCGCATCGTACATCACGTCGGTCTCGCTCTCCGCCACGCGGATACCCGTGATGAACGTCGGGTTCTCCTCAGTGCCGGTCAGCAGCATGCGGACTTCCGGCGCGCGCCGGAATTGCAGCTCGGGGATGTTGTAAATCCGCCGCTCGTTCGCGTACATCTTGAAATACGCCGAATCCATCAGCACGCGAACGTGCGTGACGCGGCCGATGTACTGTGCCTGGACTTCCTTGGTCACCGATTGCGTGCTCGTTCCCGCGTTCTGGCCGCCCCCGATGATGAACGCACTGCTGGGGGACCAGGTGATCTCGGCCGACTGGTCTCCGCGGTCGAGGTTTGGCCCACCTTCGAACGCCAGCTGAAGGTTGACCAGTGGCGTCGTGGAGAGGATGTCGATCTCCAGCGTAAACCGCGCCGGCAATGGACGACCGACCGGAATGAGCATCGCGGCTCGGCCGGTCGCGCGGAGCATCTTTACGCCGTCGCGTTCGATGACTTCGGCCGGACCCATCACGTACTTCAGCCCACGGGCGAAGTTCCCGACGCGATCCTCGGAGAAGTCCGTAAAGAACAGGACTTTGCTGCCGGGGACGAAGTCGTAGTTCTCCCAGACCTTCGGGTCACCCTGTGCTGCGACAGGAGCGGCGGCCGGCGCTGACGCTGCGGTCCCGCCGGGCGCCGCCTTCGCCGGATCGGCCGACTTCAGTTTCGCCGCGCTATCAGCAGCAGCTTTCGCCTTGGTCGCACTGTCCGCGGACTTCCTGGCCGCGGCCTCGTCGAGTTTCTTCTTTGCCTCCGCGGCCTTCTGTCTCAGTCCGCCTAGCTGCGCACCGGCGCGGCAGGGTGTGTGCACCATCAGGGCCAATCCGATGACCAGTGGCCAGGATCTCGAAAATTTCATTGTCGTCTTCCTCTTTGGGCCCGTTGAGCTCGACTTACTTCGACCGCGCCGTCAACGTCTGCGTGTCCCGGCGACGAAACACGGTGGTCATCGCCGTCACGTAGTCGAGCACCGCCTGCTGCGCGGCAGTGGACTTCAGCGTACCGTGCGCGACTCCATACAGGTCGAACTCACGCTTCAGATGGCGTTCGCGTTCGAGCTCACCCGGGATCTGCTCGGAGATCTGGAATGCCTTCAAGTCACTGAGATACTTCAAGAGTGGACTTGAATCGGCTCTCAGCCATTTCGCGCACAGATGCTCGTACTCAGCGTCGTATCTGGCAGCCAGTTGCCGGCTGAGAACCGGATTCCTGGGCTTACCGTGGTCCGGCTGCGCTGCGTTCCACTGCTGCAACACCGCATCGAGCGGCGCCTTCGCCTTCAGGTAGAGCGATTCCGCGCTGTTCAGCTGCTCATCAAGCGCGGCCTTCTTCTGCAGGAACTGCTCCATGAACTGGTTCGACTGCTGCCCGGCCGCCGCGATGTCCTGCATCATCTGCCCCGCTTCGGTGGGATTCTTCATCATGAACGCCATCATCTTCGATTGCTTCTCCGACGGGTCCATGTCGATGAGCTTTTGTCGGAGCGCCGAGTTGATGGCTGTTTGCCTGTCGGCAGCCGCCACGACCTCGTGGCGGAAACTCGAGAGCATCTCTAGGAACCCGGGGTTCCCGGTGTCGTAACAGCTCGTCGGGAAGGCCGGCACTCTGGACCACGGGTCCTGGGCGGCCAATGACGCTGTCAGGCCGAGGAGGCCAGCGACGGTGACGACAGCGGCGCGCGGGCGACGCATATGAAACGACTCGGAAGTGGTGTGAGTACGAGAGTTGTGGACGTCTAAACCGGCGACGTCATCGGCTGCATCACTGGGACGTCATTGCCGCGTCAATGGGATAGGAAAAATGAATCGCCCCTGTCCCGCAGGCAGCGCCCCTGTCCCGCAGGGATCGCCCCCGTCCCGCAAGGGCGGTGCGCGGGACGAGCGTGGCGGTGCGCGGGACGAGCGTGGCAGGGTGCAGTGACGGGTCGCTGGGACGCTGCATGTCTGGCACGCCGCGGGCGCAGGCGCGAGCGGGCGGGGTGAGCCATGGTGACGGCGTTCACTCGCAGCCCAGCGGTCCCCGCGGTGACCGGGGGCGGCCGCGGTGGCACGGAGCGCGGGGGGTATTGAGCCGGCGGGGGTCCGAAGGCCGCGCCGAGCGCCGATCAGGCGCCCTGGCGTCGGGCGTGCAGTTGCGGACGGCGCTGCGCCCTCGGTGGCCCGCGGGCTGACTCACTGGCGCGGCGCAGGTGGTCCAGAATCCGATCGATCACGGCGCGCTGGGTGATGAACGCCACGATGCGCATCTCGTCGCCGCACGCAGGGCAGCGCAGCGGATCGACCTCGAAGATCTGCCGCAGCACTTGGACCTCACGACTCAGTGCAGGCCTCTTTCATCAGGCGCGGTGGCGCCCTGAGGGCGCGATCCCGAACGGCGGCATCCCCACGGACGTTCCGACGGAGGCACGGCATCTCGTCGCGGCGGTCGAACGCATGGGACTTGAGTCGACGATGCGAGTGGAAGCGTACATCAAGCAGTATCGCGACTACCATGAGGCGGGCTCCGGGCCGAGAGTCCGCGCCGGCCTGGCGCGCGGGCTTGATCTGCTTGCCCAGCGCAATGACGTTGGCCGGCTGAGTGGTTGGGTCAGCTTTTCGCTGATGGATGCAACCGCGACGCTGGTGGACGGATCTCGCGCCCGTTCACCGTCTGACGTGACCCACAGCGCAACCGGTTCCATAACCGCCCGTCTGGCCTCTCGGCCTCGTTGAGCTTCACGCACTGGTGAACCTGAGCGGAGATTCTCCTCAGCTCACGTTGATGACGACCTTGGCACGCGCCTGACCGCCAGCCACATAACGCATTGCATCAGGGACCTCACTCAACGAGTACTCTCGGTCAATGACTGGAGACACCTTCTCGGACTCGATGAGCTCTGTCAGGACGACCAGATCGTCGTAGCACACCTTCGCCGTGAACGACACGATCCGCTGACTCACGAAGCGGGAGAGGGCGAACAATGCGATGAGGCGGGTCAGCACAGCCATCGAGCTACCCTTGGCCGCTCCCGCGCCGACGAACCTGCCGTTCGGCGCGAGTGCGCGCCGGCAGTCGCGGAGCGAGCGATTCGCCGCGATGTCGAAGAACACGTCGTAGCGCTGCCCTCTCTGTGTGAAGTCCTCCTCAGTGTAATCGATCACCTCGTCCGGACCGATGGAGCGTATGAGGTCCACGTTCCGCGTGGAGGTTGCCGCGGTGACGGATGCGCCGAGGGCCTTGGCGATCTGCACAGCGAAGGTACCTACGCCGCCCCCTACGCCGTAGATCAGAACGTGTTGCCCGCGCAGAACCTGCCCGTGGTCACGAAGACCCTGAAGCGCGGTGATGCCCGCTACCGGAACGGCGGCGGCCTGGCCGAAGGTCAACCGGCGAGGTTTTGGCGCCAAGCGGTCCGCCCGAGCGCTCGCATACTCAGCGAACGTGCCGGGCGCACGACCGAATACCTCATCGCCCGGCTTGAACCGTGTCACGTTTCCGCCGACGGCCTCGACTTGGCCGGAGAGGTCGAAACCACGGACGGGAGCCTTCGGGCTGCGCGGGCCCAGAATGAGGCGAGCGGGAAGCGGCAGACGAAGGAGGTGGCAGTCTGCTGCATTGACGGACGCCGCACGTACCCTGACGAGTACACTGTCGTCCGCGACGATGGGCAGGTCGATCTCCCGGAGATGCAGAACGTCGGGTGATCCGTAGCCCTCCTGGACGATCGCTTTCATGATCAGTCGCGCGTGGCCGCCATGACGGATGCCAACTGCGTGCACCGTGTTCACGGTGCCGCTTCATATTGGGAGGCCATACGAGGATGCCAGCCGGAAGTTTCAGCGTGCCTGAAACCGGGCGCTCGGCGGATCCGTGTGGGGATCCGACAGGACAAAACAGCGAGTCCCTCACCGACCTTGCTCTCATCGTGTGGCTGATTCGCCAGGGGCTCGAGGAGCGTCAGCCCTCCGTCGTGCCGAAGCATCCGCCACTGCGCGAAGTCATCCACTCGTATTGGCACCGCATGGGACACACCAATGGCTGTGAAGCTGGACGTGAAGCAGGGCACAGTGGCCCTGATGATTCTGAAAACCACCGACGTACTGGAACCGCTTGACGGATACGGCATTGCGCGCCGCATCGAGGAGACCAGCAGGAACCGCCTCGTCCTCAACTACGGCACGCTCTACACCTCGCTCCTCAAGCTCGAACAGTGCCCCGCCGTCGTGGCGACGTGCCCGACGATCTCGGGCGAGCGGTCGGCGGATCGCTTGGCCCGGTAGGTTGCCAGGCTGTCCGGCTCGGCCCTGGGTGTGGTCTCGTCTGCACTCATTCCTTCCAAACAGGGCTACGGTCCGGCGCGTCGGGAGGGCGATCAAGCGCAATTGGATGCCCCGGCCTGCGTTCCCATGATGACGGTTGGCGGCCCCTGC
>Ga0214471_10003142_pt1 | contig 12804 bp, 18 predicted proteins | sample RVTome_5_FD_207665 | JGI IMG/M metagenome (GOLD analysis project Ga0214471, IMG submission 207665) | Soil microbial communities from uranium-contaminated site in the Upper Colorado River Basin, Wyoming, United States - RVT142D155 | ecosystem: Environmental > Terrestrial > Soil > Contaminated >...
TCCGCTGAGGATGTAGGCCGGGTCCATGATGCCCTTCGGAAATCTCGACCAGGGCATCTCGTAAACGCTCGGGCTCACGAGATCCTTCAGGTGTGAGGCGAGCTCTGCAGCGTCGTCGAGTGCTCCCACGCGCTCCTCACCTCTTCATCAAAAAGTACGTGAGCCCGAACCCGAGCGCCATCGCCCCCACGAACGTCCCGACCGCCGTCGGCGCGGGCGCCCCGCCGAGCCCGCTCACGGCGTTGAACACGCCACCGCCGTCGGAGCGCGGGCGGCGAAAGACTCCCGTGCCGGTGTCCCAGTGCTGCCCGAGCCCGTGGTACGGCCGGAACGTCGGATCGATTGCTCCCATGCCGCGAAGCTCGCTCGGCCGGATGACGAAGTGGGGCGAGCGCACCCAGGGGAAGCCGAAGACCGGGCGGGTCCAGATCCCGCCGTGAAAGCGGGTCGGGTACGGATGCACGTGCGTCACCACCGGGCTCGGGACGCCGTGCGGGAGATCGACGGGATTCATCCGTGCTTCTCCTGCCAGCGCCGCTTCACGGCTTCTACGCTGTCGGTTCTCGACACCCGCACCGCGCCCCGCGTGGGCGACCACTCGACGAAGTACGTCGCGCCGGATTTCGTCAGATACCGCGGTGCATCGGCATATCTCGCCTGGTCGATGGCCTTGTTGATTGCCACGTCCAGACTTTTACCAGCCGCCGGATTGCGCCGGCGGCGCCGCTTGTTCGGCATCATCCCCTTCTTCTTCCCGAACCCCTGCGCGAGCGCGATCGGGATCGTGATGATCGGAAACGCCGCGGCCGTGAGGCCCCACCAGAGCGCCCAGCCGACGGAGTCGTTCCGCTTGTAGCCGTGGTAGATGCCGAGCGCGCCCGTCGCCGGCGCGATGAAGCTATAGATGCGCCGGAGCGAGCGCGCCCAGTCGGGCGTCGAGTCGGGCGGGAGCGAGGCCGCGCTCGCGCCGGGGAGTTCTTCGGCGCCGAGCTGGGGGGCGTACGCCACGTACGCACCGAACGCGCCCATGCTCGGGTCGACGGCGCCGAGGCCGGCGGGCACGTCGTAGTAGTTGCCGATCGCGCCCGGCACGTGACTGATCGTGACCGGCTCCTGATAGAGATGGCCGTTCACGTAGAGCGGATGACCGAGGCCGACCGGCCGCCTCGCTTTCATCGCCGTCTCCGCTTCGCGGTCGGCGGCGGCGGCGTGAGGAGTTCATTCGCGAGCTTTGCGAATGCTCGCACCTCGCGCGCGGTCACCGGCCACGGGCGGTTCACGTGGAGCGTGACCGCCAAGCCGCGCATGCCCGGCCGGGGCTTGCGCGCCGCGAGCGCCGTGCCGTGTACCTGCATCCCTACGACCTTCATCGCCGCCTCCGATTCGGAGTACGCTTCGGCCGCGTGAGCGCTACGACCGCTCCGATCCCCACGCCCGCAATCGCTAGCGCTACGATGAGCTTGCCGGTGCTGCTCATTCCGCTCTCGGCTTCGACCGGCACCGGCGTAACCGTCGTACCGTACGCGCCATACCCACCGTAGCCCGCGGTGGGCGTGATGGGCACCGGATTCTGGCGGACGTTCACCGTGCTCGAATCTTCGACCGGGATTTCGCGAAAGCGATCGAGCACCGGCCGCGGGGGATTGTAGCGCCCGCTCTCGATGAAGGCTATCTGCGCCGCGCTGTCGAGGCTGACGGCGCCGCCGTTCACGTAGATGACCGGGCGGCCCGTCGTACCGTCGATGATTTCCGACGGTGCGTACATCTTCTCGCGATGCAAGTACCCGGGCATGCCCCAGCTCTGCGCGAAGACTCCCGCGTCGGGGTAGTTGTTGGGCTTGGTCCCGGGAGGGTCGAAGATCCCCTGGCCGTTCGTGTCGTCGAGTTCGGCCATCAGCCGGAGCTCGTTCAAGGCGTAAGCGGGCTCGCGATCGTCGCCGACCGGCTTCTCTGCACCCGCGAGGTGTCTGCCAAACATGCTGTCGAGCCTTCCTTGGTAGTAGCCGGCCGTGGACGACGTGGGCCGCAAATCCGGCGGACCCATCTCCGGCATCGTCGGCAAGTTGCCGTTCAAGATCGTGGAGGGGTAAACCGGGTAGCGCATCAGTCGTCTTCTTCTGCAGCGAGCCGGTCTTGTTCGTCTTGCGACGCCCGGTTCTCCCAGGCAGTGCCTGTCGAGTCCTCGACGAGCACCGGCGCCCCGTTGCCGAGACTCTGAGCAAAGTCGATCACGTTGTCGAGCTCCACGACGTTTCTCTTCTTCGAGAACACCGCGACGATTTCGTGGTTGTGCGACACAAAGAAGTACGGCGAGCCGCTAAGGCCTACCTCCTGCGAAGCGAGCTTTTCGAATCTCTCGTTCCTCATGCTGCCACCGCCGCCTTCTTCCGCTTCGCGTACCAGTACGCGCCGCCCGCGCCACCAACGACGACGAGCGCGAGGATCCCCCAGACGACGAGGTTCCGCTTTTCCGGTGGCGCGGGCGGCGCGCGGAGCTCCGGCGGCCGCGGTGGAGGCCGCTCGGGCGTGATGGTGACGACCGGCGGCGGCGGGGACAGCGGCCGCTTCGCGGGGGGCGGCGCAGCGACTGCTGGCACCGCGGCGAGGAGCGGCGGCTTCGGCGGGGGACCGGGATCTGCCGGCGCCACCGGCGGCGCGGGCCGCGCGGGCGCTGGCGGGAGCACGACCGGCGGCGGCTGCACGGGCGCAGGGCCGATCGCCGGGACGCTGCAGACCGCGAGATTTTGCCAGGCGCAGTACGGCTCGCCCGCGCCGAGCCCGCGCACCGGCGCGCAGTAGTCGCGCCACGTGGCGACCTGGTTAGCGGTCGCGCAGTAGCCCGCCGCGGCAAAGCCCGGTGGCGCGGGATTGTTTCCGAGCACGCGCGCGGCATTCGTCTGGTTCTGGGCGATGAGGTTATCGCGGCTGCGCTTCGCCGCGCCCCACGCCGCCATCGCGGCGGAGTACGCCGACTGCTCCCCGGCGCTGCGCGCGCGCGCAGCGGTGAGCGCCGATTCGTACGCCCGCATCGCGGCCTGGTAGTTTGCGTCCTGCTGCCGCACCTTCTCCTGGTAGGCCGCGAGCGCCGCATCGTACACGCGCTTCTTGGCCGCCCACTTGGCGAGCGCGAGCCGGTGCGCCTCGGTCTTTTTCGCATTGTCCGCGATGACCGCTTGACGCGCGGCTTCGGTCGCGACGACGGGCGTCGCGCCGAAAGCTGGAACTGTCCAGGCGTACGACATCTACTTCACGATGAGGTAAGCGCCGATGCCGACCACGAGGACCGCGATCCCGATGCCGACGTAGAGGCGCATGGTCGAGGTGGCTTCTTCGGCGGGCGGCACGGTCAGCGGCGCGTCCACCGCCGGCACCGGTGCGCCCGCGCGTACGGCGTCGTAGCATGCGGTCATGTTCGGGTACTGGCGCGCCTGCACGGCGGCGCCGCATGCCCGGCGAGTTTCGATCGGCAAGTCTTGCCCCCCCACCCGCGTGAACGCGTGTTTCACGGGTGGGGTTTGTCCGAGTCCTCCGTAGTACATCATCATGATCCCTTCTTGCGTGAGTAGAGATACGCGCCCGTGCCGAGCACGGCGGCGCCGCCGGCGATCCACACCCAGAGCGGCACGCCCGGCTCGGGCGCGGGCGGTGCGGGCGGCAGCATCGGCGCCGGGGCGGCGACCGGCACCGGGAGCTTCGCCGTCGGTGCCGCGATGCTCGCGCGCTTGCGGGGCGGCGCAGCCGCGGCTGCCGCCCGGGCGGTGAAGCCACTGCCGGTGATGGACTGTGCCGCTTGGGCGGCGCTCTCGGCGATGCCGCAGATGGGCAGCGCCGCCGCCGCGCAGTCGAGCCGGAGCATGAGGCAGGTGATCTTGGCCGAGTTCTGCCGCGCCTTCGATACGCATGTTGTTTCCCTGCTCCCGTTACAGATCGGCAGACGCGCAGCGGCGCACACGGGCCCGCGGGTGACGATGCTCGCGCGCTTGCAGCGCTCGGCGGCGTCCGCCTGGGCGGCCGGGCTCAGACATGTTGTTTTCCTGCCCCGCTTCGGCGGCGTCGGGTAAGTCAATGACGCCGGTCCGACGCTCACCGTCCTGCCCATACCCGAGAAAACATACGACATCAGTCGATCCTCCAAAATTGGTGCGTCTTCACGCGCCCGAGCATCCGCTCCTCCATCGTGCCGGCGACCGGATCGCACACAATCCAGTAGCCCGACTTCGGCTCCTTCACCCGCGCAAAGACGTGGCTATAGTGCCCGGGCTCCCCAAACCCGACCGTCACGAACTCCGCCTCCCGCCCGACCTGCCGGCACATGGTGACGATGAGGCACGCCTCTTCGTCGCAATCGACGATGCTCTTCCCGGTCGCCTCGATCTCCTCGACGATCCGCTCCGGATCCTTCACCCACTCCGTCGAGACGGGATCGTTGGTGTACCGGCAGTACTCGGCGACTGCGTGCCGGATGGCGAGGATTTCCCCGAGGTAGTCCTTGGGCTGAAGCCCCCGGATGATGCGCTCGGTGAAACTCCGCACGCGCACGCTCCGCTCCCCCCTGATGCCCGTCGCCGCCCGACGCATCTCTTCGATGGTCGTCCTCGGCCCGCGGAACGGTCCGAGCTTCGTAGGAGGGGCGGCTGCTAGCGTGGGCATGGCTTTGCCAAACGCCGCGGCCGAAACGTGTCGCGGTTACCCCGTCACTCTACTGGCGGATGCCGCTACCTCGCAACTTTTCGAGAGGGGTCGGTTTTCGTGGCCTCGCTTTTCGCGGCCGATTGCTGCTAGACTCACCCCCGTGCACCCCGGGCGCTGCTCCCATTTTTCGAGGGAGGCGGCCGAAAGCCCTGGGTACAAAACCTATGTGGGTCCAGGGTGGCGCCACCCGGTAAGACGCTCTAGGGCGCAGTGGCATTGGCGTCTACTACCCACGGGCCGCGGCGCCCGGGGTGCACGAGCTAGCGAGCGGGGGGGCCTCTCCGCGTACTCGACGCACCATTTGCTCCGCTGCCTGGGCAGCCCGGTACTGCTCGCTCAGCCACCAGGCCCCGAGCTCGGCCGCAACGTCGCGCCCGCCGGCTTGGTTGAGGTCCGACTCCGTACGCTCGGGATCGGCCTTCCACGCCCGCTCGAGGACGGCCCGGAACGCAAGGCTCTCGAAGATCTGGTAGCGCACCCGCGGCACGGCACTCCGCTTCATTTCGACATGACTCATGATCTCCGTCTCGACCGCAGCTTTTAGCTCGACATAGAGCGCGAGCGTTTCGGGATCGTCCTTGATCGAGTCGAAGAGGGCGGTGAAGGCGGCGTCAGTGCGGGTGTTCATGGGGGGGCTCCTAGGATGAAGTCTCGAAAGCGGCGCAAAAAGCGCTGGCCGTCGCGCCGGACGAGCGGCGAGAGCCCGTGCCCATTTTTCTGGAGCACGGCGGCCACCGCCTCGGGCGTGAGCCCCGGCGCGATCAGGCGAATGTGCGGGTCGGCTTGGAGCACCTGCTCGGCATACTTTTCGGGCGGCACCTTCCCATCCACGAGCCACGCTTCGAGCGTCGGGGCAAAGCGCAGGATGTCTGCCTCCGAAACTTGAATTGCAGCGACTGCCGGCGGAGGCGGCGCGGCCGCGGGTGGCGCGCTCGGCCCGGGCGGGCGGGCGGCGACGGGCGGCGGGGCCTCGTTCACGCTCGGCGGCGCCGCAGTCGGCTGTACCGGCGGCGCCGGTAGCGGCATCGCGTAGGCCGGCTGCGGCGGCTGCGGCTGCGGCTGCGGCGCCGGCGCCGGCAGCGCGCTAGGCTGGAAGTCGGGGAGTGGCGTCGTCGGCGGCGCGGAATCCTCGGTCGCCCACATCGGCGGCACGTGCGTCACCGGATACGCGTGCGGGCCCATCTGTTGCGGGAGCGCGCGCGGCGCACCCGGCGGCGGCATGCCCGGTTGTACCGGCGGGCGGCCTCCCGGCTGCTGCTGCTGCTGCGCGCCGCGCGTCATCGCCACGACCTTCCCAGCATTCTCGATGATCTCGGGGAGCTTCTCCGCCACCGTCGCGCCCGCCCGGAGGAGCGTCGTCTTCCAGTCCGTGTCTTCCTCACCGCGGCCGCCATCGTCCCGCACGAAGCCCATGCCCTCTGCGGCTTCGGAGAATTCCTTGATCTGCTTCGGGAGGTTCCCCTTCTTTTCGAGATCTGTCTTCAGCCGCTCGGTCTCGGCGCGCAGCCGCGCGACCTCGTTATTGGCCATCCGAAGCTCCGACTCGGCCGTCGACTTCAAGAGCTCACCCTTGGTGCCGAGCGACTCCTTCAGCATCTCCCGGTCGCGCTGATTGGTATTTCTCTCCATCGCGAGGAGGTTTTCGTAGTGCTCCTTCTGACGCGCCAGATCGCGCTCTTGGTCTTTCTTCAGGAGGTCCACCTCGCGCTGGTGATCGATGTGCGCCCGCTCGCGCTCCTTCCGCGCGTCCTCGCGCTCCCGGTCGCGATCCGCAATCAGCTGCTGCTCGCGCTGCGCGAGCTGCTGGTTGGCAAAGCGCGCGACCTCTTCGGCGCGCTTGATCCCGTCCTCCTTCTCGCGCGTGAGCACGCGCTCCTTGTCCTCGAGCTCGCGCCGGTGCCGCTCGTCGATGTCCTTGATGCGCGACTGGTGCGCCTCGCCGAGATTTCGGATCCGCTCCTCGTAGCTCGCCTTCATCCGCTGAAGTTCGTCGTCGCCCGCCTGGCGCGGCTGCACCGAGGCAATGACCCGCGCCATCGCGTCGGCGACCTCGGCGCCACTATTGTGGCCATTCGGCTTTTGGCGCGCTTCCTCCTTGGCCTCGCGCAGCTGCTCCTGCAGCATCTGGATTTGCTCGTCCTTCGTTTCCTTGACGACGGAGACGGCGGTCGCCTCTTGGCTGCGGCGCTCGCGGAGGTCCTCCTTGCGTTCTTGTCGAGCACGATCGTCCATGATGAGTTCCTTCTGTGTCGCGGTCTCGAGCATCTTCGCGTCCGCGAGGGTGTTCGAGCGCCGGTTGATGAGCGCGCTCTGAAGATCAGTCGCCGGGAGCCTTCCCTCGCCGCCCTCGTGCTCTTGCGCGGCGTGGGGGTTCGGCTCGCGGCCGCCCTCCCCCTGCCACGGCACGATGACCGTGACCGGTTTCGAGAGCGCCTTCGGCTTCGGCTTGCCCGTGAACGGATCGATCAAGCCGCCCCGCGCCGGCGGCCCGTACACGATGAGCTGGTACTGCCCGCCGCCGTAGTACTCGCAGAACTCCTCGTGCGTGAGCGGAAAGGTAATGTTCCTCATGCGGCCCTGCGTGAGCACGCTGTTGTAATGCGGCGGCTTCTGCCGCGTCACCATGATGTAGAACTGCCCACTGCCATCGAGGTCGAAGCGGGCAATCAGGTCTTCGAGGGTGCGGAGGGTGTCGTCGGATAGATCGGGCGTCTCGTATCCGGGCTGCCGGCGCTCGGGCGGAAACGGCGCCTCGGGATCGTAGGCGTCGGGCGTGAGCGCAATCGGGCCGACCGTCATTTTCTTCCTCCGCGCGGGATCGGACTCGTCGGGCGGGAGCTCGGCGTCCGGCGTGTGCACGTCCGGCGCGCGCGAGAGCGCGCGTTCCGCTTCGACGGCCCGCGCGACGTGCTTCCTCACGACATCATCGAGCGACCGATACTCCTCGGTCTCGGGCGGCGCGGGCTTCGGCTTGCGCGGCTGCCCGCGTGGGCGCCGACCCTCCGGCGGGACCGCCACCAGCGGCTGCCCGCGATCGGATAGCAGTTGCGGCGCCGGGGGAGCGACCGGGGGCGCCTCGTCGTGGTTGGACTCTTCGGCCATCAGTTCGCGGGGGCGTCGGCGACGGGCGCCTCGTCGTCATCGCGCAGCTCGAGCGCGTCGATGAGCTCCAAGCTCTGCTCGGAGTCGGTGCGCTTTCTCTGGAGCTCGGCGCGGCCCGCCTCGTCATTGGTGAACTCCGGCGCGAGCATCGCCGTGAGCATCGCCCGGTATTCGCTCGTCGTCCTCCGGAGCTGCGCGGCGTCGCCCGGCAAGAGCTGCGACGGATCGTCCTCCTCGCCCGGCGCGTCCGCATCGCCATCGTCCTCCTCCTCGTCGAGGTCGGCGTCCGCGGCGTCCGCCTCGGCCCAGTCGGCCCGGATGAGCTCCGTCAGCTCCTGCTGAAATGACAGGGCCGTGTCGTGGAGCTCCTGGAAGAGCTCGACGACCACGGCGCCGAGCGCCGGCACGTCGGCGATCTGCCCGCTCGCAATCTGTTCGGCGACCGACTGCGCGCGGAGCGCGAGCCGCTGCTTGTGCGTCACGAACTCCGCCGTCATCTGTTCGAGCGCTTTCAGCGCCTGGTCTTCGTCTGCTGTTGCCATTCTCACTCCTTGAAGATCCCCCCGAACACTAGCCCCCTATCCGCTTCCTTCTCCGTGCGCTCGAGCGCCTTGTCGACGTCGAACACGCCCCCCTCGGCGTACCGCTCCCGGCCGAGCCGGATCTTCGCGTCGTCGAACCGATCGAGCCTCTGCTCGCTCGCTGGATCGCGCGGGCTCCGGAGCTCGCACGCGTGCACCTGCTGGTCGCGCACGGAAAGAAAAAAACTCTCCGAATCCCGCCGCGCCGTGCAGAGCCGCTCGATGAACTGATTCTCGGCGGCGTCCTGGAAGTCCACCATCTGGCGGGCCAAAAACTTGCATTGCCGGCGGATGGGCTCGACCACGAAGCGCATGAGCGACCGGGGGTCTTGTACGGCCTCCTCCTTGCACATCTCCCAGAGCTCGGGGGCGAGCTTGCCCTCCATCTGCTCTAGCCCGACGTAGTACTCCCCGCTCGGCGCGCGCTCGACCTCATCCGGGTGAAACCTCGCCAAGACCTCGCCCCAGCGCCGGTCGCGCACGACGAAGGCGCTCCGATCCGCCATGCACACCATCGTCTCGGGGACGAGCGGCGGCACGAGCGGCAGATCTGTCGGCACGTCCGGGGCCGGCAGGCCGTCCTCGCCCCGCGTGAACGGGACTGGCCCCGGATTGAAAGGCTGATAAATCGCCTCGTCCGCCCGGTGCCGATCGAGACCTACACCCGGGGGATCTTCGGGACGTGCCGGATCGTCCGTCATGAGAGCGCGAGCCTAAGCATTCGACTCAGGCTTTGCAACGGGCGCGGCGCGGGTTTCTCCCCCATCGCCCGTGGAAATCGTGCCGCTAGCGCCCACACCGAGAAGCTCACCCTCGAACGCTGGCGCGGCCGTGACCCCGCTCACCCCCTCGCCGGTCCCACCCCGGCCTCCTTGGATCCTCTCCGCTATTTTGGGCCTCGCCTCCTCTCCATATTTCTCCAAAAACGCCTTGCGCATCGCCGGCATCTTTGCATCGGGATGTTTTCCGCAGATTTTTGCGAAATGCTGGTTGACGCGAATCATGTACTCCTGCGCCACACCGTGCTCGCGCGAGCTCTGCCAGAAAATGTCCTTCCAGCCGTCGCGCTCACGCTGGACCCCCTCGATCATCCTGAACTGCTCCGCACGCTTACGGTATTCTTCCAGGTACAGTGTTTTCCAATCTGGCTCTTCTTCGGGCGACCGGCCGACTGGCTCCGGCACCGACGCGTACTTCAAGCGCCCTCCGATGAACCGACCTATGAGGAAGGTGCCGAGCATGCTCCCGACGAGCACTCCGAAAGCGAGGGTTAGCTTCATCAGAAGAGACATGGGATCAGTCCGCCTTTCAGGCCGGTCGGCCGTTGTTTCACGTGGAAACCGGGATTCACTTGTGAGTCTCTGCGTGTAGGGCAATGCCGCCGGCAAGGGCCGCGGCGGCAGCGACCCGCACGGCTGGCTTATGGAGCCGGGACTCGTTCTCGATCCGGCCATCGAGGACGTTACGCCACTTGTCGCTGCCGAGCGCCCGGGCGAGCGCATCCTTCGTGCGCCACTCCATGTGACGGAGCGGCACGCCGCGCTCGGCGAGTTCGGCAACGAAGAGCCTTAGCACGAGCCGCGCCGCCTCGGTGTGGAGCTCGGGCTCGCTCGGGATGGCTGGCGGCCCGACGGCGATGAGGACCGGCGGAAAGCGCTCGAGCACGACGCCCAAGATCTTGATATGGTGCCCGGCCTTGCGCCGCAGGTCCGTCGGGAGCGATGCGCCATTGAGACGAATGCCCTTCAAGAGCTCGGCGAGCCGCACCGCCGGGAGCCACCCGTCACCCTCCTTATAGTGCAAGACGCAGTACGCAAGGTTTCGGACGCCAGGCGCGATGCCGAGCACAATCACGGTAGGCCGGGCCTCATCGTCGCGCAAAGTACGGGCCCGTTTTCGCCCGTGTCAACTTTTCCCTGGAAAGCTCAGAAGCTGCGCGTGGATAGGCCGGCCCGGGCGTAGTCCATGAAGATCGGCGGTGGCCAGGGTACGATGTAGTACGGGCCCGAGAGGGCGGGCGAGCGCGTGAGCCGCATCCGCCGGCCGCGGGCGCCGGTCGAGCTCTGGGCAATCCACGCTGCCTCCCGAGCGAGGACGTTCGCGTAGGCTGGGTCCCGGTGGGCAAGCGTCTGGATCGACTCCTGGTACTGCGAGAGCAGGGGATCGGTCGCCGCGTCCGCCGTGAACGGGTCCACCGGCGAGCGGGCCCGGCCGACGAAGGCGGTGAGGCCGCGCTCGAGCTCCTGCCGGTTTTCGGCGGCTTCCGAGCAGGGGAAGCCCGGCACGCACTCCGGACCGAGGTCGATGCGCGAGATCGGACGGCCGCCGAGGACACCGAGGCCCATCCCCCGGACGCTACACGAGGCTAGGCCGCGCCAGCAACTTTTCACCTGTCGTTGTAGTCATCGAACCAGTCGTCGAACTCGTCCCCGACCTCGCCCGCTGCGCTGTAGTAGCGCGTGTACTCCTGCCGGAAGATGAGCTCGACGATGCCGTTCGGGCCGTTCCTCTGCTTGGCCACGTCGAGCTCGGCCCGGAGCTTCTCGTTCGTCTCGCGGTCGTAGTAGCTCTCGCGGTAGAGAAAGCAGACGCTATCGGCGTCTTGCTCAATGGCGCCAGACTCGCGGAGGTCCTTCAGCTGCGGGTGCTTGTCCTTGTTCTTTTCGAGCTCGCGGTTTAGCTGCGAAAGCGCAACCACGCACACCTGCTCCTGCTTGGCGAGGTTCTTCAATCCCTGACTCAGGCCCGCCACCTCCTGCTCGCGATTGCCGCCCCTCTCTCGCACCCCCTTCATGAGCTGGAGGTAGTCCACGATGACGAGCTTCAGCGGCTTCGACGGGATGAGCGCGTTCTGATCCGCGATGCCGCGGTCGACCTGGCGCTTCAGGCGGCGCACCTTCGCGCGCAGATCCCCGAGTGTGAGCGCTGGCGTGTCGTCGATGTAGAGCGGCAGGTGTTCCAGGAACGCAAACGAGCCGCTGATGTTTCGCCAGTCTTCTTCCGTGACGCGCGGCCGGCGCCACACCCGCGCGTCGAACTGCGCCTCGTGGCTCGCAATGCGCTGCACGAGCTGCTCGCGCGGCTGCTCCAGCGTGCAAAAGAGAACGGCGTGCCCGAGCTCTATCGTTCCGTTGGCCTTCTGCTTGCGGCGCGCAACGTTGCACGCGAGCGACTGTGCGTACGAGGTCTTGCCCAGTCCCGGTCGACCAGCCACGATCACGAGATCGGACTCGAAGAGTCCACCCGTCAGCCGATCGAGCGCGGGAAAGCCCGTCGGAATGCCGGTGATGGCCTGCCCGCGCTCGCGCGCACGCGCAATGCGCGTGATGATGCGGCTCGCGATCGTGCGCGCCGCCTCCTCGCGCATGCGCTGGCCCTGGTGCGTCACGTCCGCGATCTGCTGCTCCACCTTTTCGAGCAGCGCCTGCGGGTGTTCGACCGGCGCGTAGCCCGCCGCGACGGCCGTCTGTGCGACCGCGATCATCTGCCGGAGCCGCCACTTCTCGGCGACGATGCGCGCGTGCTCCTCTACGTTCGCGACCTCCGGCGTCGCGTCCGCGATCTGCGCGAGGTAGGGCGTGCCGCCGACCTGCGCGAGTCGGTTCCGATCGCGGAGCCAGTTTGCAACGAGCACGATGTCGGCCGGAAACCCCCCGAGCCGGAGCTCGGTCACCGCTTCGTAGATCCAGCGATTCGCGTCCGCGTAGAAATGCTCGGGCGCTAGGATGTCCTGCACCCGGTCGTGCGACTCGGGCTTGAGAAGCACGGCCGACAGCACCGCGGCCTCGGCATCGAGGGAATGGGGCGGCACGCGGTCGGACAACTCAGAGCCCGCCCCGCTCGCGCTCGACGCGCGCCGCGCGCTCGGTCTGGTGCTCGAACGTAGCGCCGTCCTCGGTCGTGAAGCCCCAGTCGCTCGGCGCGCCATCGGGCAGAGCGCGCGGCGCCATCACGAAGAGCGTCCAGCAGCCGCGCGTGGGATCGTCGAGCGTCACGCGGTGGAAGGTGTCCTGCCAGATGAAGTTCAGCATGCCGGGCCGCACGATGAATTCCCGCACCGGCGCGTAGCGACCGTCCTTTCTCGCCTCGCTGTAGCCGTTCGTGAGGACGAGCGACACACTCCAGCGCCAGGGATGATTGTGATACTCGCGGTCGCGGTCACCGCGAAAGAAGTAGTTCAATGCGACACCGGGGAGGCGGGTACGCCACCAGCGCTGGTCGGGCGTGAGGTGGATCCGCAGCATGTACGGATCGGCCGGCGTGTCGGCGAAGATCTGCCAATGGAGCCCGAGAAGGTCGGCCACGTCGAGGATCTTCATCGGTCCCGCCACTGCCGCACGGGCGGCGCTCGCCGGGCGCGCGTGACGCCGCGCGTCCGCGTCCAACCCGAGCGCCGATCCAGCGCGTCGAGCTCCCGGGCGAGCTCGGC
>Ga0214471_10003143_pt1 | contig 12803 bp, 12 predicted proteins | sample RVTome_5_FD_207665 | JGI IMG/M metagenome (GOLD analysis project Ga0214471, IMG submission 207665) | Soil microbial communities from uranium-contaminated site in the Upper Colorado River Basin, Wyoming, United States - RVT142D155 | ecosystem: Environmental > Terrestrial > Soil > Contaminated >...
ATAGCCAGACAAATCTTTGCCTCACTGGTCGGGATTTCCCGGCCGATTTGCTGAAGCTGGTCGATATCGCCACCGATATGTCCAAATTAAAGCACCACTTTGACGATAAGTTTTTGGCCAATAAGGGGATTGATTATTAAAATATATTATTTTATAATATGAGTAGATGGAACGATTACCCGGCGAACAAAAAAAATACGAGTTTAAGGACGTAAGACTGGGCGAGTTTGCCATCGCCGGCCCGGGCCTAAGCCTCGTTGCTGAGAGCGTTGATCACAGCGTTATTATTGTGGCCTTAGATCGCAAATCTAATCGTAAACTTCTGGGCAATTTTGCCAAAGTCGAGGAAAACGCCGTCTTTCAAGAATTTCTCGACCAGCTAGCGGCTGAGAACAACGAGGAATTGCACGTGGCCGTGGCGGGTGGCAGACGCACCCCAAATCTAAGACTCAACGAAGACGACGCGGTTCTTCTGCGCGAGGAAGTTATTGAGGCATTGGCTCATTTAAATATTGTGCTGCCGAAAGCAAACATACGTTGGAATACCTGGGAATCAGAACTAGAGTTACTCGAAATCCAATTCGTTAAAGTTGACGACAACACTATTATCATTGAAGACACTATTATCAAAGAAAACTAACCGCTTTAATACTTTCTGGCACTCTTGACACGTGAGTGCCAATTTTTTACAATGTTAGGGATTTAATTAGGAGGGTATTAACCTATGGTTAATCTAGTCAGATGGGATCCGTTTAAAGAGCTCGAGGACATGGCCAACGTTATGCAGCGGTCGATGAACCAAGCTTTCAGCGGCGCAGCCGACAGTTCACTCATGGCTGTCCCGCTAGCCGACGTGTTTGAGGAGGACAATAAGCTGATAGTCCACCTGCACGTTGTCGGACTGACCGAGGACGAGTTCGATATTTCGGTAGAAAATAACGTCCTTACCATCAAGGGTGAGCGGACAGTAAGCGAAGACGAGAAGAAAAAACGCAATTACGTTTTTCGAGAGAGTTCGACCTCGATTTACCGCCGGATGGCCTTGCCAAAACGGGCAGACACAGATAAAGTCCAAGCTCATTTGAGCGACGGTGTCTTGCGGTTGGAAATTCCGCTCAAACCCGAAGCCAAACCAAAGAAAATCGCAGTTAAAGCCAAAAAGTTGCGCCCCGGCCGTTAATTCTAGCCGGACGAGAGCTGTCTTTGTTATCATATGACAATGACAAATCGGCGGTTGGAGTGGTTGGTGGAACTAATGGTTTTTCCGTTGCTGGCAGTAGCCATCTGGCAGTGGGGGACCGGACTCGATTGGGAACTCGAAGAACTCGATCTGCTAACGGTCTTCCCGCTGCTGGGCATGATAGCCTTTACCACCATGTGGTGGCATTTTCTGGTTGGCTTTGTGGCACAAATCAAGCCAAATTTTACCAAATTCAAGCGATTACATCTTGTCTCCGGCTACTGGGTGTTCGTGGCCATTGTTCTCCACCCGCTGCTGTTTTGGGTGTGGGGAGTCGGCGAGGGCTTTGCTAGCCCGCTGGATATCTACAAGGCTTATTTGGGCGATGACTACCGTTTTGCCCTGCTTGGCACGCTCGGTTTGTTTGTCTTTTTGTTGTACGATCTAGCCCGTTGGCTGCGGGAGAGGCCGTTTATCAAGCGCTATTGGTGGGTGGTGGATTCGATCGACGACACCGCTTTCTTAATTATCTTTATCCACTCGATCAACATCGGCCAGCACGTCCAGTCCGGTTGGTTTAGATATCTCTGGATCTTTTATGGCCTAAGTGGTCTGTTCTTCATCCTCTATAAAAGGCTAACAACCACCACCAATGTCGCCCCAACTCAGCCTTAAAACAATCGCCTTAAGCGGTGCTTTGCTCTCACTGCTAGTGATTGTCATGAGCTGGCTGGGCATTGATACCCGTACGGCCAATCAGGTCCTGTCCGTTTTAGAACACAATCAGCCCGGTTTTTACCGGGTGACGACCTTTGTCGATGGCGACACCGTCGAAGTTAATATGGCCGGCAAGATCGAACGTATCAGGTTCATCGGCCTCGACACGCCCGAAAAAAATCACCCCGACAAGCCGGTCCAATGCTTCGCCCACGCAGCCAGCCAACACTTGGTCGACCTTATCGGCCTTAACCCCGTTCGGCTGGAAGCCGACCCGACCAACCAAAACCGCGACCGCTACGACCGGCTGCTGCGCTACGTCTATCTGCCCGATGGCACACTAATAAACGCCAAGCAAATCGAGGACGGGTATGGTTTTGCTTATACGGCCTTTCCGTTTACTAAAATCGACGAGTTCAAACAATTGGAGGGCGACGCCCGGCAGGCCAACCGCGGCCTTTGGGGGCAATGCCAGATTGAACTTGACGGCGGCTTTATTAGTACCGAAGCCGATTAACCTAACAATCCCTTATAAATTTCCTCCAGCTCCAGCGCAACTTTCGGAATGGAGTATCGACGGCTCCGTTTTAAGCCGGCGACAGACATTTTTTGCCGTAACAGAGGATCAGCCGCTAATTTGGTAACGCCACGAGCGATTGATGCGGCATCTGGGCCGGTCAACAGCGCAGCCTTGTCACCGACCACCTCTTTCAGATTATCGTCACAATATATTATCGGCAATCCGGACGCCATATACTCGATTAGAGCGATGCACTGAGTGTCAAAACCGTGCGAGGCCAGCAAACCGATATCAGATTGGTTTAATATTCTTGTCACCCGCTCGGGCATTAATTTGCCCGTGAATGTCACGTTTTTCAGACCACGCACCCGAACGGCCCGTTCTAATTCGGTCTTTATCGGTCCATCGCCAATGAAAGTCAGCTCAACCAGCCTATCGTCGATCTTACTCAAGGCCTCAACCAGTGCGCCTTGCCGCTTTTCTGCGCTCAACCGCCCAACCGCCACCAGTTTGAGAGGTTTACCGCCGTCAGACTCAGTTTTAGAGAACTTGGTAAGATCGACGGCGTTGCTAAGCGCTTTTACAGGCGTTGAGATATTAAGGTTACGTAGTCGCTGCGCGTAATATGTTGATGGCGTAATGACCAAATCAACGCCGTCGGCGTAGGCCGCCATAATCCGCCAGCCCCAGCGCTTTGCAGCCGACGATCCGGCCTCCGCTTCAACCTGGTATCGCCGTAAATCTGTAGCCCAAAGTAAATCGCTAATTAGAGCGGTTAGAAAGGGCATAAAATAGGCCTTGGAACGCAGGGGATAGTAATCGAGTATAACTGGGATTAACGTGTGAAACGTCGCGACGTGGGGCAGGCCGAGCTCAGCGGCCGACTTCCTGGCTAAGAGCCCGGCTGTCAGCGGAGTATGGCTGTGGATGATATCAAGATTTAGCCCGGCGATCTGTCTTTTGACACTCCGGCTCGGGTTCATTAATCGGATATTGTCACTCAGCGGCACAGAAGTAGCCGACACCCTTATAGTAAACTCGTTGCTGTGGGTGCCTGGATACTTGGGCACAATAAAATAGACCTCATGGCCCAGATCTCTCAAGCCTTTTGCGGCATTGAGCATAGAGACAATCACTCCATCAACCCGTGGCAAGAACTCGTCGGCAAAAAACCCAACTCGCATAATTTACCAGTATACCGACTAATAGATTTAGACTTCAGACTTATGTTACGCTTATGCCTAAATGGCAAAACGCTCGAAGACTAAAAAGCGGCTGTGGTGGCTCAGACTTAAGCACCTAACCCACGCTACTTGGCGCCGGAGCACATCCTTCTACCGCCGTCACAACATCTTGCGGCGGCTGAGTTACGGGTTGGGTGGTCTCCTGACGGTAATCTTGCTGCTGGCAATTATTTTTCATCCCGTCGACCATAAGATTAAGCGCATCGGGGCCAGTTTTTCCGTCAAATACGCCGGCGAGCTGGGTGTCGATTGGCAGCCAGCTTTTCAGGCCCTGCTCGATGATATTGGTGTCAAACACGTCCGCCTCATGAGCTACTGGGACATGCACGAGCCGCAGGACGACCAATACGACTGGTTTGCGCTCGACTGGCAGATGGACGAAGCCGCCAAACGGGGTGCTCAAGTCAGCCTGGCTGTGGGCTTGCGCCAACCACGATGGCCGGAATGCCATTTTCCCGACTGGGCTAAGCGGCTGCCCCGAGAAGAATGGCACCCCAAACTAATGGATTACCTCACAGCGGTTGTCAAGCGTTATCAAAATCACCCGGCGTTGGTATCTTACCAACTGGAAAACGAAGCCTTAAACGACTGGTTTGGCGAGTGCTTTGTCCACGAGCGCGACAAATTAAAGGCCGACCTGACCAAGGAGTTCGAGCTGATTAAACAACTGGACACCAAACACAAGGTAGTAATGAGCCTAAGCGACCAACACGGGATTCCGGCCGGCGAACCAACCCCGGATATCTACGGCTATTCGGTTTACCGGGTTGTTTATAACCAACAAATCGCCAAGGGCTATTTTATCTACCCGACACCGATTTGGTACCACCGGCTGCGCGCCTGGGTCATCGATGTTTTAAAGAACCGGCCGATTTTGATCCACGAACTGCAGCTTGAGCCGTGGGGCCCGGCGCCGACGCCGCAGCTGTCAATTCCCGAGCAAGACAAGTCCATGAGCCCGACCCAGATGTACAAAAACGTCGACTTTGGCCGCCAAATCGGCTTGGATGAGGCCTACTTGTGGGGAGCCGAATGGTGGTATTGGCGCAAAGTCGTGCTGGGCGACTCTGACCCCTGGGTGGCAGCCAAGGATATAGTCCGGCAAATAAATACCGGTCAAGAGTTCGTCGTACCGGAAGATTAGTTTTAGCCAAATCGAGACCGTTTAGTTATGCTTAAACGTAGTAATGTCCACGCTCAAACTATATTCTTGGAACGTTAACGGCATCCGGGCGGTCAATAACAAGGGCCTGTTTTTACCGTTTATCGAACAGCACCAGCCCGACATTCTCTGTTTGCAGGAAACCAAAGCCAAGCGTGATCAAGTCGAGGTCGACCTTAAAGGCTACGAAGAATTTTGGAATTCGGCCGATAAAGCCGGTTACTCCGGCACGGCGATCTTCGCAAAATCGCGGCCAAAAGCAGTCACCAACGGCTTTACTAACAACGTTGCCGCCAAGTTCAACCTCAGCGATAAATACGGCGATACCACCACCGAAGGCCGGGTTATTAGCGCCGAGTTTGATAAATTCTACGTCGTGTCTGTTTATACGCCTAACGCCAAGGACGACTTGTCCCGCATTCCGCTTAGGCAACAGTGGGACCCGGCCTTTTTAGACCACGTCAAGGAATTAGAAAAGCAAAAGCCAGTAATTTTTACCGGCGACCTAAATGTTGCCCATACCGCTGACGACTTGGCCCGGCCGAAGGAAAACGAGGGTAAAAAAGGCTTCACTAAAGAGGAGAGAAGCGGATTTGATAATTTTCTAAAAGCCGGCTTTGTCGATACCTTTCGGCTTTTTACCAGCGGCAACGGCCACTACACTTGGTGGACGCACTGGGCTAACGCCCGGGCCAGAAATGTCGGCTGGCGGATCGATTACTTTATGGTCTCGAGTACAATCAAGGATAAGGTCAAAAAAGCCCAAATCCACGCCGATGTTATGGGTTCCGATCATTGCCCGGTCAGTTTGACGCTATCGTTGTAATCATGGATGACCACTGCTGGCAAATCCAGGATAAAGAGCCGCTTTTTCCTGACACGCTCTGGTCCAAACCGGAAACTAAAGCCCTAGCCAAGCGGCTGGTCATAATCGGTGGCCACACGGGCGGGTTCGATCAAGTCGCCGCGGCCTACCAGGCCGCCCGTGAGGCCGGCATCGGCCAAACCAAGGTTGCGTTGCCGGATAAGCTCCGCTCGGTGCTGGCAAAATCTTTACCGGACGCTGTGTTCGTGCCCAGCAGCCCAAATGGCACGGTGGGGGATAAGGCCCTAAACGACTTATTAAGTTACGAGCAGTGGGCCGATCTTAGCCTGATCTGCCAAACCAGCGATAATAGCGAATCGGCATTGTGCGTCACGCATTTCGCTCAGCGGCGGCAAAAACCACTGGTACTAGGCGACGAAGCGGCGCTGGCGCTGAAATCCGATCCGGCGCTGCTAAACCAGCCCGGACTTTACTTGGTGCTTAGCCTCGCCGCGTTACAACAGGTGATCAAGTTCCTAAGCCCAGGGCTACTAATCAAACACGACATGGGATTGCGGCCTCTGGCACTGGCGCTGGCGGCCATAGACACTCCCGCCGGGTTGGTAACTGTCTACGACCAACACGTACTGGTTAAAGTGGGCGATAACGTTACCAGCACCAAACGACAATCAACCCCCAGCTTGGCAGCTTTAGCCGGCTTCAGCGCGGTTTGGCTGGCGTGGGAGCCTGCTAAGCCGCTGGCGGCCTTGAGTACTGCCGCTTTCGTGTTTTAGGTTTAGTGCCCCTTTGGTACAAACGCGCGACAACGGCTTGACTCATCGCAAATCTTGCATAATTGACACATTATGATATAATACATTAATACGAGTCCTTTGGTTTTTACTAATTTCGCCGCTTTTTAAGCTAAACTATTTACTACTGGCGCTGTGGCGGAACTGGTAGACGCGCACGACTCAAAATCGTGTGGGCTCGTCCCGTGTCGGTTCGACTCCGACCAGCGCCACCATAACGAATATGAATCAGCCACAAGAATTTCAAATACCACAACCGCTGGAGCCGCCCGAGCCAACCCAGGCAGCGGTAACCCAACCCAACCCGGTCGCACCGACAGCGGTCGATCCGGCCGTGCAGTTAGTCCGCCAACAGCTGGCCAATCTTTATGACCAACCAGTTCCGGCCTCAAGGGCCGAGCCGGCCATCCAGCCGCCGAGTTGGTACCAATCCAGTCCGGCGCCCGCCCCTCGGCCGGTGCCGATGCCGGTGCTCGGCCCGGAACCGGTGATTGGCTCAGTGGAAGCCCCGAAACGCTCGCTCGATGGGGTCAAAGCCCAGCTACTAAGCAACGTGCGCGGCGCTGGCAACAAACGGCTGAGCCGGTTGAAACCGCTAATAATCGCCACTATTACTGGAATGCTGTTTCTGAGCGTGTCGTATAACGAGGTCGCTCTGGCCCAAATCAGGCAGTATGTTAGCCCGGGCAGCAGCCTGACCACGCCGGTTATCGTCGACCCGAGCCTGGAGCAAAAGATCAGTCAGGAACCCCGGATTATCATCCCCAAAATCAACGTCGATGTACCGGTCGTATACGATATAAAGACCTTCGACGAGACCGCCATCCAAGACGGGCTAGAGCGGGGCGTAGTCCATTACGGTACCACGGCCTTACCCGGCCAAAAAGGCAATAACGTCATCGTCGGCCACTCGTCCAACAACTTTTTCAATTCCGGCAAATACAAATTTGCCTTCGTGCTGTTGAATCGGTTGGAGGTTGGCGACACATTTATGCTTAATTATCGAGGCGAGCGGTTCATTTATAAGATCTTCTCCAAGAAAATCATCGAGCCGGATGATTTTTCCTTGATCCAGCCGACGGCGATTCCAACCACTACGCTTATTACCTGCACGCCGCCGGGGACCAATTGGCATCGGTTGGTCGTCCAAGCCGAGCAAATCTCGCCCGATCCCGACGCCGCCAAAAAATCCACCGCCGCCATACCGACTAAAATCGACACGCCGGTACCGGGTAACGCGCCCAGCTTTTGGCAGAATATATTCAATCTCTTTGACTAACGAAAAGGCCGGGTTTTTAAATCCCGGCTAAGACTCCGCCACCAGCGCCGTCTGCTGCAAAAACACCCGCCCGCCCTGAGCGGGCAGGCTGAGGTTAATGAGCTGGCTGCGGCCGGCGTCAAAGGTCATATCAAAGGCTGGATTAGCCTTGATCAGCGCCCGGCGATTACCGCCGTCAAACTCGAAGATATTAGCGATATCGAACTGGTCGTTGGCATATAGGTGGTACCCATCCAGCCATTTGGCCTCGGCGGCCACCTCGATATCCAATTTGAAACTGTGCCGGCGCTGCCGGTCGAAGTCGTACGAACGGAAGCTGTTGGCGTTTTGGATCATAATGAACTGGCCGTTGGTAGAAAACGACACAAACTTGGCTCCCAGCAAAGTCAGTGTAACGTCCGCCGACTCGGTGCCCAGACGCTCATTTTGCGGGTTGTTGATTATCTTCAAGTGGCCGGTTTCGGTATCCAATAAGGCAACGTGAAAGATATCGTCAAACTGGGCAAACTCTAATCTATATCGCTTGGGTTGGCCGGCCAGCTCTAACACGACTTTTGGCTCATCCTGGTTCTGACGTAGGCCCAACACTGTTTGACCGTCGTTATCGGCGATATAAACTACGAACTGATCCTGGTGCAACACGAAGCGACCGACGCTTCGGACTATCGGCGCGGACATGGTGTCGTTTCCCAAATTGAGTTGGCGTAGGTTGCCGTCCACTAGGGCATATAGGCTGTCATTCTGGTCGTCGATAAACCTTACTTCATCCAGCTCGACCGCAAAGTCCCGGCTCAGATTACGCGCGTTGTCCATGTCCTCGACATCAAACCACCAATACTCCACCTCGCCGCCGCGACTGTGCTTAATCAGCGCGTGGCGGCTATCACCGGCCCAACCCTCAAAGCTAAAATTCTGATTGCGGCCGGTTTTTAGCTCGACCAGCTCCGCTGGCACACTCAAACTAGCCTCGCCAGTTATGACCCCGGCGTTGAGATTTAACAGGCTAAAGTTCAACCGGCTGTCGGCCGTCTTGACAAGCGCTCGACTGCCATTGGGCGATGGTTCGTAAAACAGCGGTCTTAAGAACACCGAGGTATTGGTAGTCGTCAGTTCGTTCGGTATCAATAGGGGGTAAAACAGCCATTCCACACCCGAGCCATCGACTTTTAAGTGTTTGGCCCAAGAGGTGTAGCCGTCCAGGTTGATGGCCAAATCGTACTCGCCAATCGGCAGCGAAAAGGTGCCCGGGGTGGTGTCGGACTCGGCCTGACCGCCGATCAGCACGGTGGCGTTTTCCGGCGAAGAATTAACCAGCACCAAACCGTTTTGAATCAGCTGGCCGGTCTGGCGATCAAAGTCATAACCCTGGCCAGCTAGTACCAAGATCACCGTGCCTGCCAGTACCAACACCGTCAAAACGAAATACTGCAGCCCCCTCAGCCATGATCGGAAACGCTTGTCTTCAAAATCAAAATTAAACATCAGTACTTTCCGCCGTATAGTGTAACTAGTTTTCAGCCCGAAGACCAATATTGGCCGCCCGGCTGATATCATAGACCTCAAGGGATAACGACATGAGCATATGGCAACGGCAACTGGCGATCGACCTCGGTACGGCTAACACCCGGATCTATGTCAAAAACGGCGGGATTATACTCAACGAGCCGAGCGTTATCGCCCGCGACAAGCGTGACGATGAGATCGTGGCGGTGGGCTTAAGAGCCGAAGAATTTCTCGGGCGGGAAAACGAATCAACTGATGTCAGTCGACCGCTGGTCGGCGGTGTCATCGCTGATTTCAGCGGCGCCGAAACCATGCTAGGTGAATTTATCAAGCGATCCAGTGGGCGGTTCCACCTTTACCCGCCAGAGGCTATGATCACCATCCCCAGCGGGGCTACCTCGACCGAGCAACGAGCGGTAATCGACGTCGGCCAGCGAGCCGGATTAAAAAACGTCTGGTTGATACCCAGCGGAGTTTCGGCCGCGCTGGGCGCCGGCTTGCCGGTAATCGAACCGCGGGGGCATATGATTATCGATATCGGCGCTGAAACCACGGAAATTGCCGTCTTAAGCTTAGGCGGGGTGGTGGCTTCGCGCTCGATCAGGATCGGCGGACACAATATGACCGAGGCCATCGCCCGGGCAGTCAAGCGGACCTTTGGCGTCCAAATCGGATTGGCCACGGCCGAAGAAGCCAAGCAATTGGTCGGTAGTCTGGCGGCCAAACACAATGCCAAAATCCGGGTTCACGGCCGGGCCAGCTTAAAGGGCCAGCCGCAAACGCTCAAGCTCACCAGCCAGGATTTGCGGCCGTTTTTAGAATCGGCTATGGAGCGGGTGGTTATCGCTGCCCGAAGCGTTATCGAACGTACGCCGCCAGACCTTATCTCCGACGTCGTTGAGCATGGCTTAACGCTCAGCGGCGGCGGCGCCCACCTACACGGTTTGGCCGGTTATATGGCCGCCAAACTGCAAACCTCTTGTACAGTCGCCCAGGACCCCCAGCTTTGCGGCGTCAAAGGCGCCTTTATCGCTCTGACCCACCTGTCCGATTACAAACGCAGCTTGTTAGGCATCTGACTTCTTCTCAATCGACTTGCACGGATTGACAACTGATTGTTAAGATAGACGTAAGCAAAATTAAAAATAGGGGAGCTTGGTAAAAGTAGTGGGCCAAAAGCCAAAAACTACTATCGAAATCAACGGTCGGAGATACGACGCCATTACCGGCGAGCTAGTAACCGACGCCCCCAAAGCCGCCCCCGAAAAAGCCGCAAAGTCGCCAGCTCGAGTCAATCCGGGCGGGACGATTGACGGTATGATGGCCTCGGGTCATGGTCTCGACGCCCATCCCAGCCGCCCGGCAGCCAGTTCCAAAGTCGTCCACCTTCAGTCCAAAGCCGCTAAAACTCTAAACCGCGCGGCAGTTAATCAGCCAACCAAAACCGTAGTACCAGCACCATCGGCGGCCCCAGTTTTGATCAAAACGGCCGATAAAGGCCGCTTAGGACGGGCCCAACAAGTCAGTAGAAGCCAAGCCATTACAAAATTCGGCGGGGGGAGCTATGAACCGTTGCCAGCCGCCTTGCCGGTGGTACCACCGGTCGCCACCGGCCCGACCACGCCAGCTATTAGCGCCAAAGATGATTTTATCGCCAAGCAGCTAGCGGCCGTAGCCGCGGCCGAACCGGCCCGGCCGGCCAAACTACCGCTGGCTAGAAGAGTAGCGGACAAGTTTAAAAACAAGCGCAGCACCAATCTCTTGGCCGGTACGGCCGCCAGCTTGCTGCTGGTCGGTTATATTACCTATCTCAACATCCCACGGATGGCCTTACGGTTGGCCGCCAGCCGGGCCGGATTTAGCGCCGAGATGCCCAGTTACAGTCCCAGCGGTTTTAATTTCAGCGGCCCCGTGGCCTATGCCCCGGGTGAAATCACCGTTAAGTTCGCCTCCAACACGGACCAGCGCTATTACGATATCCACCAACAGCAAACCAGCTGGGACTCCCAGTCGCTGCTCGATAATTTTGTCCTGGCCGAAACCGAACTCTATTCGACCTACCAGGAGCGGGGATTGACCGTTTATATCTTTGGCGGTACCACCGCCACCTGGGTCAACGGCGGCATTTGGTTCACCATTGCCGGCGAAAGCAATCTGACCGCCGAACAGCTGCTTAAAATAGCCTCCTCGCTTTAATTTTAAAGAGGGGGACACCCTCTTTTTAACTCCGCCTGGGCAGCGTCGTATGTCAGACTTCCTGATTCCTACTTCCTGTTTGTGATTTGGGATTTATACCAAATGCCATCTACCATATACTTAAGAACCAGTTATGAACATCAGAACTCGCTTTGCGCCCAGCCCCACCGGCTACCTCCATGCCGGTGGCGTTCGTACCGCCTTGTTTGCTTGGCTCTATGCCCGGCGGCACAATGGTCGATTCATCCTGCGCATTGAAGATACCGACAAACGTCGCGAGACGGACGGTTCGATTAAACACATTATGGAGTCGCTTGGCTGGCTGGGACTAAACTGGGACGAAGGGCCGGATAAAACCGGCCAGTACGGCCCCTATAAACAGTCCGACCGTTTGGCCGTTTATAAACAACACGCTCAACTCTTAGTCGACCAAGGCCTGGCTTACGTCGATCCGTTTTCAACCGAAGAGCTAGACCAGTTCCGCCAAGCTGCCCAGCGCCGCAAACAACCATTTCTTTATCGTCGGCATCGGCCGGCCGAACTCAGCGCCCCGAGCGATTGGTACGGTAAACAGCCGTTGAGGTTTAAGGTTCCAAAGCTCAAACGTTTCACCTGGCAAGACGAGGTCAGGGGTGAGTTATCCGCCGGCGAGGAAGCCCTCGACGATTTCATCATCATCAAAGCCGACGGCTATCCGACCTACAACTTCGCTCACGTAGTTGATGACCAGCTGATGGCCATAACCCACGTTATGCGTGGCGAGGAGTTCTTAGCCAGTGTGCCCAAGTTCTTAAGCCTGATCGAGGCGTTCGGCTGGCAACGGCCAGTTTTTGCCACCCTGCCGCCGGTTTTAAACCCTCGCGGCGGCAAGAAGCTTAGCAAACGTGATGGCGGCGCCAAGGACGTGTTGGAGTATCGCCAGGACGGTTTTTTGCCAGCGGCAGTCATTAACTTCTTAGCCTCCTTAGGATGGAACGATGGTACCGAGCAGGAAGTCTTTACGGTGGCTGAGCTGATCGCTAAGTTCGACTTAAACCGCTTGCAAAAAGGCGGCGCTAAGTTTGATGACCAACGCTTGATTTGGCTCAGCGGCCACCACATCCGCCGGTTGGAATTGGCCGATTTGTACGCGGCGATTGACGACCATTTTTGGCCGTCCGAAGCCGCTCGGGCCGACAAAGATTACAAACTCAAGGTGTTGGCGCTGGTTCAGGAGCGGCTGAAGTTTTTCGGCGAGCTGACCGGGCTCAGCCAGTTCTTCTTTGCCGAGCCGGACGTCAACTACGACGCGCTGGGTGCCAAAGACCAAATAAAAAACCGGCTCGCGGCGGTTAGAGACAGTTTGGCGGAATCCGATTTTAGCCAGAGCGATCTCGATCGGCAGC
>Ga0214471_10003145_pt1 | contig 12802 bp, 12 predicted proteins | sample RVTome_5_FD_207665 | JGI IMG/M metagenome (GOLD analysis project Ga0214471, IMG submission 207665) | Soil microbial communities from uranium-contaminated site in the Upper Colorado River Basin, Wyoming, United States - RVT142D155 | ecosystem: Environmental > Terrestrial > Soil > Contaminated >...
TTGCAATGCCCTAGGCCCCCTTCTCAGTGGCAGTCGTCCCGCCTCCTCAACAATTCCAAGTGGAATGAGTATCTCATCAAAGTCACGAAATATGCCAGAGTAGATATTCTTCCAAACCGTCCCGTTTTCTTGAGCAATTTTCTGAGCAATTGCAGTTCTTGTCATCTGTGAAGGATTGTTTTGCGTTGCTAAACTAACAATTATGGCCCTCTGACGCAGTGCTTCACCTGTTAGCTCGTCATGTTTTGTCTTAAACGTCTCAAATATGGCAAGTTTTGTTTCTATGGTATTACTCATAGCATAATTTTGCAATTTTATGTTATTATCTTAAAATGAATCTATATAACAATTTACTTTTTTTGTGACTGAAACTTCCCTATCCTTAAATAATTTTCACTTTTCCAAACCTCAATGAAGAACAGGAATCACAAGTATGCTCTATTGCTTGTGATAGCAGTTGCCGCAACATCAACGGGAGTATTATCTCACGCTTATGCACAGCAAACAACCGACGGAATGGATGGTTATGTGCTAGGCACAAGTGGGATTTACACCGGAAACGCAAATGAGTGTTGGTATGACAACGGCGAGGGAGGAATGCTTCCTTGTAGAATTGATACTGGCGATACCGCATGGATACTTACAGCAACATCTCTGGTCTTATTCATGACCCCAGGTGTCGCATTCTTCTATGGCGGTTTGGCCAGATCAAAGAACGCTGTCAACACTATTGGCATGGTCTTAGTTGTAATGGGTCTCATCTCAGTACAATGGGTCCTTTGGGGCTACACGTTAGCCTTTGGTCCAAATGACAATGACGCAAACCTCTACATGGGCGCACTAGACTATGTTGGATTCAACAAAGTCTCCCACTATGCACCTCTAGGTGAGCTTGGTCCATGTGCAGATACATGGTCAGCAGCATATCAAATGAATGCCATGGTGGACGCCGAGCAGTGTAGTGTAGGTTGGCCAGGTACAGTACCACACCAGATGTTCGCAGTATTCCAATTGACATTCGCAATCATCACACCGGCACTAATCGTTGGTGGACTGATTGACAGAATCAAGTTCAGCGCCTTAGTGATCTTCATTCTCTTATGGGCAACCTTTGTCTATGACCCACTAGCACACTGGGTCTGGGGCGGAGGATTCATCGGAGGAGGATCATTAGACCTCAATCCAGATCTGTCACCAAGCTTCGGACTAGACTTTGCAGGCGGAACCGTAGTCCACATATCATCCGGATTTGCAGCACTCGCAGGTGCACTAGTCCTAGGAAGAAGACTGGGATACGGCAAGGTCCCAATGGAACCACACAACATACCGTTTGTGGTCTTGGGAGCAAGCATGCTCTGGTTTGGTTGGTTCGGATTCAACGCAGGAAGCGAAGTGATGGTCGATGGCATTACTGTAAGCGCATGGGTTGTGACAAACACCGCAACAGGCATGGCAGTACTCACATGGCTGCTTATGTCATGGGCACACACAGGCAAACCAAGCATTGTAGGTGCAGCAACAGGTGCAGTAGCTGGACTAGTAGCAATTACACCAGCCTCAGGTTGGGTAGGACCTATGGCATCAATCATAATCGGAATTGCAGCAGGAACTATATGCTATGGATGCGTTGCATTCAAGAATTCCAGAAAATGGGACGATGCACTAGACGTCTGGGGAGTCCACGGAATGGGAGGCTTTACAGGAGCAGTGCTCACTGGAACATTAGCTAGCCCACACATCTGGGACACAGGCGACGGAATCGGCGCATGGACTGGAACACCAGAAGGCTACGAGCAACAAGCTATCAACATCATAGGTGCGTTAATGTCTGTAGGATACGCATTTGGCGTCACTATTGTCATCCTAAAGATAATGGATGCAGTATGGCCAGGCGGAATCAGGGTCACTCCAAAAGAAGAAGAAATTGGACTTGATCTAGCACAACACGGCGAAAGAGCATACGTAAACGAATAAAACCCAAAACCTCTTTTCTTTTTGTTTTTTTAAGAAAATGAATTTAATGTTTATTGAATCTAGTTGAACTGTGTTAATTACACCAAAAGAGCTTGCAAAAGAACTGGATAACCCAAACCTAATACTAATTGATTGCCGCTCCTTTAAGGAATACTCACAAGGACACGTTCCAGGCGCTGTAAACTTGGATTTGTTTGGATTTCACTGGTTTGATACATCAAAGGAAGGACTCGAATCCTTTAACGAACAAAGCAAAAGAATCCTATCGTTTGTGGGAATCACTGATGAAAAAAAAGTGGTATTTTATGACGATGTATCGGGGATGCTTGCAGCAAGGGGAGTTTGGTTGCTGCTATACTTCTCACACAAAAACGTCTTGATGCTAGATGGTGGTATAAAAAAATGGCAATTAGAAGGATTACCACTGGAACAAAAAACAAATGGATTTACACCATCAAAATTTGACGGAAAGATAAACCTTGACATCATAACAGGATATGAACATCTAAACAAAAATCTGAACAGATTGCTGATATTAGATGCACGCTCAAAAGAAGAATATGATGGGGATGTAATTAGGGGAGCACGTCGCGGTCACATACCGGGTGCAGTCAATATTGATTGGAACCTCAACATATCGGAAGATGGGGCCTTTAAGGACGAAAAATCCCTTTCCGAACTGTACAAGTTTCCAAAAGACACAGAAATTGTAACATACTGTCAGGGTGCATATAGGGCTGCAAACTCGTTTTTAGTCCTAAAAAAACTCGGCTTCCAAAATGTCAAAGTGTATCTCGGGTCTTGGGGAGAATGGGCAAACAGAATAGATCTACCGGTGGAATGATTACTTTTTTTTCCAGATTAGCTGATTGTACAATAATTCTGGCACAACCTGTCTGAACGGCTGTGCTCCCCCATCGTACCACTTTGTAAAGAATTCATAGAGATGAAGCCTGAGGGACTGGATGTAAACAATTAATCCTTCAATCATCATGATACCGATATTTCCACCAACAATCATTGCAATTCCGGCTGGTGATGAAAAGCCACCAAAAGACGCAAATGAGTTGTTTACAGTAAGCAACAAGGCAGCATGAACTAGCAGCATGATCCCAATTCGCGCATAGCTAATTGTGTGCGAGAGACACTCTACTGTTTTTCCTAAAAACACTTCCATTACCACGTTAGCTACACTACCCCCCTCCTCTGGATGGTGTTTCGTATGCAAAATCCCACCAACCATCATTACTACCATTGATGCTATGACTACGATTATTGAAATTCTTGTAATTATCCAGACTTGAGCCCAGTCGCCCAAAAATACGGTTACCCATGGAACTGCCTCAGTATGAACTCGAGAATACATATTAGTAACATCATAGCCTGAGCCGATTGCGCACATCATAACTACTACAATCCCACCATACAAAGTCAAGTTTGGAATTGCCTCGGTAAACATTATCATCTTGTGACCTTCCCTGTGTAGTTTCCTGATTCGAAGTAGGAATGCCCACACGAGGTGGATTATTCCCAAAAATATTGAAACCTTGAGTATTGTGATGACCTGATCAAAGGTTAGCTCAGCTACGGTAATCACTCCCACTAACCACGAAATTGGATGGAGTGGACCTTCAAGTAATTTTTCAAAAGGTTCTAGGTGATCTATGTGGAATCCAAACATCTCACCTACTCCAACACCTGCGACAGCAGCAGATGCACCAGAAATTGCAATTAACATCCCCCACCTTGAGAGGGTTCCCTGCCCTTTGAGTTTGAAGATTAATCCAAACCCCATAAGCAAAAGACCATGCCCCAAATCTGCAAACATTATTCCATAAAATATTGGCCACATCAAGGCGATCATTGGAGTCGGATCTGCCTCACCGCGCTTTGGAATTCCCTGACTCCTGGTTATGACTTCAAAGGTTCTAATCCATCTTTTGTTATTAAACAGAGTCGGTCTGTTCTGCAACATTTTTGGATCTCTAATGTCTTCTGTAATCGACATCCATTGTTTTGTAACGTCCTTAAACTTGGCTTCCATGTTTTTTGGAATGTATCCCTGAATTACTGCAAATCTTTTTGTTCCGCCAGGTTTGCGAAGTGTCTCTAGTACTTCTTTTGCAAGAAAAGCACTCTCATGTAAAGACAAAATATCGCCTCGAATTGATTTTTTTGTTGTCAGAATCTCCGCTTGTAATTTCTTTTGTTTTTGTGTAAGCTCGCCTAGTTTTGACTCGATTAACGAATATGCCTGCGATGGAACCTGCGGCAGCTCACGTGGAATTACAAATGGGTTGGAGTTGAAAGCACGAAAGACCTTCAGAACTTTATCTGCATCTGTTGCACTAGCAATCACAATAACTGCAACTTTGTCCTTTGTCTCAAGCTCGTAGCGGTATATTGTTATCCCTTCTAGAGAACGACTTATCTCAGCAAATTTGTCAGAATCAATCACAAAAAGATTGGTGTAAAAATGCTTCATTAATCCAAAGCCCTCAACATCCACATTCAGTTTCTTTACTACATCAAATGTTTCCTGTATTGTGGAGTACTCATCAATGGATTTGCGCGTTGCAGCTGCCTCTTCTAGTAGTTTGGCAGGTTTGTCGATAATTTGCGGGCTTTTTTGCTCTACATTAGCTATCATGGTCTGGATCTCGTCAAGCTCGTATTGTTTTTTCTTGATAACAGTACCTTTGAACAAAATTTCCATCATTCCAACTTGTAGCGGAATCTGAAGTCCCTTCACAACGTCATCAATTGACTGGTAGGACTTTTGAGCACGCAAGAGCAGATCATCTATTTCTGGTGTTACAATGTCGTTTTCTGTCTCTATTTTATGAAACCATTCAAATTCAGCAAGGCGAGAAACTGCATGTGGCGATTCTGATCTAGGTAAAATTATACTCCCTAATTTTAGCTCAGCAACAACCAAGTCAATTTACGGTTTAGAGGACGATTTTAAAATCTTTCCAAACATTAAAATCCATTTATGCCTGCAGCCAAAATAATGGGTGTTGATTCTGCACTTGAACGCACTGTAGAAAAAATTCTTCAAAGCACAGAAGAACAGATCTTGGCAAGCCTACAAGGATCCCTAAAATCATCACAAGAGACACTTTCAAACTCTAGAGCCTTGCTGGAACAAGAATATGACAAAATACTTTCTGAGGGCAAAAAGGAGGCGGAAAAGCTAGAAAAACAAATCATAGGTAATGCAGATCTTGAGGCTAGAAATAAACAACTTTTGCTTGTTGAAGAGTCCATTGAAAAGGTCTTTGATGCTGCTATAAAAAAAATCAAAGACTCTGATCGCAATAAAGATTACACTAAATTAATTTCATTGTTGTTAGAAGAATCGATTAACACCATAGGCACTTCTGATATTATAATTCAAACAAATTCAAAGGACAAGCCAGCTGTCGAGTCCTCACTTTCAAAATTTCCAGGAGCAACACTTTCGTCCGATCCAATTGAATGTCTTGGCGGAATCAAGGTTCAATCAAAGGACGGCACTATGACATTTGATAATACAATTGATGCAAGGATTGAACGTCTGAAGCCTTTAATAAGGAAGAATATTGCATCAAAATTCGGAAGGTAGGGTATATGGTAGCAAAGGGTAGGATTGTTTGGGTTAGTGGTCCTGCAGTAAGAGCAGACGGAATGTCTGATGCAAAAATGTATGAGACCGTTTCTGTAGGTGATGCAAAGCTCATTGGGGAGGTAATTCGTCTTACGGGAGACGTTGCATTTATTCAAGTTTACGAATCTACAAGTGGATTAAAACCAGGTGAGCCTGTAGTCGGAACAGGAAATCCGCTAAGTGTTTTGCTTGGACCTGGAATCATTGGACAAATTTATGATGGAATTCAAAGACCATTAAAGGATCTTGCACAAAAGTCTGGTTCCTTTATCGGCAGAGGCATTACAACAACGCCAGTCGATATGTCAAAAAAGTACAACTTCAAGCCTCTCGTCAAAGTAGGCGATGAGGTTAAGCCTGGTAGCGTAATTGGCACAGTAAAGGAAACCGATCTAATTGATCACAGCATAATGGTTCCCCCAGATCATCCTGGTGGAAAAATAAAAAAGATTATCGGTGAAGGCGAATATGATCTTGAAACAGAATTAGCTACTACCAGTGATAGCAAAGTTCCACTCAAGATGTATCATTATTGGCCTGTTAGAAAGCCGCGACCATACAAGAGCAGATACGACCCGACCGTTCCGCTTCTGACCGGCCAGCGCGTCATTGACACATTCTTTCCAATTGCAAAGGGAGGAACAGGTTCAATTCCGGGAGCATTTGGCACAGGCAAGACAGTCACTTTGCACCAAATTGCAAAGTGGGCAGATTCTCAAGTTGTAGTTTACATTGGATGTGGTGAGCGAGGAAACGAAATGACCGAAGTACTCGTCGAGTTTCCACACCTAAAAGACCCAAGGACTGGTAAGCCACTCATGGACAGAACGGTTCTTGTTGCAAACACAAGCAACATGCCAGTGGCTGCAAGGGAGGCAAGCATCTACACTGGTGTAACAATTGCAGAATATTATCGCGACATGGGCAAAGACGTAGTTCTAGTAGCTGACTCAACAAGCAGATGGGCAGAGGCCCTAAGAGAAATGAGTGGAAGGCTAGAAGAGATGCCAGCAGAAGAAGGATATCCATCATACCTCGCATCAAGATTGGCAGAATTTTACGAAAGAGCAGGACGTGTGAGAGCACAAGGCTCCCCAGATCGTGATGGCTCTGTAACTCTAATTGGCGCAGTCTCTCCATCTGGCGGTGACTTTACCGAACCAGTAACAACCCACACGATGAGATTCATCAAAACCTTCTGGGCACTTGATGCCAAACTAGCATATTCAAGACATTATCCATCAATTAACTGGATGAACAGCTATTCTGGATATCTATCCGATATTGGCAAGTGGTGGAGCGAAAACGTTAGCAAAGACTGGTTTGAAACAAGACGCGAGGCATACGGAATATTACAAAGAGAGGACACACTAAAAGAAATCGTAAGACTCCTTGGACCTGAAGCACTTCCTGATGAAGAAAAACTGATTCTTGAAGTAGCAAGAATGATAAAAATTGGAATCTTGCAACAAAACTCTTTTGATGAGGTCGACACGTATTGCAGCCCGCAAAAACAATTCAAACTCCTGACATTACTTGTTGAGTTCTACAAAAAGGGTCAAACTGCGCTAAAGGAGGGTGCATCACTTGCGGACATTAGAGCAATGCCAATTATTGCGACACTACTCAAAGCAAGAATGGAAGTTAAAGAAGATGAATTAGCCAAACTAGATCAGCTGATGACCACGATAGATCAAGAATTCAAAAAGATTACTGGAGTAAAGGTGGCAGCTTGAGCACACAGGGCGGAGTTCAGTATAGTAAAATTGCAGAAATCAAAGGTCCACTAGTAATTGTAGACGGAGTGGAAAGCGTAGCATTTGATGAGCTTGTAGAAATCCAAATGACAGACGGACAAAAAAGACTAGGCAAAGTACTAGAGGTTGGAAACAGAAAAGCAGTTGTTCAGGTCTTTGAGGGAACAACAGGCCTTTCAATTTCTGGGACAAGTGCCAAGTTTGCCGGCAAAGTCATGGATATGCCAGTATCAGAACAAGTGCTGGGACGAGTCTTCGATGGTCTTGGAAGGCCAATCGATGGGCTTCCTGATCCAATCGCAGAAAAATTCATAGACATTAACGGAGCGCCAATGAATCCAGAACAAAGAGAATATCCACGAGACTTTATCCAAACAGGCGTCTCCGTCATTGATGGAATGTTAACACTTGTCCGGGGCCAAAAGCTTCCAATATTTTCAGGATCTGGAATGTCGCACAACATCTTGGCAGCACAAATTGCAAGACAGGCTGCAGTTGTTGGAACAACTGACGAGTTTGCCGTAGTCTTTGCAGCAATTGGCGTACAGTTCTCTGAGGCAGAGTATTTCAGAAGAAGCCTTGAGGAATCTGGTGCGCTAAAACGAAGTGTGTTATTTTTGAATCTCGCAGACGATCCTGCAATTGAAAGAATTATCACACCAAGAGTCGCCCTTACCGTAGCTGAATATCTTGCATACGACCTTGGTATGCACGTGCTAGTAATCTTAACTGACATGACAAACTATGCAGAAGCACTAAGAGAAATTAGTGCGGCAAGAGAAGAGGTTCCGGGAAGAAAGGGATATCCAGGATATCTCTATACTGACCTCTCAACAATTTATGAAAGAGCGGGAAGACTACAAGGTAGAAAAGGCAGTGTGACACAGATGCCAATTTTGACAATGCCATCAGATGATATCACTCACCCAATTCCTGACCTTACTGGTTACATTACGGAAGGCCAAATCGTCCTTGGACGTGACTTGTTCAGACAGGGAGTGTATCCGCCAGTAAACATTCTGATGAGTCTGAGCAGAATCATGAAAGATGGTATCGGCGAGGGTAGGACAAGAGTAGACCACCAAGAAGTTTCCAATCAAAACTATGATGCGTATTCTAGAGCACAAGAGGTACGTGCACTAGCGGGCATTGTTGGAAAGGCAGGTCTTACTGGGGTTGACCTCAAGTATCTAGAGGTGGGCGACTCGTTTGAAAAAGAATTTTTGTCTCAGGGCGTTGATGAAAACAGGACAATTGAGGAAACACTTTCACTTCAATGGAAGGTAGTATCACTTTTGCCAAAAAACGAGCTAACCAAAGTTAAAGACAAGTATATCGAACAATATTACAAGGAAAGATAACTAGATGTCATTTGGGCAAAATGTTGTAGCAACTAAAATCGAGCTGCTCAAATACAAACGCTCAAGCCAAGTTGCTTCAATGGTTCAAAAAATTCTTGACGACAAAAGAAAAGTTTTGTTAAAAAACATTGAAGAAATGATAACGGAGGCAAACAAAGCGCGAGGAGGGATCTGGGAACCGCTTCAAGACGTCTACAAGTCTGTAACTGACGCATATCTTTCACTTGGAACAGCAACTGTCGATTCTGTTGCCCAATCAACACCAGCCGTAATGGAAGTTGATGCCAAAGTAAGAAGAATAGTTGACGTATCAATTCCATCTCTAACTGTTACGGAAAAAGATACAAAATCAATGCCTTATGGCTTTGCAGACACAAACTCCTCAATAGACAGAGCGGCAAAACAAATCAAGGCTCTTTTACCAAAAATTTGCAAAGCAGCTGAATACGAAAACTCCATTTTTGCTTTGGCAAAGGCACTTGAAAAAACTCAAAAACTACTAAACGCCCTTGAAAATGTAATCATCCCACAATACAGGTTGCGCATAAAATTCATCTTGGCCACATTAGAGGAGCGAGAACGAGAAGAATTCGCAAGGTTAAAAAAAGTGAAGGCAGTCATGGAGAAGAAGAAGTAATGCCAAAAGATGATATCAAAAAATTACTGGATGATGCCAATAAATCGTTAGGAACAGAGTATGAAAACCAAGTTAACTCGATCAAAACCGAGCTGAGATCATTCAAAACCAAGACTCTGGAAAAAATTCAAAAAACTATACCATGATTTAAATAACGGAAATCGCGGAGCAAAATCAAAAATGAGACCTTTTACATTATTACTTTTGGCTACTGTCGTATCACTTTCAGCAATGACCGGACTTGCATTTGCACAAGAAGAAATGACTGCAACATCTGATTCTGACTCATTCAAAGTTTTGGGTGCAGGCTTGGCATTTGGTCTTGCAGCAGGTGGTGCAGGTGTTGGACTAGGTTACATTTGTTCTGCGGGTCTAGCAGTAATTAGCGAAAATCCAGCATTACAGTCCAAAGTGTTCATATTCGTAGGTATGGTCGAGTCAATCGCAATCTACGGTATAGTCATGATGTTCATTATCTTGGGACAATAAGCCCACACATATTTTTAGTAATATTTCAGTTGGTTCACATCAAGAATTCTTGTACAATATTTGCAACGCAGTACTCTACCACTCTTGTCAATTACTTCCATTACTGACTCGATGTGCTCCTGGCTATTTGTAATACATTCTGGATTTGAGCAGCGAAAAATTTTCTCAATTTTGTTTGGAAGGGCAACTCGACGTTTTTCGACTAGCTTGTAGTCCTTGATTATGTTAATGGTAGCAGTTGGAGAGATTACGGCTAACTTGTTTGTGTCATAGTCTTGCAGATATCTATTTTCCACTTTGATGATGTCTTTTTTGTTGAATTTACCGCTTGGCACGTTAAGAGCAATTGTAATAACATTCCCATCCTTTCCATCTATTCCTAGCGCCTCAAGCACTTTGAGGCCTTTTCCGCCATCTATGTGGTCAATTACGGTTCCATCCTTGATGCGCCTTACAATTAGGTTTGACTCTTGCATCAGAATACTTTGTATAGTGACCACTATATATCATTGGAAGAATGAACGACTTTTATCAAAAAGATATCATATCTGTCAAAGATCTTGACAAAACAAAGTTTGAGAAAATCTTTGCGGCAACAGACAAATTAATCCAAATGGACCCAAACCAAAGACGCGAGCTTGGGCGAGGAAACACCTTGGGATATCTTTTTTTTGAACCAAGCACTAGAACGCGACTTAGCTTTCAGGCTGCTATGGCATTAATTGGAGGTACCTCAATTGGAATCGCTGATGTTTCATCTTCGTCAACAAAAAAGGGCGAAAGCCTGGCAGATACTGTACGAATGATGTCGATTTACTCCGACGTCTTGACATTAAGACACACACTTGATGGCTCAAGTAGGTTTGCAGCAGAAATTTCACAAAAACCAGTCCTTAATGCAGGAAGTGGAACAGAGGAACATCCAACCCAAGCAATACAGGATCTTTACACAATCAAAAAAGAAAAAAACAAAATCGATGGACTGAAAATAGGCATAGTTGGTGATCTCAAATACGGCAGAACAGTCTATTCATTGTTGTATGCCCTATCAAATTATGATGTTGATATACGACTCATCTCTCCAAAATCTCTCAAAATTAGAACCGATTCTATCTATGAAATACAACAAAAACTATCACTAAAAGAATCAACAAATCTTGAAGAGTTCATCGATGAGCTAGATGTGGTATATGTGACAAGAATACAAAAAGAAAGATTTCCTGACGAAGAAGAATACCAAAAGGTCAGGGGAAGTTACAACATAGGACTTGATGTTGTAAATAAGATGAAAGAAAACTCCATAATATTACACCCACTGCCAAGAATTGATGAAATCTCAACCGATGTTGATGATACAAAACAGGCAAAATACTTCAAGCAAGCAGAATATGGCAAATTCACACGTGCTGCGTTGCTTGCACTGATACTAAACGAAAACGGGTTCTAAGCTATTTTTCGCAAACAGTTTGCTTGCCTTCATTTGCATTGTAAAGATCAACAATTGCATCAACATTACATTCTGAAATGTATGGGATAGTTATGTCAATTGACGGCGCCATTAAATCCTCAGGTGCAGTAGAGTGACCAAGCCCAAGCGCATGACCAAATTCATGCCTTATGATAGTAGACAACTGTTGATCTGATAGATTTGAAATGTCATAAATTGTGATAAATGATTTTAGAATTTCATTTTCTTCTGTAATTGATTTTGTATAACCAGTGTACCCATCAGAATCTTTAATGTTGGATAGTGTTATGATGATATCTCCTTCTCCACCTGTGGTGTCAATGAAATGAAAACTGGTTGGAAGGTTGTATTTTGTCTGACTTTGTGTTGCACTTTTTATTGCACCTGTCCATCCTTCATAATAAGTTGACATAGAACCTTTTGGTCCTTTATGTACTATTGAGTCATCAAACTCTACAGCCTTTTCAGATGCTATGGCATTTTTTATAATATCAATCTGATGTTCGGTTACCCGCGGTGATTTCAGAATGTTCACGTTTAGTGTAGTTCCAACAAGTCGCCAAGACTTCCAAGTATCGACCGTATCACCCCTTAGGTTTTCAGTATAGTATCTGGTTTTCATCATTGTTTGTTGTGGTGCAGAGTCTGTGAGAGTATCTGTTATGCCAGAAAACATGATTAGCAAAAACACAACAGGTAGAACAGACAGTTCTGCAACAAGTAATTTTTTTGAGTGTGATTTTTTTATCTCTTTTTGAATTTTAGAGATTTCTTGAGCAAGTTCGCTTTCATGCTTTTTTAGATCATCAATTGATTTTCCTTCTACCAGATCAAGCGAATTCCATTCTGTACTGTTCTTATCTTCTAGTTTTTTAATCTGATTTGTTGTTTCGCCAAGCTCTCTTTTCATCATCTCCAAATGATCTCTTAATCGGTTCAATGATTTATTAGCCGACAACTTAGAACTCCTTACAAAGAAGATTCAGTATGTCATGAGGTGTGATCACCTGTTCAGATGTCATAACACACGGATAGCTCATGTTGAGCATGATCTTGCAAATTTCAGAAATTGTCAGTCTTTCTGAAATTAATGTCGGCGTAATTGTTTTGAAAGTGCTCGCACTTAGCTCTAAGAGGTTATCGTTCTGGGTTGTGTTTAGCTCTTTAATTTTTTCTAAGAGAATTTCATGATTGACAAATGATAATCCTCCTTCAAGTAAAACAAGCTTGTTTTCATCCTGCTCCAGCTTTCCGATGACATCTCTAATTGTGTTATCTCTTTTGAAGATAGGTGTCTGTTTTTTTGGAAATGAGGATACTCCAACATTAGTCTTGCAGAGCGTGCCTATCTCCAGAACTTGTCTAATTGAGAACTGGGAAAAGTTGGTTCTATCATTTTCAATTATGGTGAAAGGATTCTTTGACCGATTGATTCGTTTTAGGACATTTGCGAGATTGGTATTCCGA
>Ga0214471_10003146_pt1 | contig 12800 bp, 11 predicted proteins | sample RVTome_5_FD_207665 | JGI IMG/M metagenome (GOLD analysis project Ga0214471, IMG submission 207665) | Soil microbial communities from uranium-contaminated site in the Upper Colorado River Basin, Wyoming, United States - RVT142D155 | ecosystem: Environmental > Terrestrial > Soil > Contaminated >...
TGGCGCGCCGGCCGCGGCATGCTCGCTCCGGAGGGGGCGAGCGCGCGCCCCCCATCCCCCGACGGGGGCTGGGCCGAGATGAGTCGCATCGCCGATCGCGCGCTCGCCCCATCCTGCGCTCGCGCACGCGACGTCGGCTCGCCATGACGGCGCGGCCGGGACCCACGCCCCCACCCCACCAGGGCCCGCGCGAGGTGCACCGTGACGTTCACGAATGGTCGGGCGCGGCTTGACAGGGCCGGGCCGGGCGCCGCACAGTCGGGGGCATGCTGAACGCCACCCGGAGTCTCGTCCTGCCCACCACGATCACCGGCTCCTACCCGCGGCCGCACTGGTTCACCGAGGAGCTGCGCGGGCGGGGGTTCAAGGACGCGCTGGGCGACTCGCGCTTCCGCGAGCAGTACCTCGACGCGGTCGCCTGCCTGGTGCGCGAGCAGGAGATGGCGGGGCTCGACCTCGTCACCGACGGCGACTCGCGGTTCGACCTCACCGTGGGCGGCAAGTCGTGGTTCTTCTACGTGATCGAGCGGCTGCGTGGGATCACCGGCCACGTCGACCGGGCGGCGGCCGGCGGCTGGCGCGGGCTGCCGCCCGGCCACATCCTGCGCGAGGTGATGGAGGCCTACCAGCCGGCGGTGGTCGGCGAGGCGATCGGCGGGGGCGCGCTCGAGTACGCGGCCCTCTTCAAGGTCGCCCAGCGCCTCAGCCCGCGGCCGGTGAAGTTCGGGGCAATCACCGGACAATCGCTGGCCAAGATGCTGGTCAACCGCCATTACCCGTCGGACCGCGAGCTGATCCTGGCCCTCGCCGACCTCTTCAACGCCGAGCTGAAGGCGGTCGCCGCCGCCGGCTGTCGGGTCATCCAGGTGGAGGAGCCGCAGCACCACATCGCCGGCGCCAGCGGGACGGTGACCGACAAGGATCTCGAATTCTTCACCGAGGCCGTCAACCGGGAGATCGCCGGCGTCGAGACGGAGGTCTGGCTGCACACGTGCTGGGGCAACCCCAACCAGCAGCCGCTGCACTGGGAGCGGCCGTCCTACGAGCGCTCGCTGCCGTATTTGCTGGCCACGAACGCCGACGTCCTCACGCTGGAGTGCGCGTCGACGAGCGGCCGCGACCTGCCGCTGCTGGCCCGGCACCGGACGGACAAGAAGATCGCCATCGGCGTGGTGAACCACTCGACGGCCGCCGTGGAGCCACCCGAGTTCGTCGCCAATCTCATCCGCAAGGCGCTGGAGTACGTGCCGCCCGAGCGGCTCATCCTCTCCACCGACTGCGGCTTCGGCCGTGAGGGGCTCTCGCGCCGCATCGCCTTCTACAAGTGCGTGGCCATCAACCTCGGGGCCAACATCGTCCGCCGCGAGCTGAAGCTGCCCGAGGTGGAGATCCCCGCCGCCGATCCCCGCTGGACCTTCGCGGGCTGAGGAGCCAGGATCATGGGCGACTTCGAGCGATACGACGGACTCGGCCTGGCGGAGCTGGTCTGCCGGGGCGAGGTGAAGGCGCAGGAGCTGCTCGACGACACGATCGCGCGGATCGAGGCGCGCAACCCCGTGCTCAATGCGGTCGTCACGCGCCTGTACGATCAGGCGCGTGCCGCCATCGACGCGGGGCTCCCCGCCGGCCCGTTCACGGGCGTGCCGTATCTCCTGAAGGATCTTGGCGCGCTCTACACGGGCGCCGTCACCTCCTACGGGAGCCGGCTGTTCGCCGGCAACGTGGCCGACCACGACAGCGAGATCACGGCCCGGCTCAAGCGCGCGGGCCTCGTCATCCTCGGCAAGACGAACACGCCGGAGATGGGGCTGTCGCCGTCGACCGAGCCGCGCGCGTTCGGCCCCACCCGCAACCCGTGGCGCCTGGACCACAGCGCCGGGGGGTCGAGCGGCGGCGGCGCCGCCGCGGTGGCGGCGGGCATGGTTTCCATGGCGCACGCCACCGACGGTGGGGGCTCCATCCGCATCCCGGCCGCCTGCTGCGGGCTGTTCGGCCTCAAGCCCACGCGGGCGCGCAACCCGATGGGGCCCGACGCCGGCGAGGGCTGGGGCGGCGCCTCGGTCGGTCACGCCGTCACGTGGAGCGTGCGCGACAGCGCCGCGCTGCTCGACGCCACCTCGGGCCCGGACGTCGGCGATCCGTACTGGGCGCCGCCGCCGGCCGGCCCGTTCGTGGCCGAGGTCGGGCGCGACCCCGGGCGCCTGCGCATCGCGCTCACCGTGTCCCCGTGGATCGCCTCGCCGGTCGCCCCCGAGTGCGCCGAGGCCGCCCGGGCGGCCGCCACGCTCTGCGCAGGTCTCGGACATCACGTCGAGGAGGCGCGCCCGCAGATCGACGAGACGGGCTGGCGCCAGGCGACCCGCGTGATCGTCGCCGCCAACGTGACGTTCACGCTCGAGGCGCGCGCTGCGGTCCTGGGGCGCCCGCTCGCCGAGTCCGACGTCGAGCGCATGACGTGGGACCGGGTGAAGGATGCGCGCACGATGTCCGCGGCCGACTACGCCCGGTCGATGCACGTCGTGCACCGGACCGGCCGCGCGGTCGCCCGCTTCTTCCAGGACTACGACGTGATCCTGTCGCCGACGATGTGCCAGCCGCCGCACCCGCTCGGCGTGCTCGACATGTCGACGGACGACCCCGAGCGCTACCTGGCCGCGGTGTTCGCCAGCATCGGCTTCACCTCGCTCTTCAACTCGTCCGGCAACCCCGCCATGACGGTGCCCCTGGCGATGTCGAGCGGCGGACTGCCCCTCGGCGTGCAGTTCGCCGGGCGCTTCGGCGACGAGGCCACGCTCTTCCGCCTGGCCGCCCAGCTCGAGGCCGCGCGCCCGTGGGCCGGCCGCCGGCCGCCCGTCGCCGGCGTCGCTTGACAGTGGGCGGCCCGGGGACCGATCATCCGGTCATGACAATGCTGGAGCAGGCCGAGGCCGCCGAGCGCGCGATGAGCGAGGAGCTGGATCGCACCGTGGTCACGTCGGTCATCTACACCTCGGGCGAGCGCGATCCGAGAGTGCCGGTGACGCGGCCGGACAACGGCAAGCGGGTCATGATGGGGGCCGACCCCCGGCTGCCGAGGATGCCCGACCGGCCCACGCTGTTCGACTTCTTCAAGTACCGCTTCGGGCCGGCCAACCACCTCATGCAGAGCGCGCGGCTGGCGATGAAGCACGGGGTCGAGGAGAAGGTGGTCCTGGCCTGCCTGCTGCACGACATCGCCATCGCCGGCTTCATCCGCGGCGATCATGGGTACTGGGCCGCCCAGATGCTGGAGCCCTACGTGGACGAGGAGGTCAGCTGGGCGATCCGCTACCACCAGGCCCTGCGCTTCTATCCCGACGAGTCGGTGGGGTACCGCTACCCCGAGCTGTACAAGAAGCTGTTCGGGGCGGACTACACGCCGGATCCCTACATCGAGCGCGATTACCGGTACGCGCGCGACCACAAGTGGTACATGACCGCGCGATTGATCTGCGTGAACGACCTCTACGCCTTCGACCCCACCGTGCAGGTCGAGCTGGAGGAGTTCACCGACGTCGTCGGCCGCCACTTCAAGCAGCCCGAGGAAGGGCTGGGTTGGGACGCGAGCCCCTCCGCGCACATGTGGCGCACGATCATCTGCCCGACCAAGTACCTGTAAGCCGCTCGCGAATGCCGGCCGGCCGCCGTCCGTCCAAGGGAGCGGAGGCAGCCACCATGACGACCCTAGCCCGGCGGTTGACCGCGTTGCTGCTCGGCCTCGCGCTCCTGTCCGGCACCGTCGCCGGCGTCCCCGCCGCCGAGCCGCCCGCCGCCGAGGACGCGATCGGACGCACCCCGCCCCGGCTGAGCTACGTCGACGGCGAGGCGTCGTTCTGGCGTCCCGGCGCCGACGAGTGGGCCCCCGCGCAGGTGAACACCCCCCTGGCGCCGGGCGACGAGCTGTACACCGGCCACCGCGGCAACCTCGAGCTGCAGATCGGCGGGCAGTCGTTCGTCCGGTCGTGGGGAAACACGCAGCTCGGCCTCGTCGGCCAGGAGCCCGACTTCCTCCAGCTCAAGGTCACCGCCGGCCACGTCGCCCTCGACGTGCGGAGCCTCGAGCCCGGGCACTCGATCGAGGTCGACACGCCGCACGCCGCCTTCACGATCGAGGGCCCGGGCTACTACCGGGTGGACGTCGCGCCGGACCGCACCGCCTTCGTCAACCGGCGTGCGGGGCGGGCCACGATCACGTCGGCGGGCGGAGAGCCGGTGGCCATCGCCGACGGTGAGCAGGCGGTCGTCGAGGGCACGACCATGCAACGGTCGGCCGCCCCGGCGCCGGACGTCTGGGACGCCTGGAACGATGCGCGCACCGAGCACCTCGTGAACGCGGCGAGCGCGCGGTACGTGACGCCGGACGTCGCCGGCGTGGCCGAGCTGGACCGCCACGGCACCTGGCGGACCGAGCCGAGCTATGGCGCCGTCTGGGTGCCGGCTGGAGTGGCGCCGGACTGGGCGCCCTACAGCACGGGCCGCTGGATCGCCGACCCGTACTACGGCTGGACCTGGGTCGACACGGCGCCGTGGGGCTGGGCGCCGTACCACTACGGTCGCTGGGTGTACCTGGGCGGGACGTGGGCGTGGGCGCCGGGTCCGATCATCGCGCGGCCGGTCTACGCGCCCGCGCTGGTGGCGTTCTTCGGCTCGCCCGGAGTGAGCGTGACGATCGGCAGCCCGTTCGTGAGCTGGGTGGCGCTCGGCTGGGGCGAGCCCGTCGTGCCGTGGTGGCGGGCGTCGCGCTTCCACGGGCGGCCGTGGTGGGGCGGGTGGGGCGGACCGCGCGTGGTGAACAACGTGGTCATCCACCGCACCACCGTGGTGAACGTCAACCACATCACGGTGTACAGGAACGTGCGGGCCCGGAACGGCGTGGTGGCGGTCCGGAAGGACAGCTTCGGCCGGCGCGGCGTCCACGAGGCGCGCGTGCGGGACGTGGACGTGCGCCGGCTGCGCCCGATCCACGGCCGCCTCGACGTGAAGCCGGATCGCTCGAGCTACGTCGCCGCCGACGGACGGGGCACCAGGCCGCCGGAGCGCACGCTGTCCCGCCCGGTCGTGACGCGGCGTCAGCCGGCCAGCCGGCCGGAGGGTCGTGACGGCGACCGTGACCGCGCCGGAAGAGAGCGGACGCGCGAGCCGGGCGTGGCGGAGAGGTCGCCGGCGGCCGAGCGGCCGCGGCGGCCGCAGCCGACGCCGCCCGCGGCGCGGCCCGATCAGCCGGAACGCCGTGGGGCCGCGGGGCGTGGCGCGGGCGAAGAGCGCCGCGGCGGTCGGGTTCCACCGCGCAGTGACGGACCACCGCGCGAGGCGAAGCCGCCCGTCGAGCGGACAGCGCCGCCGCGCCAGGGCCAGCGCCCGGACACGCGCCCGCCGGTCGAGCGTGAGGTGCCGGCGCGCGAGGGGCGGGTGCTCGAGTTGCCCCCGCCGGTCGGGCACGCGGTGCCGGCGGTGCCGGCGCGCGAGGGGCAGGCGCCCGACGGGCGGCCGCCCGTCGAGCGGGGCGTTCCGGGCCGCGAGGGGCAGCGCCCGAGCACTCGGCCGCCCGTCGAGCGCCCGGCACCCCCACGCGAGGGGCGGGTGCTCGAGATCCCCCCGCCGGTCGGGCGCGCAGTGCCGGCGCGCGGGGGACAGGCGCCCGACGTGCGGCCGCCTATCGAGCGGGGCGTTCCGGGGCGCGAGGGGCAGCGCCCGAGCACTCGGCCGCCCGTCGAGCGCCCGGCGCCCCCGCGCGAGAGACGGGTGCCCGACGTGCGGCCGCCGGCCGAGCGTGCGACGCCGCGGCCCGAGGGACGGGCGCCGCGGTCGGCGGAACCCGCCAACCGTCCGCCGACCCGGGCCGGGTTCAATACTCCGCGCCCGGCGCAGCCACCCGCCAGACCCGCCGTTCAGCAGCGTCCCGCGCCGAGGCGCGGAGGTGAGGACGCGGGCCGCCCCGCCCGCGGCGATCGACCCGCGCCCCGTTCTCCGGCGCGGTAGTATGTCTCTCCGCCGGGCCGCCCCGGCGGATCCGAGGAGGAGAGACATGCGATTCGGCCTGTTCACGAGCATGGGCGCCCAGACCTGGTCGGGCGTGCTGGACCTCTGGCGGCACCTCGAGACGACGGGCTGGGACGTCGCCTGCGTCACCGACCATTTCATGCCGAACACCAGGGAGCGCGAGGGCGCCATGCTGGAATCGTGGAGCACGCTCAGCGCCCTGGCGGCGGTGGTGCCGCGAATGCGCCTGGGCACGATCGTGCTCGGCAACACGTACCGCCATCCGGCCGTCGTGGCCAAGATGGCCGCCCAGGTCGACATCATCTCGGGAGGCCGGCTCCTGCTCGGGATGGGCGCCGGCTGGCAGCAGAACGAGCACGAGGCCTACGGCATCCCGTTCTACACGATGCGCGAGCGGCTGGAGCGGCTGGACGAGGCGTGCGAGGTGATGAAGTCGCTGTGGACGCAGCGCCGCAGCGACTTCAAGGGACGCTACTACCAGCTCGCCGACGCCCCGCTCGACCCCAAGCCCGTGCAGAGGCCGCATCCCGAGCTGATGATCGGCGGCGGCGGCGAGCGCGTCACCCTGCGCATCGTGGCCAGGCACGCCGACCACTGGAACGTGTGGGGTGGCCCCCAGGTGCTGGGGCGCAAGGGCAAGATCCTCGACGAGCACTGCGCCGCCGTGGGCCGTGATCCCAGGACGATCACGCGCTCGGTCAACATGGCGCTGCTGATCACCGACAGGAAGGACGAGATCGATCAGCTGGCCGGGACGATCGAGACGCGCATGGGCCGCCACGCCGCCGACGCCCGCGACACCTGCCTGGCCGGCACGCCCGACCAGATCCGCGACCAGCTCGGCCAGCTCCAGGCCGCCGGCTGCGGCGTGCTGTTCATCCCCAGCCTGTTCCGCCCGCTGCCCGAGCTGCGCCGCGACCTCGACCGCTTCATCGCGGAGATCGCCCCGGCGTTCCGGTAGATCGAGGATCCGCTGCGGCGTGGTGAGCCCTCACCGCGCCGGGTGAAGCCGTGACGGCGCGGCCGGCACCTCGAGCCGGGGATGACGGTCCCCGGCTCGCCGTCGCGGATAGCCGCCGGGGTAACGCCCGGCCGGCGGACGCTCCCCGGCGAGCGTGGCGTTTCACGCCGGCCGCCGACCGGGGTCTCAGCCTGCGTAAGCACCCATCCCGGACGGAGGACGCCATGAGCGACAAGGCCACGCTGCTGCAACAGGCTGAGGAGGAGTTCGGTGGGCTGCGCCGGGCGGTCGAGGGGTTACCGGAGAACGAGCTGCGGCGGCCCTGGCTTGGCACCTGGGGCGTGCGGGAGATCGCGATCCACATCTCCGGCTGGCACCGGGAGATGATTCCCGCGCTCGAGCGCATCGCCCGGGGCGAGCCCGCGCACCCGGCCGGCGCCTACGACGACTTCGACGCCTGGAACGCGCGCTTCGTCGAGCGGAAGACCGGCGTGAAGACCGGCGAGGTCCTCGCCGAGCTGGACGCCTCCCACGACGCCCTCCTCACGGCGGCCCGGGGGCTCGCCGAGGCGCACTTCGCGACGGGCGGCGCCGCGCGGGACCTCTTCGACGGCGTGGGGCCCGGCCACTATCGCGAGCACGGAGCGCAGATCCGGCAGTGGCGGGAGACCCATTCCAGCGCCGGATGAGCCGCTACGGTCCCTCGTCGCGGGGCATCGGGATCCCCCGGGCCGGGAACTCGCGATAGGCGAAGCGCGCCAGCGAGTCCTCGCGCAGCTCGATGCCGAGGCCCGGCGCCGTGGGGACGGTCAGATAGCCCTGGTCGACGCGGAAGGGGCTGACCGCGACGTCGTTGCCCCGCGGCTCGAAGTTGACGAAGTACTCGGTGATGAGGAAGTTCGGGATGGCCGCCGACACGTGCAGGGTGGCGGCCAAGCCGATGGTGGTGCTGTTGTAGTTGTGGGGCGAGACGGTGACGTGATAGGCCTCGGCCATGGCGGCGATCGCCCGCAGCTCCTCGATCCCGCCCACGTTGCACACGTCGGGATTGACGATGTCGGCGGCCCGCCGCTCGAACACCTCGCGAAACTCGAAGCGCGTGTACAGCTCCTCGCCGGTCACGATCGGCAGCCGGATCTCGCGCCGGCACTCGGCCAGCGCGCCGAGGTCGCGCGCGGACACGGGCTCCTCGTACCAGAAGGGGTCGAAGGGCTCGAGCATCCGCGCGATGCGCACGGCGTGCATCGGCGCCAGCCGGCGATGGACCTCGATCAGCAGGTCGATCTTCGGCCCCACCGCCTCCCGCACCGCCGCCACCGTGTCCACCACCTGCTGCTCGGTCTCCCGCGCGATGTGGGTGCGCCAGGGACCGGGGAACGGGTCGAACTTCAGCGCCGTGAAGCCGCGCGCGACCGTCGCCTTCGCCTTGGCCGCGTAGTCGGCAGGGGTCCGCGCCCCCGAGAACAACTAGTCGAGTGAGCTTCGAGATCCCCGACGCCGGCGTGGCACCTTGACGCCAGCGGACGGGTGATGTTACCTGCCCGTGTGCTCGACGGGGTCGGCATCAGCCAGCGGTTCGGGGGGCTCGCGGCGCTCACGGGCGTGGACTTCCGCGTCGCTCCCGGCGAGATCGTCGGCCTCATCGGACCGAACGGCGCGGGCAAGACCACGCTGTTCAACACGATCAGCGGGTTGATCCGCCCCACGGCGGGGATCGTGCGCCTGGACGGCCGCGACATCACCGGGCTGGCGGCGCACCACATCGCTCGCCTCGGCGTCGGGCGAACGTTCCAGTCCCCGCGGCTGTTTCCCTACCTGTCGATCCTCGACCACGTCGTCCTCAGCGCCCGGTTCCGCCCGCGGGCCGAGGCCTCGCTGCGCACGAAGGAGGGCGATGTCGCCGAGGCGACGCGCGCGCTCGAGCTGGTGCGCCTCGAGCACCGGGCGGGCGTCGAGGCCGTCCGCGAGCCCACCGGGCGGCGCAAGCTGGTCGAGCTGGCGATGGTGCTGGCCGCGCGCCCGCGCGTCCTGCTGCTCGACGAGCTGATGGCCGGCCTCAACCCGGGCGAGGTCCAGTTCGCCATGCGCCTGATCCGCCGCATCCGGGACGAGCGGGGCGCGGCGATCTTCTGGGTCGAGCACGTCATGGAGGCGATCATGGGCGTGGCCGACCGGGTGGTGGTGCTGCACCACGGGGAGAAGATCGCCGAGGGGCCGCCGGCCGCGGTGGCCGTGGACCAGCGCGTGGTCGACGCCTACCTGGGGGAGCGGGTCGCCTGAGCGGCGAGGGGAACGGACGCGCGCTGCTGGAGGTTGACAGGGTCCAGGCCGAATACCGGGACGTCCCCGTGATCTGGGAGGTCTCGCTCGGCGTCGGCGCCGGAGAGATCGTGGCGCTGGTGGGCTCCAACGGCAGCGGCAAGACCACGGTGCTGCGGGTGCTCTCGGGCCTGCGCGAGGGGTTCTTGAAGGTGACGCGCGGCACGGTGCGCTTCCGCGGCCACGCCGTGGCCGGCCTCGATCCCGCCCAGATCGTCGGCCGCGGCCTCGCCCACGTGCCGGAGGGACGGCACCTGTTCCCGGGGCTCACGGTGCGCGACAATCTGCGGCTGGGCGGCTACCTGCTCGCCTCCCGCAGCCAGGCCCGCGAGGCGCTCGAGCGCGTGCTCGAGCTGCTGCCCTTCCTGCGCGAGCGCCAGCGGCAGCTGGCCGGCACGCTGTCGGGGGGCGAGCAGCAGCTGCTGGCCATCGGGCGCGCGCTCGTGCAGCGGCCCTCGCTGCTGATGCTCGACGAGCCGTCGGTGGGCCTGGCCCCGCGCATGGTGGCGGTGGTCTTCGAGCTGGTCGCGCGCATCCGCGCGGGCGGCGTGAGCGTGCTGCTGGTGGAGCAGAACGTCCGCCAGGCGCTGGCGCTGGCCGACCGCGGCTACGTGCTGGAGAACGGCCGCATCGTCCTCCAGGGCGCCGGGGCCGAGCTGATCGAGCACCCCAAGGTGAGGCGGGCATACCTCGGACTCTGAGGAGGGGACAGGGCATGGGCACACAGATCGGACGCAGGAGCTTCCTGAAGATCGCCGGGGGCACGGCGGCGGCGAGCGTGCTGCCGCGCCGCGCCGGCGCCCAGGGGCCGATCCGCATCGGCTTCACGCTGTCGGCCACCGGGCCGTACGCCGTCGGCGCCGGCATCACGCAGCGGCCGAACTATGACCTGTGGCTGGACCAGGTCAATGCCAGGGGCGGGCTCGCGGTGGCGGGCGCCGGCCGGCGGCCGATCCAGTTCGTCGACCACGACGACCGCAGCGAGATCGAGACGGCGGTGCGGCTCTATGAAAAGATGATCACCGACGACAAGGTCGACCTCCTGCTGCCGCCGTGGGGCACGGCCATGAACTTCGCGGTGGGGCCGGTGGCCAACAAGCACGGCTATCCGATGATCGGCCCCACGGTGGGCTCGCTGAAGCTCAAGGAGCTGAACCTCCCGTACTTCTACGCCATCCTGGCCCAGCCCGACGCGATGATGAGCTCGCTGGCCGCCTTCCTGAAGGATGCCAAGGGCCGGGCGACGCTGAACCGGGTGGCCGTGATCCACGTGAACGACCTGTTCGGCCTCGAGCACCACGGCGCGCTGATGCCGCTGCTGAAGGAAGGCGGCTTCGAGGTGGTCGACGTCAAGAGCTACCCGCTCGGCGTGAAGGACCTGACCGACGTGCTCAAGGGGATCAAGGCCAAGGGCGCCGAGATCCTCATCGGGCTCAGCTATCCGCCCGACACCATTCTCGCCACCACCCAGGCCAAGGCCGTGGAGTTCAACCCGGCGATCTTCTACACGGCGGTGGGGACGGCGTTCCCGTTCTTCCGCGACCGGTTCAAGGGCGACGCCGAGGGCGTCATGGGCGTGGGCGCCTGGAACCCCAGGGTGCCGTTCCCCGGGGCCCGGGCCTACTTCGACGCCCACGTGGCCAGGCACAAGAAGGAGCCCGATCGCTGGGCCAGCGCCTTCGCCTACGCCACGCTGCAGATCCTCGAGGAGAGCGTCGGCAAGGTCGGCCTCGACCGGGCGAAGATCAGGGCCCACGTCGACGCGACCGAGTTCACGACGGTGGTGGGGCCGGTCAAGTTCGCCCGGGGCGTCAACACGGCGACGCCCGGCATGGTGGGACAGTGGCAGAAGGGGGAGTTCGAGGTGGTGTGGCCGCCCGAGCGGGCGACCGCGAAGGCCGCCGTCCCCAAGCCGAGCTGGGGGTGATGGAGACGGCGTGAACCTGGCGCTGCTGGCCGACGTGGCGGCGGGAGGCCTCCTGCTCGGGGGCCTCTACGCCCTCATCGCCGTCGGGCTGAATCTGCAGTACGGGCTCATGCGCGTGCTCAACGTGGCCCACGGCGAGTTCCTGATGCTGGGCGGGTACGTCACCTACGTGCTGCACGTGAGCCTGGGGATGGACCCGCTGCTGTCGCTCGTGGTCAGCGCGCCGGTCGTGTTCGCGGCCGGCGTGGGCGTGCACGCGCTGCTCTACCGGCGCCTGCTCCGCCAGGAGCGCACGCGCGAGGAGCTGGAGGCCAACTCGCTGCTGATCTCGTTCGGCCTCCTCTTCATCCTCCAGAACGGCGCGCTGCTGCTCTTCAGCGCCGACATGCGGGGGTACCAGTATCTCGACCGGCCGCTACGCATGCTCGGCACGGTCTTTCCGGCCAACCGGGTGGTCGCCTTCGTCATGGCGGCGGCCGTCACGGCGCTGCTCTTCCTGTTCCTGCACCGCACCCTGACGGGCGCCGCCGTGCGGGCGCTGATGCAGGATCCCGTGGGCGCGCGGCTCATCGGCGTGCGGGTCTCGCGCATCCACGCGCTGTGCTTCGGGCTGGGCGTGGCGCTGGCCGCGGTCAGCGGCTCGCTGCTCAGCATGCTCTTCGAGCTGACGCCGTTCGTGGGCCTGCCGTACACGATCACCGCGCTGGTCGTCATCATCCTGGGCGGGCTCGGCAGCGTCGGGGGCAGCCTGCTCGGCGGCCTGATCCTCGGCGTGGTGGAGAGCCTGGGCGTGTATTTCACCGCCCCCGACCTCCGCATGGTGATCAGCTACGGGGTGCTCGCGCTCGTGCTGGTCCTGCGCCCCTATGGCCTCTTCAACACCCTGGCCCACCGGCCCGGCCAGGCGGACCGGGCGTAGCGCGCGATGCGCTTGCGGGGAGGCCCGGGCCGGCTCTGGCACCGGGTGCGGCGCGGGCTCCGGGGCAAGCGCGCCTGGGTGTGGGCGGCGGCGCTGCTCGGGGCGCTGGCCGTGTTCCCGTTCCTGGCGCCCGCCTACCAGGTCGCGCTCGGCCTGGCCCTGCTGGCCGACGTGGCGCTGGCCTCGGCGTGGACGCTCTTCTCGGGCCCCACGCGCTACCTCTCGCTGGCGGCCGCCGCCTTCTACGGCGTCGGGGCCTACACGACCGCGCTCACCGGCGCCGCCGCGGCGTGGCCGCTGCCGATCGTGGCCGGCGCCGCCGCCGGCGCGCTGCTCTCGCTGCCGGTGGGCCTGCTCGCGCTGCGCCTGCGCGGGCCGTACTTCGCGATCCTCACGTTCGGGCTCAGCGAGCTGGTGCGCCACACGGTGATCTGGTACGAGTCCAACGTCACCGGCACCGTGGGGCGCGTGCTCGTGCTGTCCCTCGAGCGGCGGACCCTCTACTGGGGCCTGCTCGTCATCGCGGTCCTCGCGGTGGCCTCCGCGATCCTCCTGCGCCGGTCGCGCTGGGGGCTGGCGCTGGCGGCGATCGGGGGCGACGAGGAGCGCGCCGAGGTGCTCGGCGTGCGGCCCACCGGCGTGAAGGTCGCCGTCTT
>Ga0214471_10003147_pt1 | contig 12800 bp, 22 predicted proteins | sample RVTome_5_FD_207665 | JGI IMG/M metagenome (GOLD analysis project Ga0214471, IMG submission 207665) | Soil microbial communities from uranium-contaminated site in the Upper Colorado River Basin, Wyoming, United States - RVT142D155 | ecosystem: Environmental > Terrestrial > Soil > Contaminated >...
GGGTAGACGCCCCCGGCGCTTCTCCGGGGTGGCGCGGGTGACCTGCGCCAGGACCTCGACCGGCACGCCGAAGGTCTCATGAATCCGGCGCAACAGCTCCAGGCTGAGGGCAATCTTGCCGTGCCATAACAGCCAGGCATACTGCTTAGGCAGGCCGAGCCCACGGGCGAGATCGGTCAAGGTGCGACAGCCATAATCGGGTAAGACTTCCCGTAAGACCATAGACGCTATGCTAGGCATGGGTCCCTCCTGAGTCAAATTATTTTATGACAATCGTACTATAACATATTTACTTTTACCTCGTCAAGGTATATAATCATAAATACCGAGAAAACGGCGCGCGAAGGGTGGTAGGCATGGGCCAACCGTGGCTTTGAGAGGCCAGAGAAACCCATATGGCATCGCCCGCGCCATCACCAGACAGGAGGTGTCGATGGTCCCAAAGTACCCCGACATTACCGTGCAGCTTACGGACACCGATGGGAATGCCTTCGCAGTGTTGGGCAAAGTCACCCAGGCCTTGCGCCGGGCGGGTGTCCCCGAGGCGGAGCGGCAGGCCTTCACGCAGGAGGCGACCGCAGGCAACTATGACGCGCTCTTGCAGACCGTCATGCGCTGGGTCGAAGTCATCTAGTCAAGGAGGTGTGGATGATCGTACGTCGGTGAGAAGAAGCCGCCCTGGGTGTCTCACCACCCAGGGCAGCCAGGTTCGATCCGTGGGGCTGATATCCCCACAAACCTGTAACAACCCACCCTCAGTATGAGGGAAGGAGTCTGTCGATGTCAAACATCCCCTACCCGCCTGATTTCCAGATCGACTACCATGCCGACCGCCATGAGGCCCGCCGGCGGCGGGCGCTCGCCAAGATCGATCCCGAGGACCTGCTGGCCGCGGTCATGACCGATCTCGCCGAGCAGCCCCTCCAGGACCACCCGCTCGGCCCGATGCTCTTGTGGCTGCTGGATCAGGCGCTGACGCCCGGTGATGGCGGCGAGCTGTGGGACCGCCTCAAAATCGTGGGGCTCACCCAAATCGAGCGCTTACTGGATGCCGTGCTGGCCGACCCCACGGCTTGGGAGGACTAGGCCATGCCCAGGAGCTGGAAGCCCTCCGCCGCACCACACCCCCGGCAGCCGCCGGACACCATCTCCGGTATCGCACGGCGGTACCATGCCTGCGCCGTCGCCTTCGCGTCGACGCTGGGCATTCCACTGGCCGAGGCCCTGCAGGCCTATCACGGGCCGGTGACCGCGATCTTCATCGAAACCTCCCGCGCCGAGCTGCGCCTCCCGGCTACCGTGACACTGCCGCCGCTGACGGGCGGGAATGCTTCGGCCACGAGGCCCCCACCATCCCCAGGACGGCCCGAGGAGTCGGATCGTGCACACGAGGTGGTAACCAATGGCGACGGGCGCCCCACGACCATTCCCTTGACCGGCGGGTTGCCCTGTGGCGGCCTCGCCATCGAGACCCTCAAGCCAGGACAGCTCGCCATGCTGCTGAGTAAGACGGCAAGCCTGGTGCACGCGCAGGGGGACACCTTCGTGCCCCTCCTGGCGGCCCTCCAACGCGAGAAGGCGCGTCGGCTGGAGCCGGGCCACACCGTGCCGGTGCCGTCCCTGGTGCCCACGGTCGACGGGCCGGACCATGAGCCGCCCGCCCAGCAGGCCGAGGCCGCAGCCGAGGTGGTGACGGTACCACCAGAGGAGACAAAAACCTCTGATGATCAGAGGGATTCCAGCGAGGCCGCCGAGCGCCAGCGCTGGGGCGCGATGTCTCGCCGATCTCTTCGGGTGGGGCTCTCCCCCTCGACGTGGGAAGCCTTGCGGGCCGGCCCGTATGGGGACGCGGAACGGGTGATCGTCGCCCTGGAACAGGCCTCCCCGAACGGAGGCGCCTAGGCTGAGAGGCGGGGGGTCCGGTGGGGCTCCCCGCCCTTGCGAAACCTGAGCCATCCTGCGCCATGGGGACAACAATTCCCGGAGGTCCGTGCATCAGGCGCGGAGAGCAATTTCTGGGCAACTCGCAAGCGATGAATTCTAGAGGGAATTCTCTCGGTCATTCCCCGTGACTTCCCATAAGTTTAATTCGGTCAACGGGCGAGTCTGTCAAAAGATTTATTGACAGAACTGCTTGACTTTGTTCAGAAATATACATTGTCTTCCGATAATACCCAGGCTATAATGGGCCTAGAGCTTGTTGAGAGGAGAGCCCCGATGGCCAAACCCATCACCTTGCAGCCCGCGAAAGTGCACACGCTCTGCTTTGATTTGCCGCCACCTGTCAGTACCGCCCTGCATGAATTACGCGCCCTGACGGGGGTCCCGTTTAGCGAGCTGGTGCGGGCCTCGGTCCAGTTGCTGGCGGAGTTGGGGGTGGCCGAGCAGAACGGCGGGTCGGTGGTGCGGTTGGACGCCACCGGGCAGCCGGTGAAGGCGTTACTCTTACCGCGACGGGGGTTGACGACGATCCCCGCCCGCGGGGCCTAAACGCGACAGCGGCCGCTTGTCCTGGGGAGGAAGCGAGCGGCCGTTGTCCCAGCAGGCCGACGACCGTTAGTGAGACGGTCAGCCGGCGGAGGTGTTGCTATGTGTACTTCTCAGTATATCATACCCGTCAAGCACTTACAGCACAAAATTCCGCTTCGCCTGCCATCCCGCCTCCAGCGCCAGGGGGTGCGGCCATGAGTCTCTCGAACGGTTCCGGTCCAACCTTCGATCAAGCCCTCCTCGATACCATCGCCGAGAGTGGGTATGTCTTTGTCGTTGAGGAGGCCGACGAAGCGGCCTTGCTACGCTCCGTCGAGTACCCTGGCCTGCATGTGCCGGATGTGGCGTCCCTGACGGCCCCGGTCCTGGCGGGTATCTCCGAGATCACCGTCTTCCAGCGGCCCGCGTTCGGAGGGACCCTCTATGGGAACCGGGTCGAGCGGCAACTCGAAGCCGTGGGCTGGAAAGGGCAGCTCAGGTTGGCCCCCTATCCGGACGAGGCTCCCAGCCTCCGGGACCTCTACCGCCGATATCCCGACCGCCAGGAGTTTGGGACCCAACTGCTCAGCCTGGCCAATAGCGGCATCTTCAAGCAGATTGGCCCAGGGCGCCCACGGGCGCCAACCGCCTCGAAGCTGGCCGCGACGATCGCCGCCACCTGGCGGGAGACGCTCATCTATGACGTCAGGCGCCAACGGTGGATGGCCTATGGGGCGACCCAGCCGGGGATTTGGGGCGAGCTCGCCGAGGTCGAGGTGTACGACCGCGTCCGCCGAGCGCTGACCCCGCTGCTGCGCGACGGCTTCTCCTGGAGCTTGTTGCAGGGCGTGGAGCGCCTGTTGCGGACGTGGCTCAAAGGCGCGCTGCCCGAGCCGTCACGAGACTGGCTCCCCTTTCCGAACGGCGCCCTGCACGTGCCCAGCCTAACCCTGGAGGATCACACCGCCGCGCGCGGCTTCACCTGGTGCCTACCGTTCGAGTACATCATGCTGGCGACCTGCCCGACCATCGACGCCTGGTTACTGGAGGCGCAGGAGCAGGACGCGGCACGGGTGCAGGTGTTGGTAGCGTACCTGAAGGCGATCATCACCGGGCGCACCGATCTGCAGAAATTCGTGGAGGTGATCGGCCCCGGTGGCACCGGGAAGGGGACCTATCTCCGCCTGGCCCATGCCCTGGTGGGCTGGGGCAACGCCCACGCCACGACCTTGGAGTGGTTGGAGACCAATCGCTTCGAAACGGCGAGCCTGGAGGGCAAGCGGTTGGTGCTCGTCACTGACGCCGACCGCTATGGCGGCCCCATCAATACGTTGAAGGCCTTGTCCGGTGGCGACCCGATCCGGGCCGAGAAGAAATATGTCGATGCGTACACCTTTGCCCCCGAGGCGTTGATCTTGGTCGCCGCGAACGAGGCGATCCAGAGCACCGACTATACCAGCGGCCTGGAGCGGAGGCGCATCACCATCCCGTTCCAGCACAAGCCTGCTCAGGAGCGGCAGCTCCTCGAGTTCCACCGGGGCCAGGCGCGTGGCGAATTCACCCCTGAGCTGCCGGGCCTCTTAAATAAGGTGCTGGCCATCCCGGACGACGAGATGGAGCGGCTCTTGCGGCGCACCTCCGAGGCCGTACCGTCGCTGCAGGACGCCTGGCGGCGGGCGCTGGTCGAGACCAATCCCTTGGCCGCCTGGGCCGATGCGTGCCTGCTGTTAGACCCCCAGGGCAAGCCCCAGATCGGGCTCGCCAAGCGGAGCCAGTGGGGGAAGGGCTACGAGGATGAGGAGGTGCGGCTGTACCCCAATTATTGCCGGTTTGCGGACGACACGGGGGTCAAGGCGATGGGGCTGCCGCGATTCCCCCGGCTACTGGATGATTTCCTGCGTCATCAGCTGCGTCTGGCGGGGGTCGGCTGGGACCGGGACGGGCAGCGGGCCTATATCGTTGGGGTTCGGCTGCGCACGAAGGCCGATGAGGGGACGCCCGGACTGATTGATGCGTCGGTGGCGAGGCAAACGGCCCCGACCGCGCCCCCAGACCCGACGGCCGCCGATGAAGCCCCGTCTCCGGGGATTTCCGGGGATGGGGTAGGGGAGCAACCCCAGGCTATTAGTGAATTTAGGGACTTTAGGGGGTTTTCAAAAAACTCCCTAGGGGAAATAGGGGAAAAGGACACACCATATAAAGAAGGTTTCGATAAACCCCCTAAACCCCCGGAAGTCCCTAGGGACGCGGCATTCACGTCTGAGTCTATCCCGAAAACCCCCGGGACACCAGCGAAGCGTCGGGAACCGTGGACCTTCCCCGGCCCTGGCTCACGGAAGGACACCTGACCATGGCCAGTGCGACGACGACCATGATTGACGTGAAACTCATCGACGGCCGCTTCGTCGTCACGCTGGAAAAGTGCATCCTGGTCTTGACGAAAGCCGAATTTGTCCAGGCGTTGAGACGTGGCAAAGGGTTCAAACGCGGGCAGCAGCTTCAGGACCGCCTTGCCAAGGCCCAGGAGGACCGATGAAAGCCCTCATCCCCCAATCGCTTACTCGCAGGCTCATCCTCTCGCTGATAGGGTTTCGCACCTACGATGGCGCCTGGTGGCGCGGCCCTGAGCGCTTGACCGAGGAGCAAGTGGACGCCATGAGCGCCGCGCAGTGGAACCGCTATGGCCGCCGCTGGCTGAGCTCGGCGGCGGCCACGAATTGAGGAGCCCCCCGATGACCATGGCTGACCCGCTGTATACGATCTTCGACGGCGGGAGGCGCCCCACGCCCCCGACACCGACCAGCACCCCTGGCCACCATCAGGATCTGACGCTTTGCGGCACGGTGACGGTGCTCCTCAAACACCCGGCCGGGGGGATTCGGGGTGTGGTGCTCAAGGTCGAGGTGGGCGAGCCCGCCCTGGAGATCGCCGTCTTGGCCCGCACCTGGCCCGCAGGCGTCTGTCCGGGGGCGCGGCTGTGGGTCCGGGGGCATTTGGCGAATGAATCGATTAGCGACTATAAACGGGCGACGCATTTCGTCGTCGCTCAGCATTTGGCCCTGGTGCGCGGCCCACGGTCGCTCGCGTCATGAGCCGGCTGCGGGCGGCGCGACGACGACGGCGGCGTCACCGGCGACGGCGGGCCCCCACGACGAAAGGAGGATCGGATGCGTGATGTGAAGCAGGGTCTGTCGTTGGCCCAGCATGCCCAGCTCGGGAATACCTTACGGGCGATTCGCGGGGAGCTGCTGGCCGTCCGCCAGCTGGTGGCGGCGGGCGAAAGCTCAGGGTCGCACGAGTACGCGGCCGTCTCGAAGCTCTTGCGCGAGCTGAAGACCCTGGAAACCGTGTTGCGCCTGGCCGCTGTGGGCCAGCACGTGGATACACGGCCGCTGGGCGAGCTGCAGCGGCTGTATGGCGACGACCACGGGGAGGGCGCATGAGATGCCGCTGAATCTCTGGTCCGCGGGCCAAACCGTGGTGTCCACCGACGCCAGTATGATCGCCTCCATGACCTGCGCCGAAGTGCTGCTCCAGGCCCATCCGTCCAACACGGCGACGATCTATCTGGGCACCTCGCTGACGCAAGTGTTCGTGCTAAGCGCTGGGACCGTGCTGGTGGCGCAAGTCTCCCAGGTCAACCAGCTCTATGCCAAAACGTCCGCGGGGTCGGCCACGCTGAATTGGCTGACGAATGCGCGGCTGTTCTAGAAGGAGACCCGCCATGAAACAACTGAGAGACCTGCTGGCCGCCGCGACCCACCGTCGCTTCTCCAGCGAACAGATGGTTAATACCTGGCTCGATGCCCAGCGGATCCGGGATCCTGAGATCCGCATCGCCGCGAAGTTGTCGCTAGCCGCCGCGGGCAAGCTCGCCACCGATCAGGACCGCCCCGCGGGACCGCTCGCCATTGATGCCGGCCTGCAACACCTGTTGGACCGGATCGGCGTCCGCTCCGGCCGCAGCTATGACGAGCATCACGTCGACCAGATGCTGCAGGACGGCGGCATCACGGATATCGAAACCCGGCTGCGCATCAAGAGCGAGCTCGGGATGCGCAACCAATTATGGCGGTAAGGCCGATGCGACTCCGTCGTCGCGTGTACCGATGGATCACGACCCAGCGGGAGGCCTACACCGAATTTCAGTTGCGGCGCCGGCGCGAAGCGAAGGACCGCCGCGAGGAGGAGGCTCGCCAACTCATGGAACTGAACGCCCTGGAGCAAGCCCAGACCCGCGCCCTCCTGGCGCAACTGGATCACCATACGGTGGAAGCCATCAAGGCCGTGCTGCAGGAGGAGGTGTTACCCACACTGCGCGACGAGGCCTTGACCCTGGCCCGCGAGGAGCTGACCGAGGAGCTGGCGAAGGCCAAGGAGCGGCTGGAGGACCGCTATGCGGCGCTGGTGTCGTCCTTTGAAGACGAGGTCGAGCGCCGCATCGAGGATGGTATTCAACGGGGCACGCAGGACCTGAAGGCGGACCTGGAGGACACCATCACCGACCTCAAGCGGGAGCGCCAAGAGGCCTGCCAGCAGAGGGACCAGGCCCAGGCCCAACTCGTCGCCCTGGTGCAGCAGCTCTTGCCCCCGGACAAGCGCGTCTACCTGTACACGACTGGGATGCGTCAGCTCGACTTGGCCGGGCTGAATAGCGTCCTGGCGCGGGTGGGGCTGGTCGTCAAGGCGCGACAGACCTACTCCGAACGCCTGGTGGCCTGTCAGACCGGTCCCGGTCGCGTCGAAGGCAAAACCCTCTTCTGGCTGGAGAAGGCATTGCCCGCCGGCGTGGTCGTGATCGATGCGGAGGAGGGCTCCGAAGAAATGCCGGGAAATCCCGACGTGATCCCCAGCCCCTTGGCCTTGCCCGAGGGGACCGGCTTATAAGCTTCACGCGCGTGAAAGCGTGCAAGGGTTCGGAGAACGCAAAGTGCGCAAGACTGCGTGGAGTCAGCCAACCACCTGGGCCGAGGTGAAACGCCGGGCGGTGGGGCGGTACAAGTACAATAAGGTCCGCCAAGTGCGGGCGGCCGTGCGGAGGCGGGAAGTGCTGACCCTCCTGGGGGAGCTCGGCTGGACCTACGGCAGTCAGGCTGCCATGGCCCGACAGTTGGGGGTGAGCGAGGCGACCATTTCCCGCGACCTGGCGAAAATCTTGCCCCTGATGCAGGAGTGCGCGACCTGTGGCGGGCTGACACCAAGGGAATGGTGGCACGAGGCCTGAGCCCCCCAGGCGCGGGAGGCTCGGCCGTGGGTCTGGCAAGACGGGGGTCGATGCCGTGACCGTACCACACCCGGCCCCGGCCGTGCAAGCCGCCGCGTCCGCCAGGCCCCCAACCAGGGGGGTACTAAGGTCCAGGCCTGCCGACGATCGTGCCGCCTGGGGCGATCCTGAGGGGGTTGCGGGGTGATCCTGGCGCCCTGGCCGCCCGGAAGTCCTCCGCCGCAGCTCCATGGCCGAGCTATCTTATCAAGAGTGGTCAATTTTGATCCACCCCTGCGAAGGCCTCAGCTACGGGGTCCGGGCTGGCGTCCGAGGGCACTCAGGGTTCGGTGGCTTATGAAGGTTTACTCCCGAAGGTACCTTTAGAGGTCACGACCTCCCTTTTTTCGTTCTTCGCTCCCCTTGCGCTGCTCAAACTCGACGAACTCCGCTGTATAGGCGGTCAGCGAGGTTTGATCCACACGCACACTCCGCTCGTGTAGCTCAATATTGACCCGAGAGCCTAGCCAACGGCTGATCAGGCTGGGCCATTTGACGCCAGTCTTGGTCACGACCTCTTCTGAGACCTCGGACGTTGGGCGTCCGTAGCGCTGTAGCACGATGTCCCGCAAGCGCGAGTACCTGTCATGAGGCATCGTGATCGCAATCCAGCCGAGGCGGTCATGCAATTGCGTGGCGTACATCGTTCCCGCACTCAGATCGCCAATGGGTCCGAAATTATGTAACGTATACGATGTCAAGCCGTGTGCATCAGGCGGGCCACTCTGCTTCCAGCACCGGTTTTGAGTTGCCGAGGGAAACTCAGGGCACTCCCGGACTTGATCCCTCACATTTTGTCCGAGCTTCAATCCACGAAACTCGTCGGGCTCATTCCAGGGCGGGGCGGACGGCTCCGGGGGGCGGCTCGGCTCTGATGGCGGCTTGCGTGGTTGCCCCGCGAATAGGGATAAGGGCAGCAACAAGACCAGGGGTAAGATGATCCACAGTCGTCTCATGTCTCTTCCTCCTCGACCACCTCATATGCCTCCGTTGCCACCGTGGCGATGTCCTCCGTGGCCATGCGCGTCAGGGAGGGCCCCACCTGCTCAGGGTGCCGATCCCCCCAGGTGAGGCAGGAGCATAGCGCCGTTGGGGCGCTGCGCTGCGGGGAGCCAGGCGGGCAGGACCAGGCCGCAGACGCGGCAGCGATAGCGGCGCTGGGGGGTCATGCGTTGGTCTCCACCTTACAACTTCGAGACTGAAGAGGCTTGTCAGGCGCTGTCATCGGCGCGCGGTGCCTGCGCCACGTGCTCGAACTGTGCTGTCTCTCCTTACGTCACTTGGTAGTTGGGTATGACATTCCTCTCCTGAGCTCAACTCCCCGTCGTGTTCAGCCCTTATGGGACGGCTCTGACGCCCGTGATGCTGAATGGTGGAACAAACACATTCAGAATGGACCTGGGTAGTGGCATCGCTTCATAGACAAATTCGTTGAGCGGTCCCGTGATACAGGGGCCTTCGGCATCTTCGGTGATTTCTCGATGCGACCCAATGACTAGAAACAGCGGCGTCTCCGCAATCGGGACATAGACCGTATTGGGTCCTATCAGGAGATAGTCTGCGAGTTGACCTTGATGCTGAGCCAACGAAAAGATGGGGGTAATTGGCATGATGAGGGGCGTCCCCGTGCAATCGGGTGATTGCCATTCAAGGATATTATTGGATGCACGGCCTGATAACTTTGTGGGTCGCACCAGGAGGTACGTCGGCACGCCTTGCATATTCAATACGATGACCGGGTCTGGCTGTTCGACGATGGGCGAGCCAATGACGGCCCCCAGCACGGTTCCTGTGGAGTCGACCACCATGGGCGCCCCCACTTGTGGGCGCTGCCCTGCAGACACACACGAAAACCCTATGACCACCCCTAACACCACGATGCTAAGAATCTTCATGGAATTTCCCTCCCCTTTCCTTAGAACACATTGAGTTGCCCAGACGTCCCTATCGCCGACTGAGAACGTGTGACTTACTCGCGACTCAGCGCCTTCCAGAGCAGTTCCTGCACGAGCTGACTTGGTGAGATGCCCCGCTCGGTGGCTAGCGCGGCGAGCTTGTCACGGATCGCATCCAGGATCCACAAATTCCAGCGGACCGCTTTGCCCTGAGGGTACGGGGGCAGTGTCGTGATCTGCACCGGTGTCTGCACTGGTCGGTGGTCGAGGCGATCGAGTACCGACTGAACCAGGTGGCGGAGACCGAGAACCTCGTCCTCCAGGCGATCCAGCCGCTGCACTGGTCCAGTGTCAAAGGTCTGCACTGCACCGGTGTCTGCACTGTGCACTGCACCGGTGTCGAGAGACTGCACTGGTCTCTGCACTGGTCGGGGTGAGCCGTCCGCCCGCGCCTGGACGCGACGCCCCCCTTGGGGACGCCGGGGAATTTTCCCCTGCTGCTGGAGGCTATAGGCCCGTGACCGGGCGGTGCCGGCAGGGATGCCCAGGCGGTGAGCGATGTCGGGACAGGTGAGCCCCTCCTGCCAGAGCGCGATGAAGCGGGCCTCCTCGGCGGGGGTCATGGCGGGTCTTTCCTCATGAGCTGGGGTGGAGGACGAGCCACGCCTGCCAGAATTCTAGGACCCGAGCCGCGATCCAGAGGACCTCATTGTCTTCTGCTGTGACCGGGACGCCGGCCTGCTGGAGCGCGGCGACTTCATCATGGCTGAGATAGACCACGAGCATGGGCTCCTTGGCAAAATAGCCGTCGGCGACATAACCGTCGGCGACGTAGCTCCTCGGCTCGATCACGGTGCGATCCACTGAGGTTAGGTTGGTGTTCCTTAGGTGGAAATGTTTGGCCCCGTTGGCGAGGTGCGAACAAATACGGAGTAAGGGACGAGTCAGAGCCATTTTGAATACATAGGGCTCCTCCCCGTCCAGCAGATCGGGCCTTGGCTTCCCGCTGGTAGGCATATCTTGGTAGTAGATCCAATCGGGCAGGTGCTCCACTGTCACAAAGAAGTTCCAGGCCACATCGACGTTCAATGGGTCCGCTTTCCAACGGTCGTATTCGCGTTCCAGTTTGCGGAGCAGGTCTCCTGGGGTCTTCAGGTCAAAAAATTTATACATCTGCATGCGCCGTCCTCTTCCTCTTGCCTCATCGGCACCGGACCTCCAGGCCACGGCCGGTCGTCTGGGGCGTGCAGGTCTTCCCCGGTGGTGACGTGAGGGTGCTCTCCCAGCGGGAGAGGGTCCGGTTGTAGGTTGAAATTCCCCGCGTGCCATCGTCGCACAGGGTCTGGATGCGGCCCAGGGTTTTTTCCTGATAGGTGGTGCAGCGGGTGGGACCACCGGCCAGGGCGGGGCTCACCAGGGCGAGCAGCAGGAGCAACCCCCATGGCCTACACCTCATCAGCAGCCGCCTCCCCGGGCTGGTCTGCCTCATCGGGTGCATCCTCCTCGTCTGGTACATCATCAGGCTCGGATGTTACATCTGTAACGCTCTCGCCGTTGAGGGGTAGGTCAAGACTCGGTGGCTCCGCCTCGGGTGTTACAGATGTAACAGGCGCCAGATCACGGCTGACCGTGGCGTTTGAGACCCCGAGGGCCTCACTGATAGCACGCTGGGACGCATCCGGCTGCAAATCCTTGATGCGCCTGGGTGCGCGGGCTCACCTCCGGCATGTACACGTCCCACACCGCCACTAGGCGGGCGTGCAGCGCCTCCAGCTCGGCCTCGGGAGCGGCCTGGCCCATCCACTGCCGCCGCGCCTCGGGGATGGCGTCCACCAGCGCCTGCGCCAAGAGTGGCCGATCCGCCTCGGGGATGGTGATCGGCGTACCCTCCTCTCGGTGTTTTAGCCATTGTCTAAAACCATGGGCATAGACATGAATCGCCGCCGGCGACCGGCCGACTTGCCGGGCGTAGGCTGAGACCGTGACCCGCTCGGGGTTATCCTCGTCCAGCGTCCAGCGCCACGGTGACGGCTGTGACAGCCTTATTCACAACTTCAGCCCGCTGGCGCCCCTCTGCCAGCAGGTCAATCGCCTCGGCTTTGCCTCCAGGGGAGCGATGCAGGCGAATCAGGCCCTTGCGCTCCAAGCCCTTGAGGCTCGTGCTGAGGTTGCCCTTGTCGTGGGCCAGGGCGCGTGCCAGGTCCTGATGGCTCGCGGCCATGGTGCCCTTGAACCGCTGCTCCTCGGCCACCAGCCAGGCGAGGATACGACGCTGCAGGCGGGACAGGCGCTCCGCCGCCATCGCTCAGGCCTCCGGGAGGAAGTTCTCATCGAGGACCTGCGTGATCGTCCACGGGCACGCGTCGGGGAAGGTGGCCACGGGGAGCGCCGTGTCATCGGGGGCATCCTCGCGGGCATACCGATAGGCGCTCACGAGGTAGCGCGCGGGGTGGTGTTGCAGCCCGGGGTTTTTCCGGACCAGTTTGGCGATCTCGCGGCGGGCCTGCCGGATGGTGAGGCGCCATCCACGCCGGGGCTCCTGGGCGGGATCGTAACGGTACTTCAGCAGGTGCAGGAGCAGGCGTTCCAGATGGCTTTCGATCGCATTCTCAATCGACTGCCCCAAGTCCTCGATCTCCTCCGCGAGGTGCGCGATATCCAGGGCGGCCCAGTCTTTGGCCCGCAAGGCCGCGGCTTGGGCCTGCGTCCAGGTGTAAAAGTCTGTGGCATAGTCGCTCATGGCGCGTCCTCGTCCTCGTCCGCCTCCGAGTCCCCCAGGAGCTCGACGGAGCCATCCGGGTGGGTGAGGGTCATCCCTTCAGCGGCGTCCTCATCCCAGCCGAAGCGGTCCAGGGTGATGCCGGGGTCGACCATCACGTAGCGGCCGTCCTGGCGGATGATGCGCTCGTACTCGACCGACAGGGCCAGCATGGGGTCCTCGGGGTCGGTGATCGCCGGGCCGACCCAGACCGTGCCCGCCTTCGTCCAGGTGATGCCCCAGATCTCTAACACGTCGGGGTATGATTTCCGCCTCATGGCTCACGGCCCTTCTGGGGTAGACGCCCCCGGCGCTTCTCCGGGGTGGCGCGGGTGACCTGCGCCAGGACCTCGACCGGCACGCCGAAGGTCTCATGAATCCGGCGCAACAGCTCCAGGCTGAGGGCAATCTTGCC
>Ga0214471_10003148_pt1 | contig 12800 bp, 12 predicted proteins | sample RVTome_5_FD_207665 | JGI IMG/M metagenome (GOLD analysis project Ga0214471, IMG submission 207665) | Soil microbial communities from uranium-contaminated site in the Upper Colorado River Basin, Wyoming, United States - RVT142D155 | ecosystem: Environmental > Terrestrial > Soil > Contaminated >...
GGTGGCCCGACCGCGGCGGCCCCCAGCGAGGCCAACCCCAGAGCGATGCTCGCAACGACGATCCCAAGCCGGCTCATTGTGAAGGTTCGCGGCCCTCCGTCAGCCGCACCGTTTGCCCCGCCGTAACCGTTTGCTGCCCCGGCAGCAGCACGCGGTCGGACTCACTCAAGCCCGAGCGAACTTCCACGCGGCTGGCGCTGGCGACTCCCAGCTCGACATCCCTGCGCTCGGCCTGGCCGTTCTCATTGACCACCCAAAGCGAAGTCTTGCTAGCGTCGCGAAAGGCCGCTTCGCGCGGCAGCGTCAGTACGTTCCGCGCCGAGTCGCTTTCGATCGCGACGCCGACCCGCAAGTTCGGAATCAGCTCGTCCGCACCGTCCACGCCGCAGTGGACTTCGCCGACCCGCCGCGTCTCGAGCGCCACCACTTCGGCAGGCAGCCGATCCACCCGGCACTCCCAGTGCTTTTCGGGATGGGCATCGGAGGTGATCCGCACCGGCGCCCCCGGCTTGACTCGCCCTAACTCCGGCTCGTCGACGTAGATCACGACGTCCACGTGGCCGAGCTTGCCGACGCGGGCCACCAGGGTCCCAGGATTGACGTAAGCTCCCTGACGCACCGGCAGCGAGTAAACCACGCCTTCGAGAGGCGCAACGACCGTAGCGGACCCTACTTTTTGCTTTGCCAGCGCCACCGCGGCTTCAGCCTCGCGCACGCGCGCTTCGGCGCGTACTTTCTGATGCGGCGCAAAACGCACGGCCAGCTTTGTTTCGAGCAGCTCCACGTTGTCGCTGGTTTCTTTCAACTGCCGCCGGGTGGAGTCGAGATCGACGCGCGGCGCGGCCTGCTTTTCCACGAGCCGCTGGAGCGCCTGAACGTCCTTTGCGAGCTGTTCTTTGGCGCGTTTGGCAGTTGCCAACTCGTTCTCGAGCTCCGCAATTTCGGCGGGGCTGCCACCCTGCTCGAGGCCTTTCAACTCGGCGCTCGCCGCTTCCCATTGCGCTTGAGCCTGCTTCAACTCTTCCCGCGCCGCGCGATCGTCGATGGTCAACAGCCGCTTGCCGCGCCGGACGCGCTGTCCTTCTTCAACGCTGACCTCGACGGCCCGCCCGGTGGTTTCGGCAAACACGTCGGCGCGCTCAGCCGCCTCGACCTGGCCGTTTGTGATGACGTAACTCACCACGTCTTCGCGCCGGGGTTGCACATAGGCGACGGTGGGCGGCTCCGAACAGCCGTGAAAAAGGGAAGCGCTCAGCAGCGCGAGAGATGCGAGCGCGGCGATCCGCCCGGTCATGGGTCCTTACCGGGGTCGGCAGGGGAGGCGTTCGACCCGGGGGCCGAACTCTCCTGGGAAGGCTGGCAGGAAAAGTCCCAGACGCGGATGTTAGCTTCGCCCGGCGTGTATTCATACACGGCGTATTCGCCCGCGGGGATGGGCTCGGTGGGCCAAATCTTGTAGACGCCCGGCGCAAACTGCTGCCGGAAGACCTCGATTTCTTCCTGCTCTTCGAACATTTCCTTCGATTGCGGCACGACCTGGATCACCTGTACGAGGCGGGCGTTCTTTTTTTCCTTCAGTCGCAAGATCCCGACGCGGTTGACGGTCTCGAGGCGCAGGAAGAACATCGGGCGGTCGTGGCTGACCACGAATTCGGACTGCTTTCCTTCGACCTCGATGGTCTGCTTGGCGGCCATGGGCACGGGCGCCAGGATCTTCAGCAGCGTGCGGCCCTTGCTGGTCTCGGTTTTCAACTCGGCTTGCTTGACCGTCACAACCTGCTCGCCGTCGAGATAGTAGACGCCGTCTTCAATCGGCACCTTGTGCAGCTCGGTGCGCGCTTTGCGTTCGGCCGTCCGCTCGATGCGGTCTTCCGCGGCGCGCTCCTGGCGGGCTTCTTGCTGTTGCTTCTCGATGCGGCGGGTTTTTTCAAGATCCACGAGAGTCAGCGGGATCTCTTCCCACTCGCTGCGTTCGATGCTGTAGTAGCGCACGCGGTCTTCGAGCACCTCGTACTCGTTCACCAGCAGGTCGCCGCCGTCGGCGAGATAAAGCCGGATGTTAGCGGCGCTTAGGGGTAGCAGCATCGCCAGCAGGCAGGCCGCCGCGCGTGGCAGCAGCATCGTGCGCAGGTTGCCGGGAGATCTCATGGGTAGCGGCCGTGGAACAGACAATCCTGTCTGTTCAGTGGGCAAGAGCAACTCTCCCTCTCTGGGGTAGGATCGTCACTCAGCCAGGCCTGTTTTTCAATAGTTTCCGGCCCCAACTTATATTAACGCGCCCCACGCCGGATGCGTTGCGCCTCGTAGGATCTCAATTCGTGGAGAGCGCTTGGGAACTCGTGGCGCGGCGGCCGACATCGGCGGCGTGGTGCGCCGACGTCTGTATGGGGCCAAATCAAGAAGATCGGCCTGAGGTCGAGCGGGCCGGCCAGGGGCCCGCGCCGCGGCAGAACGCCCGTTGTCACGCCAGGGCTTCAGTGACAGATCTGGCCGCCATCGACAACCAGCGCGATCCCGGTAACGTAGGAGGCCTCGTCGGAGAGTAGAAAACTCACGCAATGCGCCACTTCTTCGGGCCTGCCGAAGCGCCGCAAGGGCAGTTTCTGGTGATACGCCCGGACGAACTCGGGATCTTTGCGGAGTTCGGCCGTAAGCTTGGTCTCGATGAAACCGGGGTTGACCGCATTGACGCGCACGCCGCGCTCCCCCAGCTCAGCCGCCATCGTTTTTGTGACGCCCATCACGCCGAATTTCGAGGCGTTGTAGGCAACGAGCTTTTCTTCGCCGACGAGTCCGTTGGTCGAAGAAATGTTGACGATCGCCCCGCGCCCCTGCCTGACCATTACTTTGGCCGCCTGGCGGCTGCAGTAGTGAACTCCTGAGAGGTTGATGGCGATGGTGCGCCGCCAGGTCTCGTCATCCGTGTCGAGGCAGTCGATGACGGGAGCGATACCAGCGGCGTTGACGAGTCCGTCGATGCGCCCGAAGGTCTTGGCGATCTCGTCAAACGCGGCGGTCACTGCCGCCGAATCGGACACGTCAAGCCGCAGAAACCGTGCCTTGGGGTGTTTTAGGCGCTCGAGGCGTGCCTGGCCGCCGGCGGCGTCGGTATCGAGAAGGATGGCCAGCGCGCCATTGCGGTCGAGTTCCTGGCAGATGGCGCCGCCGATGTCGCCGCCGCCTCCGGTGACGGGGATGACGCGATCCAGCAAGTTGTGGGGCATGGGGCTACCAATATAGCGAAGGCGAACGTGGGGCAGGCATTCTGCCTGCCTGCGCCTGCCCGGGAAGATGCTGCATCCATAGATAGTAGCGAGCAAAGGGAGGCAGGCAGAATGCCTGCCCCACGTCTCCGGCCACGCTTCCCAGGCTGTTAGAATGCATTTCACGCATTTTTTTGATGAGGCGGGTGACATGGCCATGAAAAAGATCAAGATCTTCACAGGGTTCCTTGCTTTGCTGGCGGCTGTTTGGTTGTGGACCGCCGGGTACAATGCCGCCGCGGCGCAGACCGGCCCCTCCCCGGCGCAGACCGGCGATTCGCTCCTGGATGGCTACCGGCTGGTCGAAGTCGCCTCGGTGTCCGATGCGATTGAGCAGGTGCTGGGCCGTCGGGCGCACATGTCGGGCGACATCCAGCCCGTTTTCCTGTCGAAATTTGCCGGCCGGGCCGTCACCGTGCTGCTCAAAAAGGAAGAGCACAAGGAAGGCGGGGCGGCGTTTCAGGGCGCCCTCGACGCCATCGATGGCGGCGGGCCGGGTTCGGTCTACGTGATGGTGGTCGAAGACGGCAAAGACATCGCGGGCATCGGCGGGCTGATGGGCACAGCCATGAAGGTGCGCGGTTTCGCGGGGGCCGTCATCGACGGCGGCGTACGCGACACGCCGCAGTTGCGCAGGATACAGTTCCCCGTTTTCGCCCGCGCCCCCGTGCCCTCGACCTCGATCAACCACTACCGTTTCGCGGGCGCGAACATCAAGGTGATGTGCGCCGGCGTTGAGGTCAACGGCGGCGACATTGTGGTGGCCGACGAGGACGGCGTGGCCGTGGTGCCCAAAGATCACGCTCAGGAGATCCTGACGAAAGCGCAACAACTCGACCAGACCGAGCACCAGATGTATCCGTTCATCGAAAAGTTCAAGTCGATCAAGAAAGCCGTCGAGGAGTTCGGCAGGATATGAGTAGCCGTTGATCGGTTGATCGATTGGATCAGTTGATCCGCGGATGTTCACAGAGGGTTGATCGCCAGGATGCGAAGGAAAGTCCACATGGCGTGCCCACGTACGGATCAACCGCTCAACCCATCAACCGATCAACGGCTGGAACTACTCGCCGCGATTCCCGAGGGTGAGTACGACATGGGCCAGAGCGACGGCCGCGCCGAAGAACGCCCCCTCCATCGCGTACGAGTAGCGGCGTTCGCGCTCGGCCGCTTTCAGGTGACTAACGCGCAGTACGATCTTTTTGTGCGCTCGACGGGCCGCAAGCCGGCTCGTTTCAGCCGCGAGCCTGCCTTTTGTAAGGCCGCACAGCCGGTGGTGGGGCCCACCTGGTTCGACGCAGTCGAGTATTGCCGATGGCTGGCCGGGCGGACGGGCCGGCCCTTTCGCCTGCCCACGGAGGCGGAATGGGAATGGGCCGCCCGCGGCGGGCTGGATGGCAAGTTGTATCCGTGGGGCGACGAGCCACCCACAGACCGACCGGGTTATCAGGACCGCTGGATCGAGGGGCCCGAGAGCGTGGGCGAGTCCGCGCCGAACGGCTTTGGCCTGTTCGACATCTGCGAGAACGTCCACGAGTGGTGCTCGGATTGGTACGACCGGGATTACTACCAAATCTCGCCGCTCGAAAACCCTACCGGACCCGTTTCGGGAACGCGGCGCGCCTCGCGAGGCGGCGCCTGGCGCCACCAGATCAAGATTGCGCGCTGCGCCGCCCGCAGCAGCATCCCACCCGAACTCGAGTATGCGGACTACGGATTCCGGGTCGCTTGCGGCTAACGCACGAGTTCCTGTTCGTCAGTTCTTCGCGAAAACCAGCACGTATTGATGGGGCAGATGGTCGAACTGGCGATCGAGGCGGAAGCCGGCGGACTGGATCTCGGCGGCAAACTCATCGCGGTCGAGCCGGATGTGGTCTTTGAGCCGCTCAGCCGACATGCGCGGGTGCTCGCGGCTGCGGTAGAAATCGACCACCACCAGACGGCCGCCGGGTTTCAGGGACTTGCGAATGCTGGCCAGCACTTCGGCAGGATAGTTGAAATGGTGATAGACGTCGAGGACCAGCGCCAGGTCGATCGTTCCCGGCGGTAGCTTGACGTCTTTCTGGATGCCGAGCACGGTTGCGACGTTTTTCAAGCCATGCTTGTCGATCCTGGCCTGCGCATGGGTGAGGAAATCCTGAAAGATGTCCTCGGCATAGACCTGGCCTTCGAGGCCGACCGCTTCGGCAAGATAAGGCAGCATGAAGCCAACGCCAGTTCCGATGTCGGCGACGGCGTCACCCTTAGAGACGCCCAGTACGGCAAGGAGTTCGCGAGGCTTTTGGTTTTCTTCGCGGTCGGGATTGTCGAGGTTGCGGGCAACACTGCTGCGCTCCTTGGGGGTCCGGTAGCCATGGTTGGCCTTCTCGGCCACCTGCGGCCAGGCCGTTCCCGCCAGCGGGACGAGCAACAATACGATCGCGAAAAAACGAACGCGTCGCATCGGAAAGCCTCCTGTTCGCCGCGGTCGGCGCGACTCACGGCACCCCCTCACCCAACCTGTTATCATAGCGTCCCGGTCAACGCCCACACGGTTCTTTGCCCCATCAACCCGTTTGGAGAAGCGCATGGATACGAGGAAAGTGATCGCTATTGATGCGGAGTCCAAGCCCTGGCAGGAGCGGCTGAACGAGCCGACCGGCAAGGTCCTGTTCCGCAAGGACCTCTATACCGATCCGGATACCGGCATGGAAGTGCGGCTGGTTCGCTATCCGAAAGGCTTCGTCAATCCGCTGCACACGCACAACTGCGCTCACGGCATGTACGTGCTGGAGGGAACGCTGCAAACCCACGAAGGCCGTTACGGGCCGGGCCACTTGGTGTGGTTTCCCGAAGGCAATCGGATGGAGCACGGCGCGACGGCGGACGAGGACGTGACGGTCTTGTTCATCACGAACAAGCCTTTCGACATTCACTATCAGCAGGGCTGACGGGCAGCGCAGCCAGTGTTTGCGCCGGCGGGACGCTTGCTGGACGGCCGGTGGACCAGGAGGGGCTGAAATGAGTAGTCCTTCGCGTGGGTGGAGGCGTGCTGTGGCGGTTTCCGCGCTGGCGCTTGGCGCGAGTTGCGGCGGTCCTGGGAATCCGCCGGTCCTCGAGGGCCGGCAGATCAAGATCGAGTGGAACGAGCTTCTGCACAGTCGAGTGTCGGCCGTGGCTGACGCGGATACGAAGCTGCTGGGTCCTTTTTCGGCTTCGGAGACGGTTACGACAGGTAGTGGCACAATCGGGGATTTCCAGCTCACCGGTTCGGAGACGGAATCCGTCCAGGAAACATTCGGAGCAGGGCGGAGGGTCCGCGTTACGGGCTCGGCCGGTGCGCTAAGCAAGACGGTCCAGGCGACGGTTTACGACGATTTCCCTTCCGCTGTGGTTTTCGAGGTCGAGTACGCCAACCACGGCGACAGCGATGTGGAAATCCAAGGCTGGACCAACCAGGGCTACACGATCGAGGCGCCGGCGGCCGGGGAGGAGCCTGTTTTCTGGTCGTACCAGAGCGGCTCTTACGAAAACCGCCCCGATTGGGTGCTGCCTCTCAAGACGGGTTTTTCGCAGGCGAATTTCCTGGGCATGAACGCCACCGACTACGGCGGCGGGACTCCGGTCAGCGATGTCTGGAGCCGGGAAGCGGGTCTGGCCGTGGGTCACCTCGAGCTCGTCCCCAAGCTGGTGTCGTTGCCGGTGGGGATGGCCGCCGCGAACCAGGCCACGGTCGGCGTGCGCTACGAGAGGAAGCAAACTTTAAAGCCGGGCGAGACGCTGCGCACGTTTCGCACTTTTGCCGCGGCACACCGGGGTGATTATTTTTTGGCGCTGCGCGAATACCGCCGCCTGATGATGAAGCAGGGGGTACGGCTGGCGGAGTCGCCGGCCGACGCGTTTGAGCCGATCTGGTGCGCCTGGGGGTACCGCCGCGACGTCACGCCGCGCCAGATCTACGGGACTCTGCCGATCGTGAAGAAACTGGGCTTCCGTTGGGTTGGCGTCGATGACGGCTGGCAGACGGCCGAGGGGGACTGGCAACTCAACCCGAAGAAGTTCCCGCGCGGCGACGCCGACATGCGAGCCATCGTGGATCGCATTCACTCCGAGGGCTTTCGGGCGCAGTTGTGGTGGGCTCCGCTGGCCGTGGACCCGGGCACGGACCTGATCGAGCAGCACGCCGACTACCTGCTGCTCAAGGAAGACGGCTCGCGGCAGGCGATCAGTTGGTGGGACGCCTTCTATCTGTGCCCGGCCTACGGGCCCGTCCAGGAGAACGCCAAGGCGCTGGTGACGAAGATGTTTCGCGACTGGGATTACGACGGCCTCAAGCTGGACGGCCAGCACCTGAACGGAGCGCCGCCGTGCTACAACCCGGCTCACCATCACGCGCGGCCCGAGGAATCCGTCGAGGCAGTTCCGGAGTTCTTCAAGGCAATCTACGAGACCGCGCTGAGCTTCAAACCGGACGCGCTGGTCGAGCTTTGTCCGTGCGGCACGGCCTATTCGTTCTTCACGCTTCCCTACCTGAATATGGCGGTGGCTTCGGATCCGGAAAGCTCCTGGCAGATCCGTACCAAGGCAAAGACTCTGAAGGCTTTGATGGGGGACTCCGTAGCCTATTTCGGCGACCATGTGGAGCTGAGCGACGGCCGCGAGGATTTTGCCTCCACGGTCGGCGTCGGCGGCGTGGTGGGAACGGAATTCACCTGGCCGGCCGGAACCAGCAAGAACAAGAGGAGCGAGCTGACGCCCCAGCGCGAGGAGATCTGGAGGCGCTGGATCGGTCTTTATCGCGAGAAGATGCTTTCGCGCGGGGAGTATCTGGGCGGGCTCTACGATATCGGCTTTGACCGGCCCGAGGCTCATGCGATCCGCAAGGATGGCTCGATGTACTACGCCTTTTATGCTCCGCAGTGGGAAGGCGAGGTCGAGTTGCGCGGTTTGGGGGAAGGAGCTTATCGGGTTTCCGATTACGTCGATGGCGTGGAATTGGGGAATGTGAAGGGGCCGGTTGCCCGGCTGGCGGTGAAGTTCGAGGGGTCTTTGCTTTTGGAGGCCAAGCCGGAATAGGTTTTTGGAGGAGGAAGCGGGCCTGCCTTTGGGAGCGGCGGTGCTTTGGGGAGCCTTGGGCAATGGGGAACAAAGAAACAAGGCAAAAAGCAAAGTGCAAAAGGCAACAGGCAAAGTGGAAGAGGCGCCAGCCCAAGGGATGTGGGCCGGGCTGCTTGCTTACAGAATCTAGGAAGTTCCGGGACTACCGGCAACAGTGCCGGTCCTCACTCTTGGTTATCTGGCGCTTCCGGCCATCGTGGTCGCCGGCACTCGGGCGACGGCTTCGAGGAAGGCTTTGCAGAAGGCCGGCAGGTCGTCGGGGACGCGCGAGGTGATCAGGTTGCCGTCGACCACCGCTTCGCCATCCACGTAGTCGGCTCCGGCGTTGATCATATCGTCGCGGATCGAGAAAAACGAAGTGGCGCGGCGGCCCTGGAGCACGCCGGCCGAGCACAGCAGCCAGCCGCCGTGGCAGATCGCTCCGATCGGCTTTTGGGCGGCGTTCAGGTCGCGCACGATCTGGACGAACTTCGGGTCGCGGCGCATGAAGTCGGGCGCCCAGCCTCCGGGAATCAGCAGCGCGTCGTAGTCGGCCGCGGAGGCGTCCGCAATCGCGCGATCGGCTTTCACCGGGTAGCCGAGCTTGCTCTTGTAGGTGGCGCCGGCTTCGGGCCCGACGGTCTCGACCACGGCGCCGGCTTCGCGCAGCCGCAGCAGCGGATACCAGACTTCGAGCTCCTGGTAGTAGTTTTCGACCAGGATTGCGATTCTCTTGCCTTTCAGGTTCATAGGATTCTCCTGTTCGGGTGATCCGGGAATTGGATTCGCAGCCGCGTCAGGCCGTTACACGACGTTGCACTACGAGTATAGATCGTGGTCTCGGGAAGCCCGCTGAAGCGGGCTTGAAAAAGAAGGGGCAACTCGCGCACCGGCTGTAAACGGCCGGCCTAAGCCCGGCTGCGCCGGGGTAAGCCCCGTGAACGGGGCTGGTAGAAAGTGCTCTCGCCGCTTCGCGGCGAAAGGACCGGCAAGAGTACCGGTCCTCACTTGGGCAAGCATCCTGCCTGCTCGGCGTCGAGACGAGTCTCGACGCTGCAAGCTGAGAGCTTGCGCCACATGGTCCTTGCAGGCTGCGGCTGGCCTCAGAAATCGATCGACAGCAGCAGATCGGAGGGCTTGATCTCGAAGGCCTGGCAAAGGGCCAGCATGCTTTCCATGCTGGGCAGGTGCGTGCCGCGCTCGATCGAGCTGAGCTGCGAGACGCTGACGCCGGTCATTCCCCCCAGGTCCTTCAGCGACCAGTTACGCTCCACGCGCAGCATTTTGAAGCGGTGCCCGAGGCGGTCGCGCAGGCGGGCCTGCGGCGAGCGGCCGAGGTCGTGAGTCTCCACGGCGTTCTTGAGCGTCTGGCGGAGTTGCGACAGCGAGAACGGCTTGGCCAGGTAATCGAACACCTTGCGCTTGAAAGTGGCGCGCATGTCCTCCAGGGAGGGGTAGCCGGTGACGACGATGATGCAAATGTCGCGGTAGCGATCCTGCAACTGCTGGATCACTTCCTCGCCCTTGAACGGGCCCATCTTCATGTCGAGCAGCACGACGTCGGGCTTACGCTGGTCACAACTCGCCAGCAAGTCGACGGGGTGCGTGAAGGTGCGCACGCGGTAGAGGCCTTCCTCCTTGAGGAAGTCTTCGATGTAATGGACGAAGTCGATGTCGTCATCGAGGACGGCAATATCGACGAGCCCGTCGAGCTTGCGTTGTTTGGCGGGCTTTTGCGCTTGCGCTTTCATGCCTGGGTCTCCATTCGAGGCGCGTCTTGGCTTGCCCCGTCCGGCAGATGGTGCGCTTCCAGAACGCCGGAATTTGGCTGCCGCCGGTCCGCGAAGCTTCGACAGGCGCCGGAGCGGCCATCCCACTCACGGCGCACTGCTTGTTGCGGGATCGCGGCGATCCCCGGCCGATTCGCCCCGGCGCGGCCAGCGCTTGCTTATGCGCGCGGCTCGGATCGGGCTATGTCCGGGCGGGTCGCCGCGGAACGCGGGGTCTCCGTGCCGGTTTCCGCCAGCGCGGCCGGAAGCGTGAGTTGCAGCCGGGCGCCGCCTTCCTCGCGGTTGCTGGCGCTAATCGTACCTCCGTGCTGTTGAATGATGCCACTGGCAACCGTCAGGCCCAAGCCGGTGCCGCGCGAATCGAGCCGGCTGGTGACGAAGGCATCGAAGAGGTTCGGCAGGAACTCCTCGGGGATGCCGACGCCGTCATCCTCGACGGTGATGAGGGCAAGCGGGCGGCCGTCGGTTTCCTCCAAGCGCGATTGCACGACGATGCGGCCCTGGCTGGGAATGGCGTACAGGGCGTTGCGCAGTAGATTGACGAAGACTTGCATCAGGCGGTCCGAGTTTCCGAGCACTCTGTGGGCGGGGTCGACCTCGTTGGCGAAGGTGATGGCGGCGGCCTTTTCATCGATGGCTTCCAGACTCCAGGCTTCTTCGACGAGCGGGCGAATGGCGACGGGCCGGCGCTCGTTTTCGTCGCTGCGCGTCGTCGAGAAATCGAGCAGGCCGGCGCTGATGCGGCGCAGGCGGTGAGCGACACGCTGCAGCCGCGCCAGACGTTGCTGCGCGGCGGCGTCGGTCACGGTCTCGATGAGTTTTTCGATCGACCCGCACAGCACGGCCAGGGGGGTATTCAGCTCGTGGGCGACACTGGCGCTAAGCAGGCCGAGAGTCGCCAGGCGGTCCTGCGCGGCGATGTTGCGCCGGGCGGCTTCGAGCATGTCGTTTTTTCGCTGCAGGTCGCGGGCGAGTTCCTCGAGACGCGCCAGGGCTTCTTCGAGACTGGCCTCCTGCTCGCGCAGCTCGGTCACGGTTTCGTTGCGGGAGCGCATGATATCGCCGATCTCGTCGCCCAGGATCTGCCGCTCATCGATCAATTCGTGGCCGCGGTCGCCCAGGCGCGCCGCCCGGTCGGCCGCCAAGGTCAGCCGGATCGGCCGGTAGACGTAGCGCGGCATGATGACCAGCTCGAGCAACAACACGGCCAGAACGTAGATCACGCCGAGGACGGCGAACAGATTGAGCCGGGCTTCCCGCAGCAGACCTTCGTAATAGTCATCGGGAATTGTGACTCGCTGGTACAGACCGCTGGCACGATCCTTGCGGTAGAGATCGGGGGAACCGGCGGCGGGGGCCCACACGGCGCCGGGGTTTTCGTCGAGCCAGCGCAGCCCCGCGGCTGGGATGGCAAGCTCGGCGGCGGTCCCTTGCCGCTCGCGAAAGATGTGCAGTTCGGGCTCGGGCAAGGGCATTCCCGCGGCGAACATCTCGCGCACCAGCGCGGTTTCGCGGCTGCGGGAGGATTCGATCTGGCTTTCGATCAGAGGGATGAGGGAGAAATAGACCGAGACCGCCAGGACCAAGAAAAAGAGGTTGTGCAGGACGATCAGCTTGGGGCGTATGCGCAGATCGCCGAACAGACGGCGGAGCGGCCGGCGGCGCGGGCCGGTTTCCGATTTCGGGGGTGGCGTCGATTGAGCCACGCTGCTCCTCAAGCGCGGTTGGGCCGCTAACCTCCCGTTCCGGCTTGCCTGCTGGTGAACTATCGCGGAGAACGTGTCGTGTGCCTGGGTCGCGGGCGTAGCAGGCTACGCCCCTTCAAGGATTCGCCCAATGGTCAGCTTTTTCTTGCGACTCTCCACTAGTTCAATTCTTTCACGGCGATGTTGCGAAAGCGATGGGAGCCGTCTTCGACCCATCGTTGCCCGCCGTGGACCTGCACCGCGATCATGCCGTCTTCGGCGCCAGCGGCGGCGTGGTTGGCGGTGTCCTGGAAGTCGGTGATCTTGGTTCCATTCAGCCAGACCTGGATGCGCGGCGGGTTGCCCTCGATGCGCGCGCGCAGGGCGTTCCAGTCGTCTTTCTTCCAGACTTTTTCCCAACCTTGCGCGGGTGTGGGTTTGACGCCTTCCAGCCGTTCGCCGTAGACGCCGCCGATGTTTCCGCCTTCCAGGTAATCGAGCATCACCTGGTAGGCTTGGCCGTTGCTGTTGGAGCGCAGGAACAGACCGCTGTCGCAGCCGAAGTCAGGCTTGATCTCCAGGTAGACCTCGAAGTCCTTATAGCGCTTGTCGGTGAGCAGGATGCCGCCGTTGCCAGGCGTATCCTGGCGGCCCGTCAGGGCTCCGTCGATGACCCTCCACTCGCGCGTGTTGCCGTGATGGTTGGTCATGCTGATGTGCCAGCCGGCAAGGTTCGAGCCGTTGAAGAGGGACGTGAAGCCTTCCGGGATGGCGACCGTCTGGGCGGAGAGAGAGGGCCCGGAAGCGGCCGCGGCGGCTAGAACGGTGAGCGCGAGGAATGTTCGCATTCGGGCAACCTCCCGGGGGTAGCGTATCACAAACGATTCGGGCAGTCGGAGGATGAGTTTTGTTTCATGCAAGATGAGCCTGAAGGAGGAGGTCGTTTCTCACACAGAAAGCTTTTGCTCCAAAGGGTCAACTCAAAG
>Ga0214471_10003149_pt1 | contig 12799 bp, 8 predicted proteins | sample RVTome_5_FD_207665 | JGI IMG/M metagenome (GOLD analysis project Ga0214471, IMG submission 207665) | Soil microbial communities from uranium-contaminated site in the Upper Colorado River Basin, Wyoming, United States - RVT142D155 | ecosystem: Environmental > Terrestrial > Soil > Contaminated >...
CCCACACCACCACGCTCGCGGTCGCCTCCATGCCGCGGATGATCTCTCCGAACCGCGCCACCCACTCGCAGATCGCTTTCTGCGGCGAGCCGTGGATCTGGCCGTAGCCGGCGATCCCGTCGTCGGTGAGCACCTCCACCAGGATGGCGCTCGAATCCCTCAACTCCTCGTGCGCCGTCCATAGCGTGTGCTTCAGCGGCACCGAGATTGGGTGCGCTTTCACTTCCGTTATCTTGCTCAATCTAGCCCCTTCAGGCTCAACGATAACTTACGTGTACACTATTTTGCCCGGATGTAACGAACCCATACGCACGCCGGCTATTCCGCCGAAATGACCGATATCACTGCAATCGATGCCGCCTCGATCGCACGGGTGAATCCCTGGCTGATTACATGCCTGTCGCGGGAACTGGGGCAAACCGCTCCGCTCGGGATCATTGCCGACAAGCACCGGGTTGTACTGTTCAGAGACGCCACCGGAAAACCGGCCGCGCTCGAGGATCGGTGCGCGCATCGGAATTCCCCCCTCTCCCTGGGCTCAGCGAAAAACGGCGTGCTCACCTGCCGCTATCACGGTTGGACCTATGCTGGCGACGGAGCCGTCATAAGCATTCCAGCGTTGTGCGAGCAGGATCGACTGCACGGTCAGTACATGGTCCGACGTTATCACGCAGCAGAGCAGGAAGGTTTTATCTGGATAACGCTCTCGGAAACGCCTCCCCGCGAACCGCCGCCCCGCTTCGCCAATCTGGGAAGCGCAGGCTGGACTAGTTTCATCATGAAGACGAGATTCAAGGCCCCTATGGAGGCCTGTCTCGAGAACTTTCTCGACTGTCCCCACGCGACCTTCCTGCACCGTTACTGGTTCAGGACGCCGACTGCCAAGCCAGTGAAGGCCACGGTACGGACATTGATGGACGGGGTGGAGGCGGAATTCTTCGAAGAGCCACGGGAGAAGAGCCTTGTGTGGTGGCTGTTGGCCCCGCAAGGGGGGCCGATGCGCCATACGGACCGTTTCATCGCTCCGCGTACCAGCCGCGTGGACTATCAGTTCCCAAGCGGATCGCACTACACGATTACTTCATCTTGCACGGCGTTGTCGGACTCCGAAACCGAGGTGTACACCGTAATCACGTTTCGCTACGGGTGGATAGGTCCCTTGGTGCGGGTACTTTTCGAGCCCCTCGCCCGCCGGATCATCCGCCAGGACGTGGAAATGCTCGGGGCGCAGTACCGCAATGTGTCGCGTTTCGGGGGACCGAAGTTTGTGAGCACGCACGCGGATCTGCTCGGGCGGCACATCGTCTCGTGGCGCCGCGCGCTCGAGGACGGCGAGCCGCCGCCCGCGCCTGGCGACCAATACGATGTGGAACTTCGGCTCTGAACGGAAATTGGCGGCAGCGGCATGGTCGTCGGTTGCGGCAATGCTTGTCGCTGCAATCGCGTTTTACTGGGCCCAGAACCAGTTCAAGCCCGTGGGAGGCGATGTTTCCTGGGCCAAGGTTTTCTGGCTGATGTACGCAATACTGTTCTGGCTTGTCCTCCCCGCACTGCTGGCAGCCGACCCGCGGCTGGCGCCCTCATGGCATCGCCCGTTTGCCGTGCTTGCCATCCTGATGCTGGCCCGGGGATGGGTCGAGCTATGGATGCTGTATGTCGCGCTCAATTGGTCTCCCTGGTACGGCATCGGGCACGATATCGTCTGCATGTCGACGCTTGCCATCCTCGCCTGGACATTGCGCGAACGTCGCACGGGCACCATCGAAGGTACGGTGTTTGTGCACCTGATTGTTACCACAGCTATTTTTCTCCCGGAAATCTATTTCGCCTGGTACATGCAGGCACACTTCGCGACTACTGGTGAAGGCGCTATCTATTTCGTGCCTGACGACCCGCGCTATTCCGACGTTCTGACCGTTACGACTGCCGTGGTGGTATTCTTGTCGGCATACCTTCCTGTTTTCCTGTATCGATGGCTCCATGGGGCGACTAACCGCACTCGTACGGCCATGTCGTGACATCGGCGAAGACGAAATCGTCGCCATGTATCGTCTCTATGCGGCGTATTACGATGCGACCTCGCCAATCCTGTTTCGCTCGGACTTCAGTGCCAAGGATTGTGTAATCGAGTTAAGAGAAGGCCGGGCGCTCAGGGGCTTCTCCACCATCGCGCTGATGAATTACGAAATCGGCGGGGATGCAGGTCTCGCGCTGTATTCAGGCGATACCGTCATCGACCACCTTTACTGGGGGGAGCAGGCACTGGCTCGGGCATTCTGCCGGTTCGCAGGAGCAGTAAGCGCTCAGCGGCCCGGGTTGCCGCTTTGCTGGTTCCTCATTTCGAAAGGCTACCGAACTTACCGGTATCTATCGGTGTTCGCGCGCGATTATTTTCCGAACCCGCATGGCGCAACCCCGCCGCACATGCAAGCCCGCATCGACCTGCTAGCGCGCAAGCGCTTCGGCGAGGCGTATTGCGCAGAGCTTGGACTCGTGCGTTTTTCGGACTCGCACGGACATCTGAAACCGCATTGGGCAACGGTTCGCGACAACATGCGCAAGCGAATCGAGGTTCAGTTTTTCCTCGAGCGCAATCCCCGATTCCACGCAGGAGAGGAATTGTGCTGCGTCACGCCGCTCGAGACTGACAATCTCCGCTCGTTCGCCCGTAAGGCGTTCCTTGAGGGACTCCATGATGAGCGCGCCACACCCTTTATACGAGAACATCGCGGGGGCTGCGACCCGCTTCCGCAGCTTGCTTTCGCAGGCGCAGGCGGTCCAGGAACGCCGGCTCCGGACCATACTCCGGCATAACGCCGGCACCGAGTACGGAAAGTCGTTAGGCTTTGCCGGGATTCGGGACGCGGCGGAATACCGCGCCCGAGTTCCGCAGACGGCGTATGGCGACCTGCATCCCCTCATCAGCAGGATGGCTGACGGCGAGGCCGACGTACTCGTCGCGGGTAAGGTTTTGACGCTCGAGGAAACCAGCGGCAGCACGGGCGGGCGCAAGCTGATCCCCTATACCGCAGCGGGACTCGATGCATTCCGCAGGGCGCTCACGGCGTGGCTCGATGATCTCGCGATCACCCACCCCGGTATCGCATCGGGACTGTCCTACTGGGCGATCTCCCCCGTCGCGCGCGCGCCGCGCGCAACCGCCGGTGGAATTCCGATAGGTCTGCCCGGAGATGCCACGTACTTGGGTGAGCGACTGGCTCCCCTCGTCGCGAGTACGCTGGCAGTACCGCCGCAGACCGGCATGCTCACCGATATCGCGGAATGGCGTGATACCACCTGCCTGTATCTCCTGGCGTGTGAGGACCTCGCGCTGGTATCCGTCTGGAGCCCGACATTCTTCTCGGGCCTCTTGGAGCACCTGCAATCCGAACCAATGCGCCTGGCAAGCCTCCTCGAGCACGGCTGCGGTGATATCGCTCCCAATGAATCGCGGGCGGCGCTTGCCCTCCGTGTCCTGATGAATTCCGCGCCGGATCTTCGCGAGTTGTGGCCGCGGCTGGCGTTGGTGAGCTGCTGGGACCAGGCTTCGTCGCGGCCGTTCGCGAACGCCCTCCGGCGTGTATTGCGTGGTGTCCCGCTGCAAGGCAAAGGGTTGCTGGCAACGGAGGGCGTGGTGTCGATTCCGCTGTCTGGTATGCCGATGCCGGTGCTTGCCGTGGATTCCGCCTTCTACGAGTTCCGGGATGACGCGGGCCGCGTCCAGGTCGCCGGCGAAGTGTCCAAGGGAAGCGACTACGAGGTCCTGTTGACGACGGAATCCGGGTTGTACCGCTACGCCACGGGAGACCGGGTCCGCGTGCACGGTTTTGCGGACGAAGCACCCTTGCTAGAATTCGTCGGCCGTGGCGCGCACGTGTCAGACCTCTGCGGCGAAAAATTAAGCGAGGACTTCGTTACGGCCGGACTCGCTCCCCTGCGCCTGCGTTTCGCACTGGTCGCCCCGGCCGCCGCGCCCCGGCGCGGCTATTCACTGTTCGTCGATGCCGCCGAGGTCGGCGGCGATGGCGCCGCCGCGATTGAAATTTCCGCGGAACAGGCGCTCTGCCGGAATCCGCAGTATGCGTACGCGCGTCGACTTGGCCAGCTTGCACCGCTCGAAGTGCGGCGCTGCGTACGGCCGCTCGAAACTTGGCTCAGAGTGGGGCTCGAGAACGGGCAACGGCTGAGCGTCGTCAAGCCGCCCGCGTTATCGACCGAGCACGGCTGGACAAGCCGGTTTCAGGGGGCAGTGCCGTGAGCCGGTTCGGAATCTCGCTCGCCGGTCCCGAAGACGATGCGCAATTGTGCATGCGCATGGCGCAGGACCTCATGGAGGGAGATATCGCGGTCAGCTTCCGCCGGGACCCATCGTTCTTCGCCGGCTGCCCACTGCAGGGCGAGGTCACTCAGGTCGTCAAGTGCACCGACCACGAGACCGGGACAATCATCGGCCTCGGCAGCCGCAGCACGTTGGCAGCGTGGGTGGACCGCGAGCGCAGCCGCATCGGCTATCTCGCCGACCTGCGTCTGGCGCCCGAGCACCGCGGCGGCCTCCTGCTTGCGCGCGGCTACTGTTTCTTACGCAAGCTGCACCTGTCCGACCCCGTGCCGTTCTATACGACCGTGATCTATGAAGGCAACAGTCCAGCGCTGGGGACTCTGACCGGCGGGCGCGTCGGGCTGCCGCTCTATCGCGACTGGGGCAGGCTGCTCACTCCGGCGATCCACCTTGATCTGCCGGTACGCCAGATTCCGGCGCCGGGAGTCGAGATCGAGCATGGCAACCCGCAGCGGCTTCCTGGGATCGTGGCTTTTCTCAACCGTTGGCAGCGTGATAAACAGTTCTCCCCGTGCTATCGGGAGGAAGATTTCGCGGGCGGGCGCTTTGCCGGACTCGCGCCGGAGAACTTTTTTCTCGCACTGCGGCGCGGACGCATCGTCGGCACGGTTGCGGCATGGGACCAGTCATCCCTGCGGCAAGCGCATGTCGAGCGCTACTCCGGGATGATGCGGTGGCTGCGGCCCGCCTACAACGTGCTTGCCCGTCTAACGCCGCTCAAGCCCCTCCCCGTCCCCGGTGCGCGCATTCCGTTCGTCTACCTGGCCTGTCTGGCGACGGAGGACAACGATGTGGAAGTGTTCCGACACCTCCTGCGCGCAGCCCACGAGCGCCTCCGGCAGGGTCCGTGGCACTACGCCATCGCCGGACTTCACGAATCGGATCCGCTGGCCAAGGCGCTTTCCGAGTTTCGGTCGATCTCGGCCGCCGGACGCTTGTTTGTAGTGCATTTTGCCGACAATCCGCTTGCGATTGAAACCGCGAGCCGGCGTACACCCTACATCGAGGCGGGATGCCTGTGACCCGCCAGTGGGAGGGTTTCCCGGCACGCGGCGATCCTCGCCTGGCGATCGTCGCGATCCTGACCGCCTACGTCGCCCTCGGCATCTCGGTTCTGGGCTTCAACCGCAGTCCGTTCCAGATCGCCATGGCCGTCGGCACCGCGGCGCTGTTCGACATGGCGCTGCACCGCCTGTTCCGCGGTGGACCGCCGCTGTTTCCGCTGAGCGCGGTCATCACCGGCCTCAGCCTCAGCATCCTGGCCAACCACGCCCATGGCCTGTGGTTCGCGTTGGTGCCGATTTTTCTGGCGATCGGTTCCAAGTACCTGTTCACATTCCGCGGGCGCCACCTCTACAATCCCGCGCTCTTCGGTGTAGCGGCGAGCCTGCTGCTGGCGGACGGCATGATTAGCGAGTCGCCGGCTTATCAATGGGGGGGAACGTACGCAGCAGTTGCCTTCGTCGTCACGCTCGGGCTACTGTTGTTCGTGCTGCCCGTCCGCCGCGGCACGCTGGTCGTCTCGTTCCTTGCGTTCTATTTCATTGCGCTCGCGGCGCGCGCCTGGCTCACCCGCTGGCATATGCCGGTCGAAACCTGGTTCATGGGCGCGCTCACCTCACCCGCGTTCTACCTCTTCACCTTCTTCATGATCACGGACCCGCAGACCTCGCCCGCCAGCCGGCGCGGGCAGGTGCTGATGGCCTTCGGGATCGTCGCAATCGATTTCCTGCTGCATCTCAAATTCTCGCTTTCCACGCACTTTTTTGCCGCGCTCACGTGCGCGACGCTCCGGCTCGCCTGGCTGCATGGGCGCGCGCTTTTCGAGGGCTGGCAGGCCCTGATCGGACGGCTGCGCTTTGCCGCGCCGCGCTGGGCGTTCATCGCCGCCCTTGCCACCGGCAGCCTGTACGCGCACCAGGGGAGCGGGATCGGAGAGAACGCGCCGGATCCCGGTTTCCGCCTCGTCGAGGTTGGCGCGACCGCGGCGGGAATTGCGGCGAGGCCGAGTGACATCCTGGAGCGCGTGGATCCACGCATCGCCCACATCGCGAAGTGGCTGCTGTCCGTCGGAGATGCGGTGGCAGTTGCGGATGCGGACAACGACGGAATGCAGGACCTGTTCCTCACCCATTCATTGAAGGACCCGCGCGATCGCGCTGCGCTGTACCGCAATCTTGGCGACTTTCGCTTTGAACGCACACCGATCCCTGCGCTGGAGGATCTCGCTCATTACCCCGAGCGGGAAGGACTGGTTTCGGGCGCATTGTTCCTCGACTACGATGGAGACGGCGACCAAGACCTGCTGGTGCTCGTGGGCTGGGGCAAGCTGCGCCTGCTGAAGAATCTTCTGGTCGAGACCGGACGGCTTGCGTTCGTAAACGTGACACGTGAGGCAGGGCTCGACGAATACGCGGTCAGCGTCGCGGTCAACGCGCTCGATATCGACCGGGACGGCAGGCTCGACCTCGTCATAGGCCATGCGATGAGCCCGACTCTGGCCGGATACCCGCAACCTCGGGCGTTCAATGTTTTTCGCCTGCCGGAGCCGGAATACCCCGGCGATCGCCGCATGTTCAACTTCATGCACCGCACCTGGCACAACGCGGGCAACGGTGGCGGCGTATCGGTGTACTTCGGCCGCGGCGCCGGTTTCGCGCGAGCCGATGAGCGTGCGCTCGGTTTCACGGAAAAGCGGTGGACCACCGCGATCGGAGCGGGTGACCTCAACAATGACGGCTGGCCGGATCTTTACCTCGCCAACGACTTCGGCCCCGACCAGCTCATGATCAATCGCGGCGGCGGGAGTTTCGAGGCAGTCAAAGGGACGCTCGCGGGTGATATCGGGCTCGATACCTATAAGGGGATGAACGCTTCGCTCGGCGATCTCGACGGCAACGGGCACCTCGACATCTACGTATCCAACGTCCACCACGCCCTGCAGGCTGAGGGCAGCATGCTGTGGATGAACTCCGGCAAGAAAAACACAGCGGCGTGGACCGACGAGGCGGTCAGGCGTAACGCGCTCAACGAGAGGCGCTTCGGTTGGGGCGGAGCCATCGGAGATCTCGATCGCGACGGACGGCTCGATATCCTGCAGGCGAACGGCATGGTCGACAACAGCTACGACCCCCTCTACCGCGGCTGCCCGGATTACTGGTACTGGAACGACAAGATCGCGCTTACACACCCGGACGTGCATGGCTACGCGGACCGCTGGGCCGACCTGCGAGGCCGGTGCATATTTCCGCACGAGCTGAACCGGGTGTACCTGAACCGCGGGCGTCATTTCATCGACGTCGCGAAACAGGTTGGATGGACAAAGCCGGGAAACTCGCGCGGCATAGCGCTGGTTGACCTCGACAACGATGGAGATCTCGATGTCGTGGTTACTCGTCAGTTCGATGGCGTCTCGATCTACCGTAATGACTCGGTGTCGAAAAGCTGGATCGGTCTCGCGCTCGAGGGCAACGGTCGCACGTGCAGTCGTGACGCTGTCGGGACTCGGGTATTCGCATCGGCAAAAAGCAGTCAAAGCCAGATGCGCGAGGTGCACGCGGCAAACGGATTCTCCGCGCAGGGCGACCGGCGTCTGTTGTTCGGGCTGGGTGAGGGAAAGGGGCCGCTGGAAATGGTGGTTCACTGGTGCGGCGCGTCCGAGCCTCAGCTCTACACACTCGATTCCGAGCGATACCATCGGATGCGGCAACCGTAAACAGCTACCGCCCTAGTTGGCTGCCGGTTGCCTTAGGAAGGGAAAGAGTCGCGGCAAGCGCCGGCGCGAAAAATCGCGAATGGAGCGTGCAAAGACCCATAGAGCCGGCAAACCGGGTTGCTTTTCGAACGACTTAAGTCGTCGATATGTGGCATCGAGCAGGGACACGGCGCGGTGGTGCTCGTTCTCGACCCATGCACGGACGGCCGAGTTCGCCATTAACGCTTCGTAGTCCATTGAATGAAGGCCCGCCGAGCCCGCGGCATCGATAACCTGCTTCGGAATGTTGACGAGCCCCGCTTTGAGGTCGTCCCGCAGATCGCGCATGGTCGAACACCAGCCGAGCACTTCAATCAGCTCGGGAACATCGGCGGCACGCAGCTTGGACCCTCTGGCCACCAACATCAGGTCGATCGAGAGCCTGAATGTGGCGCGCTGGTGCTCCTGTAGCTCGTGCTCGGTCCAGATCGCGTGATCGCGCGTGCGGTAGCGATCGCGCCGCATCACCATCATCAGCGATAGCGAATCGGCAATCGCTTTTTCTCCACCCACAGCCCGCAAGTCCGATACGAACGCTTCTGCGAGACGCATCGAGTCGTCGCGGCCATAGCGACCACTCCGGATTGCCCGGGCAATATCGTCCACGATTTCCAACGGCTCACGCACGCTGGGTCGATCGCCATCCAGCAGGTCGTCAATCTGCTGGAGAAAGCAAAACCCGGTCCTCAATACTCGACTAGCGCGCCACCGCGGCACGCTGTCTCGGAGCAGTCCCAGTGCAACCAACCAGTAGCGCGGATGCCGTCGGCCGAAGAGGACCAAGTTGTGCAGGCACAACAATTCAATGTCTATCGCGCCGAGAACTTCGGTGCGTTTCGCCCACGTGCCAACAAGCATCCAGGTGCATTGCGCCAATGCAATACCGGCAACGACGTCGAGCACGTGGTGCTCGTGCATCAGCACGGTGCTGACCGCAATTATTACGGCCCAAGCGTGCAGCAGAATCCGTCCCAGATGCCCGACCTTTGGCGCATAAGCAAGCGCAGCGGAAAAAGCGAAGGCGACGTGAAGCGACGGGAAGAAGTTATGTTCCAGATTCAGGAAGTCAGCCAGTGAAAAGATCGCACCTATCGCGCCCTCGGCGTGGCGCTCGGGAAACGTCGTGCGTACCGGAAGAGTCACAAAGAAGACCGCCGCAACGATCGTTTCGGCGACCAGTGTTGCGAACAGCGGTACCAGTTCGCGCCAGCTGCGCAGCACGAACGGGGCCATCGCGAGCATCACGTTGAGCGACAGATAAATCAACGCGGCACCGGGCACGAAGGGAATCGCTTGTTCAAACGGCAGGGTTACCTCGATGCGCCAGGGAATGGCACCGCTCAGCGCGTTGGCGCCTGCAAAGAAGAACAGGAATATGGCAACGAACGCTAGCGTTAGAACGGCCGCGAGCCGGCCATCCACTCCTCGCGGGACGCCAAGAAATGATGGAGCGACTGGGGGCGCGGTGAAGCTCGGAAACTGGCCAAGCCTTCTTGGGCCGCGCCAGGCCTCCAGCCACACGCGAAAGAAGTGCGGACGAGGTTCTCCCGGGACGATGAAGGAATCCAGATGAATCCAGGGTACCTGGCCGTTGCGGTGGTGCGCAAGGTGCGAGTGATAGTTGAGGAAGAATGCGCGTCCGATGGGACCGACGCGCAGATTCCACGCTCCGTCGCGAGCATCGAGTGGGGAGAAGGCGTGATCCGTATATTGCAGTGAACTCCAGCTGAGCGCGAATGCCGAATAGCACGCCAACCAACCCACCATGGAAAGGTCGAGCGCCCAGAACATTGCCGCCTGGAGGGCAATGGACAGGAGAATTTCAAGTCTCGCGCGCAGCGGATCGAGCTCGTCCAGTGCCCCAAGGTATGCGAGAGAACTGGTCTGCTTCGCTACTTTCGAGGCCTCATCTCGCAGCAGCCGCGCATGGAGCGCCTGCGGCATGAGCAGGTAGGCGAGCACGCCCGTCACGGCTACGGCCCAGTAGATCCCGGTGAGAATGGCGTACCACTGCGCGTACTTCAGCCACCTAACGTCGTCATCGTGCAGCACGTCGAACTGCTCCAGGCGGGAGCGATTGTTCCTGTGGTGCGTTAGATGAAACGCCCGTTGTATGGAGAGCCCGGTGGGAAACCAGGCAGCAGCGAACCTCCCCGCCCATTCATTGATCTGCCGTCGAGACGAGAACAGGCCGTGTACCGCTTCGTGCAGAAGGGAAAATTGTGTGTTCGCCGTGAAGGAGAATGCGATGGCACATGCGACGACAGCGATGATGCTTTCTGCATGCGACGCAAGGTACAGGAGCGCTCCACTCGCTATCGACGCGATTGCCAGCAGCGCGAGATTCAGGCGCTCCGGTATCGGCAGGACACGCGCGGCGAGCTCAGCCATCGGCTCGTTGCGCCCCGAGATCGGGCAATGAGCGAAGGTACGTGCTGACGTTGCGCACCCCCGGATCATCGATATCGTCGACTGTCAGTAGCATCCCCTCTATGGCCGCGTAGTCCTTGCGCAGGAAAGAGACGAAACACCAGCGTGTAATCCACAAGCGCAGCCGCCACAGGAAACCAGAGCGACGCGTACCGAATGCGGTATAGGCACGAGCCTTACCGCCTTCGCTGATGAATCCAAAGATCGCGCAGGACTTGACCCTGCCCAGATCGCTTTCCAGAACGATCGTCGCACCGTAGCAAGTCTGGCTCACATGAATCCGGTCCCGGGCCACGCGCTTGACGACCCAACTTGAGAAACCACCGCCGGGCAGGACGCGCGTGGTGTACTCCAGGCGCATCGCACCGTCGTCAGTTCGCGAAAACCGTGGTGGCCCCGTCAGTGCGCGCTGATGCACCGTTAGCATGTGATGGAGATCGAATCCATTGACCATCATCGCGCGCCAATCGGTTGCAAGCACGACCGGATCACCGGTGGTCCACGCGTATTCGTCGGACTGAGTGCGAGGCAGCGGCGGCGCTGCGCCTTCCCCGGCAAAAAGGAATACCAGACCGAATCGTTCGGCCACCGGCCAGACGCGGGTCCGCCGCCCGGGACGGGCACCCTTCCCGCTGACGTTGCCGTCACGATCAATGACCCAATGGTGCAACGGACAGCGCAACTTGCCGTTGACGACCTGGCCATTGCGAAGATGCGCGCCCATGTGAGGGCAGTAGGCGTCGAGCGCAGCCAGCCCGCCGTCTTCCGTGCGAAAGATTACGTATGGGCGGCCGGCGATCAGTCCGTCGACTACGTTGCCGCGCCCCACGTCGACGGAACGCGCGACTACGTACCAGGCATCAGGCCAGGCAGGCAGCGCAAGCCGTCCGACTTTCGCCGCCGTCAGGTCGTGAGCCATATCTACTTTATGGATTTCCTACCGTAGACGCGACCAATCCAAAATGCGAGCAGCGCGAGCGCGGCCGCCACGGCGACGGCTATCCCAGTGATGTACCGGCGTTGCGCATCGAGAATGGCGTTGTCAAACATGTTCGACGAGTAATGGAAGTTTGCGATGAGCCAGCGCCCGTTGCGGCGGATCATGGTGCTCGACCAGCGGGCCGCGACGTTGAAGGTTTGCCCTCCCGCGATCTGGTAGTAATCCTTACTGGAGCCGAACGCGACCGCGAAGTCCCGGCCGTATAGATTCGACAGGTCCTCGGCCTCGAACTTTGCAGCCACCTTGAGCACGCGGGGATTCGGCCCCTTCATCATGGTCGCGAAATACTTGCGTACTCCGTCGGGCCCGCGCGCCACGTCTCCGTTCATGGTCGTGAAGATCACGTCATTGGTGACGTTGGCGACCAAGGCGTCGATATCCATCTCATTGAGCGCGCGCTCCATCGTCGACTTAAGCGCGCGCAATTCATTGTGGACCTTCTCGACTTCGGCCGGCTTCAGCGCCGGCCCGGACGCGGCAGGCGCGGCGACGCGTCCAGTTTGGGCATGCGCACCCATCTGAACCAGGATCAACGCGAGCAAGCCGGCGCGTAAGACATCGTTTCCATGCGCGAACCACCGAGTCCCCCTGCAATATTCCGCGAATCCTTTGTGCTTGGTCTCGGCCATTATCTTCTCCTTGAGACTGGGGCCATCATTCTGGATGTTGAGGACTACAAATTCGTAGACATCCTGCGCCGTCTCGCTCCCTTTAGGCAAGCTCAATCACGCAATGACGAGCATGCCGACCACGGCTCCCACCATCAACGTGGCGAGGGTCCCGGCCACGATGGAGCGCAGCCCGAGCGCGACGATCTCCTCGCGCCGCTCCGGGACCATGGCCGCCATCCCGCCGATCAGGATGCCGAGACTGCCGAAATTGGCGAAGCCGCACAAGGAATAGGTCATGATGAGCCGACTGCGCGCGCTGAGCGCATCGGACGGGAGCTGCGCCATGTCCACGTAGGCGATGAACTCATTGAGCACGGTCTTGGTTCCCATCAGTGCCCCGGCGGTGACCGCTTCGGACGCGGGCACGCCGGCAAACCAGACCAGCGGCGCCATCGCGTATCCCAGCATGCGCTGCAGCGTGACCTGCGTCCCGCCCCACTGCGGCAACAACCCGAGCGCAAGGTTGACGAGCGTGACCAGCGCGATCAGCACGATCAGCATCGCCACGATGGCGAGCAGGAGTTGCAGCCCGTCGAGCGTGCCGCGCGTCACCGCGTCCATGCTGCTGCGCGCCTGCTGCGGCGGGACGAGCCGGCCGGAGGTCG